>SAMEA104404100__coassemble_3090_pt1 | contig 11569 bp, 11 predicted proteins | sample SAMEA104404100__metabat2_high_PE_008 | metagenome-assembled genome bin SAMEA104404100 (sample SAMEA104404100) | Balaenoptera acutorostrata | reverse complement strand
GCATTTTGTGTCGGTATTGTTATCCCTCAAATTTTGTTGATTGCTTTCCGTCGAAATCTGTTTGATGAACCTGATGAACGAAAAATACATCATTGTTTAGTGCCGCGATTGGGTGGTATAGCTTTTAAACCTGTCGTTTTTTTTGTGGTTGCATTGATGATTGCCATTAATATTAATTTGGGAAATGCAGAATTAATAAATGAATTGGCTGTAGAAGGTTCGACGTTGTTGTATGGCTTTTGTTCAATAATGGTTCTATATTTGGTAGGTATGGCCGATGACTTGATTGGCGTTAAATATAGAGCAAAGTTTGTAGCTCAAATATTATGTGCAATATTGTTGTTGGCGGGAGGAATTTGGCTGAATGACATGAATGGGATTTTATGGTTTAATTCTGTATCGGCTTGGTTTGGTTATCCTTTTACAGTTTTGTTGATTGTTTTTATAATCAATGCAATTAATTTGATTGATGGAATTGACGGGTTGGCCTCAGGATTGTGCAGCGTTGCATTTGGGTTTTATGGCATAGAATTTTTTATTTTGGGTGAATATGTTTATTCATTATTGTCATTTACAACTTTAGGAGTCTTGATTCCGTTCTTTTATTATAATGTGTTTGGAAATGCAGAAAAACATAAGAAAATATTTATGGGAGATACCGGCAGTTTGACAATTGGTATGATGATTTGTTTTTTGAGTTTGAGACTTGTTCAGTCTGTCCAAAATGGGAATGTTGAAATTCATAATGCTATGGTGTTGGGATTCTCCCCGCTGTTAATTCCATGTTTTGATGTTGTCCGTGTATATTTGCGTCGTGTCAGAAATAGAAAAAATCCTTTTTTGCCAGATAAAACTCATATTCATCATAAATTGCTTGCAATTGGTATGCGTCAGAATTGGGCAATGATTACTATTCTGTGTGTTTCCGTAGCATTTACTTTATCTAATTTGGTAATGAGTAAATTCTTGGATATAAATCTAATCTTTATTATTGATTGTATTGTTTGGATAGTGGCAAATGTCCTTCTTTCTAAAAGAATCAGACAGGTAAAGACCTTATTAAATTTGAAGAAATAAATTATTTAAAATTTTAAATGTTACTTATGGAACTTCCTGACTGATATTAGCTGCTTTCAACAAATCTAATTGTATTTGAGCATTATATATCATGTGTTCCCTATAACTGAACGAACTATTGCTGTTTTTGAGTTTTCGGATGGCAATATTTTTTTTAATTAGTTAATTAACAGTTATATGCACAATTTTTAATACATAAGACTTCTATAGTTAATTTCGCCAATGAGTTATACTCAAGTAATTTCATTTTTATTTTTGTAATACTCAGAAAAAAATCGTTACTTTGATATATTATTCTTTGTAATGAAAAATAACAATAGAAGATGAAAGGAATAGTATTGGCAGGGGGAAGCGGAACCCGTTTGTATCCGATTACAAAAGGAGTAAGTAAGCAGTTGTTGCCGGTTTATGATAAGCCGATGATTTATTATCCGATTTCTGTGCTGATGCTGGCGGGAATCCGGGAGATTCTGATTATTTCAACTCCAAATGATTTGCCGGGGTTTCAACGTTTGTTGGGAGATGGCTCAGATTTTGGTGTTAAATTTGAGTATGCAGCGCAGCCTTCTCCGGATGGATTGGCTCAGGCTTTTATTATTGGTGAAAATTTTATCGGTAATGACAGCGTATGCCTTGTTTTAGGTGACAATATATTTCATGGTGCCGGATTTAGCGGTATGCTTCATGACGCAGTGCATAATGTTGAAGAAAACAATATGGCAACCGTATTCGGTTATTGGGTAAATGATCCTCAGCGATATGGCGTTGCTGAGTTTGATGAGAACGGTAAATGCTTGAGCATTGAGGAGAAACCTAAAGAACCGAAAAGCAATTATGCTGTTGTCGGTTTGTATTTCTATCCGAACAGGGTGGTGGATATTGCAAAAAACATTAAACCTTCCGCTCGTGGAGAACTTGAAATTACTGCCGTCAATCAGCAATTTTTGGATGACAATCAGTTATTGGTTCAGACATTGGCGCGTGGTTTCGCCTGGTTGGATACGGGAACTCACGATTCTTTGACTGAGGCAACAAACTATGTTGAGGTTATAGAAAAACGTCAGGGATTGAAAATTGCATGTCTTGAAGGTATAGCTTATCGAAAAGGCTGGATAGATGATGATAAAATGAGAGAATTGGCGACTCCGATGCTTAAAAATCAATATGGACAATATTTGTTGAAAGTTGTCTACGAATTGACTAAAACAAAGAAAACTAATCTGGATTAATGGAAATTATAAAAACTGATATAGAGGGTCCTGTAATCATTGAACCGCGGATATTTAAGGATAATCGCGGATATTTTTTTGAAGCATATTCCCAAAGAGAATTTGATGAGAAGGTTATGCCCGTAAAGTTCGTTCAAGACAATGAAAGTATGTCTTCTTATGGCGTCATAAGAGGATTACATTATCAGAAGATGCCGTACACACAAAGTAAATTGGTTCGTTGTGTCAAGGGGGCGGTATTGGATGTGGCGGTAGATATTCGAAAAGGCTCGCCGACATTTGGACAGCATATTGCAGTTGAATTGACCGAAGAAAATCATCGTCAGTTCTTTATCCCGAGAGGATTCGCACACGGTTTTGCCGTATTGAGTGATATTGCTGTATTTGAATACAAGTGTGACAATTTCTATACACCTCAGGCTGATGCCGGTATTCAGTTGAATGACGAGAATCTTGGAATCGAGTGGCGAATTCCGATGGAGAAGGCGATACTTAGTGAAAAGGATTTGAAACATCCTCTCCTTAAGGATGCCGTATTGGATTTTGATATAAAAGACAAATTGTATTAGTATGAATATTCTTGTAACCGGTGCAAACGGTCAACTTGGAAATGAAATGAGAACTGTTTCAAAAAACAGTTCGAACAAATATATCTTTACAGATGTTGCGGAACTTGATATCACAGGTATTGAAGCTGTTCGTAATATGGCAAAGGCTGAAAATATTGATATTATTGTTAATTGTGCTGCATACACAAACGTGGACAAGGCTGAAGATGATGAGCCGTTTGCCGATTTGCTGAATAATAAGTCTGTTGAGAATCTGGCTATTGTTGCAAAAGAAGTTGATGCAACATTGATTCATATTTCTACCGATTATGTTTTTCAAGGTGATAAATGTATCCCTTGTTGTGAAGATTGGGAGACTAATCCTCTTGGGGTGTATGGTAAAACAAAACTTGCCGGAGAACAAAGTTTGATAAATTCCGGGTGTAAATATATTATTTTCCGTACAGCATGGTTGTACAGCCCTCATGGAAAGAATTTTGTCAAGACTATGCAGAATCTGACATCTGCAAAAGATAATTTGAAAGTTGTCTTTGACCAGGTCGGTACCCCGACATATGCTGCAGATTTGGCTCAGTTGATATTTTATGTTATAGAAACAGACCAATATAACAAGCAGGGAATATATCACTATAGCAACGAAGGAGTATGCTCCTGGTACGATTTTGCCGTAGAAATTGCCACTTTAAGCGGGAATACATGTGATATTCAACCTTGTCATAGTGAAGAGTTCCCCAGCAAAGTGAAACGTCCGCATTTTTCCGTTCTGGACAAGACAAAAGTAAAAGAAACATTTGGAGTAAAAGTACCTTATTGGAAGGACTCTTTGAAAAAATGTATTGAAGAACTAAAGCATGCATAATATGGACTTTAAACACAATATAGTTATTACAGGTGGTGCCGGATTTATCGGTAGTCATGTGGTACGCCTTTTTGTTAATAAATATCCGGATTATCATATTATCAATCTGGACAAGTTGACTTATGCCGGGAATCTTGCAAATTTAAAAGATGTACAGGATAGACCAAACTATACATTTGTCAAAGCCGATATTTGTGATTTTGACAAGATTTGTGAATTGATGAATCAATATCACGTCGACGGAATTATACACCTTGCTGCTGAAAGTCATGTTGACCGTAGTATCAAAGATCCGTTTACTTTTGCACGTACAAATGTGATGGGAACATTGTCTTTGTTGCAAGCTGCTAAATTATATTGGGAATCCCTTCCGGAGAAATATGAGGGAAAACGATTCTATCATATTTCAACTGATGAAGTTTACGGGGCTTTGGAAATGTCTCATCCGGAAGGAATTGAGCCTCCGTTTACCACTACAGCTTCTTCTTTAGAACATCATCTGGCATACGGTAAGGATTTCTTTTATGAGGATAATAAATATATGCCGCATAGTCCGTATAGCGCTTCAAAAGCATCTTCAGATCATTTTGTTCGCGCTTTTCATGATACTTATGGTATGCCTACAATTGTGACTAATTGTTCCAACAACTACGGCCCGTATCAGTTTCCGGAAAAACTTATTCCTTTATTTATCAATAATATATGTCATCGTAAACCGCTTCCGGTTTATGGTAAAGGGGAGAATGTCCGTGACTGGTTATATGTTGTAGACCATGCACGAGCAATTGATTTGATATTCCATAAAGGTAATGTTGCTGATACTTATAATATTGGTGGATTCAATGAATGGAAAAATATTGATATTGTCAAGGTTATCATAAAAACTGTGGATCATTTGCTTGGCCGTAAAGAAGGTGAAGATATGGATTTGATTACATATGTTACTGACCGTGCCGGACATGATATGCGTTACGCAATTGATTCAACAAAACTGCAGAATGAATTGGGATGGGAACCGTCATTGCAGTTTGAAGAAGGCATAGAGAAAACCGTTCGATGGTATTTGGATAATCAGGAATGGATGGATAACATTACCTCCGGAGATTATGAAAAATACTACGAAAGCATGTACAAAAACAGATAATTATATTTCGTAGATATAAAAAATGCGGTGTAACAATTATTATATCGCATTTTTTTATATTCCAGATTCTCAATATATTAATATTTACTTGCTATACTGCAAAAAAAATCGTTACTTTGAATAACATCTTATTTAACAGAAAATCTATTTATGCAAATTATATTATTGTCCGGGGGATCCGGTAAGAGGTTGTGGCCGTTATCCAATAATGTTCGTTCGAAGCAATTCCTGAAATTGTTGCCGACTACAGACGGTGAAAAGAAGGAATCCATGTTGCAGCGTGTTGTGCGACAGATTGGCCAGTCAAATCTGGATTGCAAATTGACTGTCGCGACAGGTGCATCTCAAAAGGGTTTGATTCAGAATCAGATTGAACAGAATGTAAATATCGTTGAGGAACCGGTTCGTCGCGGTACATTCCCGGCAATCGCTTTGTCATCTGTTTATTTGTCTGAAATTGAGCATTGCAGTAATGATGAGGTTATTGTTGTTATGCCGTGTGATACTTTTACTGTCGGTCAGTATTATGATGTGATAGATAAAATTGGCGACGTAGCAAAAGATAACTCATTTGATATCGTTTTGATGGGAGTTTGTCCGAACAGTTATTCGACTAAATTCGGTTATATTATTCCTGAAAAAACGAATCAATGCGGTACTGCTGCCGTAAAAGTTGAAACTTTTACAGAGAAACCGACCCGTGAAAAAGCCAAGGCTTTGGTTGAATCCGGTGCATTTTGGAACGGTGGTGTGTTTGCTTTTAAATTAGGTTATATCCTTGGCTTGATTCATAAGTATATTGAATTTGAAACTTATGATGAGTTGGTTTCAAAATATGCTGAATTACCGAAAATCAGTTTTGACTATGAGGTCGTTGAAAAATCACAATCAATCGGTATGATTCCGTTTTCCGGTTTGTGGAAAGATTTGGGAACATGGCAATCGTTAACCGATGAATTGTCTGAAGAGCCCATCGGAGATGTTATAGAAGGGGAGAATGTCAACAATACTCATATTATCAATGAGCTGAGCGTTCCTATTTTCTGTTCCGGAACAAATAACCTGATTGTAGCAGCAAGTCCTGATGGTATTCTTGTTGCTGACAAGAATTCAAGCGAGCAGGTAAAAGGATATGTCAAGAAGGTTGCAGCACGTCCGATGTACGAAGAACGTCATTGGGGGGAATATAAAGTCATTGATTATATTCGTTTTCCGAATGGTTACCAGGCCTTGACAAAGCAGATTTGTATTAAAGCAGGCAAACATATCAGTTATCAGATTCATCATCACAGAGACGAAGTCTGGACTATTATTGACGGTAAGGGATTGCTTGTGCTTGACGGTGAAGCCAAAGAAGTTTCATGCGGAGACGTTATCCATATCAAGAAGGAACAATATCATGCTATAAAAGGCATTACAGACTTGTACTTTATTGAAGTTCAATCCGGAGACAAATTGATAGAAGAGGATATTGAACGATTTGACTGGAATTGGTAAGATTTAAAGTGAATCTAAAATATAAGGGATGTAAATTATTTTGCATCCCTTTTTTATTGAAATTATTACAGGGAATTAATAGATAAAATGAACCTGTATAAAAATGCTGTTATTTTAGTCGTGTATTTTTAAATTATTTGGAATGATTAAAACAAGACGAAAGAACAAATGTACTAGAGGCATTTATGCGGGATACCGCTTGTTGCCATTATTATTCGAAGGTAAAACCGACGAATTTGACGAAGGCTTTCGGGCATTGGAGCCCCGGCAAAGACTCCAACTGGTAATTAAAATGTTGAGTTATATTATGCCGAAAATGAAGCCTGTTCCGTACACAAAAGATTGATATTAATCTTTCCGGATTTTAACTCCGGAGTGTAAAAAAGAAAACGCTGCAAGAATTTCTTGCAGCGTTTGTTTCGGTGATCCAGACGGGATTCGAACCCATGACCCACAGCTTAGAAGGCTGTTGCTCTATCCAGCTGAGCTACTGGACCAGACCTCAATACCTCAAATTTAGTCATAGACTTCCTTCAAAAGCGGTGCAAAGTTAAGTATAATGATTGAAATATTCAAATCTTTTGCCTTTAATTTATATCCTGAGGCTAATAATTTTAATTATTGCTTGTTATTTTATCAATTCAGGCTGTTCAGAACCTCTTTGATTTTTTTGTATGTGGTAATACGGGTAGGAACCAATGGCAGGCGAAGTTCGTTTTCAATAAAGCCCATTGCATTCAGCAAGCACTTTACTCCTGCAGGGTTCCCGTCTACAAACAACAGACTGAATAGTTCGTTGAATTTGTGATGAATTGGCAGAGCATTGGCGTAATCACCGGCAAGTGCAAGACATACCATTTTGCTGAATTCTTTAGGGAAGGCGTTACCGATAACTGAAATAACCCCAACAGCTCCAAGAGTAATTAATGGGAATGTTATACCGTCATCGCCGGATATAACCATAAATTCCTCCGGTTTGTTCTGGATAATGGCGTCCATTTGTGCCATATTTCCGGATGCTTCTTTGATTCCAATAATATTTTCAAAATCGCGTGCAAGACGCAAAGTGGTTTCGGCGGTCATATTGACCCCGGTACGACCCGGTACGTTATAAAGGATAACTGATATCGGACATGACTCGGCAATTGCCTTGTAGTGTTGGTAAATGCCTTCCTGTGACGGCTTGTTGTAGTATGGAACAACTGACAATATCGCATCAAACGGACTCAAATCAGTATCTTTGATTGCCTGTATAACTCCCATCGTATTATTGCCCCCGATACCCAACACTAACGGGACTCGTCCGTTGACTCGATCCACAATAAAGTTTCTGACGGATTCCTGTTCCTCCGGAGTCAGAGTAACCGTTTCAGCCGTCGTGGCAAGGGCGACGATGTAGTCAACACCGTTTTTTATCTGGTATTCAATAAGACGGGCAAGACTGTTATAGTCTACTGATTTGTCGCTGTGAAACGGTGTTATCAGGGCGATACCCATCCCTTTCAGATTTATTCTGCGCATATATTGTTTAGCGGTAAATATTATTTTTTATGTTTGAAATGATTCGTTATTTTTGTCTTATAAATTTTTGTAAAATGAATCAGTTCAATAAACTTGTATCCGGAAATATTCCGGTATTGGTAGATTTTTATGCTACATGGTGTGGACCATGTAAAATGATGCATCCAGTTCTCGAAGAATTGAAAAGAGAAGTCGGAGACAGAGCAAGAATTGTCAAAATTGATGTTGACAAATTCTCATCCATAGCCTCAACTCTTCAAATACAATCTGTACCGACACTGATGATATATAAAAACGGTGTTCAGTACTGGAAACAGTCTGGAGCTGTGTCGTGTTCGGTTCTCGAAAAAGAACTGAAAAAACTTTTCTGATTATTCAGAGAACATTGAACCCGGAAGTTCACGGCAATTGTATTGTGATGCCATGATTTCTCCGTAAGCACCGGCGGAACGCAATGCGATTAAATCACCGCGTCTGGTGACCGGCAGGATTTCATCAGTTCCGAACATGTCGGAAGATTCGCAAATCGGACCAACAACATCATATTTGTCGTTTTCCGGTTCTTCAGAGGTGATATTTTCAATTTTGTGGTGAGCCTGATAAAGGGCAGGGCGTATAAGGTCTGTCATGCCGGCATCTACCATCACAAATTTCTTGTTTACACCGTGTTTTACGTAAATAACGCGGGTAATCAAACTTCCGCATTGCGCTACTATTGAGCGCCCAAGTTCAAAATGTACCTGCTGGCCTGCACGGACATTCAATTTGCTTTTGAAAATGTTGAAATAGGATTCGAAATCGGTAATCGGGTTTTCATCCGGGTTTACATAATCAATTCCAAGTCCGCCTCCGACATTAATAATTTCAATTTTTGCGCCTAAAGATTCGATATGCGGAATCAGTTTGTTGATTCTGTAGCAAAGCCTTTCGTACGGTTCAAGGTCTGTCAACTGGGAACCGATATGGAAATGCAGACCTCTCAAATTGATATTCTCAAATTCAAGTGCTTTGCAAACAACCATATCTAGCATATCCAGACTAATACCGAACTTATTTTCGTTAAGACCTGTAGTTATGTATTTGTGAGTGTGCGCATCAATGTTCGGATTCACACGGATTGCAACATTTGCAATTTTACCCGCTTTGCCGGCAAACTCGTTGATAACTTCAAGTTCATTCAATGATTCGACATTGAAACACAATATATTTGAATCAAGACCCGCCTGGATTTCTTTGTCGGTTTTGGCAACACCGGCAAATACGATTTTGCGGCTGTCAAAACGCGCGTTCAATGCCGCTTTCAATTCGCCGCCGCTGACGCAGTCAATACCGAGACCGGATTGTTGAATTACTTTCAAAATGCCCGGATTGGCATTTGCTTTGATGGCATAGTGCACGTGAAACGGGTATCCGCTGATGTTGGTCTTGACTGTTTCAAGAGTTTCGTTCAGCAGATTTGTATCGTAGTAATACAACGGAGTTTTCGCTGCATTGAATCGTTCTGTCGGAAATACTGTTTCCATAATATTATTTCTTTTTAAACAGATAATCACTCAGATTGTTCAATGCTTTTACTTTGTCTTCTTTACGGACAATCAGTGAGATGTTGTAGTTGCTTCCTCCATATGAAATCATTCGAACAGGAATATCTTTAAGCGCTTGAAGAACTTCTGATTCAAAGCCGAAGTTGGTCCATTCTAAATCACCGACAACGCAGATAATAACCATGTCTCGGTCAACGGTAACAGTACCGAATTTTTTCAAATCGTCAAGAATGCTGTCCAGATTCTTTTCGCTGTCAATTGAAACGGATACGCCGACCTCAGAAGTGGCAATCATATCGATTGGTGTTTTGTAAGTTTCGAAAATTTCAAAAACTTTTCTCAAAAAACCATATGCAAGCAACATTCTGCCTGATTTGACTTTGATAGCAGTGATGTTGTCTTTTGCCGCGATGGCTTTGATTGATTTGCCGGTTGTGCAGTTGTATATCAAAGTACCTTTAGCTTCTGGTTTCAATGTGTTCAGCAAACGAACCGGAATATTGTTTAATTTAGCAGGAAGAACACATGTCGGATGCAGTATTTTTGCACCAAAGTATGCAAGTTCGGCAGCTTCCTCAAAATGAAGGAAATCCACCGGTTGTGTTCCTGTAACAAAACGGGGATCATTGTTGTGCATACCGTCAATATCAGTCCAGATCTGGATTTCTTCAAGGTTCAGAGCTGCACCGATAAGAGATGCTGAATAGTCGCTGCCGCCGCGTTGAAGATTGTCTACTTCACCGTATGCGTTACGGCAGATATATCCTTGAGTAATGTAGATTTCGGCATCCTGAAATTTTTCAAGCAATCCGGTCAGCTTTTGTGCTATGTATTGGCAATCCGGTTCTCCGTTTTTGTCAGTTTTCATATAGTCAAGAGTCGGAAGCAATGCGGAATTTACCCCTTTGGAATGAAGGTATATATTCATCATTGCAGTTGACATCAGTTCTCCTTGTGCAAGGATTTCTTTTTCATCAAACGTTGTGAAAACATCCTTTGTAAAGGAACGGATATAGTTAAAGCAGGCTTTAATCTCTGTTAGAGCCTCTTCTTTGTATTCTTCGTCGTTAAATAGTTCGTCAATAGTACAGAAATATTTCTGTTCAAGCATATTGATAGTTTCTTTTGCACCGTCGGTATTTTTTTTATATAAATAATCTGAAATTTCTACAAGAGTATTTGTTGTACCTGACATGGCTGAAAGAACGATGATATTTTTACCTTTGGAGGTAATCAATTCAGCAACATCTTTGATTCTTTCTGCGGAGCCCACCGAAGTGCCCCCAAATTTCATTACTTTCATTAAGCTTTTTCTCTGTTAATTTTATTTGAATTCAATAATTTTTTTGTTTTCGCATTTTAATACACGTCCCGGAAATTCTTCAACCAGATTGATGTTGTGGGTTGCCATCAGCACTGTTGTTCCCGCTTTGCAGATTTTAGACAAAAGAGACAAAATCTGATGGCCTGTTTCCGGATCCAGGTTGCCTGTAGGTTCGTCTGCAAGAATCAGTTCCGGTTGATTCAGCAATGCACGCGCAATAACGATGCGCTGCTGTTCGCCGCCTGATAATTCGTGTGGCATTTTGTAGGATTTTGTACCCATGCCAACTTCCTTCAATACGTAATCGATACGTTCATCAATCTCTTTGGCGTCTTTCCATCCTGTAGCCTTCAGCACAAAGGCAAGGTTGTCATATACGGAACGGTCTGTGAGTAGTTGGAAATCCTGAAATACGATACCGATTTTTCTGCGGAGCATCGGAACCTCTTTGCGTTTGATTTCAGCAAGATTGTAGTCAAATACATACGCTTCATCCGCTTTCAGAGGAATTTCACTGTACATAGATTTTATAAGTGTACTTTTGCCGCAGCCGACTTTCCCGATAAGATATATAAATTCTCCTTTCCCGATTTGAAGATTTACATCTTTCAGAACAATCAGTTCCTTGCGGTATAATTCTACATTTTTATAATCTACAATGACGCTCATAATCTTTCTGTTATATGTAACTTACAAAAATACTGATTAATATCTGATTTTTAAAGGTTGAAAACTCTATTAACAAAAAAAAATGGTTTCTGCGCATATTTGCGTTGAAAACCATTAGATATTATGGTAAATGAAG
>SAMEA104404100__coassemble_3079_pt1 | contig 11590 bp, 8 predicted proteins | sample SAMEA104404100__metabat2_high_PE_008 | metagenome-assembled genome bin SAMEA104404100 (sample SAMEA104404100) | Balaenoptera acutorostrata | reverse complement strand
AATTTAATGTCAAAATCAAAGCATTATATGCAATCGGCGGTATCGTAGTATGGTATTTGTTCGTATACTCAGGAATCCATGCAACAATCTCAGGTGTATTGGTTGCCTTTACAATTCCGGCAGATCCTGCTGTTGCTCCCAAGAAATTTTTGGAATCTATCAGAAAGAATATTTCCAGATTTCCGGCAAGAGAAGATGAAGATCTAGACAAAAAGAAAATGCTATCCCCGAGCCAGCTTGACTGGATAAAACAGATTGAATCTGCATCAACTCAGATGGAGTCTCCACTTCAGAAATTTGAAGATATGCTGCACTCAGCAGTAAACATGTTCATCCTCCCGATTTTCGCCTTTGCAAATGCGGGTATCTACTTGTTGGATATGGATATGAGCTCAGTTTTCGGTGGTGTTACATTAGCAATAATCGGTGGTTTGGTTATCGGTAAATGTGTCGGTATCTTTACATTCACATGGTTGTTCATCAAACTTGGTTTATCAAAAATGCCTCAGTTCTCCAACTGGAAAATGATTTTTGGAGTATCAATGTTGGGTGGTATCGGATTTACCGTTTCATTGTTTATTGCGACACTTTCGTTTGTTGGAGATGCATGGACTTCTATTTTAAATGATGCAAAGTTGGGAATTATTCTTGGATCATTGATTTCCGGTGTTTTAGGTTATCTGATTTTGAAATTTACACTCCCAAAAGATTCTAATTATAAAGAGGATTTTTAAATTTTTTATTATAGTGTCCGTAAAACTTTTGGTTAAATAAAATTAGGGTTGATTCTTGCAGAGTCAACCCTTTTCGGCTATATTGTTACCACAAAAAAGATAGCTTATGAGTAAAAGTACACGTTTCATCGTATTCTAAAGAATGCTACGAAAGTCTGGATATCATAAAATAGTAAGAAGAAAGGAGGCCTAAAAGTACATACGTTCATAAATCCAACGAAGTAGTTTCGTGTGACTAAAATTCACTTCGGCTGCCACGCACGATTCGTCATGCTCGTTCTCATGATGTATGCCAGTAGAGAGTCGCAATGTCGTGAATTATGCTAAAATTTCAGAAACTTACGGAAATAGACGTGGTGTACGTAACTAAAATGAAGAAGAACCTGTCGTATGAAATCTCTGAGATGCTTCTACGGTGAAAGTGCAAATGCCATAAAGATACAGGTATGATTGATATTTATTACCAATCTGCTCATGACCCTGATCCAGAATCGACTCGAAAGACACTGAAGTTTCAGGACTGGTTACGATGGTGCGTATAGTTCTGATGTATTACATTAATCTCAACACTTTTTTTTGAAAAGCCTGACGAAGATGTGAAGAAAATGCTGTGGAAATAACTGAACTGCCATATGAAGAAACATGTAAATAATGAAAAGGGAATGTTGAAATAAAAAGTGTCCAATCCTTGTGTTGCAAAGGGTTGGACAATAGCATTGTGGTTTAGCTGACATTAATAGTTTTTTTGTATCGGGTAGCAAAAACATAAAAATATAAATTGTACCTATTTTCTCACTTATTTATTATCCTTCTTTTTCACTGAGTTCAAGCCACCTTAATTCTTTTTCATCCAGCGTATCTTTCAATTCTGCAAAATGTCTGGACAAGGTGTCAAAATCCGTGTTATCGGGTAACGGGGTTTCTCCGTTGAATATTTTTTCAATTTCACTTTTCTCAGCTGTCAGTTTTTCTATCTCTGTATTTAGAGATTCCAGTTCTTTCTTTTCTTTAAAGGAAAGTCTGTTTGTATATTGTCTTTGAGGTTGCTGTTTCGGTTTTTCTTCCTGGGTTACAACAACTTTTTGCTGTTTCTCCTGTTCAGCTTTCCATGCTCTGAATTCGGAATAGTTTCCCGGAAAATCTTTTATTACACCGTTGCCTTCAAAAACGAACAGGTGGTCAATACAACGGTCCATAAAGAACCGGTCGTGCGAAATAACGATAACGCAGCCCTTGAACTTTTCTATATAATCTTCCAGAATTTCCAGTGACAAAATATCCAGATCGTTTGTCGGCTCGTCGAGAATAAGAAAATTCGGTTTGCGCATCAGAACAACCGCAAGATATAAACGACGTTTTTCACCGCCGCTCAGTTTGTAAATGTATTTTTGCTGATCTGCCGGAGTAAATAAGAAGTATGTCAGAAACTGGGATGCCGTATAGCTTGTTTTCTCATCAAAATAGATTACTTCCGCAATTTCACGAACCATGTCAATTACTTTCTTGGATTCGTCAAATTTTTCAATATCCTGTTTGTAGTATCCGAACTTAACGGTTTCTCCGATTTCAAATTCACCGCTGTCTGTTGGTACTACGCCTTGCAACATCTTGATAAATGTTGATTTGCCGACACCGTTATCGCCGACAATACCCAATTTTTCATATCTGGCAAAGGTGTAGTTGAAGTTATCCAGAATTTTCTTGTTTCCAAAACTTTTGCAAATATCATGTGCTACAAAAATTTTGGAACCGATGTAGCTGGACTTCATCCCGAGTTTTATATTTTCTTCATTATAACGCTGCGATGCTTTTTCTCTCAAATCATAGAATGCATCGATACGGTATTTGGCTTTGGTTGCACGCGCCTGTGGCTGACGTCTCATCCAGTCCAATTCTTTACGCATCAGATTGTTCGCTTTGGTAACTTCTGCATTTTGATGCTCCAGACGTTTTGCGCGTTTTTCCAGATAGTAATCGTAATTACCGTTATATGTATATAATGTATGATTGTCGATCTCGATAATTTTATTGCACACCTTATCCAAAAAATATCTGTCGTGAGTAACCATAAACAATGTAACCCTGTTTCTGGACAGATAATTTTCCAGCCATTCAATCATTTCGATGTCAAGGTGGTTGGTCGGCTCGTCAAGAAATATGAAATCCGGTTTTTCAATAAATATTTTAGCAATTGCAAGACGTTTGATTTGTCCGCCGGACAAACTTTTAATTTTCTGACTGAAATCTGTAATTTTCAATGCAGTTAAAAACTGTTTGAATCTGTCTTCCAAATCCCAGGCATTTGCTGCATCCATTTTATTTATCAAGTCTGTAATATCTTCCTGTTTTGCTATTGCCAGCTCGTATTCACGGACAAGCCTGCTTGTATTGTCCTCGCCGGACAAGCAGGCATTGATAACGGTAGTTTCAGGGTCAAAATAGGGGAGTTGTTCCAAATATCCGATTTTTAAATCGTTATGATAGGTAATCTTTCCCGAGTCATAACTTTCTTTTCCTGACAAAACGTTCATAAGAGTTGTTTTGCCGGTGCCGTTTTTGGCAATTACACCTATCTTATCACCTTCGGAAACCCCGAAAGAAACATCATTAAATATAAATCTGTCTCCAAATGATTTGGTTAGGTTTTCTACTTGCAGATAACTTGTCATTGCTTGAATTAAATTTGTGTAAAGTTACGGCATATGCAACTTTTTACAAAATATTATCTTCCGATTCCTCCTAAAGTGTTTAAAAATCTATTAAATTTGTAAATCATTTGCTAATGAGTGTCTAATCAAATACTACTATATATATAATTTATAATTGCGATCAATAACCATAAATAACAATTAAAATGAACTTAAATTTAAAGAAGATTTTTTCAATCGGTTTACTTTTTGCCAGCGTGCTTTCGGTATCCGCACAAAAAATTGCGCTGCTGACAGATGTCCATGTAACACCGGGCAATGAATGTGAATCCAAATTGAAAGAAGCTGTAGCTGAAATTAACAGCATTGACGACTATGATATTGTCGTTGTATCAGGAGACTTGACAAATGAGGGTAGTGATATTCAGTTGACAAATGTCAAATCAATTCTTGACAAAATTGAAAAACCACAATTCGTTATTCCGGGAAACCATGAGAATAACTGGTCTCAGAGTGCTTGCAAAACTTTTAATGATTTGTGGGGTACAGACAGATTCGTTACAGAAGTTGGAGATTTGGTTGTAATCGGCATTAATTGCGGCCCGTATATGAAAATGGGTGACGGTCACATCAAACAGGAAGATCTTATATGGCTGGATGAAACATTGTCAAGTCCAAAATATAAAGGTAAAAGAGTAATTTCCGTTAACCATTATCCGATTCGTGCAGATCTTGACAATTATGAAGATTATGTAGAAGTCCTTCAAAAATACAAAGTAATCGTTCATCTTTGCGGTCACTGCCATAAATTCGAGACATATAAGGGCGGTGATATAGATGCTTTAATCAGCCGCGCCCTTGATATGCATCACGGTGATTTCGGTTATACTGTAATTGAAGTCGTAAATGATTCTGTAAAACAATGGAACAAACGTTTGAATCAGCACCCGGAGCTTGTAACTTCATTCAAAATCAACGATAACTTGAAACCGTTGCAGAGAAAGAAAGTGGTAAATTCCAAATTACCTGCAGGTGTAAAAGTTGAACGTGTTTTTAAAGATGTTGCTTCAATCTTTACAAGAGTAGGTTTTGATGAAAACAATCTGTATTTCGGAAACTCATTAGGTTATCTTAAGGCCATTAATAAAAAATCAGGCAAACTTGTATGGGAATTTAAAACAGAAGCCTCATTGTTCTCCCGTCCTGCAGTTTCTGACAAATATGTAATTCTTCCTACTGCAGACAAACGATTAATATGGTTGGACAAGAAAGACGGAAAAGTTGTATACCAGTATTATTCCAATGGTCCGTATGTTGCTGATGGTGTAATTAAAGACGGTATTCTATATCAGGGAACAGCTAAAGCGTTCGAAGCATGGGATGTTGACAACATGCGTCCATTGTGGAGCACTCCTACTGAAAACTACTGTCAGGCAGCTCCGGTTGTGACAGACAAAGATATCACTTTCGGTGCATGGGATACATATTTGAGAAATCTTGATCCGAAAACCGGTAGAGTTAACTGGAAATGGAATAACGGAAAGAAAGCAAATATGCTCGGTCCGGGTAACGTGGTTCCAGTAGTGAAAGATGACAAAGTACTTATCGTTGCTCCGGACAGACATATGACTTCAATTGACCGTGCAACCGGAAAGCAATTGTGGCGTATTAAAGATAAAAAGGTACGTGAAAGTTTCGGCGCATCTGCAGACGGTAAAGTTGCTTATGCAAAAACTATGGACGGAGAAGTATTGGCCGTAAGCACAGAAACTGATGAATATACTCCGTTATGGTGTGTAGATGCAGGCTTGGGCTATGAACATGCTCCATGTATTGTTATTGAAAACAAGGGCATTGTTTATGTAGGTTCAAGAGCCGGAAAAATGGTTGCAATCGACCCTGTTGCTCAGAAGGTGCTATGGTCATACGTAATGGGTAACTCTGAATTTAACGGATGGGAAGTTGATGAAAAAGGAGACTTGTATACTTCATTAATAGAAGGTACAATCTGGAAAATCTCAAAAAAATAATTCTATAACAGTTATAACGGATTCAAACCGAAAAGTTTGAATCCGTTTTTTTTATTACCGCAAAAATGAAATTTTCTTTAAAGAAGTATACTATTCTTATCTTATTGGTATCATGTTCAGTAAGTGCGAAATTGGTAGCTGTTATGGACAGTATCCCGGGTACATATAATTTTTGGCTGTATACACCAGAAATGGATACTGAAACCATAACACTTTAATCATATTTTGCATGGACGCAGTTTGTCAGGTACTAATTTAAACGTTGTCCTGCACTACGGCAAAGTTGATACAATTAACGGCGCTCTTAAAGTTGATGCCAATCTGATACCCTCCCCCCCCCTCCCAAAAAAAGTCCTGTAAACGAATGAAATCAGGATAAATCATGCAAATTGTAGATTGGGGGGAGGGCAGGCGGAACGAAACAATATTGATTCCAACGGGATACATATTCTTAGTATGAGTATTGGGCTTTTGTACCATTGATATAGCCTGTCAGGATTACTGCTATAGCTTTGTGTTGTGGCTCTTCAGTAATAGATTTGTGGAATCTGAATAATGTTCCGATGGGGATTATACATAGGACATCAGACAAGAAAGTACCTGTATTTATTCTAAAAAGTTGTAGACGCAATTTAAAAGAGAGGAAAATCAGATTTGTAGCGTTCTGATGAATAAAAGGTGCCGGGCACGGGACTCCGGCGAGAATATTTTATTTACCGGAAACTTATGAATGGTTGTTAAAGCATTCTTTAATGGATAATCCAAATAAGGTTGATACCGTTATTAAAATAACTCAGGTGATTTGAGAAATGCCTATAAAAACGGGTTTAATCATAAAGAGACATTGCAATCATATCAAAGGAAACATAATAAATAACAAATGGATAAAACAAAAAAAATCACTGTATAGCCATTCTTCTGGATTTAGGCTATATAGTGATCTTTTGTCTTAGGGGGGATGATTTGTACCTCCTGATGAGTTGTTAGCTGATTTATTTCAGGTTTTCCCTAACTTCTTCCAAAAAATCTATCATGTTTTTACTATCTCTATTCTTTACGATAGTTTGCAATTTTGACAATTGTTTCTGAATTTTTTCAAGTTGTTCCGGAGTGTTCGGATTGAACAAAATTTCGGACAACAGGAAGTCGTCTTCAGACATTAATCCACGGGCGATTGTCATGTGACGTTTGTATGTTGTTCCCGGAGCATCTTGATGCTTCATAACGCTTGCAAAGACAAGTGTGGAGGCGAACGGTATGGACAGCGAATATGCGATAGTTTCATCGTGTTCTTTGAAGGTGTATTCAAAGATGTTCAGATGTAGTTCGTTGTATAAATTTTTAAAGAATATTTTGCCCAGATGGTCTCCTTCGGAAATGATAATGGCATTTTCATTTGACAGATTGCTCAGTGACGCAAATGTCGGGCCGAACATCGGGTGAGTGCTGACGTAGGGATGTCCGCATTCTGCATAGAACTTCGGCAATCCTGTTTTAACGGACGCTATATCGGATAATATACATTTGTCAGACAGATACGGTAGAACTTGTTTAAAGGCTTCTAATGTGTATTTTATAGTTGAAGCGTTGATTACCAGATTCGGATTAAACTCTTCAACCTCTTTAATATCGGTCATTCTTTGTGTGTTGAATGTAAATCTCAGACGTTTCGGGTCGATGTCGTATATCCCTACTTCGTGTTTGAAACTCAAAATGTCGCAAAAGAATGTGCCCATTTTTCCGGCACCCAAAATCAATATTTTCATTTCTTCATTATCTTGCTCTGTTGTTTAATACTTCAATTTGCTGGCGAACGGATTCTTCGTGAATTGCTTCAAGAACGTGTTTCATAAACGCACCGCTCATACCCATATCTTCTGCCAGTTTGATGCGGGAACGCAGGATGTCATCATAACGACCGGCTTGCAATACTTGCATACTGTGTTCTTTTTTGTACTGACCGATTTCGCGGGAAATTCTCATTCGTTTATTTAAGACTTCCAGTAATTCATTGTCGATTGTATCGATTTGCTGGCGAAGCAGTGCCAGATTCTCAGTTGTCTGCTTTACGTCGCGAATTACAAGCATATTCAGAATGTAATTCAATACGTCAGGAGTAACCTGCTGCGCTTTGTCGCTCCAAGCACAATCTGGTTCGCAGTGTGATTCAATAATAAGACCGTCAAAACCTAAGTCCATTGCCTGCTGTGAAATCGGTGCAACAAGTTCTCTCTTACCTCCGATGTGGGACGGGTCGCAGAATATCTGTAGCTGTGGGAGGCGGCGGCGTAATTCGATTGGGATATGCCACTGTGGAAGGTTTCGGTACAGGTGTTTGCCATAGGTGCTGAATCCACGGTGAATGGCTCCCAGTTTGCGGATACCTGCATTGTACAGACGCTCCATTGCGCCAATCCATAACTCCAAATCCGGGTTTACCGGGTTCTTGACTAAAACAGTTACGTCATGGCCTTCCAATGCGTTTGCAATTTCCTGCATTGCAAACGGGTTGGCTGATGTACGTGCACCTATCCACATAATGTCAACGCCTGATTTTAAAGCTGCTTCTACGTGCTGTTTGTTCGCCACTTCTGTACTTGTGTGCATGCCGGTTTCTTTCTTGACTTTTTTTAGCCATTCAAGACCGATTTCTCCGACACCTTCGAAGCCTCCCGGTTTGGTTCTCGGTTTCCAGATACCCGCGCGAAATATTTTGACTCCGTTTTGAGCAAGACTGTGAGCTGTAGCCAGTACTTGTTCTTCTGTTTCTGCGCTACATGGGCCTGCTATAATAATCGGGCGTTTTGCCGATACGCCTTCAAAGCTTATATGTTTAATATCTTCCAATGCCATAATTCTATTTATTTTTTGAGTTTTTAATTCGGTTTAATGCTTCGGTCATTTTCTCTTCAGTTGCACATAGCGAAATCCTTATATATCTTTCGCCTTTGCTGCCAAAGATGAAACCTGGTGTGATGAAGACTTTTGCGCTATACAAAATGTCGTCCGCAAATGCTTCCGCACTTTCTGCGTTTGCCGGAATTTTACCCCAAAGGAATAATCCCCCCTGGGTCGGATCGAATGTACAATCAAGTACATTCATTATCTTTTCGGCAATAATTCTTCGTTTGCTGTAAGTCTCATTGACTTTGCGATACCACTCATCGTCAGCATTCAGGGCTTTTACGGCAGCTTTCATCATCGGTCGGAACTGTCCGGAGTCAATGTTTGATTTGACCTTCAATATCCATCCGATAAATTGTGGGTTGGTTGCGACCATGCCGATACGCCAGCCGGCCATATTGTGAGATTTGCTTAAAGAGTTCATCTCAATGGCAATATCTTTAGCTCCTTCAACGGACAGAATGCTTGTTTGTTTGTCGTGCAGGATAAAACTGTACGGGTTGTCATTTACAATGACGATATTGTGTCTGATTCCAAAATCAACCAGTTTTTCCAGCAACTCTTTTGATGCTGCAGCACCAGTTGGCATGTTGGGGTAGTTTACCCACATCAATTTGATTTTATCCAGCGGAAGTTTTTCAAGTGCATCAAAATCCGGTTGCCACTGATTGTTTTCATCCAGATTGTATGTGTAGATTTGAGCTTCAGCAAGACGACTTACAGATGAATATGTCGGGTATCCCGGGTTTGGAAGCAATACGCCGTCTCCCGGGTTCAAGAATGCCAGAGATATGTGTAATATGCCTTCCTTGGATCCAATCAGAGGTTGTATCTCGTTATCTGGATTTAAAGTGACATTATAGTGTTTTTGATACCAGGATGCAAATGCTGCTCTTAACTGCGGAATCCCCACGTATGGCTGGTAGCTGTGAGAATCGGACATTTTAGCATCGTTACACAATTCATCGATAACTTCCTGTGATGGAGGAAGGTCCGGACCTCCGATGCCGAGTGAAATGATATCGGCTCCTTTGGCGTTCAATTCTGCGATTTCTCTCAATTTTCTGGAGAAATAGTATTCTTTTATGTTGCAGACGCGATTCGCCGGTGTTATATTTGTTTTATTTGTTGAATTCTTCATATTCTCCAAGAATTTTAAATTCGCTGATTAATGGTTTTACAGCCTCTATAGACTGTTTGTATCTTGTGAAATCGTCAAATGTAACGTCGATGTAAAATCTGTATTCCCATTCTCGTCCCAATATCGGAAGTGACTGAATTTTTGACAGGTTTATGTCGTAAAATGAAAATATTGTCAGAACCTTGGATAAACTTCCCTGTGTGTGCGGTAGTGTGAAAACAAGCGAGGCTTTGTTGATTTTAGAATTTTTGACTATGTCATGAGCCTCCAGCGGGTCAGCCAGAATCAAAAATCGGGTAAAATTCCTTTTGTTTGTCTGGATGTCCTTGTCCAGTATATTAAGACCGTACATTTTAGCTGCAAATTCACCGCATATTGCCGCATGGTTTTTCAACTGTTTCTCTGAAATCTCTTTTGCACTGCCTGCGGTATCGGTCTTTTCAACCATCTTCATATTCGGGTGACGGTGGAGATACTGTTCACATTGCATAAGAGCAATCGGGTGGGAGTTTACCTCGGTAATGCTGTCAATGGTTTCTCCGGGGAGTGCTGCAAGCACGTGGGATATATATTTTTTATATTCTCCGATGATTGTAAGGTTACTTGATCTCAGCAGTTCGTGGTTTTGCAGAATACTGCCTGCAATGGTGTTTTCAATTGCAACGATACCGTATAGCGATGCATCGCATTTAAGTGTCTCGAACATGGAATTGAATGTGCAGCAAGGAATTGTTTTAATCTCTTCATCGTTGAAATATTCTCTGGCTGCATCATCGTGGAAACATCCTGCTACGCCTTGAATTGTTACTTTTTTCATTTCCATATTTAACAAAAAATCCCGCCGAAATAACGGCGGGATTCATATTTTAATTAATTCTAAACTTTCAGATTGTTGCATATACAAACTCCCGCCTTTATTTCTGAAAATAAAAGTAAAAGCAAAAGTAATATGCAAAGAAATTCTTCATTTTATTTTGATATTTGATACGTGCAAAGTTATGATATAATATTTAGCGTGCAAACTTTTTTGTAACTTTTTTATTAAAAATGCAATAAAATGTCATGTTAGGTAATAATTATTGCATAGGTTGATTGCCGTTTTCATCCGGTCCCGACTCTTGGGGAATGACAGTAACGGAACATTCAAATTGTTGGTCAAGGCATTTGGCAGTTATTACGGCATTACCTGTTTTCAGTGCATTCAGATTTCCGTCATTGTCTACAGAAACGGTTTCCATATCGCTGCTGATCCATTTTATGGCAATATTAGGACCGCTGTAAGATACTGTGGCTGATAACTGGTATGTTTCGCCGACCTGCATGGTGATTTCTGATTCTTTCACCTCAAAAAACAGGATCTCGGTATGGTTTTTACATGAAATCAGGGCTGTCAACAAAAAAAAACTATGCTATAAATTTTTCTCATAATTTTACATAAATAATAATGTACAAACTTATAATTTTATTTTGATTTATCCGGCAGAATGCGGAAAATATTGCGCAGAAAATAAAAAATATGGAATGAAATTTGTTATTGGAGTATATATAATGTAATTTTGCAAACTCAAATAGAGTAGAGTTCTATAAACAGGTATATTAATAATTGAAAGCTATATAATTTTACACGATGAATGTAACATTAGACAGAATCGACAATGTAAACGGTAAAGTTACAATTGCGATTGAAGAAAACGACTACCAGGAAAAGGTAGCAAAAGAGTTGAAAAAAATTGGTCAAACTCACAAACTTGACGGTTTCCGTCCGGGTCACGTTCCAGCAGGAATATTGAAGAAAATGTTCGGTAAAAGTGTATTGGTTGAAGTAATTAACCGCGAAGTTTACGATGCTCTTACCAACTATATCAACGAAAACAAACTTAATATTCTTGGTGAACCTATCATCGAAAATGCCAATACAATCGATTTCGATAAAGACAAAGATTTCTCTTTCAATTTCGTATTGGGTTTTGCTCCTGAAATCAATGTAAAAGTTGACAAAGACGTAAAAATCTCTTACTACATTGTAGAAGTAGACAACGATATGATGACTCGTCAGGACGATGCAATGACTGAAAGTTTCGGCAAACAGGTTCCGGGAGAAGAAGTTAACGAAAAAGCAATGGTTAAAGGTGT
>SAMEA104404100__coassemble_3027_pt1 | contig 11787 bp, 11 predicted proteins | sample SAMEA104404100__metabat2_high_PE_008 | metagenome-assembled genome bin SAMEA104404100 (sample SAMEA104404100) | Balaenoptera acutorostrata | reverse complement strand
GGTAGGACTTGCGTCACGCCCATTCACGAAAGGATTCATAAAACATGCATTCGCAGATAACTGTAAGAATTCCGAATGCAACCCAAAGGACATAGCTCTAGATTAAATAGCGGAAATGATTGGTTCCCAACCAACCCAGCAATGGATTAAGCGCCTGAAAAAGTCCGAAAAGAAACGTCATCCAGAAGACAGTTTTCAGTTCAGGTTTCTTCAAGATAATGCCGCCCGCAAGAGATACTGCAAAGCAGTCCATCGCCAGTCCTGCAGCGAGAATCCAAATCTCGAAATGGGTCATAACATGCCTTTAATAGAGATAACAAAGGTACGGATTCGTAGCGGAAATACAAAATCGGGCTTTTTCGAAAAAGGGCTGAAAAGCCCTCAAAACGGTGGATAAATTCGCCCGTTCTTATAGGTAAAAATAGAAATATTTTCATTAAATTTGTATTCGTAACAATACCCGAAAGGAATGGAAAACTATATCGTATCAGCCCGCAAATACCGCCCAAAATCGTTCAGTACGGTGGTCGGTCAGCAGGCTTTGGCACATACACTGCAAACCGCAATCAAATCTAACCGTCTGGCTCACGCTTATCTGTTTTGCGGTCCGAGAGGTGTCGGAAAAACTTCCTGCGCTCGTATCTTCGCAAAAACAATCAACTGCGAACACCTGACTGAAGACGGTGAAGCTTGCGAAGAATGCGAATCATGCCGCGCTTTCAACGAACAGCGTTCCTACAATGTTATCGAACTCGATGCCGCGTCAAACAACTCGGTAGACGAGATGAGAAACCTTGTGGATCAGGTGAAAATTCCGCCGCAAATAGGAAAGTACAAGGTGTATATCATCGATGAGGTCCACATGCTTTCTACAAGTGCGTTCAATGCGTTCCTTAAAACTCTTGAGGAACCGCCGGCTCACGCTATCTTTATTCTTGCAACTACAGAAAAGCACAAAATCCTTCCTACAATCCTTTCACGTTGCCAGATTTACGATTTCTCCAGAATCACCGTTCAGGATATTGTTGAACAGCTGCATAAAATCACCGAAAAAGAGGGTATTACCGCAGAACCTGCAGCTCTGAACATTATCGCGCAGAAAGCTGACGGTGCTATGCGTGACGCACTGTCCATTTTCGACCAAGTGGCGGCTTCCTCTATGGGAAACATTACCTACCGCAGCGCAATCGAAAACCTGAATGTTCTTGACTACGAATACTATTTCCGTCTCGTTGACAGTTTCGTTAACGGCGATATACAGCAGGCTTTGCTGACTTATCAGGATATCAGAAACCACGGTTTCGACTCTCTGTTCTTTGTCAACGGCCTTGCATCTCATTTCCGCAACCTGCTTGTGGCTGCCTCTCCGGTAACCATGCCACTGCTTGAAGTGGCATCCGAAGTAGCTCCGAGATATGCGGAACAGGCAAAGAAAACTCCGCTTAACTTTCTTTACAAAGCGATGGATCTTTGCAACGAATGTGATTTAAACTACCGTACAGCAAGCAACAAGCAATTCCTTGTAGAACTTACGCTGATAAAGATTTGCCAGATTCTGAATTCTGCTCCGGATCCTACACCGGGCAGCGGATTGAAGTCTTTTAATCCGGCTCCACAACAGCAGTCACAGGGTCAGACACCGATACAGCAATATTCCGCTCCGGTACCGCCTGCACCGCAAAACAAAGCGACCAGGGAAGAGATTGCGGCAATGCACGCCGACTATGCCTCTTCTCCGGAAATGGCGCTGCTGGGCGGCGGCTCGAAGGAGGCGTCTCAAATCGCCCAGAATATCATCAACCGAGGCAACAGCATGCCGCGCAGCACTCGCGTAGCTTCCGCTCCGACTGCAAAAGTGATTTCTATCAGCGGTTTGACAAAATCTATGAACCAGCAGTCGGAACACAAAGCGGAACCAATCAAGAACCGCAGAAACGAAAATTTCACTTTCGACAGTCTGATGAAAGCATGGAAAGACTATGTGGACAGCCACAGAAACGAGGTCTTCCTGATTAACGCACTGATTACTACAACACCTTCCGTATCTCAGGAAAAGGTGATAAATATCCCTGTTGACAACATTGCGCAGCAGGAGTCTATCGCAGCACACCAAAGCAGCCTGCTGGAGTTCTTCCGAAACGCTTTGAACAATGATTTCATTACAATTACCACATCGCTTAAATTACGCGCACAGCAAGTTAAAATCCTTAGTCCTGAAGAAATCGCCGTTGACATGATGCGCAGCAACGAAAACGTCAAAGATTTGGTAAAATCACTCAAACTCGGCATCGCCTGAGTTTTTCTCATTACATTTTATTCAATAAAATCCTTATCCTTTACGGAATAGGGGAAGATGTATCTACCCTGTGGAAAAATTCCACTACAACTTATTTTACACAATAAAAAAGAGTCCGAGACTTGCGCCCCGGGCCCTAAACAAACAATTATTATTCTAATTTTTTGCTGTTGTAACAGTATTCAGATATTTGTATTCCCTAATCACCAAATAAAGCGCTACGGCACTTACGAATATGTCTGAAACCGGAAATGCCACCCATGCGCCGGTCAAACCCCAATAGTGCGGGAAAATTAGCAGCAACGGGATAATAAATATTGCCTGACGGGCAAAACTCAACAGAATGGATTCTTTCGCAAGACCTATACTCTGAAAAAGTGTTGTAGCTACGATGTGGAATCCAGCCATCCAAAACATTAGCATGGATATTCGTAAAGCGGTACAGGTTTCGTGAATTAAACCCGCATCAGTAGTAAACATATATGCCACGATTTGCGGAATGAAGATTGCTATTAACGCACCGACGGCACATATTAATGTGGAAACAATCACGCCGAGTTTGAAAGTGGCTTTCAAACGATGTATGCGTTTTGCTCCGTAGTTGTAGCCCAAAATCGGCTGCATACCCTGACTGACACCCATCACCGCCATAATCAGCAGTTGGGTATATGTTGTAAAGATTCCGGCTGCACCGACAGCGTTGTCGCCGCCCTGTGTCACCAGAATGTTATTCAGGAACGCATTGATGAAACTGCCCGCAATATTGATAACGAACGGAGCGGTTCCGATGGAAATAATCGCAAAAATAAGGTTTCTGTGAAGTTTGAATGTTCCGCGTGAAAAGTGCAGATTGCTCTTTTTGTTCATCAGGTGGATGAACACGAAACACATGGAAACAAACATGGAGATATCTGTTGCAATTGCCGCGCCCTTGACGCCCATATCCAGCCAGAAGATAAATATCGGGTCCAAAATGGTGTTCAGCACCGCACCTATAATCATGGTGACCATCGCCTTTTTGGGATAGCCTGAAGCTCCCATGGCGTTGTTGAACGAATAGGTGAGATTCGCAATCAGAAAACCCGGAGAATAGTATAATGTATATTCGTAGGCGTAGGGCAGAGTCGCGTCACTCGCACCGAACAGCCGCAGAATATCCTCCAGATTGCAGAGGAACAGCATCGTATAGGCGATACCGATAAGCAGTATCATCACAAGGCTGTTGCCGAGAATCGTCTCCGCAAGGCGGTTGCTCTTCTCTCCCAATGCTATGGAAATTCTGGCTGCCGCACCCACACCGATAAGCATACCGAGAGCCGCGCTTATGTTCATAAGCGGAAAAGTGACCGCAAGACCTGCAATGGCCTCTGCGCCCACACCCTGCCCGATAAAGATTCGGTCGATGATATTATAGGTAGCGATAACAAGAGTCCCAATAACTGCAGGAATACTGTATTTCCAAAGCAGTTTGCCGATGCTCTCCTGTTCCAGCTCCAGAAGATTGTTTTTATTCATCTGAATTTACGATTTTCCGTCCCTGACGGAAAACATTTGTATCTTTAATTTAGTCCTGTTCGATTTCCGAAAGGTAAGTAGCGAATATTCTGCAGGCAGAGCCTACCATTCTTGCGCACGGACGTTTTGCATAATATTCCGCATTTCGTTCTGAAGGAACAGTACCTTCGCTCTGTGCTTTTTTCAATCCCAGCAGTTCACCGCATATAATGGAACTGTTTTTTTCGCGGAACTGATTGCAAAGATACTTTACTACAGTATAATTGACACCGCGTTTTACGGGATCAGTTTCCGAAGTTCCTGTTTCAAGACCGGCAAGCATGCACATGCCGCTCACTGCACCGCAGGTCAAACGCTGGCGTCCCATTCCGGCACCGAATGAAGATGAAATTCTCATTGCAAGTTCCATGTCCAGATCGAAAAGGTCAGCAAACGCACATACAACGGACTGCGCACAGTTGTGACCATCCATAAACAATTTAACCCCCATATCCTCGCGGGCATTAATATCAATTTCAGGATACTTCTTCATAATTTATTACTGTATTATACGCCAATTTCAGCGAGAACACCCATAATTTCATTTACGGTCATTTCACGCTTATCTATAAATTTCTTGCTGAACGTTTCGGCAACCCTTCTCACCTGGCCGTAACCGTACAGTTTCTGAAGGTAATTCACCGACTTGGTGAATAATGTATCGCACTCGTCCTTTGTCAGCTCAAGTTCTTCCTTACCGATTTCCTCGAAAAGTCTTTTCAAATCCTCGCGGTCTGCAGAACCGAAGTTCTTGCTGCGGCCGATGATTTCACGACACATGACATTGGAAAGAGTCAACCCCATCATCAGTTTGAATATTCGGATTTCGTGGTGCAGAACTGCGCCCGGAGCACCGAAATTGGAAAAACTCTCGTAATAGTCATAAGAAAAATCTATACAGTCGAATCCGTGAGCGTCCAGATTTAAACTGCAATACATATCTTCCGCATTCCACACACGGAACGCAATTGCCATTCCGACCAGACCGAAACTTTTGTCCTTTTCGTCGCGATATTTCATTGCAGTATCTATTTTATAAATAATTTATGCAAATATAATTCATTTTAGAACCGCCGCCAAATTTTTCAAGTTACCGAAAAAGCTTAAAAATATCCATTATAATCCGTTTATTCACGCATTTGCAACAAAATGCCATAAAAGATAATAATAATAAAATCAGTCTTATATTTTAACAAACTTTAAGAATACAAACCCCATCATCATTTTCACATTTCCGGAAACTTAAAAGTGTGGACATAAAAAAGCAGGCTCGGAAAAAACCGAACCTGCCGTTTTATCTTGAATAAACGATTGATTAACCGTTAACTATCTTCATGTGAGCGATAAGTTCAAGAACTTTGTTTGAGTAACCGATTTCGTTATCGTACCAAGAAACAACTTTAACGAATTTGTCAGTCAAAGCGATACCAGCTTTAGCATCGAAAATAGAAGTACGAGTGTCGCCAAGGAAGTCAGAAGAAACAACTGCATCTTCAGTGTAACCAAGAACACCTGCAAGTTCGCCTTCAGAAGCTTCTTTCATAGCTGCACAGATTTCTTCGTATGTAGCTGATTTAGCCAAGTTAACTGTAAGGTCAACAACAGAAACGTCCAAAGTAGGAACACGCATTGACATACCAGTTAGTTTGCCGTTAAGTTCAGGAATAACTTTACCTACAGCTTTAGCAGCACCAGTTGAAGAAGGGATAATGTTGCCAGAAGCAGCACGACCACCACGCCAGTCTTTCATTGAAGGACCGTCAACTGTTTTCTGAGTAGCAGTTGTAGAGTGAACTGTAGTCATCAAACCTTCTGTGATACCGAATTTATCGTTAAGAACTTTAGCGATAGGAGCAAGACAGTTAGTTGTGCAAGAAGCGTTAGATACGAACTGAGTACCTTTAACATATTTGTCGAAGTTTACACCGCAAACGAACATCGGAGTATCGTCTTTAGAAGGAGCTGACATAACAACGTATTTAGCACCTGCTTCGATGTGAGCCTGAGCTTTTTCTTTAGTTAGGAAAAGACCTGTTGATTCAACAACGTATTCAGCTTCAACTTCATTCCATTTAAGATCAGCTGGGTTACGTTCTGCAGTTACGCGGATTTTTTTACCGTTAACGATTAGCTGGCTGTTTTCAACATCAGCTTCGATAGTACCTTCGAACTGACCGTGCATTGTATCATATTTTAGCATATAAGCTAGATAATCAACCGGGCATAGGTCGTTAATACCTACGATTTCAATGTCATTTCTTGACTGAGCTGCACGGAATACGAATCTACCGATACGTCCGAAACCATTAATACCTACTTTTGTCATTTTCTTAAAAATTTTATTTAGTTTTTAAACTGTGTATTTAAATTCTTTTGCTATACCAAGAGAAAGCCTTGTTTACAAGGCATATAACTTGGTATAGCGATGCAAAATTAATACTTTTTTTTTAATTATCTATCTATTAGTTGCTTTTTTATGGAAAAATTTCTTTATTTTTGTTTTCAAAGCAAAAAATCTTCATTTTTTATATAAAAGGCTAAGAACTAACCTGTCAGACAATAAAACAAAAGAAAGAAAACAACATGAAATGTAAATTCTTAAGCGATTTCAAGGCTTTCGCAATGCGCGGAAATGTGATTGATATGGCAGTCGGTGTTATAATCGGCGGCGCGTTCGGAAAAATCGTTACTTCTCTGGTAAACGATATCATCATGCCGGCAATCGGCGTGCTTATAGGAGGTCTTAATTTCAAGGATTTGAAATGGATTATCACTCCGGCTACAGAAACTACTGCAGAAACGTCTTTAAACTATGGTATGTTTATCCAGCACACTGTAGATTTTATCATTATCGCTTTCTCTATCTTCGTTGCCACTTCTCTAATTGCCAAACTTTCACGCAAGAAAGAAGCGGAAAAACCGGCTCCGGTTCCTTCTGTTCCAAGCACTGAAGAAAAACTGCTTACCGAAATCAGAGATCTTCTGAAAGAAAAGAAATAAACATTGAGCAACCAATAAGATGAAGGCAGGGGAATTAATCTCTTGCCTTTTTTTATTTTACAACAAAATGAAATTCTGTTATTTCTCCTTTTTGAGCAGCATATTGAAAAACATATCCCTCACCTCATCGGATTCAAAGTGCAAGTTTTTCACTTCTTCAACAGGAGTTGTTTCAAATTGATTTCTCTCCAAATCTACGGCATCCGGATTTGCTCCCGACGCTACTCTCAACAAAGAATTCTCCACTTCCGTACGTTCTTTCCATTTTACCGGATGATGGTCTATATCCATGTCAATACTCCAGTCAAAGAAATCCTGCAACCAGTAGGGCGCACCGTTCAGACTGTATCTGCGCGGCAAATCCTTTATTCTCGGCATATGTATGAGCCAGAATTTCCGCCATCCGTGATAGATGAGCGAAATCATAATCTCTTTTCTGGGGATGGACCTCAAACGGACATCATTGGTAACGGATATATATTTCCGCTCACCGTCAGAATCATAAAAGGCGTACAAATTGTAATTGTTTCTGCCTATTTCTTTCTCGCGTCCTTCCGTATACATTTCCCGAAAATGTACCACGGTATGATTTTCTATTTCGAAATCGGTCAGGTACATGGTGTCAAACCAATAGAGATCTCTTGTTCTTGACCATTTGTAATTTCTTGAAGGTAATTTGCGGTTAAAAATATCGTTCAAATGCCGGGCGACACGGTCGTTCTTTCCCCTTACATTCATCAAATAGTTCAGTTTGCCGTAGAAATAATTCTCCAGTTTCGGAAATCCTTTGATACGGTCAACAACCTTGACTTTTGCATAATGTTTCCGAAAAACGGACCTTCTTACAACATCAGACAAAAAGGTGTTATAGTGAGCCACGATACGAATATTGCGCATATATTTGCGGGAAACATTCACCTTTTCGTTAACGGTAAGTCCGGTTACTTCCTGACGGGCTCCGCGTTTGCACAAACGGGTTTTACGGGGATTTATGGTAAATCCCGCCTGTTCCACCAACCGGCGCAGTTCTTTACGGAACTCCCCGTTTTCGGCATATACGCTGTGCATGGAACTGAATGTAATATCATCCGCATAACGGGTATAAGTCAGACCAAACCGTTTTGCAAGACCTTGCAGACGGCGGTCCATAACGGCACATACAATATTGGAAAGAATTGGGGACGCCGGAGAGCCTTGCGGCAAAATCTCGGCATATTTCTCTCCTTCCGGAATATTGTACACATCTCTTTCCTCCGTATATCTTGTACACAATCCCGCTATAAAGTTCGCCACTTTATAGGAGAAGTGAAACGGTCGTTTGGTCAGAGCAACCGCTACCATTTTTCGGGTAATGGATGGAAAATAATCCTTTAAATCGATATTGAACACATAGTTTTTGCCCACGTGCCTCGCAGCATTGTCCACCACGGAACGGTTCGGAACAAATCCCATCACACACTCCGGAGCTTCGTAATTTATACCGAGCATATAACCTATATAAGTCTGAATACTCTTCAATTCCTTGCACGGTGCATCGATACGACGCAAACTTCCGCTTTTCTTCGGTATATAGAATGTTCTGTACCGGTAGTCTGTACTGCTGTTTTTATGCTGGTACTTGTAAAGATTTATCGGTTTTGCATCATACGCCAAAATGTATTTTCTCAATTCACCGAATGCCAGAACAAAATCATCAACAGTATTAATATAACACATCATATCCCTGAAGTAATAGGGATACAAACTTGTTCTTTCGTTAATTTTTTCAATTAAATCCGGTGTCATGCTTTTGTGTGTTTTAATAAAAGAAAGCCCCAAGACTGCCTGCTGCAAGTTATTTCTATCTTTGTGTCAGGCTAAAACTGCAAGTTTTAGCACAATAAAGACGCATGTCTTTATTGCTTGTTCTGAATGCCAATAATCATAAAATGAGTGCAGGTTCCGAAGAATGAGGAATCAAACGAATTTTAGTGATTATTGCGAATATCCCAAACATTGGGTTATCGGTCACAAATTTCTTTGTGCCGACATTCGGCGGTGTTTCGCCGAACGATCTCAAATCTTTGCAGAATGTGTGTCTCAAGCAGTCAAAGAGCGTTCCTCATAGTTTGATTAACTATATATACAAAGATAACAAAATTTCAGACAAAAGTAAAGAGTTTCTACCAACTTTTTTACAAAAAAATTTAGTCTTTTATTATGGCCTCATCCTGCACATATCAGCACCCGACAAAATATTGTTTTTTAGCCATTAATAAAGGTGACTTCTATAGATAAAAACACCCCAAAAGTTTTGTGTCTAACTTTTGGGGTGCACTTCACAATGGAAGAACGGAAGTTCTTTATATAATGTTTATTGACGGCTTAGTCTGTCAAATGCAGATTGAACAGTTTGATGGCACTTTCGTCGGTTATCTGAGAAACCTCATCCACGCTTTTACCTAAAATATCGGCAATCTTGGCGCAGATATACGGAATATTTGCACTTTCGTTGCGTTTGCCGCGATTCGGAACCGGTGCCAGGTAAGGACTGTCTGTTTCCAGCAATACGCGGTTTAGTCCGATTTCTTTTACAGTTTCCTCCAGATGTCCGTTTTTAAAGGTAACGATACCGTTTACCCCAAAATAGAAATCTCCGAATTTGCGAAGGTTGCGTACATCCTCCGGAGTACCTGTAAAACTGTGAAAATCCATCTGCGGAAGTTCGTTTTTCGGGAAATAACTCAATATATCCAAAATCACCTCAATTCCGTCGCGCACATGGATAATCATCGGCAGCTGATATTTGACGGCAAAATTAATCTGACTGACAAACACCTTGCGCTGCTCTTTGCGGAAAGTCTTGTCCCAGTAAAGGTCGATACCCACCTCACCGACGGCAACATAGTTACCTGTGGCAAGCTGCTCCTCCACCTGTTCCAGCAGAGCGTTGTTGTACGCGTTCACCGATTCCGGATGCAGTCCCATCGCCATGGAAGTGTAGTGCGGATGGTCGATGTTCAGCGAGTGCATCTGGCCGAAGGTGTCAAAATCCACGTTCGGCAGGATGATGTGGCGGATTCCGGCAGCCTTTGCGCGGGCTACCACCTCCTCACGGTCCTCGTCGAATTCTTCCAGATAAATATGACTATGTGTATCAATCATTATTTTTTGCGGTTCATAAAGAAGTCGATGACTTTCAGGAATTCGGCTTTATCGGCTTTGTCAAAATTTATTTTGTCCAGTGCTTTGCGTGAAAGGTTGATATATTCCTCAATCTTCTTCTTGCAAAGTTCCGGAATATTCAATTCGTTGTAAAGTTCGGTAACGCCTTTGATTTTTTCTTCATTACGGGCAGGGTCATTGATAAGAATCAATTCTTTCAATTTTTCTTTCTGCTCGTCATTTGCAGCATTGTAGGCACTGATCAGCATAAATGTTTTTTTGCCGTTCAGAATGTCGCCGCCAATCTGTTTTCCGAAGGTTTCAGGGTTTCCGTAAACGTCAAGATAATCGTCCTGAAGCTGGAAAGCAAGACCGAGATACTCGCCGAATTTATAAATGTAGTTCTGGTCCTTGACGTGAGCACCGGCAAGAAGAGCACCCATTCTCAAAGCGCATCCGAAAAGTACGGATGTCTTCAAACGGATCATTTCAATGTATTCGTCAACGGTAACGTCATTTCTTGTTTCAAATTCCATGTCGTACTGCTGACCTTCATATATTTCAATAGCTGTATTGTTGAACAGACTCAACAGATTGCTGTTTCTTGCTCCATGCTTGCGTTCCATCATAAACTGATAGGCAAGAGTAAGCATGGTGTCACCGCTCAAAATTGCAGCGTTTTCGTTCCATTTTTTATGCACGGTAGGATTGTTGCGGCGCATATCCGCTTTGTCCATCACGTCGTCATGCAAAAGTGTGAAGTTGTGGAAAAGTTCCAGACCTATAGCCTGATTCAGACACATGGTGTAGTGAGAACCGAAAGCTTCGCAGCACATCATCATCAATGCCGGACGAAGTCGCTTGCCTCCCAGAGACATGGTATAGTTGATAGGGTCGTATAATCCTTGCGGATCTTTTATGAATTTTGCTTTAGATATTTCTTCATTAGCTATTTCGATAAACTTTTCAAATACAGCCATAAATATATATTAATATTAGTTTTTATTCCGTGTTAAAACAATCGTTTTGCCAGTTCCCTGTTTTGACTCTTTATGTATTCTTCAAAACTTTTTTGAAAGGATTTTGCAGCCACAGTATCTCCTTTTTTAAGATATTCGCTTTTTATGGCTACGGTTTCAATAATCATACCTTCAAGTGCAAGTCTGGTAGTATCGCAGTGCTCCACTATCTCCTTTGCCACCTGAATTCCTCTTAGGCCGGCTTCATTGGAGTACGCGGTTTGTTTTTTATCCGAGCAACTTCCAACAAATACGGCAATTACCAGTATTATTAATATTTTGAATTTCACGATTGCAAAGTTAACCCATCTGACTCAAATAAAAAATTTTGCCCGCAATTTCTGACAAATGTTCAAATTATCTTTATGAATAAAGAGATGAAAATTGTTAATTTAAATATTATCTTGATTGCAACATTGCAGCTATAACAGCTCCCGGCAACATAACTTTTACTACAACATTTCATTTTTTATAAACAACCCGTATATTAAAGCTAATTTTACAATGTTTAATAGAAACAGAATATAAAAAACAAAATTTTAAACATCTAAAACCTGCATATCCCCGCATTAATCAATACAGGTGAAAAAGCAGGTTCTTATACTACATATTACTATTATCAAAACACACAGCTTTACTCTATATACTATGAAAAACACAAATTTTTAAGGTTATTCAATAAATACACACATCGCTTAATCTATTATTATTACAACACACTTCATTGCTGTCCAATAAAAGTTGGCTAATAGGTCTTTGAAATAATTGAAATAC
>SAMEA104404100__coassemble_2811_pt1 | contig 12538 bp, 13 predicted proteins | sample SAMEA104404100__metabat2_high_PE_008 | metagenome-assembled genome bin SAMEA104404100 (sample SAMEA104404100) | Balaenoptera acutorostrata | reverse complement strand
GGAGGGGCTCGAACCCTCGACCCAATGATTAAGAGTCATTTGCTCTACCAACTGAGCTACGAAGTCATTTCGCTTTAACGGATGCAAAGTTAGGTATAAATTTTAATTTGACAAGCGTTTCGACGAAAAAATAGTCCTGAAATGCTAATTTTCGCAGCCCGAAGGTGTTGTAAAATACTAATTTTACATAAAACGAAAGCATTTGTTGATAAATTTTATTACTTTCGTATTTTGGAATAAAAGCAAAAAGAAGCAAGATGGAAGAATGGTCACAGCGTACACGGTTGCTGCTCGGAAGTGAGGTTTTGAGCCGAATTTCCGCGTTGAACGTACTTGTAATCGGAGTGGGAGGCGTAGGAGCCTATGCCGCCGAGATGCTTGTGCGCGCCGGAGTGGGGAGCATTACCGTTATTGACGGCGACGAAGTGAACCTGACCAATCTGAACCGTCAGCTGCTGGCACTCAACAGTACGCTTGGCGTACGCAAAGTGGAGGTGATGGCGAAACGCCTTGCCGACATCAATCCCGGGGCGAATATTGACGCCCGAGATGAATTTGTAACCGTTGAGGGGCTTGACGCTATTTTTGCCGAAAAGAAATACGATTATGTGGTGGACGCCATTGATACCGTAGCTCCGAAAGTGGCGGTTATCGAATACTGTATGCGCCACAAAATCAAAATCATCTCCTCCATGGGAGCCGGAGGGCGCATGGACCCGACCAAAGTGCAGTATGCGGACATTTCCGAGACCTACAACGACGGTCTTGCAAAAGTGGTGCGTACCCGTCTGAAAGACCGCGGGCTGAATCGAGGTTTGAAAGTGGTGTGGAGCAGCGAACCCGTTGACCGCAGCGCAGTGATGCTGACCGACGAATCGCAGAACAAACGTTCCAGTTTCGGCACCGTATCCTATATGCCTTGCGTGTTCGGCTGCATGCTTGCTGCATGGATTATCAACAAAGAAAAGCGCAGAAAAGAATGATAGACATTAAAGACATAAGAAAAAGTTTCGGAACCGTATCCGTGTTGAACGGCGTGAATGCGCATATCAACCGCGGAGAGGTCGTGGCGATTGTCGGTGCGAGCGGTGCGGGAAAAACCACATTGCTGCAGATTGTCGGCACGCTTGACAAACCGGACAGCGGCGAGGTGCTTTTTGACGGTGAAAATATCTTCAGAATGAAGGACCGCGAGCTGTGCAATTTCAGAAACAGAAATATCGGTTTCGTGTTTCAGTTTCACCAGCTGCTGCCTGAATTCAACTGCGTTGAAAATGTGAGTCTGCCTGCATTGATTGCCGGGAAATCCGAAAAAGAGACAGCAAAGAAAGCAGCGGAACTGCTTGATTTTCTCGGTCTATCCAACCGTCTGACTCACAAACCGGCACAACTTTCCGGCGGTGAAAAACAGCGTGTAGCCGTTGCGCGTGCGCTGATTAACGACCCGAAAGTGATTCTTGCCGACGAGCCGACCGGAAGTCTGGATTCGCAAAACCGTATCGAATTGCAGAATCTGATGTTCCGTCTGCGTGACGAATTCGGTCACACTATCGTGATTGTGACTCACGACGAAAATTTAAGTACAAATTCCGACCGTATTTTGCACATCAAAGACGGTGTAATTGTAAACGAATAAAGAATGAAAACAAAGATATTTTACCTCTTCGGCCTGATTGCCGCAGCGTTGGCGTTGTTTTCCTGCAATGACGACAAAGGCGGTTCCTTTACCGACCTGATACGCACCGACATGGTGACATTCGAGGAGGAGAGCGATGCGGGCACCTTGTTTTCCATGCAGGAATATGAGGATTCTCCGATGAAATATCTGATGGCGGAGGGGATGCGCGACACCAAACTGAAAAAGGGACAGCGCACCATGCTCGGCTATTATACAAAGAGTTCCGACACTCCGGGCAGAGAGAATATCGCCGTACAGTTCCGAATTCCGGTTATCTTCGATTCCCTGCGCGTTGCAACCAAGGAACGCATCCGCGAATACGAGATAAATCCGGTGGAATTAAAAAGTATCTGGCGTACCGGAAATTTCGTAAATATTAATACCTTTGTACAATATACCGAGAAGCAGCGTTTCATTGCCCTTGTGGTGGACGAAGCGACTCTCGGAAGGGAAACTGTCGAAGCATATTTCGTAGACGACATACTTGGACATCCGGGTTACTATTACCGTCAGGCATACATCTCGTTCTTTACCGGAAATTTGTGGGCAAAGTATCCGAACAGCAAAACGCTGAGAGTGTACATCAACGACAACAATTTCCCGAACGTGAAATATTACGACATATCAAAACCGAAAAATTAATTTTAAACTATATACAAAATAATGGACCAGCAAAAGAAAGAAATTAAAATAGAACTGTCTCCTGAAGTTGCTCAGGGCACATACGCCAACCTGGCAATCATTGCCCACTCAGCATCGGAGTTCGTAATGGATATGATTTATCTTGCACCGAACGCTCCTCAGGCAAAAGTTCAAAGCAGAATTATCATGACTCCGGAAAATGCAAAACAACTGTTGTATGCATTGAAAGACAATATTGACAAATACGAACAGATCTTCGGAACAATCCAGCCAAAAACACCGAAAACAATACCCGGACAAAACGGTGTGCCTCCGATGAGCTGGCCGGGATCCAACAACCAGAACTAAAAACAGCGTAATTATGGAAAATCCGTTATATATTTACAATTCTCTAAGCCGCAAGAAAGAACAGTTCATTCCTATTCACGAAGGTAGAGTGGGAATGTACGTATGCGGTCCTACAGTATATGGAGACGGCCATTTGGGACATGCCCGTCCTGCTGTAACATTTGATATCCTTTACCGTTATCTGACTCATCTGGGTTACAAAGTGCGCTATGTCCGCAACATTACCGACGTAGGTCACCTTGAACACGACGCTGACGACGGCGAGGACAAAATCGCAAAAAAAGCACGCCTTGAACAGCTTGAACCGATGGAAGTGGTGCAGTATTACGAAAACCGCTACCACAAAGCGATGGAGGCTCTTAATGTGCTTCCGCCGAGCATCGAACCGCATGCTTCAGGCCATATTATCGAACAAATCGAATACATCAAGAAAATTCTTGATGCAGGTTATGCATACATCAGCGAAGGTTCCGTTTACTTTGATGTTGAAAAATACAACAAAGACTATCACTACGGCAAACTTTCAGGACGTAATATAGAAGAGTTGCTAAGCACAACACGTGCATTGGACGGTCAGAGCGAAAAGCACAACACCGCCGACTTCGCACTGTGGAAAAAAGCGGCTCCGGAACATATTATGCGCTGGCCTTCTCCGTGGAGCGACGGTTTCCCGGGTTGGCACCTTGAATGCTCTACAATGGGCGAAAAATATTTGGGCAAACAGTTTGACATCCATGGCGGCGGACTGGACCTTCAGTTCCCGCACCACGAATGTGAAATCGCCCAGTCCGTTGCCCACAACGGTCAGGATGCGGTGAAATACTGGATGCACAACAACATGATTACCATCAACGGCCAGAAGATGGGCAAATCTCTGGGCAACTTTATCACTCTTGACGAGTTCTTTACCGGAAGCAACCCGATTCTGGATCAGGCATACAGCCCGATGACCATCCGTTTCTTCGTTTTGATGGCACAGTACCGCAGTACTCTTGATTTCTCAAATGATGCGCTTAAAGCTGCCGAGAAAGCGATGAACCGCGTACTTGAGGGCTACAAGAGATTAAACGACTTGAAGGCGTCCGACATGACTTCCGTTGAAATCCCTGATTTGAAAGCCAAATGCTACGAGGCTATGAACGACGATTTGAACACTCCGATTGTTATTGCGAACTTGTTCGAGGCTTGCCGTATCATCAATCTTGTTAACGACGGTAACGCTCAGATGAGTCAGGGTGATATCGACAAATTGAAAGATTTGTTCAAAATATTCCTTGTTGATATCCTTGGTATCCGTACAGAAATCGGCGGAGCAGCAGGTGATGTAAACATGAAACCGTTTGAAGATGCGATAGATTTGCTTTTGAACATCCGCAAGGAAGCTAAAGCAAACAAAGACTGGGCTACCAGCGATAAAATTCGCAATAGTATGGCTGAAATCGGCTTTGACGTTAAAGACACTAAGGACGGTTTTGAATGGAAATTGAAATAATTATATCAGAACCTTAAAAAAATCAGGTGAAGGAGGTACGTCAGCGTACCTCCTTTTGCCGTTAAAACAATCAATATGACTAAAAACTTATTCAAAAATCTATGCGTTGCAGTGTGTATGCTTCTAATTTCTGCAACAGCATTTGCGCAGCCGAAACACGAAGTACGTGCAGTATGGCTGACAACAAACAGTGCCATGGACTGGCCAAAATCGTCCAAAGAACCGTATCAGAAGAAACAGTTGAACCAGATTCTTGACAAACTTGAATCCGCACACTTCAACACTATCATTCTGCAGGTGCAGGTGAAAGGCGACGTGCTTTGGGATTCAAAGATTCAGCCGGCAATGGCAGATTTTACAAAAGACGGTAGCAAAAAAATGTCGTGGGATGCCTGCAATTATGTGATTGAAGAATGTCACAAACGCAATATGGAATGCCACGCATGGATTGTACCTTACCGTATCGGCAGTGCGAGCGAAGCAGCAAGATACGACAATAACGAGGTGGTGAAACATGTTTATAAACTGCATCCTGAATTGTGCGTGGAACATGCCGGAGATCAGTATCTTGACCCGGGACTTCCGGAAGTGCGCAAATATCTGCTTGACCTATACAGAGAGTTGATTACCAACTATGCGTTCGACGGTACAAGTTTTGACTATACCCGCTATCCGGCCAATAATTTTAATGATGCTGCATCATACGCAAAATATGGTAAAGGCATGAAGAAAGATGACTGGAGACGTCAGAACATCAATACCTTCGTTCACGAATTCTATGATATGGCGAAAAAAATACGCCCGGAAATGAAAGTCGGTGCCGCTCCAATCGGTACATACAAAAATGCGCCGGGATACCATAATATGGAGGCATATTCTGCAGTGTTCCAAGATGCTGCAGAATGGATGCAGGCTGGAAAACATGATTTGCTTGTTCCGCAGTTATATTGGAACGAAAAATATGGATTCAGCAAACAGATGCAGGTTTGGGTGGACAATTGTAAAAAACGTCAGCTGGTTGCCGGACTTGCAACATACAAAATGTTTGACACAAGTAATCGTTGGGATCAGAGTGTAATTCTGGACCAGATTGAAAAGACTCGTAAAAATCCGGGATTCAGCGGTGTCAGTTTCTTCCACACTGTAAATATTACAGGTCTTGAAAAGAAATCAAAAGATTTGCTGGCTGCATTGAAAGACAATTATTTCAAATATCCGGCTCACATCCCGGCTATGGATTACAACGGTGTAACCAAACCGAATGCTCCGGCAAACGTAATGTGGGGCAAACATGGTAACGAATATACCCTGACCTGGGATGCCGCTACAACTTCATTTGAAAAAGCTCCGGTGAAATACTATTGCGTTTATGCTTCAACAACTCCGAATGTGGATGTTGCCGATATCAAGAATTGTTTAGGATTTGCCGTTAAGGGTACAGAATTCAAATATGCTTCTGCGGAAAAACTTTATTTTGCGGTAACGGCATTCGATACCAACTATTATGAAAGTGATGCTGCCAAAGCACAGGAAGCTGCCGGAATTGACGGCGTTGAAGCGGTTGACAATACAGAAGTATTCAGCAGCGGCAGTGAAATCGTTGTCAAGGGAAATGAATTGAAATCAGTTCAGGTTTACGATATTGCAGGCAAGACAGTGCGCAATGTCAGTACATGCTCAAGCGAAATTTCCGTTGCTGCGGATGACCTTGTAAACGGTGTTTATATTGTAAAAGTTATTAACAGCGACAACAGTATTTCTGTTCATAAAATAATGCGATAAAATTCGTTATAATCTAACGCTTTTACTAATTTTGTAACAGAATAAACAAAAGATATAAAACAGATTATGGAAATAAGTGGTAAAATCATACACAAACTTGATTTGAGATCAGGTACCTCAAAAGCAGGTAATGAATGGAAAAGCCAGGAATATGTTCTTGAAACAGAAGACCAGTTCCCTAAAAAAGTACATTTCGATTTCTTCGGAGACCGCGTTGACCAGTTCCCGTTGAATATCGGAGACCGTGTAAAAGTATATTTCGATATTGAAAGCCGTGAATATAACGGCCGCTGGTACACCAGCATCCGCGGCTGGAAAACTGAAAATCTTGACGCTGCAAATGCAGGTGCTCCGGTACCTCCGATGGGCGTTCCGGCAGATGCTCCGGCTGCAGCTCCGTTTGATGCAAACTTTACTGCTTCAGAAAACGAAACTGACGATCTTCCGTTCTAACCGGAGGATATTTGACAATAGTAAAAATCCCGACGATTGTTCGCCGGGATTTTTTTGTTTTTTCTCGCCGGACTCCTGAATTCTCGTTCTTGCCGGATTTTTCTCGCAGGACTCCGCGATGCTTTTTATTTTTCCCTTTGAAAAAGAGCCTGTTGCATAAAAACAGCGGAACTTCGTGAGAAATTCCGCTGCATAGTATGAATAAATTAATTTTAGTCAAATGTGATTCGTGAAGAATTTTCCGGGGCAATCAGACGGGCAACTTCCAGCATCTGGTCGGCGGTGACTGCTTTGATGCGTTCTGAAATTTCCTCATAAGTGCTTACCTTGTTGAAGTAAAGCATATTCTTTCCGAGCGCGATTGCAGAATTTTCTTTGTTCTCGAAACTTACCAGCATCTGACCGATATACTGGCGTTTTACGGCGTCCAGTTTGGTGGCTGTCATTTTGTTTTGCGCCAGATTGTTCAGCGTGTTGCGGATGATGCGCAGACATGGTGCGGTGTGTTCCTTGTCGCAGCCGAAGTAGATGGAAAACAGTCCTGTATCGGAATACAGGGTGGTGTTGGATTCCACGGTGTAAACATACCCGCGTTTTTCACGCAGAGCCACGTTCAGCAGCGAATTCATGCCCGGTCCGGCAAGCATATTGTTCAGCAATGCCAGTTCATATTTGCGTTCATCGTACATGCCGAAAATTCTGGAGCCGTACAACGTGTGCGACTGGTGGTTCTCAAGGTCGAAAACTTTGGTGAATTTGTTGTCCTGTACCGGAACGATTCGCGGTTTGCGGTTCAGCTGATGGCTCATGTTTCCGAACGCTTTGTCCGCAAGTTTGCAAAGTTTGTCGAATTTGATGTTGCCGCAGGAGAAAAACACCATGTTGGACGGAACGTACAGATTTTTCAGGAAGTTCATCAAATCCGCAGAACCGATATTTTCAAGACATTTTTCGGTACCCAGAATATTGTGTCCCAATCCGCTGCCGGCAAAAAGATAGTTTTCGAAATCATCATACACCGCTTCTGACGGCATATCGCGGTAAGAATCTATTTCATCCAGCACCACTTCGCGTTCCTTCTCGATTTCCTCTCCCGGAAAGATGGAATTCTGTACCAGATCGCCCAGCAAATCAATCGCTCTGCCGTAATGCTCGCACGGGAAAATGGAGTAGATAAAAGTTTCTTCTTTTGACGTGTAGGCATTCAGTTCGCCGCCAACCAGCTCCATCCGGTTAAGAATGTGCCACGATTTTCGGTTGGTAGTGCCTTTGAAGATTGTATGTTCCACGAAGTGAGCCATGCCGAATTGAGAGTCAAGTTCATCGCGGCTGCCCGCATTGACGGCAAGCCCGCAGTAACCCACTTTTGAAGCGGCCGGACGATGGATGATTCGCAATCCGTTCGGCAATATATGTGTATGGAAAATTTCTGACATTTTCAATTTTGTTTCTGCTGCAAAATTACAACTAACTTTTGACGCTTGAAAATAAATAGCAATTCTTAAGATTTCATCCCGCCGACAGCAGTCCGGCTTGAAAATTTATGCAGAAAAATGCACTATAACTTGCCGATATCGGCAAAAAAATGGCGTTTTTCGGGGATTTTTCGAATTATATCTTGCCGATGTAGGCAAAAATGACAGATTTCCGATTCCTTAAATTTTTATCGATTTAACGTGAATACTCGTTTATGATTGCTATATTTGTGATATGAAAAAAGTATTGATATCTCTGTCTGTGTTTCTGATGTTTCTGCTGGCGGCGTGCAGCATAAACGGGGTGCAGCAGGATGCGGAAAATGCATCTGACAATGCGAAAGAAAGTCCTCTTGAGTATGCTGAAGTTTTGCAGATTAACCGCGGAAACGGCTATGATGAGGTAGTGGTGCGCAATCCGTGGAAAAACGGTGCCGTGCTGCAAAAGTATATCCTTGTCAACCGCGACAGTGTGCCTGAAAATTTGCCGGAAGGAACTGTTGTCAAAGTTCCGCTGCAGCGTGCGGTGGTTTATTCTTCCGTCCATGCCGGCGTGATTAACGAGGTTTCCGGCAGCTATAACAGCATTGCGGGTATTACAGACAGGTCATATTTCAATATCCCGGAGATTGAACAGCGAGTGCAGCAGGGACTTGTTTCCGATTGCGGTTCTTCCATGACTCCGACTATCGAAAAAATCGTGGAAATTGAGCCGGATGCCATCATCCTTTCTCCGTTTGAAAATGCCGGTTACGGAACGCTGACCACTCTCGGAATTCCGATTATAGAGTGTGCTGATTATATGGAAGCTACACCTCTCGGTCGTGCCGAATGGGTAAAGTTTTTCGGTATGCTGACCGGATGCGAAAAAAAGGCTGCGGAGATTTTCGCACAGGTTGAAAAAGATTATATTGAATTGAAAGACAGGGTTGCAAACGTTGAAAATCGTCCGAAAATCGTTACCGAATCCGTAACAAACGGCGTGTGGTACGTTCCCGGCGGAAAATCCTATATGGCGCAGATTTTCAAGGATGCGGGTGCTGACTATCCGTGGAAGGATACCGAAGATTCCGGTTCCATCCAGCTTGATTTTGCACAGGTGTTTGACAAAGCGCATGACGCCGATTTCTGGCTGGTAAAAACTTTCGGTGTCGATGTGACCAAAGAATATATGATAAAATCCTACAAATTAAACGGCGAAATGGATGCGTTGAACAACGGAGGTTTGTATTACTGCAATACCATGACCTCTACGCTATATGCCGATTTTCCGTTCCATCCGGAGGTGCTGCTGCGTGACATCGCAGCGATTTTGCATCCGGAGCTGATGCAGGGTTACACTCAAAAATATTATATACAGGCGAAATAATGGCGGGAGGAAAAAGATTCGGTATTGTTGTTGCAGGGTTGTCGCTGCTGCTGGTTGTTCTGGTGGTTGCCAACATCCTGACCGGTTCCGTTGACATTCCTTCAGACGATGTCATATCGGTATTGAAAGGCGAAGAAGGTGTAAAGAATACTTACAAAATCATTATCCTTGAAACCCGTATTCCGATGCTGCTGACCGCGATGCTTGCAGGAATGGCTTTGTCTGTGGCCGGACTTTTGCTGCAAACCGTATTCAACAATGCACTTGCCGACCCGTCAATACTCGGCGTATCTACCGGGGCATCGCTCGGCGTTGCGCTCGTAATGCTGACCGTCGGGACAGCTTTCGGCTCAACATTCGGAGCGTCCGCAGGCGGATATATTTCCATGTTGGCAGGCGCGTTTATCGGAGCGTTTGCCGTGCTGTTTATTCTGCTGATATTCTCTTCCGTAGTCAAGAGCAACACCATGCTGCTGATTATCGGTATTCTGGTGAGCTATTTGACCTCCTCCGCAATATCCTTTCTGAATTTCTTTTCAACACAGGAAGGTGTCCATTCCTATGTTATCTGGGGACTGGGCAGTTTCAGCGGTGTTACCAACAGTGAACTCCCGGTATTTGCCGCAGTGATATTTGCATCGCTTGTGTGGGCACTGCTGATGGTGAAACCGTTGAATGCGATGCTGCTCGGTACAAGGTATGCAGCCAATCTCGGCGTGAACGTGAAGAGTGTCCGTAACCAGCTGCTGGTTATTACAGGTCTTTTAACCGCTGTCGTAACTGCCTTCTGCGGCCCGATCGGTTTTATCGGACTTGTCGTTCCGCACATCGCGCGTCTGCTGCTGAATACCTCCAACCACAACCGGCTGCTGCCGGTAACCATGCTTTCCGGTGCGGTGGTAACTTTGCTGTGTACCTTTGTCAGCGTATTGCCGAGCAACGGTATTCTTCCGATTAACGCAATCACTCCGGTTATCGGGGTGCCGATTATACTTTACATTATTCTCAACCGCCGTAAAATCCCGTATTTCAACTGATGGAAACCGTATTGCAAACATATAATCTTGAAATCGGCTACCGTGTGGGCGGCGAAAAGAAATCCGTTGCAGCCGGTATCAATATTTCACTGTACAAAGGCGAACTGGTGTGTCTTCTGGGTGCGAACGGCAAGGGAAAATCAACGCTGTTGCGTACGCTTGCGGGCAATCAGCCTGCACTTGCGGGGGAAGTGAAAATCAACGGGCAGGAGATTGGCTCCGTTTCCAAACGCAAACTGGCAAAACTGATGAGTCTGGTATATACCGACCATACGCAAGCCGGTGGTTTGACCGTTCGCGAGCTTGTGGAACTCGGCCGTCAGCCGCATACCGGATTTCTGGGAAGACTGGATGCCGAAGACAAGGCTATTGTGGAAAAGGCGCTTGCCGATGCGGGAATTGCACATAAAGCGAACGATTTCGTGGCGGAACTTTCCGACGGAGAACGCCAGAAAGCGATGATTGCACGTGCGCTTGCACAGGAAACTCCGATTATCTTCCTCGACGAGCCGACAGCATTCCTCGATGTGGCGAGCAAAATCGAAACCATGCGTTTGCTGCACCGTCTGGCACGTGAAAACAACAAGGCGATATTGCTTTCATCCCACGACGTATCACAGGCACTGCGATTGGCAGACCGCCTGATAACCATCGACGCTGCGGGAAAACTGAACTGCGGAGTAACCGAACAAATGGTGGTTTCCGGAGAACTTGCCCAGCTTTTCGATGCCAGCAGAATCCGTTTCGAAGCACAGGAAGGCAATTTCTACGCCTGCGAGAAATACCGCGCGAAAGCGAGTGTTGAAAGCGGTTCGGAAACCGTAAAAATGTGGATAAAAAACGCGCTGCGCAGAAACCTGTTCGAACTGGTGGAAAGCGAAGCGGAAATCAAAATAAAAGAGACTCCGGAAGGAGGTTTCGAAATGATTGTGAATAACGGAACTGCAGAAAAATTCTCCTGTATCGGAGAACTTTCCGAGCGGTTGAATAATCTTCAAATTAAGTAAGAAAAACTATGGGAATCAGCAAACAGGACTTTGCAAATATGCAGCCCAAATATGACAAAGACAGTATTTCAGACCGTTTTTACTACGGTCTTGCACTGGAATTGTCCAAAGCGGTAGCAGAAACAGAATATGCACGCCGTTTCGGCGAAGAATCATGCCGCGAAATCGTTCTTGCGACCGTCGGCTATTATCAGGACATTGTTGCGGACGCAGGAATCTGGCGTTCGTTCTGCACCCTTCACAACGAGTTGTACGGCCGTTTGCTGCCGTTCTACGACCTCGGAGAGGACTATGTGGAGAGCGAATTGAACCTGATTGACTTGAAATTTATCGTATGGTACGTAACCGAAGGCTGTACCGAGGACAACGGTACTTTGTCTCCGTTTGACGAGGATATTGCAGCCGTTGCACAGGTGATGTACGCATATCTGGAGAAATATTATGATTTCGCTCCGGAACCGGAAGCCTATACCGCCGTCAACGAACTGGATATCTACAATCAGGAGCAGATTCAGGACGTTTACAACTACTCCTACTGGCTGTTCTGGCACAGCTATTTCATGCGCCATGCCGCTGCGGACGTCATGCGTTCCTCCCTTGAAGAGGGCAAGAGCATCGTGGCGAAATCCGAGGACGAAAACAACGCCCGCGTGCAGCTGCTGGAACTGAACGAGCGCACCATGAAGGATTATCCTACAGGTCCGCTGGCTTTGTTTGTCGGTGAATGGATCAAGGCGATTATCGAAAACAAATCGCCGTTTGCCGCACCGAAAAAGCCGAAAGCGCCGGTTGAGGAACACAAATTCTACAAAGCGTTCAAAAAAGCGAACGGGGAAGAACCGATACGTTTTATCGGAACCGTTACCGCATTGGCTGAATTTTTGAGCAAAGATATGGGCTGGGGCAATATCGGAAAAGATTTCCTTGCTCACATGGCTCATTTCCGCAACTTCACCGTTTTCGCCAATCCGGAAAAAGGTATTCTGATTGCACCGGAAACCGCACAGTTTATCAAACACAAGGACAACAGATATTACAGCGAATCGGCAGCCAAAGCAGCGGCTTACGAACTGATTACCGTTCCGGGCAGATGTCCGATAGACCTGGTAACCTATGCGTTTGCCAACAATCTTGTACCGGATGCCGTGTTGAAATGGGACAAGACCGGCCGCGTATTGCTGGACAACTGGGATTTCCTTGCACGACTGTATCTTCAGTCATATTACAGAGCGGATTAACAGTATAATTTAAAATA
>SAMEA104404100__coassemble_2699_pt1 | contig 12943 bp, 12 predicted proteins | sample SAMEA104404100__metabat2_high_PE_008 | metagenome-assembled genome bin SAMEA104404100 (sample SAMEA104404100) | Balaenoptera acutorostrata | reverse complement strand
CATGAAAGAAAAATTGAATTTATTTTTGAAATGGATGCGCCGAAATTGGGCTGCTATCCTGTTCTTCGCCCTGCTGATACTGTTTTTCGCAATCTGCAAAGACTATGAAACCGCCACGCTTGCCACTGCCGTCATTCCGGGCGTTGCCGGAGGTAAACACGTTGTCGGCGGACCGATTACCACCGATATTGCCGAGCGTGAATCGGACTTTTTGAAGAACGAAATCGACCGCCACATTGTCAAAATCCGCCCAATGGCTACGCCGATAGACCAAATCTCCCGCTGGGGCGGCAGCAAACGTGCGGGCAGCATGACCGTGGACTACTATTCCGTTGATACCAAACCTACGGTTGCGGAACTTGCCGAAGACTATACGGAAACTTCAACCGCGGACGGCAACGGGGTGAACAAAGCAACGCTGAAAACCTCCAACAACGATATTTTCGAGCCGACGGAAACCATTTTAGTCAAAGGCGTTTCCGGCTACGACGAAAGCGGAACGGCGGAATCCGGGAGCGACCTTGTGCTCTACGTCATCTCCAAAGAAAGTTCGGGAGATCTGGTCTGCATGGCGGTGAACGGCAAGAAAATCGGCGGTGTCAACAACTGCGTTCCAACCTTATCCATAGGTACAGAACTGGTGAGAATGGGACGTGCGGCGAGTGAACTGGACGTGCAGACTCCGCAATTCGCATCGCTACCGGTAAAAGCGCAAAACTACTGCCAGATTTTCAAGGCGCAGATTGAACAGAGTACGCTGCAAAAGATTGCCAACAAGGAGGCGGACTGGAGTTTCTCCGACCAGGAAGAAGCGGCGATTTACGACATGAGGGTCGGCATGGAGAAAAACTTCCTTTTCGGAGCCAAACGAAAGTTGTACAATCCGGAGAAAAAAGAGGATGTCATGTTTACCGGCGGTATCTGGTTTCAGGCGGGAAAAACATTCACCTATTCGGACTTCTCTTTCGACCAGAACATGCTCGTCGATATGATGAAAGCGGCATTTACCGGCAATGCGGGCAACAAACGCAAAGTGCTTATCGGCGGTTCGGGACTCATCGGCCGCATCAACAAACTGGAAAGTACCAAGGTGATTTCCGCCAGCGACAACTTCGTGAAATGGGGTATCGATTTTAGTGAAATCCGCTCGAAATTCGGAAAATTCTACGTGCTGATGTCGGAGATTTTCGACGAGTGCGGCATGGCGGACAACGGCATCGTAATCGACCCGGAATATATCCAGAAATACAGCCACATTCCGTTCAGCACCGAGGCGCTCAACCTTAAAGCGGCAGGCATCCGCAACACCGACGCCATCGTTATCACCGAAGCGTCCTGTCTGACGCTCCGATACCCGAAAGCCCACATGCGTATCGTGATGCAGTAATTCTTTTATTCAAAAAACGCACACCGAAACAGGAGTGCGTTTTTTGTTCGGTAGCTCTGCGCTGTGTAACCTGTTTTTATTTAAAATTTCATTCGTATTTTTTTAATCTGATTAGTAACCCAAAATAGACGAATTCGAATACTGTTAACCAAATTCAAACCGTTCAAATCTAATTGCGGGATTTATTCACATTCCGCTGTTTGATGAGCAGACTATGAATCTTCCGGGAAAATATACGGGTTCAAGGGAGACGACATATCCATATAGCAATCAATTTGTTAAACAAAAAATTGTAATTTTTTTGTAATTTTTTTATTTTCATTTTAAACTTTCCCGATTTCAGATAGTCATATCAGAAAAATATTTACAACGAACCAATAAAAAAACAACAGCAATGAGACGGAGAAATTTATTATTGGCCCTTGTCCTGATGGTGATGATGTCAGGATTGGAAGGTTTCTCACAAACAGCACGCCGTCCCGTTTCCGAAAGAAAAGGTTCGGCAGCGGAGACTGTGCAAAGCAGTCGCAGCAAACGACAGGTATCTGACAGTTACAGACAGGAAAATCAACATAAATCCAACCGACCGGGTTTCGCTACAAGCGACAAACAACGTGTAAGCAAGGACGCTGACACCGGAACTTCTCACAGCAACAACAACCGCGGAAGCTATGACCGCAATTCTGGCAGCAATCGCGGAAACGGAAGCTACGACAGGGGAAATCGCGGAAGCGGCAACAGAGGCAGTCACAACCACGGCAGCAACAGCGGTTTCGAAAGCAGCCACGGCAGCTCTGCGCACAATAACCATTACCGTCCGGGCGGTTACAAACCTCCTGTAAACCAGGGCTACCGTCCGCACAACAGCCACTACCGCCCATATCACCACGGTCACTATTGTCCTCCACCAAGAAGACCTTACAGACCGGTGTACAGACCTGTGGTAAGACCGGTAATTCCTCGCACATATGTTCAGGTTGTCGGAGTTCCGCGCATCACATCCGTTATCGGACTTGCGTTCATGACATCTTACTACGCATCTCTGGACTATCTGTTTGACAGAGGTTATTCCATCGACGGTTACGACTCAAGAAACATCTACCTGCGTGACGTTCGCGAAATGGGTTACAACTGGGAGGATGTGATTCTGGATTATGACAATTCTTATCTGTCAGGTGCTCAGTTCATCAGCTCAAAGAGACACGACAGCACCAAGAGATACAGAAAACTCTACCGCAAACTTTGCCGCAAATACGGTGCACCGATAGAGTACAGAGGAATGAACAAAGTGACATGGTTCGGACACGACCGCAGAGCGTATATCACACTGGAATACTCTCGCAGTTATGTAAACGGCCATCGCCGCTACTACACCATCCTGTCCTACAATTACGATTAATCTTAAATTTGGAAATTCAGACAAATATTAATTAAACAATATTGAAACAAAACCGGCGGAACACTCAAGTGATTGAGCATCCGCCGGAATTTTTTTATATACTGTAAATTTACATTTCCTGCAAATCTTTTTTCGCTCTTTTATGCCCCTGCTCTGCAGCTCTGCGAAACCAGTAACGGGCCTTGGCATATTCCTGTTCTACACCGAATCCCAACTGATACATTTTGCCGATTTCATATTGAGAGTCGGCATCTCCCATGTTTGCAGCCTTCAGAAACCATTTCATAGCCTCTTTTTTATTCTGTGAAACCGCATTTCCGATAGAATAGCACTCACCGACCTCGTATATCGCATGTACATAATTTTGAGCGGCAGCCTTCCTGTACCACTCCAATGCCGTATAATTGTCCCTCACAACGCCGATGCCGCGCATATAGCAATTCCCCAATTCATATTGTGCCTGCGCAAGATTTTTCTCGGCGGCCTTATGTATCCATTCGTATGCCTTTCGATAATTTTCAAGGACTCCGGTTCCGTTTTTGTAACAAAGTCCCAGACGGAGTTGAGCATCAAGATTACCCTTATTGGCGGCTTTGCTGTACAATTCTGCGGCCTTTTCTTTATTCTGATTTACACCTTCTCCAAATTCATAACAAAGTCCCAGATAAAATTGCGCATCATCGAGATTCTGTGCTGCGGCTTTGCCGAACCATTTGGCAGCCTCATACATATTGCGGGATACTCCGGAACCTTCAAAATAAAGTTCTCCAAGTCTGAGTTGGGCTTCGCCGACTCCCTGCTTTGCAGCCTTGAAATACCATTCTGCCGCCTCTTTCATATTGGGTTCTACATAAGTTCCGTAATCATAAAAGAGTCCCATTACATATTCTGCGGCACTGTTACCAAAATCAGCTGCGAAGGAATAGTATTCAAAAGACATCTCATAGTTCTGCTTGACGCCGTCACCCTCCAAATACATACCTCCCAGTTGAACTGCCGCATCCAGATTTCCGTTACCCGCAGCCTCCTCAAACCACTCTAATGCTTTTGCCTTGTCTTTTGCTACTCCGCATCCGTTCATATAGCAGCGCCCCAATCCGTATTGAGCACCGGCAATTCTGCGCTCGGACAACTTTCCGTAAATTCCCACGGCTTTGGCGTATTCTTTACGCTCGTACAATTCGTCAGCGTCTTTCAGCAGTTCCTCGTCCGTTTTCTTCTTCGGAGCGGGTTCGGCGGTATTTTGTACGGGCTTGCCGGTATTTGCAGGAGCTTTTGTCTCTTTGATTTCATGCCGTCCGCCGAGAACGGATACCAGTTTGTCCATCTGTTTCGGATTCCAGGACTCGTAGCAGTTTATTTTGCCGAATTTGAACAAAAGCCACCCTTTCAATGCGGAATTTTTCAACAATACGGGAATTACCCTTTTACCGGTATTTTTGGCGTACATCACCTCATCGTTGCACAACTTTGTGTTCAAAGAATCATCAGAAACCGCAAACAGCAGATTTTTGGAATTGTCTATTGCGGATATAATCTCGTCCTCGGTATCTTCTCCTCCACCGGTATCGTTGATGTCAAATCGGATTTTGAGTTCCGGCAGTTGCGCCTCAATTGATTTTTTGATATTGCTGACTTCTTTGAAGTCGCTTTTCGAAAAACTTATGAATATATCGTATTTCATGGACGGTAAATTTGCAAATTGTCTCTTCAAAAATACGAAATTTTCCGATACACGGGAGCATTTTCGCTGAAAAGGGACAAACGGACGGCTATATTTGCGGGAAAACACACTTAAAAATCTATTACCATGAACCAGTTTTTTATTCTGCTCGGCATTGTTTGCGGAGTGTACGTTTTGGTGCTGATGATGATTCTCGCCGATTTGTGGAGCGGGATTCGCAAGGCAAAACAGCGCGGGGAACTGCGCAGCAGTACGGGCTACAAACGAACGGTAGCCAAAATCGCACGATATTACAACGCTCTGGTGGCTCTGACCATTACAGATGCCATGCAACTCGGATCGTGCTGGTATCTGAACAGTTTCTGCGGCTTCGGCATCCCGCTTTTTCCGCTGATTACGGTGCTGGGCGGCATCGGTTTCTGCCTCATCGAAATTCGAAGTATCTACGAGAAAAACGATGACAAAATCAAAGCGGAATACACCGAACTTGCCCGCACGCTTTCCTCCCTTGCCAAAGAGCGCGACATCAGCGAAATCACCAAAGTTTTGTCGGACTACATTACCCGTAAAAAGCCATGAATCTCTATCTGCACCGACACCTGCTGCGTCCGGACTATTCCGTCGGCAGGCTCTATCTGGACGGCGTTTATTTCTGCGACACCTTGGAAGACAAGGACAGGAATCTGTACGCCAACGACAAAAATCTGACGAAAGAACGCAAAATCATGTACCGCACGGCGATTCCGTACGGCAAATACAAGGTTACGCTTGACACCGTCTCGCCGAAATACTCGCGCAAAAAGCAGTACAAACCTATCGGCGGAAAACTGCCGAGGTTGCTGAATGTTCCGCTCTTTGACGGCATCCTGATTCATATCGGGAATACGGCAAAAGACACAGCAGGCTGCATTTTAGTCGGCAGATGTATCACACCGGGATGCCTGACAAACTCTACGGACACGTTTTTCCGACTTTACGAAATCCTGCAGTCTGCCGCAGACCAAAATGAAAAAATATCTATAACCGTCAGCCCCGAACCATTAAAATGAAACATATCTTCTGCCTCATCCTTCCGGCTATCCTGTTCTGCTCGTGCAAAACCTCCCGGAAAGCGGAATCCGCAACGCAGTCATCCGCTGCGATACAAACCGCTATCGTCAACCATACCGAAAAGAGCGACAGTCTGCTCTCCGTTATCGAGGGGAAAGCGGACAGAATCATCATCCGCCGTTCCACCGGATCCGAACCGGGAAAAATAGTGATTTTTCAGAATCCGGCATGGAAATCAAACCGTTCCCGCAACACTGCAGAGCTTTCCGTCACAAAAACCGATAATTCGGAGGTTTACGGATTCGCCTCCGAAACCGAAACCGTAAAAACCCGAAAATCAGGCCCTGAAATAGTTGAATTATTGGTTTTTCTGTTGCTTTTGGGAATTATTTTGTTCATTTTCCGTCTCCCCAAACGGATTTAAATTTATATCAGAAACTTTAATATTCAATATTTTAGACTATCTTTGTGAGTGCATAAATTTTTGACCGACAATTCGGAATATAACAATACCGTTTATTTAATGGAGAATATAATTCCAAAAGTTCCGACTGAACTTATTGAAGCAGAGCTCACAAAAAAACGCTTTCTCAGATATACAAACAAACTGAATAATGAGATTTACATTGTGAATGCTTTCAACGCTCCCAACACCATGCGTGAAATCGGACGATTGAGGGAAATTGCATTTCGCAGCGCCGGCGGCGGTACTGGATTGGATTGCGATATCGACGAATTCGATACAATGGAAAACCCATGTCAGCAGCTGATTGTCTGGAATCCGAAGGACAAAGCCATTATCGGCGGTTACCGTTATATCCTCGGCTCTGATATTAAAATCAAAGACGGAATTCCGCACATCGCGACTTCTCATCTTTTCAATTTCTCTGAAAAATGCCTGAAAGAAACCCTGCCGCAGACTATTGAGTTAGGACGTTCTTTCGTGACTTTGGAATATCAGTCCTCCAATATCGGAGCTCAGGCAATATATTCACTTGACAACCTTTGGGACGGTTTGGGGGCCCTGATTGTCAACCATCCGGACATGAAATATTTCTTCGGAAAATTCACCATGTATCCAAGCTATTGCCGAGACTGCAGAAACATGATTCTTTCATTCCTGTACAAATATTTCAGAGACAAAGACGGCCTGGTAACTCCGATTTCTCCGCTGAAAACCAATGCTGACATCGAAGCGATTGCAAAAAAATTCTCCGGTGACAATTTTAAAGAAGATTACCGTATTCTCAATACATTTGTACGCGATCGTGGCATCAATATTCCTCCGCTGGTAAATGCTTATATGGGATTGTCTCCGACAATGAAATTCTTCGGTACCGCCATCAACTATGAATTCGGTGATGTAGAAGAAAGCGGCATTCTTATCTCGATTGACGAGATTACAGACGACAAGAAACGACGCCATGTCGAATCTTTCAATCCGGAAGAACTGTAAATATTTTATATACAATCAAAAAATATAAACTATGGTAAAAAGACTGTATTTCTCCGTCCTTTTTATCTGCTGTACTATATCTGCCGTTGCTCAGTTTAACATCGGTTACAGCATATCAGTAACAGGTAATGTAGCTACAGACGGAGATTTTGCCCCTTACTATATATCCTCCGGTAACCACGGTTTTCCGACTCAGTCAAAATCGGGATATCTCCGAGCCGCAGCAACTCACGACATCGACCTCTCAAAGCGTTTCAGCTACGGTTTCGGTGTCGACCTGGTCGGAGGTGCCTCTAACGGGACTATGTATGAAAAATATGACGTTGCAACCGAATCCTGGGGTGTCGACAAACAAAAACCGGCGAACTTCTGGATTCAGCAGTTGTACGGAGAAATCAAATTCCGCGGGGTGTTCCTGTCCGTTGGTATGAAAGAACACGGTTCGAAATTGCTGAACAACAGACTTTCCAGCGGCGACCTTACTTTTTCGGGCAACATTCGCCCTGTTCCGGAAGTCCGCGCAGGATTCATCAACTATCAGAATATCCCGTTCACCAACGGATGGGTGCAGATTGAAGGTGTTTACTCTTTGGGTAAAACCATGGATACCGACTGGCTGGAAAACCATTACAACTACTATAACCGCTGCATCACCACCGGATTCCTGTACAACTACAAGCGTTGTAGTTTCCGCACCAAACCGACAGAAAGATTTTATGTCATCGCATCCATTCAGGCAGCGATGCAGCTGGGCGGGACTTCCCGTTTGTATGCAAAAGGTCATAAAGTAAAAGAATGGAAGGAAAAAGTGGGCTGGAAAGAAATCGGTCAGACTCTGATTCCGGGCGAGGGTAGCTCTTCCGGCAACAAGGAATACTATGCCGGCAACAGTACCGGTTCGCTGGATTTTGCTGCGGCATACCGTTTGAAAAACAATGATGAAATCCGCGCCTATTTTCAGGTTCCGTACGAGGACGGCAGCGGCATAGCTTTCCAGAACGGTATGGACGGACTTTTCGGTATCGAATACAAAGCGGCGAAAAAAGGCTGGGTAAACGGTGCCGTTATCGAATGGCTCGAATTCATGAACCAGTCCGGACCGCTTCACTGGGCGCCGAACGATCACGATGACAAATCCGGTCATTTCCCGGATCAGGCAACCGGAGCGGACGATTATTACAATAACTTTCAGTATCCGGGATACCAGTATCTCGGCATGTCCATCGGGACTCCCTTCCTGAAATCGCCAATTTACAACAAAGACGGCTCAATTTCTTTCAAGGACAACCGTGTCCGCGGTTTCCATGTGGGCATGTCCGGAAATATCCTGCCGGAACTTGAATACCGTGTGCTGGCGTCTTGGCGCACGTCGCTCGGATCTCCGTATATCCCGAGACTGGAACGCGTCAACTGCACTTCCGCCATGATTGAAGCGATATACGATATCAAAGCGGTGAAAGGTCTGCAGGCAAAATGCCAGCTGGCGTTCGACTGCGGCAAGCTTTACGGCAACAATTTCGGAGCGCTGGTTTCTCTAACTTACAACGGTAATTTAAAATTCGGAAAATAGTTATGAAAAAGATATTGTTTGCACTAATCGCTCTTTTCTCTCTGGCTTCATGTATGCAAAACAACGGACGTATCGGGGACATTTTCGGACTATGGAAAGTGGAATCCATTGAAATCAACGGAGAAATTGAAGAAGAATATCAGGGCAATCTGTTTTTCGCATTTCAAAACGATGTCGTGGCAATGTGCGAAAGAGCTCCTTACGATGACTATGACTGGAGATATGGTCAGTATTTCAAGTATGGAGACAAAACGATAGACATGTATTTCGATATGAACGGACAAGCTCCGCTGAAGATATCACATTTCCAGCTCGGTCTGAACGCCTGCAAAATTCTGGAACTGAACAGCAGCAGATTTGTATTCTCAACCGTTATTTATGAACGGGAGTACAAATACAGTATGAAAAAATGGTAATAATTTAAATAAGCAATGCTTAAAAAAATATTTGTTCCGATACTGCTTGCATTCACTGCTTTGGTGGCAAATGCGCAGTTTTATCTGGACTACAGCGTATCTCTTACTGGGAACATCGGTACTGACGGCGATTTTGCACCCTTTTACATCAGCAGCAACAATCACGGATTCCCTACCCAGTCCAAATCAGGATACCTTCGTGCGGCTGCCAAACACGACATGACCACCGCCACACGTTTCAGCTACGGCTTCGGTGTGGACCTTGTCGGCGGGTTGGCTTCGGGCTCGGAATATCAGTTTTTCAACAAAGAACTCGACAAACTGATGACCCGAAACGTAAAACCTGAAAATTTCTGGATTCAGCAGCTGTTCGCCGAAATCAAATTCCGCGGCGTATTTTTGACCGTAGGTATGAAGGAACGCGGCTCTGCCCTGCTGAACTCGTATCTTTCAAGTGGAGATTTGGTTTGGTCAGGAAACGCAAGACCGATTCCGGAAGTTCGTGCGGGATTCATTGATTTCCAAAATATTCCGTTCACCAATGGATGGGTGCAGATTCAGGGAGAATATTCCCTTGCAAAATGTATGGACGGTGACTGGGTGAAAGACCACTACAGCTATAACAGTTCACGCATCAATACCGGCGGGCTTTACAACTACAAGCGGTTGTATTTCCGTACCAAACCTTCACAACCGTTCTCGGTTACTGTCGGTATGCAGGCGGCAGCGCAAATCGGCGGCCGTTATCAAGTATATTCCAAAGGAGAACTGAAGACTGACAAGAAATACTACATTACTTTCAAAACTCTGGTTAATACGCTGATTCCGCGCGGAGACAGCAACCACTCTTTCCTTATCGGCAACCACTTGGGTTCATGGGATTTAGTGACAAGATACCGTTTGAAAAACGATTCCGAAATCAAAGCATATTTCGAATTCCCATGGGAAGACGGTTCCGGTCTGGGCAAGATGAACGGTTTCGACGGTATGTACGGTATCGAATACAAAAGCGACAAAAAAGGTTGGATTAATGGTGTCGTAATTGAATATTTCAACTTCAACAATCAGGGCGGCCCGCTGAACTGGGACGAACGCGACCATGCCAACAACGGAGGCCATTTCCCGAGCCAGACTTCCGGTGGGGACAACTATTACAACAACGGAAAATATCCGGGCAACCATTATTACGGCATGTCTATGGGAACTCCGTTCATCAAATCTCCGATTTACAACCATAACGGACAAATGCGGTTTTATCACAATCTTGTGGAAGGCTTTCACGTAGGCGTTACCGGCAATATCCTGCCGGAATTGCAATACCGCATACTTGCGTCTTACCGCACCTCTCAAGGCACAATGAACGAACGTTTCTACCACCGCATCGGCTGTACTTCCGCCATGCTGGAAGCGATTTACGACATCAATCAGTTCAAAGGTCTGCAGGCAAAATGCCAGCTGGCGTTCGACTCCGGCAAACTGTACAACGACAATTTCGGAGCATTGATTTCAATCTCTTACAACGGCTCTCTTAAATTTTAGACGGTTATGAAAAAGCTATTATATACATTCGTGATGCTCTCTACACTTGCATCATGCACCCAAAACAAAACCTATATCGGCGACCTTTTCGGGCTGTGGAGAGTGATGGATATTGAAATTGACGGCGTATCGGAAGAAGATTACGACGGAACGCTTTGTTTCGGCTTTCAGAACGACGTTGTGGCAATGCAGCGCCGCGGAGATGGATACTCCATCACAGGCTATACCTACGGCCAGTTTTTCAAAGATGACAAAAACAAAACCATCGACATGTGGTTCGATATGCCGGACTGGAAACCGCTGAAGATGTCGCATTTCAAAGAAGGACTGACTACCTGCAAAATTCTGGAACTGAATCGGAAAAATTTCCTTTTTTCTACCGAGATTGACGGAAAAGAGTACAAATACACCCTTAAAAAATGGAATTGAATTTAAAGTTTTGTTCTTTAATTCAATTGATGTAACTTTGCAACTCATAAAACTTTAAGCAAACAATAACTCAAAAAAAACAATATTACGATGAACTTTATAGAAGAACTTCAATGGCGCGGCATGATCCACAGCATGATGCCGGGAACAGAAGAACAATTAAATAAAGAAATGACTACAGCATACCTGGGTATCGACCCTACTGCTGACTCTCTTCATATCGGCCACCTTGTAGGCGTTATGATGCTGAAACATCTTCAGCGCGCAGGACACCGTCCTATCGCTCTTGTCGGCGGTGCTACAGGTATGATCGGCGACCCGTCCATGAAATCTCAGGAACGCAAACTGATTGATGAAGAAACTCTTCGTCACAATCAGGAAGCCATCAAAAAACAGCTGGCTAAATTCCTTGATTTCGAAAGCGACGCTCCTAACCGTGCCGAACTTGTAAACAACTACGACTGGATGAAAGATTTCTCATTCCTTGGTTTCATCCGCGACATCGGCAAACACATCACTGTTAACTATATGATGGCAAAAGATTCTGTCAAGAAACGTCTTTCAGGCGAAAGCCGCGAAGGTATGTCATTCACAGAATTCTCTTACCAGTTGCTTCAGGGTTATGACTACCTTCACCTGTTCCAGGAAAAAGGATGTCGTCTTCAGTTGGGCGGCAGCGACCAGTGGGGTAACATGACTACAGGTACAGAGCTTATCCGCCGCGTACTTGGTGAAGAAAACGTATACGCTTTGACTTGCCCGTTGATCACTAAAGCTGACGGCGGCAAATTCGGCAAAACTGAATCAGGTAACGTATGGTTGGACCCTCGTTACACTTCTCCTTACAAATTCTACCAGTTCTGGTTGAACGTAAGCGATGCTGACGCAGAAAAATACATCAAAATCTTCACTGAACTTTCTAAAGAAGAAATCGAAGGTCTTGTTGCAGAACAGAATGCAGACCCGGGACAGCGTCCTTTGCAGAAACGTCTTGCAAAAGAAATCACTACAATGGTTCACTCTGCAGAAGATTACGAAGCAGCTGTTGAAGCGTCTCAGATTCTTTTCTCTAACAAAGCGGGCGATATCCTTCACAAAATCGACGAAGCAACACTTCTTGCAGTATTCGAAGGCGTTCCTCAATTCGAAGTATCAAAAGACATCATCGCAGCAGGCGTTTCTGCTGTAGATTTGCTGGCTGAACATACTCAGATTTTCGCATCAAAAGGCGAAATGAGAAAATTGACTCAGGGCGGCGGCGTTTCAATCAACAAAGAGAAAATCGCTGACGCTAACGCAACTGTTGACAACTCATTCCTGCTGAACGGCAAGTACATTTTGGCTCAGAGAGGCAAAAAGAACTACTACCTGATTATAGCAAAATAGTTTAGTCAATTTTTGGTACTTAAAAAAATAGTATCTATCTTTGCAACGCATTTGAGACGACGAGTCTCTCATGATAAGGATTGTCTTATGGTGTAATGGTAGCACTGCAGTTTTTGGTTCTGCCTGTCGAGGTTCGAATCCTCGTAAGACAACTCTCAAGCCTCTGATTCTCAGAGGCTTTTTTATTTATAACTCTTTGTATTCACAAAGGACTTATTTTTCGTTTAGGAGGTTATGTTCCTGATGTTTTATCTTTAGTAGTTTTTTCCCTCTATTAGTCGGTGCTTGAATCAATTCTCCTACTCGTATAATACAATATTTATTTTGATAAGGGAGATCTCTTATATTCCGGAAAGAATTATAAGTAATTCCAAGATTGACATTATTGTTTTCAGCATATAAGAAAATCGCTTTTTTACTACCAAAATATAGATGTTGTCCGCTTCTAATTTGAAGATGAAATATTTTTATCATGCCATATTCCTTGTTTTTATACCCAACAAAAATAGCAAAACAGTTGCATATACAATGTATTCGTAATCTAATTAACAATTTTTAGCTGCAAGAAGTTGCATTTACATTTTAATTGCAATAACTTTATCCAAAAAATTTTAGACTATTTATAAT
>SAMEA104404100__coassemble_2676_pt1 | contig 13055 bp, 7 predicted proteins | sample SAMEA104404100__metabat2_high_PE_008 | metagenome-assembled genome bin SAMEA104404100 (sample SAMEA104404100) | Balaenoptera acutorostrata | reverse complement strand
AAAGGCAAAATTTCTTTGGCGAAATCTGGAAAAATCTTCAAATCAAAAGCCGGTGGGCTTGTTGCTTTTCCAATGCGGGGAACGGCTTGGTTCTTTTGAACGTTACATATCCGTATATCAATAGCGAAAAATAACCTCATCTTACTGATATTCAAATCTAAACATAAAACCCTGAACAATATTCCAGGCTTCTTTTTATAATCCGTTTTATTTGTATGAAAACTATTTTTAGCCTAACTTTGCACCAATTGGAAAACAAGAAACCTTAAAATACAGACAACCAACAACATTACAGACTTCAACACTAATCAAGATGAAGAAATATTTACTATTACTTATTGTATTGCTGTCATCACTGTACGCAAGTGCGGCAGTACAGAAAATTCTTATCAACAATACAGAGTATCAAGTTGATACTCTTGTCAACAAAGTCGTAGGTCCGGGCAACACCTTCCTTCGAATCGATTTGCCGGAACTTCCCGTCCGCGCATACGTATTGATTATTGATACCCACAACGAGTACAACAGAATTGAAACATTTCTTGCGAACGACAAAATCGAAGGTACCGAGCTTGTTACAAAAGCCTGCGTACGCAATACCTACGAAGGTCACCACGCATACTGCGGTATCAACGGAGACTTCTTCAATATACAAGCACACAACGAGTTGCCTCTTGGAGCTCCGCGTGGCGGCAGCATATTCAACGGCATTGTTCAACGCGAACCGCGTGACGCATGGTGGAGCTTTGCAACCGTTGACGAAAACGGCGTTCCGTTCATCGACTACATGGAATTCAAAGGCAGCATAAAATCTGCAGCCGGAGATTACAAATTCAAACACATGAACATTCCGTTCATGGACTGCAACATGACATTCTTCAACGAATATGTCGGAAACGTTACCACTCAGGACAAAAACTCCAACTACAACGACGGCCAGACTAAAACAGAAGTTTACATCGTTCCGGTTGAAGGTCAGAAATGGGGCGTTAACCAGGAAATCAAATGCAAGGTAACAAAAAAGACAACCAACCTTGGTTCCAACCCGATTGCAAAAGGCGAATCAGTTCTTTCCGGTGTAAGAGACGCCAAAGAATATCTTGACAAACTGAATGTCGGCGACGAAATCACCGTAAACATGAGCATCAGAACAACTACCCGCAACGAATATCCGAAACTTCGCGAAATGATCGGCGGTAACGCCATGCTGATGATTGACGGCGTATTGACAAACAGAAATACAAACGACGGTTACAACGTCAACCCGTACCCGCGTACAGCAGTCGGTACATCCAAAGACAAACGCTGGTTGTATCTTCTTGTAACAGACGGAAAACGCAGCTACCGCGGAGCAACAACCACAGAAGTTGCCTGCATCCTTAAACACTACGGTGCAAGCGACGTTGCCGGATTCGACGGCGGCGGCTCTTCAGAAATGATTGTCAACAACAGAGTGGCAAACGATCCTGCCGACGGAACAGAACGTTCTGTAGGTAATGGTTGGATGGTTGTCAGCACAGCTCCGACAGACAGCACAATTGCACGCATCCGTTCTTTGCAGCCGAAACTTATCCTTCCGGTTTATGGTGTAGCAAAACCTGAAATTCTCGGCTACAACCAGTATGACGCACTGCTTTCTGAAAACGTGGAAGCAACATTCAGCTGCGACGCGAAACTCGGAACAGTAGACAGCGACAACGTATTTACTGCAGCAGGAACTCCGGGTTACGGAATCCTTACCGCACATTACGGAGAGATTACTGTTGAAATTCCGGTAGAAATCCGTGACGTGGACAATTTCCGTCTTCGCCGCGAAAGAGTAATCGTTGACGACAAACACCCGTCTCCAATCGACGTATTGACTCAGTTCGGTGCATTCAGCTATCCGGTAAATCCGAAAGTATTCGACTGGAAATCCAGTGACGAAAATATCTGTACTGTAACAGATGGTATCCTTCACGGCATTATAAACGGAGAAACCGAAATTGTCGGCACACTTGGTGAAACAGCCAACAAACTTATTGTATCCGTTCAGATTCCAACAGGGGACGTAATGCCAGTGTTTTATCCGACATTCCCGACAGAAGATATCACATTGAAACAGACCGGAGGCAAAGATATATCAATTTCAGAATTTGAACACGGGTTCAAACTTTATTATACAGGTACAGGTGCTACTCGCGGCGCATATATCAATATCAGCGGAAATATGGTGGCATGGAGCCTTCCGGAAGCTATCCGCTTGAGAATCAATCCGGGTGATGCTTCTATCAAAAAAATCACTTTAAATGCAGTCAACGCTTCTGAAGAACGTATCCTTTCATGGGTATTCTCTACAAAAGAACTTCCAAAGGATACTGAATCAACTCTTGAACTTCCGTTATCTGACTGGTGTACAGTTACCGACCTTGGCATCTATCCAATCCGAATCAACAGTATCATTTTCAACATGGGCAAATCCGACAAGGATAAAACCTACACTATCAGCGTTCCGGGATTCGAAGCGGTTTATCCGGCTTACGGTGGCGTTGAAGCCATCACTGCGGACAAAAATGCATTGAAGATATATCCTAACCCTGTAAACACAAGCGAACCGGTTAAAGTAACCGTAAACGGCACTGCAACTGCAGGCATCTATACTATGAACGGCGTAAAAGTTGCGGAAACAGAAATCAGCGGAGCAGGAGAAATCAGCACCAAAGACATCTGTCCGGGAGTTTACTTCATTCAGGTTGTTCAAAACAATGTTTCAAAAACAGGCAAAATCATCATTAAATAACGATTGACATACATTTACAGAAAATCCCGACGCACTGGCATCGGGATTTTTTGTAATCATACTAAGGCGAACATTCAACATCCTTAATTTGTGTAAAAGCCGAAAAATCAATATCTTTGCACCCCAAACGGAATTTATGGAAAATCTAAATACATACAGGCTGCCAATCGTGATGGAAATCTTATATTCACACTGGACTACAAGAGGACCTGCCGTATTCGTTTCTCACGTTTCAATCTAAACAAATCATTTTTACATTTTAAAGAACTTCCTACGTATGCCGTATCGTTACGACACACGTCAGAAATTGTATATAGACATCCATACGAATACTTATGCGATCAACATTTTCCAATTATAAAAAACATTACAAATCCCTGATTATACTCGGAGTTCCCATTATTATCGGTCAGTTCGGAAGTTTGATAACAGGACTTGCAGACACCATCATGGTTGGTCAGCACTCCACAGCAGAACTTGCCGCCGCATCCTTTGTCAACAACGTTATCAACGCATTCATTATTCTCGGAACAGGATTTTCCTACAACCTGACACCACTTATCGGTCTGCATCTGGCGAAAAATGACAAACATGCCATCGGCGGCTGGCTGAAAAACAGTCTTTCCGCCAACCTGACAACTACTTTGCTGTTGGTTACAATCCTCGGAATATTATATCTGAATCTTGACATAATGAACCAACCGGAAGAGATTATGCCGCTGATTCGCCCCTACTTTCTAATATCGCTGTCATCCGTCATTTTCGTGATGCTGGCAAACTCGTTCCGCCAATTCGTGGAAGCCATCGGAGACCCTTCCGTATCCATGTGGGTACTGCTGACCGGAAACATTCTCAATATCATCGGAAACTATATTCTCATTTACGGGAAACTCGGAATGCCCGAAATAGGGCTTTTGGGTGCAGGAATCAGTACTTTCGCATCGCGAATAATAATGCTGGCACTGTTTGTTGGCGTATTCGTCAAACGCAGTTCCTACTTACCGTTCCGCGAAGGATTCTCAAAAGTCGCCCTAACTTTCAACAGCTGGAAAGAATTAAACAAAATCGGCTGGCCGATTGGTATTCAGCAGGGACTTGAAGCGGGCACATTCTGCATCACCGCCATTATGATTGGTTGGCTCGGCAGTACGGCTCTTGCCGCCCATCAGATTGCCATAACCATATCTTTGGTCAGCTTTACCACCTATCTCGGACTCGGAGCAGCGGTTGCCATCCGAACCGGATATTACCGTGGTGCCGATAATTGGGAAATGGTAAGAAAAATCACTTTTGCAGGTATTCATTTAGCTCTTGTCGCGGTCGTAATCATCTGTGTCTCCCTATTCCTGACCAAAGACGTTTTGAGTCTGCTGTTCACCGATGACAATAGTGTAAAAGCGATTGTAGTAACTTTGATTCCAATTCTGATGCTATATCAAATCGGAGACAGCATCCAGATTATACTGACCAACTCACTGCGTGGTATCTCGGATGTAAAACTTATTATGTGGATTTCATTTGTCTCCTATTTTCTCATTGCAATTCCAGCCGGATATATGCTGGGATTCCCATTTGAATGGGGCATCTGTGGCATTTGGATGGCATACCCCATCGGTTTTATCTGCTCTGTTACCCTTCTCGGACTAAGAATGAAAAATCGGATAGACCTGCATCTTCATTCAAAAGAATAAATATAGAGATACAAAAAAATCCCGATGCACTTTATCAACATTTTGCATCGGGATTTTTTATTTTGATAAAACTAACTCTTATTTTTCTGCTACAAGTTTGCATATTTCAACAACAACCTGCTGAGCTTTTTCCATAGAAGGTATCGGAACAAATTCGTATCTTCCATGGAAGTTCAAACCGCCTACGAAGATGTTCGGACAAGGAAGACCTTTAAAAGACAACTGAGCTCCGTCTGTTCCTCCGCGAATCGGTTGTACCTTGGATACAACGCCTGCATTTTCCATCGCTTTAAGCGCTATATCAACGATGTGCATCACCGGCTCAATCTTTTCACGCATGTTGTAATACTGATCTTTGATTTCAAGACTTGCGCAGTCCGGGAATTCGTGATTGATTTTGCGAGTCAGATGTTCAAGTTCACGTTTTCTTCTTTCGAAACGGTCGCGGTCATGATCACGGATGATGTATGTCAATTCTGAATGTTCAACAGTTCCGCTGATTCCGATAAGGTGATAAAAACCTTCGTAACCGTCTGTATGTTCAGGAGTTTCCCAGCGAGGAAGCATAATTGCATACTGGTTCGCAACACGGATAGAGTTCAACATTTTGTGTTTTGCATATCCCGGGTGTACATTCAAACCTTTGAAAGAAACTTTTGCTACGGCAGCATTGAAATTTTCATACTCCATTTCGCCGACAGCACCACCATCCATCGTGTAAGCCCAGTCCGCACCAAACTGTTCAACGTTAAATTTGTGTGCGCCAAGACCGATTTCTTCGTCAGGGTTGAAACCTATACGAATTTTGCCATGTTTTATTTCCGGATGTTCTTTCAGATAAGCCACTGCTGAAATAATTTCCGCAACACCGGCTTTGTCATCCGCACCAAGAAGTGTTGTCCCGTCAGTAACGATAAGTTCCTGTCCCACATAATCATTCAATTCAGGAAACTGAGCCGGAGAAAGCACTACATTTTCTTTTTCGTTCAAAATAATGTCACCGCCTTCATATTTCAGAATTCTCGGATTTACATTGCGTCCTGACATATCCGGAGAAGTATCAAGGTGTGCAATAAAACCAACTGTCGGTACTTCTTTGCCACAGTTTGACGGCAGTGTTGCCATAAGGTATCCGTTATCGTCAAGGGTTATATCTTCAAGCCCCATGTCTTTCAGCTCCTCTTCAAGGTATTGTGCAAATACCATCTGACCCGGAGTTGACGGGGTCAAATTTGTAAGCTCGTCACTCTGTGTATCAAATTTCACATAGCTCAGGAAACGTTCTACTAATGTCATAACAAGTATTATTTTTAACAAATCCGGTTGTCCGGAATTAATCCAAATTAAATATTTTTAGATTGCAAATATAGTGCTTATATTTGACATTTGCACTATCTTTGCACCTGTGAAACAAGGTATAAACATAATTATTTTAAGCATATTAACGCTGTTGGGAATCTCCGCCGCAAGCGCTAAAAAAGTCCAGTTAGAACCATCCTACGCATGGACTGTCACATCACCTCTCGGAGACAAAGAACTGAGTACTATTGACACCCTTCAATACAACTATCACAGACAGGCAGTTCCGTCTCTTGTCAGCCATGCATGGGCTTCTTCCGGCAACTACGGTTCAGAGGGTATCAACATGATATATTTTGACAGACAGCAATACAGCGAATTCTTCCTTATGGATGCACTGCAACCATGGTTGCCGCAACAACAGAGATACTATAACACCCGCACTCCGATGACATTGCTGTCGTTCAACACCGGCGGTCGTGAGGACAAGCGTCAGGATCGTTTAAGAGCGCTGTTTTCTGCAAACGTAAACAAGAATCTGGCATTCGGCGGAGAATTCGACTATCTATATTCCCGCGGTTACTATGAGAGCCAAGCAGACAAAGATATTACATGGAGACTTTTCGGCTCCTACATTGGCGACAAATACGAAATTCAGGGATATTTCAACAGCTTCAGCCTTTTGAACAAGGAAAACGGAGGTGTCGAGGACGACAGATATATCAACAACCTTGTTGAAGTTTCCGGCGGTGATGACAATATCGACACCAAAAACATTCCGGTCAACCTAAACGCCGCACACTCCAAAATCAGCGGCAAACAGATGTTTGTCAACCAGCGTTACAAATTAGGCTATTACAAGCATCAGAGGGATTCAGTAACCGACTCTATCGTCAGCAGCAGATATATCCCGGTAACCAGTTTTGTATGGACTTTCAACTACAACGACTACCGCCACAAATTCATCAATACCAAAGCGATTGAAGATACCGCATTTTTCAAACACAATTATTTGAGCATTAACGGTACCGATGACAACAACGGCATGTGGGAAATCAGCAATACTTTGGGAGTACATCTTCATGAAGGCTTCCACAAATATGCCAAATTCGGTCTTTCCGCATACGCTACCCACGCTTACCGAAAATTCTACCAGTCTACAGATACCGCCTTGCGCAGCGAAAATCTTCCTCCGAAACTGACCCCTCTGCCAGAAGGAATGAAATTCCCGTTGAAATATAGCGAAAACGTTATCCGTATCGGCGGTCGTCTTTCCAAGCAGACCGGCTCACTCCTGACCTACAATGCAGGAGCGGAAGTTGAAGTTTGCGGTGAATCTGCAGGAGAATTTTTCGTGGACGGCAATATCGACGTAAAATTCAAACTGTTCGGTGACACTGTCAAAGTAACCGCATACGGCGGGTTCTACAACACCGACGCCCCCTATATGATGAAGCATTATTTCTCCAACCACTATGTCTGGGACAACGATTTCAAGAAAACACAGCGTTTCAAAGTGGGTGGGATTCTTAATATTCCTCACACCAAATCCTATCTGAATGTAGGTGTGGAGAACGTCAAGAACTACGTTTATTTCAACAACGCATCTCTTCCGGCTCAATACGACAAGAATATCCAGGTTTTCAGCGCAACTCTGAAACAGCGTCTGAACTTCAAAATCCTGCACTGGGATAACGAACTGACTTATCAGACATCATCTAACAAGAAGATACTTCCGCTTCCTGAATTCGCAATCTATTCCAACCTGTATCTGCAATTCCGAATAGCAAAAGTGCTGCACATGCAACTGGGCGTTGACTGCAACTACTACACCAAATACCGCGCATTGGCATACAATCCGGCGATTATGACATTCCACACCCAGGACGAAGGCATTGAAGTGGGAAACTATCCGTTTATGAACGTTTATCTGAACTGCAAGCTGAAAAAAGCGAGATTCTTCGTAATGATGACGCACATCAACCAGGGATGGTTCAGCAATGACTATTTCTCGGCAGCTCACTACCCTTTGAATCCGCGCAGATTCCAGATGGGCGTTTCCGTTGACTTTGCAAACTAATATTCCACCATGAAGAAACCGTTTCTTCCCCATATTGCACTCTATCTGATTCTCATTGTACTATCGCTTGTTGCAATGGACAGTCTGAAAAATTGTAGCGCCAATTCTGGTGTAATCGAAGAAAAAGCGGCGGGTGGCGACACCATTGATGTCTGCATCGAATATTCTCCACTATCCTGCTATATGTATAACGACACCGTAGGCGGTTTCGAATACGACCTTATCCGAATGGTCGGCAAACGCGGAGGTCTTAATCTGAAATTTCACAACGCCGTTACTCTGCAGAAGGGTCTCAACGGTCTTGACGACGGCAGATACAAAATACTTGTAGCCCGTTTTCCGGTAACCAACGAATCCCGCGACAAATATATCTTTACCGATGCCATCTATCTGGACAGCCAGGTGCTGGTGCAGCGTGAAGATTCTCTCGGCAACGTAGTGGTAAGAAACCAGCTTGATCTGGCGGGCAAAACCATCCACGTAGTCAAAGATTCTCCGATGGAGAACCGACTGCACGCATTAAGCCACGAAATCGGCGATACAATCTATATCAGAGAAGAGAAAGAATACAGTTCCGAGCAGCTGTTTCTGATGGTGGCGTCCGGCGTAATCGATTATGCCGTGGTCAACACCCGCGATGCTTCAAACTATGCAAAAGGATATCCCGGAATAAATACAGGAACAAAAATCAGCTTTACCCAGTTCCAGTCATGGACGCTGCCGATGAACCAGACAGAACTTCGCGACAGCCTCAACGTATGGATTTCAGACGTCAAAAAGACCGGAGAATACAAAAAGCTGTACAACCGCTACTTTTAGCAAACAGGGAAAATAATCACGAATTCCGGAAATTTTCCGAAGAATATCCCGGCGAAGAAAAAATTCGCTAACTTTATAGAACTGAACAGAATATAATACCGCAATAAATGGCATTTTTTTACGAATTGGAGGCTTCCGATGCGTCATTCTCTACCGCACACGCAGATGTGACCATAAAAGACGCCGGAACTTCAACAGAAACAAAAGTCAATCCGAATGAGAATACCGCCTCATCGGAACTTGTTACGGAGCAACTTATCGGAGACCTTGCGCTGATTCTGATATGCGGAGCTATCAGCACCGTCATCTTCAAGAAACTGAAACAGCCGCTGGTGCTCGGATATATCGTTGCCGGCTTCCTTGTCGGACCGCACTTTCTGCTGTTCCCGTCGGTTGCCAACGAAGCAAACATCGATTTCTGGGCGCAAATCGGTATCGTCGCCCTACTTTTCTCTTTAGGTCTTGAATTCAGTTTCAAGAAACTGCTCAACGTGGGCGGTACGGCCGTCACCACGACGGCGCTCAGTGTCACCTGCATGATGAGTCTCGGCTACGGTGTGGGCAAACTGCTGGAATTCTCATCCATAAACGCCTTGTTCCTCGGTGCGATGATTTCTATGTCGTCCACCACCATTATCATCAAGGCGCTGAACGACCTTAATCTGAACCGGAGGAGGTTCGTTCCGGTTGTGTTCGGGGTGCTGATATGCGAGGATCTGTTTGCCGTATTGCTGATGGTGATACTTTCTTCCATTGCCATCAACAACTCGTTTGAAGGAACGGATTTGCTGATGAGCGTACTGAAACTGGTGTCATTCCTGATTATCTGGTTTGTTATCGGCGTGGGTGTCATCCCGCCGTTCTTCCGTCGCTACCGCAAAATCATCAACGACGAAATATTGCTGATTTTAGCCATGGGACTTTGCTTCCTTATGGCGATATTCTCCGTGTTCTCCGGTTTTTCACTGGCGCTCGGAGCGTTCCTGATGGGTTCCGTTCTTGCTGGGACTTGTGAAGCGGAACATATCAACAAAGTGGTAAAACCGATTAAAGACATGTTCGGCGCGGTATTCTTTATCTCCGTCGGCATGATGGTAAACCCGGACATCATCATGGAATATATCGGCCCTATCCTGCTGCTTTCCGCAACCGTGATTGTCGGCAAAATCACCTTTATCACCTTCGGTATGATGCTGAACGGACAACCGCTGAAAATTGCAATGGAATCCGGTTTCAGTCTGACTCAAATCGGTGAGTTCGCCTTCATTATCGCCACTCTCGGTATGAGTCTGGGTGTTATCGACCCGACGCTCTATCCAATTATCGTTGCCGTTTCCGTAGTAACCACTTTCTTCTCTCCGTACTTTATCAAGTTTGCCGAACCGGCGTACAACAAACTATTGCCGCATATTCCGAAGCAGCTGGAATTCATCATCAACCGCTACAGCAAAGAGGCTGCGGAAGAAAGCGAAACAAAAGCTATCTGGAAAAACGTTATCTCAAAATATGCGTGGAGAATCATTCTTTACTCCACCCTGATTGTCGGTATCGAAACGCTGGCAAAACGGTTTGCCTTCCCGCTGCTGGTTGACATGTGGGGAGAAGCGGGCAAAACGATTGCCACTGCGCTGACCGTTTCCGTCATCGCTCCGTTCATACTCGCGCTTGCCTACCCGAACATTACGAAGAAACAGCGTGCAAAACTGAAAGAGAAATCCAAAATGGTCAACGTGCCGATTATGGTGCTTGCCACATTCAAAGTACTGCTGGCTTTCGGCTATATCTTCTGGTTCCTGACCGGAATTTATCCGAACGCCGTGGGTATCATTTTGAGTATCGCCTGCTTTATCCTACTGTTCATCTTCTTCTCCAAGAAAGTGAAAAAACAGATGAAATCGATAGAACACCGTTTCGTTGCCAACCTTAACGAACGCGAACTGCGCAAAACCGGCAAAGCCAACAATATCGTCAGCGATATGCACGTGGCATATATGACCGTCGGCTATCAGTGTCCATTTGTGGGTGAACGTCTCGGCAACTCCAACATCCGAAAGGAATACGGCGTGAATGTCGTCAGCATCCAGCGCGGCAGCCACACCATACCCGTTCCAAACAGCAATACCCGCATTTTCCCAGGCGATTTGCTGGGTGTTATCGGCAGTGAGGAACAGATTGACCACCTGATTCCGATTATCGAAAACGGCATCGACCAGTATGTGGAAGATGACGCTCACGAGGTGAAATACACCCACTTCGTCGTGCCTTACGACTCCGCTCTTGTCGGTCAGTCTACAAAGTCCATCAATCTGCGCAATCGCTACTCATCTCTGCTTGTAGCCATCCAGCGCGGTGAAAACGATTTTCTGAAACCGGACGGAAATGAACTCTTTATGGCGGGAGACGTTTTATGGCTGGTGGGCGATATAACAAAAATTGAAGAATTAAAACACCTGAAACAACTTCCGGCGGCTCAAGTTTCTGTCGGAAACGCCGAATAAATTTGCAATTCATACGGTATCTGACTAAATTTGTAACTAATAATCTTTATAATATGCATGACGAGAAAATAATAATACTGGATTTCGGTTCACAGACCACCCAGCTGATTGGCAGAAGGGTGCGCGACATGAACATCTACTGTGAAATCCTGCCTTACAATAAATTTCCGTACGGCGACGGTTCCGTTATCGGTGTCATTCTTTCCGGCAGTCCGTTCTCCGTTTACGACAAAAAGGCGTTTAAAATCGACCTTGACAAAATTCGCGGCAAATATCCGATTTTGGGTATCTGCTACGGTGCCCAGTATATAGCTTACACCAACGGCGGCAAAGTGGAATCTGCCGATTCCCGCGAATACGGAAAGGCTCGTTTGAAAAGCTTTGACGCAAAAAATCCGCTGTTGAAAGGTATCCGTAAAAATTCACAGGTATGGATGAGCCACGGCGACTCCATCACTGCGGTTCCGGAAAACTTCAACATCATCGCATCTACCGAAGAGGTTCGCATCGCAGCATATCAGGCTGTCGGTGAAAAACTTTGGGGCGTACAGTTCCACCCGGAAGTGTTCCACTCTCAGGACGGTACCCAGTTGTTGAAAAACTTCTGCGTGAACATCTGCGGCAGCCATCAGGAATGGGACTCAACCTCTTTCATCGAAACTGCCGTTGACGACCTTAAAGCACAGCTTAAACACGACAAAGTGGTGCTTGGATTGAGCGGCGGCGTGGATTCTACCGTAACTGCAGTACTGCTTCACAAAGCTATCGGCAAAAATCTGACCTGTATCTTCGTCAACCACGGTCTGCTTCGCAAAAACGAGTATGAAAACGTAATGGCGGACTACGCAAAACTTGGATTGAACGTTGTCGGCATTGATGCGAGCGAAAAATTCTACGCTGCATTGAAAGGCGTTACCGATCCTGAACAGAAACGTAAAATCGTAGGCAAAAAATTCATCGAAGTTTTCGACGAAGAAGCCCACAAAATAAAAGACGTCAAATGGCTGGCTCAGGGTACTATCTATCCTGACTGCATCGAGTCTGAAAACATTACAGGTACCGTTATCAAGAGCCACCACAACGTAGGCGGTCTTCCTGAAAACATGGACCTGAAACTTTGCGAACCAATCCGTTACCTTTTCAAAGACGAAGTTCGTAACGCCGGACGTGTACTGGGTATTCCGGAACACATGATTACCCGCCATCCTTTCCCGGGTCCGGGACTTGCAGTAAGAATCATCGGTGAGGTTACTCCGGAAAAAGTGGCAACACTTCAGGAAGCTGACGATATCTTCGTTCAGGGACTTCGCGAATGGGGCTTGTACGACCAGGTATGGCAGGCAGGTGCAATCCTGCTTCCGGTACAGACTGTAGGCGTTATGGGTGACGAAAGAACATACGAAAGAGCTATCGCACTTCGTTCCGTTACCAGTACAGATGCCATGACAGCCGACTGGGCGCGTCTTCCATACGAATTCCTTGCCAAAGTGAGCAACGAAATCATCAACAAAGTGAAAGGCGTTAACCGCGTTTGCTACGACATCAGTTCCAAACCGCCTGCAACTATCGAATGGGAATAAAAAACCGCACTATATCACTCAGCCCCGGCAGTAATGTCGGGGCTGATTTTTTAACAAAATAAAATTGTGCGGGAATACCCGAAAAACGATGAAAAAATATTAATTTTGCAGCAAAATAATATTGTTATCAAATCCGCTCATTCCGAGTAATACAATATACCCAATAAGTTATGAAACAAGATATGATTGTTATTTTGGATTTGGGAAGTCACGAGAATACCGTGCTTGCCAGAGCCATACGCGCTCTTGGTGTCTATAGCGAAATTTATCCGCATGACATTACAGCCGAAGAGTTGAAGGCTTTGCCTA
>SAMEA104404100__coassemble_2667_pt1 | contig 13091 bp, 6 predicted proteins | sample SAMEA104404100__metabat2_high_PE_008 | metagenome-assembled genome bin SAMEA104404100 (sample SAMEA104404100) | Balaenoptera acutorostrata | reverse complement strand
TAATTATCTTGGTTACTTTGTCACCTACAACGACTACATAAACTCCGGTTGCCCATCCTGTAATATTGACAGTCATTTCCATTTCTTCTTTTTCAAGACTGTAAACCATCTTGCCTGTAACATCATAAACTTTTACCTGTTCGTTTGCTTTGTCTGTAGAAACAAACAATTCAGTATCAGTTGCAAATACTTTGACATTATCAGCTTCAACTGCATCAACACCTGCACCAGTGCTTGAAAGTTTCATGTTTGAAGGAGCTGCGGTTTCGAATGAGTTGTTTGCTTTCGGTAATGCCCATGCACCGATACCTGCATCACGAGTTGCAAGATATACGTTGTCTGCACAGTCAAATGCCAGGTCAAGAGCGCGTGCGCCCAAAGCCGGAGTAATTGTGTATGTCTGAGTCAATGTCGGTTTGCCGCCTTCGTCGTAAGCGATATCGAAAATCTTGATTTCATCACCGCTACACATAGCCAAAGTATTACCGCTTTCGTTAACAGCCATACCGCCTTCCTGAGAAGTTACCATTGAACCTCCTGAATTGTAGTCAACGGCACCGGATTTGTTCACGTGAATCAATGAAGGAATAGTTGCATTGTCTGTATAACGGTACTGGGAAATCCACCATCCGCCGAATTCGTCTTTAACAATAACAGAGTTTGCATTCTGTTCCAGCTTGTCTGTATTCGGGAATACAACTTCAGAAGGAGCAGTTACCCAAGGGCTGTCCAAATTACCGATGTTGTATTTAAGAATAGTACAATGGTTAACAACCGGAGCAACATCATAGTCTTCATCAAATGTATAAAGTACACGGTCAGCACCTGCACCTTCTACGAAACATGAAGAAATAGAACCGTGAATCTTGACATCACCCTGAGCAGCTACACCGCTACCAATCTGAGTACCGCCGAATACCGGTTTGAAATCTGCCTTAGGATTCAACGGGTCCATAATCCAGACACCTGAGTGAGAGTCAGTCCAGTCTGTAATATATACCAAACCAGTATCGTCAACATACGGACGGAACGGGCTTACGTTGTTACCTACAACAAAACCTGCATTGCCTGCATAACCGACATTACCCTGATTAGTGATATCACCGAACAACGGGTCATAAATAAAGATACCCTGTTCTGTAGTTCTGTTAGTCATCGCTGCACCTTCAGCTTCTGTAACATAGATTCTACCGAAGCAAGGACTTTCGAAACTGTTGTCCACTTCAATACCTACAGCTTTTGAGAAGGTCATTCTCGGATCGTTGTCGTCTGTAAATTTCAACGGAGCTTCAGCAGTTGTCGGATTGGCAATTGCTTCAACGACCCATGAAAGACCTGTACCCTTAATGTCTGTAATGTTCAATTCAACTTTGTTGATACCTTTTGATTTTACACCAAGTTCTACGGTTTTCACGATTTCAATACCGTTAAAGACTTTGATATTAACGGCTGTTGCATCAGCGTTCAATGTAAATTCGACATTGTATTTACCGTCAGAAACTGCAGTTGCTTTCAATGCAGAAGCGTAAATATTAGGCACCCCCTGAATTGCTGCCGGCGGAGTATAAGTCGGATCATTCAAAAGAGTATAATCAGTATTGATTTCAGCAGCCTTTAATTCTACAGTTTTGGTTTGTGTTGTATAACCTTCAGCCTCCATCTTAACGGTATATTTTCCCGGTACCAAATCCCAGAATACATAAACACCGTTATAATAATTGTCTGTAATGTATGTCTTGACAATTGTTCCGGCAGCATCCATCAATGTTACTTTAGCTCCATTGATAGGCTGAAATCTGTCGTGAGAATGTCTTACCCAGTTATTGAAACGAGGGTCTGTCATTACTCTCTGGTCGTCCTTGACACTACCTGCGATAATGCCTGTTGCCGGTTTGTCAGCTCCAAAATAATCACAGATAAAGTTATATACAGCCGCCATTGACAAATGAGCATAATCTTTGTTCAAAAGTCTGTGACATTCCGGTTCATAATCGTGGAAACTACCTTCAAGAATAAATCCCGGGACTCTCAAATTACGAAGAATACCATATGTGAAACCGATAAATTTAATATCTTCCGCACATTTCGGTTTTGCGGGATTCCATACAGTGATATTGTTATCCAATACATACGGCAAAATCTTTTCTGCCATATCCTTACATTTTGCCATAACTGCAGGGTCTTTACCAATATTCGAATAAGTACCTGTTTCTTCGTTATAATCTTGATTGTAAAGAGAAAGCAAATAGTTTTCTCCACCGGCTCTTGAACCTGCATTACTGTGAATTGACAAGAAGAAATCAGCATTAAAGTCGTTTGCTTCCAATGAAATTTCTTTCAAATCACGGTCGTCTATTTCACGGTTCTGTGTTCTGGAGATTTTTACTGTAGCTCCGTTCTTTTCCAGCAGGTCTTTCAGGAACAATCCTTTGGTCAAGTTACAGCTTGATTCCCAGAAACCGTTCTCGTCAAGAGCATCAAACGGTATTGTTGGAACATTACGGTCATTTCTTCCGGTTTCATCATTAGCTCCGGCATGAAATCCTCCGTGTCCGGGATTCAAATAAATCTTAACCCCGGTCAAGTCTTTTGCGGACAATGCCTGGAATGCAAAGACCAGCAAAATAAAAATTAAAGAAATCTTTTTCATGGTTTGTTTACTTAATTACTTTATAAGTTGCGTTATCGGCTCTTACAATATAAATACCGTTAGCCCAGTCAGAAACATTCATCTCAACATCAGCAGTACCGAAATAAACTTTCATACCTGCGATATTGTATACAGATACTTTCTTCGCACCTTTTACTGTAAGAACACTGGAAACCAATTTAACTATCGGCTTGGAAGTTGCAATTTCATCTACACCAGAAGTAACTTTGATTTCGAAACGGCTTGCAGCCATTGTTTCCTGTTTGTTTTCAGCTTTCGGCAATGCATATGCTTCAATGAAATTACTTCCTGAATTTGTTGCATAGATGTTATCTGCAGCATCAAAAGCCAATCCGTAAGGTTTTACATCCAAACCTGTAGCAATAGTGTATTTTTCTGTCAATGACGGAACACCGTTTGCATCATAAACAAGCTCATTAACGATGATATTCTTTCCGCTGGCAACTGCAAGAACTGTACCTGCTCCATTGATAGCAAATGAATAGTTTCTGTTACCGTCCCACAATGTATGAGCAAAATCAAAGTTACCGTCTTTATCCATGTGTACTAAAGCAGGATATGCTTCTGCAGCTGCACCTCTGTATTGAGAAACCCACAAGCCTTTTTCATCGGCATACATATATGCAGTTGTTCCTGAATTGAAAACATAAGTTTTTGATCCGTTTGTATAAGCAGTAGAAGGGGCATCAACCCATGGAGTAGCCAATTCGCCGATATTATAAGAAAGAATAGGTGAATTTGTTGCACCGTCAACTTTCATATCCTCGTCAAATGTATATAATACTCTTTCAGCTCCTTTACCTTTAGCACACAAAGCGGAAATGGAACCGTGGATATTTACACCATTGCTGGCAAAAATACCGTTTCCAACATGTTCTCCACCAAATACCGGAGCAAAATCAGATTCCGGATTCTTCGGATCCATCATCCATACGCCTGAATGACTGTCTGTCCAGTCGCCGATAAACAGATTGCCCTCAGCATCCATAGCAAGTCTGTGAGGACTTGATACTGCAGTCAAACTTGAGTTATTGGCCCAGGCTACGTTTCCTGCATAAGCTTTTTCACCTTGACCTGTTACATCCTTCAAATTGGAATCAAGAACATAGATACCGTCTTCAACTGTTCTTCCGGCTGTTTTACCCGGAATGGAAGATGAAACATAAATTCGACCGAAATTGGCACTTTCGGTATTGTTATCAACGATAATATCGGATGCAGCTTTAAACTGTTGTTCCAATTTTGTTGCATCAGAGAATTTAACTGCTTCTGTACGATTATCAGCAGAAACTTCAACAGCCCATTTTAATGCGGTATTTGCAGCAACACCTGAAATTTCAGACAAATCAAGAGTTACAGTATTTTTTCCTGCAACAAATGTACCTTTAGGTTCAAAAGCTTTTACCAATGTACCGTCTGCAGTATAGACATTAACTTTTAATGATGACGGGACAGCATTTAAAACAAATGAAATGTTATAACTGTTATCAGCCTGATTACCTTCCAATGCACTTGCAAAAATATTAGCTTGTGCGCCGGCTGTAAATGAAGACAACAATAATGCTGCCGACAATAATAAAGTATTCTTTTTCATGATATAATTTTTTTAAAGGCAGGTGGCGTATAAACCCGCCACCTGATTTTTATTGTATTACTGTTTTTCCGGGAATTCAATAATTGCGAATCCGGTCTTTGTTGCAGAAGTCATAAGCAACAAGTTGCCTTCCGGACTGATACCCCAACCTGTGTTTGCAGACGGAGCGGAAGCACCGTTACCGTCAAGGCTGTAAGTAAATACCGGGACTTTTTCAGATGCAGCAAAGTTGGACATTGCAATCATTGTATTCGCACCTTCTGAAATATTATATACGTAGAATACCTGAACCGGGTCTTTAGACCACGCTGTACGACGACCTGTAGTCATAATCAAATAACGCTCAGCATCATAAGTAATGATACGGGCATCAGTCGCCTGAACAGGAACGTCATCAATTTCAAGTTTGAACAATTCTGTACCGTCCTTGTCTATGATTACAATCGGAGCCTGGGTACTTGTATAAACATATTCATTGTCTGTACCGTAAACCTTGTTGACAGATGCATAATAAGGTGCTGTTACAGTCGGTACGATATGTGTCGGATTTGTCAATGTTGTAAATCCCTGAACATCGAATCGAAGAATCTGGTCACCGTTTTGCGGCAACAAGAATATGTAACCGTTACCCTGTTCATCAAGGTCAACAGAAATATTATCACCCAAACGAGTACCGTTCATATCGGCATTTGTAGCAACGCCGTCGAATGTAACAAGAACTTCCGGAGTAGCATCTTCATTAGCCCAGTGGTAAATCTTCAAAGGAGCTTCGGCACTTACTCCGGTTGTCAAGTTACAGATATAGATATGTTTGTGAGCCAAACGGCCTGCACTGATAACGTGTGCACCACCTTCAACACCTGTTGTATTCAAAATCTTTTCAGCCGGAGAACCTGCTTTGATATCGGCAAATTTCAAAACCTTAGGATTTAGACCGCCCTGACGAGAAACAATCAGTAATGTTTCACCGTCAAATGCTGTACTACGGGTATTTTCACCGGAGTAGTCAGGCCACATGTCTGCACCAAGTGCGTTCGGAGTAAAGTCATAAACTGTACCCAAATTGAAATCAGCACCGAATACAGGATTGCTGCCAAACAATATACGGTATTCGTTCTTCAAACCCATAAAATCCATAAGTAGTTTACCCGGATTGTCTTTGCTGATTACATTATTTTCGGCATTGGTAAATGTTACCTGAGTTCTGCGCGGCAAACATTCGATAGAAACGATTTCTACAGAATTTGATTCAGCAGATTTCAAATATACAGTCTTGTCAAGTTCACTGACAAATGCTTCTTTTTCCGCACCCGCAGCATCTTTAACTACAACCTTTGAAAGAATCGGAGTCTGAGTCGGAGCATTCAAAGTCAAATTAACTTTATATACCCCGATATTCTCACCGTTAATAACCTTGACATCAGCACTGCCGCTTGTAAAATCATAAGATTCCCTGTCAAGTTTTGCTCCAAGAGACAATTTACCCTGAAATTTTACAGCCTGGATATCAGACTCGGCAGGTGCTGTAAATGCTATTGATTTTGCAGCTTCATTAAGTGTACCCTTAATATTTTCAGTACCGGACAATCCTCCGTTTACAATATTAAGTCTGTAAATAAATACTTCACCTGACGGGTTGTCAACAAATTCTTCTTCAGAACAACTGACGACCAACAATAATGTCAATATCGCAGTTGCGTAAAATATTATATTTTTCATTTTCATTACATTTAAAGATTATTGACCCTGCCATTCTTTAGTTTGAGTAAGTGTATAACCGTTATCCTTATACAACTGAATCTGGTCTTTAGGAACCGGTTTTACATAGTTTCTGTCAGTCGGAGCCTTACGGGCCTTACCTGTATTGCACAAAATAAAACCTTCACTGGCACCGCCGTCAATTACAACTTCCGCTTTATTAGCTTTCGGATAGTCTGCATAACGAATATATGCACCGTATTTGATATCCGGGTTAAATTCATTACACATATAGTCCAGTTTCTTCCAGCGTTTCAAGTCACCGTAACGCAAACCTTCGAAACACAATTCAACTCGACGTTCGCGGCGGATTTCCCACAACAAACTCGGAACTGTCTGGTCGCGTTTCGGGTCATCGTAAACGACACCTTCAACAGCAGGTTCATTACCTATCATTTCAAGTTTCGGAATTTCCATACCGCTACGCGCTCTCAACAGGTTGATTGATTTGTCAAGGTCTCCCTGAGTCAATTCACCAAGTTCATATTTTGCTTCAGCATAATTCAACAAAACTTCACTGTATCGAAGCAACGGAGCATCAGTTTCATTATTCTGACCGCGATATTTCTGGTCTGAACTACCGGACATTGCATCATCCATAAACTTATGCATTGAATAGCCTGATGTTGAATAGTTGAAAGGAGTACAATCTTCACCGCGCAAATAGAATTTGTTACGGAATGTAGCAGCAAGTCTCGGATCTCTGTCTTTGAAGAATTCTTCAGCAGTTGTCGGCATAAATGCACCTGCCAAATGTACCGGTTTGCCGTCTTTTGTCAAGTATGCTTCCATCAAAGCCTTGTTGACTCCGGTTTGAGCTTCAGCATTGTTGTATGTCAAAACACAATGAGTAAGAATTCCAGCAAGATATTTGCGGTAGAAGATAATCTCTGTATTACCGGACAAATCATCGGAAGAGAACAAAGAATTATAGTTGTTTGAAACCGCGAATTTATTGGATTCCATAACTACCTGAGAGGCATCGCGTGATAATGCAATACATTTGTTTGCAAGGTCTGCATCAATACCGTGATATTTAAGGTATGTACCTTCACGCAACATCAGTCTTGAAGTCATTGCAGCAACTACATAACGGTTGATGGTCAATTCGCCATCACTCTTGCGGACATTCTGCATTGCATACTGCAAATCTTCCATAATTTTACCTACAACAAATGTGCGGGAATCTCTGTCTTTATACAAAAGATCTTTTTCATTTTTTCCAAGGCGTTTTTCATACCATGGAACATCACCGTATGCAAATACAAGATTGGAATACTGAATAGCTCTGAAGAAACGAGCTACACCAGCCCAGTGATTGTATGCTTCTTCCGACAAACCCGGAACATCTTTAACTTTTTCAAGCATATAGTTTGCTTTACGAACAGTTGCGAAACTCCAGCCTCCGTCTGTATCAGGGACTCTGATTGGGGTAAATTCTCCCTGAGTTCTCCAAGCCACATCGTCATTAAATGAATCACCGTTACCGAATGAACTACCACCAATTAATCCGGATGTACCATACCCGTTGAAGAATGTCGGATAGAATCCGTATGAATATGTACGTATATGATCTTCATTTTGCCAATATTCAGTATCTTCAATGGAATCAAATGGAGGTTTGTCCAAATAATCCTCGCAAGAAGTCAGCGAGAATAAGATAACTATTACTGATAATATTAAATTATATTTTTTCATATGTTTCCGATATTAAATTAGAAAGTTACCTGCAAGCCAAATGACGCATTACGAGAATACGGATATGAACGGCCGATATAATAACCGTCACCGCGCTGTTGCTGAGTTTCCGGGTCAATTGGAAGATCTCCCAAATTATCGAATTCACACAAGTTTTCAAATGCTATGTACAAACGTAATTTGCTGATTCTTGCTTTTTTCATCAAGTTTGCAGGGAATGTATAACCGACTGTCAAGTTCTTCAAACGGCAGTAAGACATATTCATCAAATATCTTGTCTGCGGCAGGAAGTTCATAGACTTGTTAGACTGACCCTGATTTGTCAATCTCGGATAAAATGCATCTGTGTTTTCCGGAGACCAGTAATCCAACTGGTGTGTATACCATGCTTCAAGGTAGTTGAAACCCGGAACTACGATAGAACCGCTACCCCAGATGCTGCGTTTGCCGATACCCTGGAAGAAGATACCCAAATCAACGCCTTTCCAGTCCAGATCCAAACGGATACCGTATTCGTATCTCGGAGTTGTATTTCCGATACGTTTCAAGTCACCGTGGTCGTCAATAGTGTTGTTCCCCGGTGTAATTTCGCCGTCACCGTTCAAATCTTTGAACTTGACATCGCCAGGACCATAGAAGAACCATCCGTTAGTTTCAAAGTATTGTTGACTCGGAATTCCTTCTTTCATTACCAAGTTTCCACTCGGGTCTTTTTCAAAATCACTTTCCTGGAACAAACGGTCTGTTTCATAACCCCAAATTTCACCGTATTCCTTACCTTCGTAAGTACCGTTGATAGATTTTGAATTACCGTTAATCTTGGTAAATTTAGCTTTTGCATCAGCGATGGAAGCTGCAACAGAAATACCGAATCCGTTGTTGAATCTGTGGCGGAAATCCAATGCAAGTTCCCAACCATTGGTAGTCAACTCACCGTAGTTCTGTTTCGGAGCTGCCTGACCGTAAGTAGATGGCAACATATCACCGCTGGTAATCATATCTGAGTTTACACGCTGGAACCAGTCGAATTCAACACCAAGACGATTGTTGAAGAATCTTGCAGTTGCACCGACGTCGACAGTTGTAATAGTTTCCCATGTAAATCCGTCACGAACGGCTTTAGGCAAACCGAATGAACGTTCACCTGTAGTACCTACAATCCATGTAGTTGTTGTCGGTGAAAGAATCGGACGATACAGGTTTGCACCTACATCCTGGTTACCGATAGAACCGTAAGATCCGCGAATCTTCAAAAGGCTCAAATACGGTTTCAGCGGCTGCATGAAACTTTCTTCAGAAATTACCCAACCTGCAGACATTGACGGGAAGAATCCCCATAGCTGGTCTTGCGGGAAGTTTGAAGAACCGTCAACACGACCGTTCAATTCAACCAAATATCTGTTTTTGTAAGCGTAGTTCAAACGCAGGAAGAAACCGACGCGAGATTCGTGATTGTGATAAGAAGTAGCGAACTGGTCACCGTTTGCCAATGAAAGTTCAGGACGTTCGTTAAGAATCAAATCGCGGCGTTCTGCGCTGTTACCGTAGCTCTTGTAATATTCAATGTTTGTACCCAGAATAGCACCTACTGCATGACCGTTGAAGTCTTTGTTGTAACGGAACAAACCGTTAAATACGTGCATGTCGCTATTGTCGGAATATTTGATAGTCTTGTTGTGATGTTCTGCTGTCCAGATTTCATTTCTCATACCTGAGCCGCCCCAGAAGTTCCAACCTCCGACCTGACCGCCGTTGGTTTGAGTATAACGGTTGACATATGTAAATGTATAGTCTGCTTCGAAATCAAGACCGTCAAGAATATGAACAGTTGTACCCAAAGAAATACGGGAATAATTGTTTGTTTTCTTGTTCATATTGGCCTGACTGATTACAGTAACAACATTGTGCCAAGGAATTCCTTCGTATGTACCGTAAGGCATCATCTTCGGCCATCTGTACAGATAATACCATTCATCGTATTGAGATGACGGACCGAAATTGTAAGGAGTATCATATTCGTATCGGGTGTACAACAATTTTGAACGGAAATCAACCCATTTGTTGATTGTTGTATTGGTACCGAAAGATACATTGAAACGGTCGTACTGATCTGTATTGACTTTAATAATACCTTCAGATCCCAAATATCCCAAACTCAAGTTATAGGCAGTGTTGCCGGATGAACCGGAGATTGCAATATTGTGATTGTGCTGGAATGAGTTTTTCTTGATAAACATATCAGGAGCATCGAAACTGCGGTAGAAATACATCTTACCGTCAATAACGTCAAAGTCACGTCCCATTACCATTTCAGGGCTAAGATTATATTTACCGTAAACTCTCTCCCACTCTTTCATTCTTTCAATAGATTCAAGATTCCAGGATAGATAACAGGAGTTTGTCTGTTCAGACAGGTTCGGGTTTTGACGAAGACCTGCTTTCCAGGACATTTCGGCACCCTCCCATGTTTCTACGATTTCAGGAGAAACTGTCGGACTCTTCCATGAGAAGTTGTTGGTGTAAGAAATAGAGAATTTTTCACCTTTCTGAGCTTTCTTGGTGGTAATCAAGATTACACCGAATGCAGCTTTGACTCCATAAATGGAAGCTGATGCAGCATCCTTCAAAACAGATACACTGGCAACATCTTCAGGGTTGATATTCTGCAAGCTTTTACATTCAACGTTATCCACAAGGATTAACGGACTTGAGCTACCGTTTACAGATCCCAAAATACCACGAATCTTCATCGAAGGGTCAGATCCCATCTCACCGGTAGATGTTCGAATGGTAAGACCCGGAACAGAACCTTGCAAACCACGGGCAACATCGGTAATCGGACGAGCTACCAGCTGTTTTTCTACGTCTACAGTAGAAACTGCACCGGTTAGATTGATTTTTTTCTGAGTACCGTAACCGACAACAACAACTTCATCAAGTTTTTCGCTATCCTGTTCCAATACAACATCAATCTTTGATTTTGTACCGACTTCTACAGATTTCGGTCTCATACCGACATAAGAAAATTCAAGAACAGATTTAGGTGTAACACCTGATGTGATAAGGAATTTACCGTTAACATCAGTGATAACTCCGTGTTGAGTTCCTGCGACTCTTACGTTGACACCGATTAACGGATCTCCGTTTTCATCTATAACCATACCGGAAACTGTTCTCTTTGCTGGTCCGGCATTATTTTCCGAAACGCTTCCGACAGGTTCATTTTTTGTTAATAATATGTGATGTCCTTCGAATATAAAATTAACGTCAGTTTTACCGAACAACTCGTTCAAGACTTTCTTGACCGGAGTTTGTTTTGCTGTAATACTAACGACTCTCTTGGTATCAACATTAGAATTTACTATAAATAAATAACCTGTTTGTTTCTCAATTTCAGTTATTACCTTCTTAACCGGCTGAGATTTAACAGATAATGTTACTACTTGTGACTTTATTTTAGAGCCATATGCACTTGAAGCGAACGGCAATATAAACATAAGTAAAGCCAAGCCAAATAGTCTTAGATAATTTAGTGGAGGCCTAAGGTTAGCCTCTTTGTTAATATTCATATTAGTATTCTTTAAGGTTTTTACAAATTCAATTTGTTTTATCCTGGTTTTGATTTAACGCCCCTGCCTGTCATGTACTGGCAGGTCAATTTTTTATTCATCCACTATTTTCCCATAGGCACCGTTATTTTATGTGAATAATGTTATTGTCTCTATCTCTGTAAAATTCAAAATCAATATCATTCTGAATGATATTCAATGCATACTGCAATCCGTCGGCAATATAGAATTTACCGGTATATGCAACATTGTCAAGGTCGTTGCGGTCAACAACAATTTTTATACCGTAGAATTTTTCGAACTTTTCAATCATATTTCTGAATGAATCATTCTTCAAACTGATGATTCCTTCTGTCCATCTGTAAGCGTCATAATTGGCGATAGGACTTATTGTTAATATACCTTCGCTATTTTTGGAAATCATCTGATCCGGACTCAATTCATATACACGATTATCAGATTTAACCTGTACCTTTCCAGACAACAATGCGGTACTGAAATTATTCATCTCAGAATAAGACTCGACATTGAAGGTTGTACCCAATACCTTTATTTCTTCTTTGTACGGAGTCATGACATAGAACGGGCATTCGTGATTTTTAGCAACTTTAAAGAAAGCTTCACCGTCGATTTCAACCCGTCTTTCTTCGCCGTTAAACATCGCCGGATATTTCAAGGTAGTTCCGGAGTTCAACCACACATCGGTACCGTCTGCCAAAGTCATATTCAATTGCTGACCGGCAGGAACTGAGATTTCCTGCATCGGGACAATTACAGGATCAATAATATTGCGATATACATAAGAAAGAATCAATGTTACAGCAATGACCGCTGCAATTTTCATAATAGAAGACATTGATTTTCGGAAACGGACAATACGGCTGTCTACATCAATAACAGAACTGTCAACGATAAGTAGAGAAGCATCATACAATGCTCTCTGATTCATAAATTCTTTCTTGTTTTCACTTGAAGAATCAACCCATTCTCGAACTTCACATCGTTCAGCAGAGTTCAGGTCACCGGAAAAATATTTAAAAAGTGTATCTTGATTCATACAAAAAGAGTTAGTCGTTTTAATGTATAGCGATTAACTCTTTCAATACCCTAAAAAATGTTTAAATTTTAACTTATATTAAGAATTAAAGGAATTAAAATATATAAATCCCTCAATTCAAATTTCAGTTTTTTAATGGCTTTACTCATGTGATATTCCACCACTTTTTCAGAAATACCGAGACTGTCAGCAATCTCGGCATACTTCATTCCTTTTTCACGACTCATCAGGAATATGCGCTTTGTCTTGTCCGGAAGATTCTGTATCGCATTGATTACCGTTTGTCTGCATTCATCCTCCAGAACTTTGTACGGATTAAATGCTTCCAATGTCTCGATATTCATGTTCAAATCCCACAAGACCTCTTCCTGCAACTGATTCTGTGCATTTTGACGAGCTTTAAGATTTCTCAAATAATCGATACATTTGTGCTTGAGTACAACAAGAATATACGCGTTGATATTTTCATCGGATTTTAGATCTGCTCTCTTCTCCAAATAATACAGATAAGAGTCCATAACCAAATCTTCGGCAGCTTCACGGTCGAACACGTATGCGGTGGCAAACCGTATCAACCTTTCACGATTTTCGAATACGTCACTAAACAGATTGTATGCACCGAATTTAGATTCCATTGGTTAATTCTATCCCTTTCGTATATACAAATATCACATATTTTATTATAGTTATATACCCGTTGGCGGAATTAATTTGATAAATATTTATGTGTAAAAAGATGTGCAT
>SAMEA104404100__coassemble_2625_pt1 | contig 13253 bp, 9 predicted proteins | sample SAMEA104404100__metabat2_high_PE_008 | metagenome-assembled genome bin SAMEA104404100 (sample SAMEA104404100) | Balaenoptera acutorostrata | reverse complement strand
TTTCTGAGTTCTTGTGATACGGCCTTCGATAGTTTCAAGGTCTTTCAACTGCAATTCCATGTCGATGATTTCCTTGTCTCGAACCGGATCTACTGTACCGTCAACGTGAGTGATGTTGTCGTCGTCAAAGCAGCGCAATACGTGGATGATTGCGTCTGTTTCACGGATGTTTGCAAGGAATTTGTTTCCAAGACCTTCGCCTTTGCTTGCGCCTTTTACAAGACCGGCGATATCTACGATTTCAACGGTTGCAGGAACTACGCTTTTCGGATGTTCGATTTCTACAAGTTTGTTCAACCGTTCGTCCGGCACTGTAATTACGCCGACATTCGGTTCGATTGTACAAAACGGGAAGTTTGCCGACTGTGCTTTCGCATTGGACAAACAGTTAAAAAGTGTTGACTTTCCTACGTTTGGAAGTCCTACAATACCACACTGAAGAGCCATATATTATTTTATTTTTATTCTTTTGAATTTTGCGACTGCAAAGTTAGTCATTTTCTATTCTTTATCAAAGATTTAAATCTCACAAATTGTACCCGCCCGGTCACAACATCCTGTAAAACACTCTTGTCCGCCCCTCGTTTTTCAAAAATTGTCGTCTTCAGTGAATACTTTCAACTGTACAAATTTATCAAAATGATAAAAAAACATGCATTTGTAGTGCATTTAGTCAGGAAAACACACTTATAGTTTGCCCAAATGTATTAATTTTGCGTCCATTACACCAAAATCAGTTTTTTAATGAAAAAATTTATAGCAACCCTTCTTCTTGCTTCCGGTCTGTTTTGTGCCGAAAAAATCAACGCTTTCGACTATGACGTCGATTTGCACGTCGGTATTAATGTTGTAAATATGAGCACCGACTACCTTCCTCCGGTTATTCTCGAGGAAATGTCCAAACCAATGCTTCCCGTTCAGGCAAAAACTTTCGTAGGTTTTACCGGCGGTATCGGCGTAAACCTTGATTTCTGGAACGGAGTGGGTTTGCAGACCGGTCTTGACTACTCACGCAGAAACATCAAAGCAAACTGGGGTAATCTTTTCTATAATGACGATTTAAACGGCGGGCAGGTTTCCGACTACAACGCCCGTTTTATATATCTTGAACTTCCTGTGATGCCGAGCTGGAAAATCAATATTCCGGCAGTTAAAAACATCGTTGTTCCGATGATTTACACCGGTCCGATTATCGGTTTCGAACTTGAAGGCACCGTTTTTGCCGGTGAAACACAGAAAGTTTTGGTTGACTGGCGTGTCGGCGCAGGCTTCAAACTGTTCAAACACTGGAAGCTGGATACCAGCTACAGTTTTCCACTGCAAAACACTATGACATTCTCGGCAAAACCAATTGAACAAGTTGGCGAATGTCACGCAAAAGCCGGGTACTGGAAAGTAACTTTAGGTTACTGCTTCTGATAAATTTGCAAAATATTCAAAACACATACAGTCCCAGACTCGTTATTTATAAGTCCGGGACTTGTAATTTATAGTTAAATCGCCTAAAATATGCATTGATTATTATTAAAACACAAGCGATTATATTATCTTTGCATAAAATAAACCATTGCAATATGATGAAAAAAGTTTTAACAGCTATGTTGATAGCCTTTTTGAGCGGAAGTGCCGTACAAGCACAGGAAACTCAAAAATTTACGGCAGACAAGCATAACGAATACGGATTGGTGTACTCCCTTCCGGTTACTCATTTCGATATTGTGATTAATGCCGAACAAATTACACGAACCGCAGGTCCTTTTTATATGTATGCAAAAAAATATCTTGGTATCAACAATCCGATTGTTGAAGATTCCAAAGATATTGAAATCAAAAGCGTGGATATCGTTCCGTTCGGCGTTCCTGACAAGGAAAACGAATTCCTTGTAGAGTTCAAGAAAGCTCCGACATACTTTATACTGAACAGCAAAGGGCTGCCGTTGTCCATCAACACTCAGAATACCGCTCCGGTAGAAGAAGCGATTACTCATGAAGCAGAAGCTGCGGTAACTCCAAACCAGAATTCCGCAATGTCTCTTCCGGGAGAACTGCTGATGAGCGAATCTACAGCAAAGAAAGCGGAAATTGCTGCAAACATGATTTACAAACTGCGTGAAAGCCGCACAGCATTCATCACCGGTGAAGCCGACGAAATGCCGGACGGTGCAGCATTAAAAGTAATTATGGAGCAGTTGAAAAAACAGGAAACATCACTGATGGCACTATTTGCAGGAACAACAGTTACCGAACAGGTACAGAAACATATCGAATATGTTCCGGGCGAAGAAGTGTCTGAAATCATTCCGTTCCGCATCTCTGACTACTACGGAGTTGTTGACAGCGAAGATTTGAGCGGTGCTCCGGTATATCTTACTTTGAAGATTACAAAACGCGGGGAAATGCCGGTAAATGAAAAGGGAGAGACTAAAAAACTTCCTAAAAACGCCGTAATGTACAATATCCCGGGGGAAGCGAACATAACTCTTGAATACGAGGGCGAAACCATCTGCAACAAGACTCTGCAAGTTGCCCAGTATGGTATTCAGTTCGGACTTGATCCGAAGATGTTCACAGACAAGAAAAATCCGTCATACGCGATTTTCTATCCGGAAACAGGCGCCATAATGGAAATCGGTAAAGCACAGCCGCTTGAGACTGAAGAATAATTTAACCGAAAGACTGCAGATGACGGAGAGTGTCCTTCTGCATCTATATTTTTATTAATTTATGAAAAGAATATTTTTGTTCATTTTCGCCATTGTTGCAATTATCAATTGTAACGCTCAGATTCTTGAGCCTATCAAATGGCAAAACGATTTCAAAGTAGTGAGCGACAACGAAGCTCAGGCTACATTCAAGGCCACTATCGACGATACATGGCATCTGTATTCAACAAAACTTCCTGGCGGCGGACCGACACCGACTTCCGTTACATGGGATACTCTTGAAGGAGTTGAACTTGCAGGCGAACTTGTTCCGAGCCGTCCTGCTCACGAAGAAGTTGACATGCTTTTCAGCCTTAAACTGGGCTGGTGGGAAAAAGAAGTCTCTTTGACTCAGAAATTCAAAGTTACCAATGCTCACAAGGTAAAAGTAAGCGGCCACATCAATTTTATGGGCTGCAACGACGGTACCTGTCTTCCTCCTGCAAAAGAATCATTCAAATTCACCAACGGTGCTGCTGAAGAAAATGCAGTTGCCGCTCCGAAAATGGAATTGAAAAAACTGAATGACAACGGCAGCATCGACATCTGGACTCCGGTTGATACTTCGGCAACTGAAGACCACACTGCAGCTTCAGGTTCTTTCATCTATATCTTTATCGGAGGTTTCCTTGGCGGTCTTCTTGCATTGCTTACACCTTGTGTATGGCCGATGATTCCATTGACTGTTAGTTTCTTCCTGAAGAAAAGCGGTTCCCGTGCAAAATCAATCCGTGACGCCATCATCTACGGTGTTGCGATTATCGTGATTTACCTTCTACTGGGTATCTTCATCACTCTTGCATTCGGTGCGGGTTCTCTGAACGAACTTTCAACAAATGCGGTATTCAACATTATCTTCTTCCTGATGCTGGTTGTATTCGCAATCTCCTTCTTCGGAGCTTTCGATATCACTCTTCCGAGTTCATGGGCTAACAAGATGGACAGCAAAGCAAGCAACACAACAGGTTTGTTGAGCATCTTCTTCATGGCATTTACCCTTACTCTTGTTTCCTTCTCGTGTACAGGTCCAATTATCGGTACACTGCTTGTCGAAGCTGCAAGTTTGGGTAACATCACAGGCCCGGTAATCGGTATGTTCGGTTTCGCTCTTGCACTTGCCATTCCGTTCTCAATATTCGCCATCTTCCCTTCTTGGTTGAAGAGCATGCCGAAATCCGGCGGATGGTTGAACACCGTTAAGGTTGTGCTTGGTTTCATCGAACTTGCACTTTCATTGAAATTCCTTTCCGTTGCAGACCTTGCATACGGCTGGAGAATCCTTGACCGTGAAGTATTCGTCGCATTGTGGATTGTGGTTTTTGCTCTTCTTGGTCTTTACCTTCTTGGCAAAATCCGCTTCCCGCACGACGGCAAAACAGAATCTATCGGCGTGTTCCGTTTCTTCCTTGCTTTGATTTCAATTTCATTCTCAGTATATCTTCTACCGGGTCTTTGGGGTGCACCGCTTAAGAGCGTCAGCGCATTCGCTCCTCCGTTGTTCACTCAGGACTTCAACCTTTACGAAGGCGGTAAATTCCACGAATTCGACAACTATGAAGAAGGTATGGAATTCGCTCAGAAACACGACCTTCCGGTATTCCTTGACTTCTCTGGTCACGGCTGTACAAACTGCCGTAAAATGGAAGGTGCCGTATTCGACAACAGCGAAGTGAAAGATATCCTTGAAAAGAACTTCGTGATGATCAAACTAATGGTAGATGACCGTACAGATCTTGAAAAACCTGAAACCGTTGTAGAAAACGGCAAGGAACTGAAACTTGAAACTGTCGGTGAAAGATGGAGCTACTTGCAGCGCTCGAAATTTGCTGCAAACTCTCAGCCGTACTACGTTGTTCTTGACAACGCAGGCCAGTTGTTGAGCGGCCCGTACTACTACAATGAAGACGTTGAACTTTTCAAAGGTTTCCTTCAGAAAGGAATTGACAATTCTAAAAAATAAAAATGAGTAATACTCGAGATTATAAAATGCAGGCCTTCGGGGCGCTACTTGATGTTCTTGACGAACTTCGCGTAAAATGCCCCTGGGATGCAAAACAAACTAACGAAAGCCTCCGCCCGAACACCATCGAGGAGGCTTTTGAATTAGCGGACGCTTTGCTGAAAAACAACACTTCCGAAATCGAGAAGGAATTGGGCGACGTTCTGCTTCACATCATCTTCTACGCAAAAATTGCGGACGAAAAAGCGCAGTTTGATATCGCTGACGTTTGCGATGCGTTGAGAAACAAACTGATTTACCGTCACCCGCACATTTACGGCAACGTAAAGGTCAACGGCACCGAGGACGTGGTTCAAAACTGGGAGGAATTAAAACTGAAAGAAAAAGGCGGCAACCGCAGCGTTCTTGCAGGCGTTCCGAATTCCCTGCCGAGTTTGATAAAGGCGTACAGAGTGCAGGAAAAAGCGGCAAACGTGGGCTTTGACTGGGATTCTCCGGAAGATGTATGGGCGAAGGTCAAAGAAGAAATCGGCGAAGTGGAGGCTGAAATCCGCTCGGGCAACAAAGAAAATCTTGAAAAAGAATTCGGCGACCTGATTTTCAGTCTGGTCAATGCGGCAAGACTGTACAAAGTACATCCTGACACCGCGCTTGAATTGACCAACACAAAATTCATATCCCGCTTCAACTATGTGGAAGAGAAAGCAAAAGAACAGGGGAAACATCTTAAAGATATGACTCTTGCAGAAATGGACTCTCTCTGGGAAGAAGCGAAAATCGTGAAACATATCTGATTCTTAACTATCATAAACGAAAATGCGTGTCATTGCGGCACGCATTTTTTATATCCGTACTCCAAAAGCAGAGATTCGGTTAAATAGTAAAATCTCAAAATTCCAAATCCTTGTATATCAACATCTTGCAACATTTATTGCAATTTTATGGTATTTTTACCACTTAAATATTTGCATTTCGACATTTCTCATATTATCTTTGCCGGAAAAGAACACACAAATACTTATACTATGAAAACAGACTACATCCTCATCAGGCAGCGTGACGCCCGGCTCTGGAGGGACTATTACAACACACGAAACAACTGGTACGAATCACACCGCATTTTCACGGAAAAGGAACTGATTAACCATGTCATCACGCACTGTCAACCGCCCTATCATCTGACTTACGACTACGCTTACAGAATTGCAAAAGTTCTGCTGAACGAGCACCGTAATCCATCGGTCTTGTCGCTGAAACAGCAGATGTGGTACGAATTCGCAGGACAGGTAAAAAACTATTTGCAGCGGCACCCGAATTCGGCCCTTGAAACGGCGGTGTCGGAGGTTCTTGCCAACTGCCGGGCATCTCGTTACTTTATCTCCTACCACACCGCAAGGAGAGTTATCAACAAACAAAAACACGCCAACTGCATATTCAAATACAGGGCTTGAAACACACAATTCTTTGATCTTACTTGATATGATGAACAAAACTATAGACACACAACACAATCACACTACTATATTCAATTTCGATTCCAAAGAGATTCTGAAATACGTTTTTGCTCAAAATGCTTTGCATACGCTCGGTTCATCTGCAGAAGAAAAACATCCGCATTTCTTTACGGAAGACAATTCCGAACTACTGGAAACTATTCTTAAAAACGGCTATTTCAATATTTCAGCAAAACTGCTGGGATATATCGCCGGCTATGATTTCGATGCGATAGACAACGGTTTTTTCTCTCTTGAAATTATTCTGCCGAGGACGCACGACGTTGCTAAAACTCCGTTGCTTCACCGCAAGATTGAATATACTCTCGCAACATACGTGCTGATGGAAATTTATGATACCGAACACGGCTCTAAGGAACTTGCAGCGCTGTTTACCCATGAATACCGCAAAGCCGTAAATGAGGTGATGGCATTCTTCGCTCTGGCTTGTGAATAACCGTGAATTTACACAGCACATCGGAGAATCCGTCAGTACAAAAATACCCCGCTCGCCCCCGGCGCGAATATCCGGCAACAAAAAAGGAGCATCTTTTTCAAGATGCTCCCCGACTTAATAATATACACTGTCTATCGTTCGATATCGACAGTAATTTTACCGGTTAGGGTAAGTATTATTTCAAGTTTTCCATTGCTGAATGTAGAAGGCACTGAAGTCCCGTCGATTCTTACGGTTTGCGGTGCTTTGTCCATCGGAATGAACAACTGGATATACCGGCAATCCGGCGCGCCGGCAAAGCCGTTTCCGCATGTTTCTGCCACAATATTAATCTTGTCGGCAGTGCAGTCTGCGCTGAAATTGATGAACTGGTATTTTCCGTCGACAATTGCATTCACATCTTTGCGGTCATCGTCATACAAAGCGTAACTGCTCTGACCGTCTGCCGGATAATAGGTAACTGCAAAATCTGACAGCACGTATTCGTCGGTACTTTCGATTTCGCGTAGATATTTCGGTATGAATGCACCACCGCGATAGAATGTCGGAAGCACTTCAACCGGAGCGGCACAGTCAATAGTTTGACCGCCGTTATATTTTACATTGTCGGCATCATACCAAATACCTTCCGGAAGTATGACCTTTCTGCGTGTCTGACCTTTCTCGATAACCGGAGCAACCAGCACGTCACGCCCCCAGAAATACTGGTCTTCGATATCGCAAAGGTCTGCGTTTTGCGGGTCGTAATAGTTCATCGGGCGAACGAAAGGTGCGCCTGTAACTGCATTTTCATAAGCCAGAGTATAATTGTACGGCAGCCATTCGTAACGTGAACGGATAATCTGTTTCAAAATCGGTTCCACGTCTTTGTAGTGGTAAGGTTCAGCCTGCACGGTGCTGTGAGTACGAAGTACCGGAGTGAACAGACCTACCTGAAGCCAGCGTACGTAAAGTTCTGTATCTGTCGGGTTCTTCGGATCTACCGCAAAACCGCCGATGTCGTGTGACATATATCCAAGACCGCTCAACGCTGCGTTAATCATAATCGGAATCTGAGCCTGCAACCCTCCCCAGCTGCGGCTGACATCTGTACTCCACGGGAATACGGAATAGTGCTGCAAACCTGCAGTACCGCCGCGCATCAGTGTCATCAGACGTTTGCCCGGATAGTCGCGTTTGAAACCGTCATAGATAATGCGGCTCCAATCGTTGCCGTAACGGTTGTGATATTCGGCTGCAGTTTCGCCGTTGTGGTGAACGATGGTCAACGGATGTACTTCCGGCTCACCAAGATCGCCCCAAAGTCCGCTGACGCCGTCTTCGATGGATTTCCTGTATTGTTTCCAGTACCATGCACAGGTTGCGGGATTGCTCACGTCAAGCATCCCGGCTTCACCTACCCATGTACCGACATCATGCACGTTGCCGTCTTTGTCTTTGGTCAGGAATCCGGCGGCTTTTGCCATATTGTAGTTGTCAATAGCACCGATTTTGTTCAGATACGGCTGGGAAATGGTCACGGTTTTTACGCCTTTTGCCTTGAAATCGGAAAGCATCTTTTTGTGATTCGGCCACTGCTCTTTGTTCCATTCAAGACGGCCCATATCGGTTTCTTTTCCGTACCAGTAAAGGTCAAGCACAACACCGTCCAGCGGATAACCTCCGGCTTTCAGAGTATTGACAACCTCTTCGGTTTCTGCCTGTGTTTTGTAACCGTATTTTGAAGTGATATATCCCAATGCCCAAAGCGGAGCGATATCCTGACGGCCGGTCAACGCTGTAAATTCACGAACAACACCGCCGAGATTGTCGTTATCGCCAAGCATAAAGAAATATCCCACGGGATTCTGAAGGTCTGTATAATACCTCACCGGATTGCCAAGCACAAGGCGGGAAGAAGAATAATCGTCAAAGAAAATACCGTAACCTTTGTTGGAAAGGTAGTAAGGCATGGTAATGTTCATTTGTGAAGTTCTGTCGCCTTTGCCGTAACCGTAGTTCTGCTTGTTAAAGTTTATCAGATCCAGACCGGCAAGGTTGGTGCTTACTCCGCGTTCTCCGGCTCCGTAATAAGCGTCATCACCCTTCGTGTTGAAGAAATAAACGCTCTTGCTGCCGCTTTTGAATCCCGGCATGGTGTTTCGTACCAGTTCTTTGTTGTCGCCGGCAAACGATACAGCCATGCTTGCTTTGTCCACTACAACGGTCAATTTTTCACCAACGGTTACGTAAACTGTGGTTTTGGTTTCTGAAACGCTGAACTCAGCATTCGGAGTCATCACAACGCTGGCAGATTCTTTGACAGGCAAAGTATTGCCGGTGACGCGCGGTAATATCCTGACGATATTGTCGCTGTATGGAGTAATGGTAATTGTTCCTTTTTCTCCGTATAGGGTCACATCCTTGTCGCTTCTTTCCAAACTGCGGAACGGAGCAATCTGAGAGTTTGACAGCAGAGATGTAAATGCCAGCAACAGCACAAGCAACGCAGGACGCATTGCAATTGTCATTCTGTAAATCATAGATATTTTTCTTTTAAATCATAGATGGTTAATAATTTACGAAATTACGCCAATCCCGTCAAAAATACAAATCGGAACTGCATATTTTGTTCATATCCACCGTATTCCAACCGTTTCTGCTTGTTTTCTCCTAAATACAGGTGGTATTCAATCCATGCTCCGGTCAATAACATCTGTCCGTGTGCATAAAAAATTTGTTGCAGAGAGTGGGGTCTCTGCAACAATCTTGCTTTCATGGTTTAACCTATGTTTCATTTACTATCAGCACTACACCCGGTCTCACGACTGAGCTGTAATGTATTTTTAATACAACTTATTATTTCACAATCAGTTTTACAGGTTCTCCGCCGTTTACAGCGATGAAGTAAATTCCGGAGGGCAATGAGTCAAGACTCAATGTCTTTTCAGTTTCAACGGCACCTGCCATATTCATGACAGCGGCTCCCTGGGAGTTGAACAATACCACGCTGTTAATACCTGCAGGATTCTGAACAGTTACATATTCGCTTGTAGGATTTGGATATACGCTAACATTGACAACTTCAACTTCTTCTACAATTGTATGAATATTATCCGGGGCGGGCTGAACCAAATCACTGTTCTTTTCTCTAAGATTTTGCACCACATTCAAATCCTCACTGAAAATTGCCTTGACATAATATTCTCGTGGCGCTGTTATATAACCTTCGTCTCCCCATAAAAGACCTTTCGATTTGTTGCCGTCCCAATAATAATCGTCAAGATAACTTGTTGTTTCCGGACCCAGTTCTACCGGCAATCCCGGTTCTACAGTATAAGTCAACTTTCCGCTTTCATGACTCTCATTAAAGATCGTTGATTGAGTAAGTTCTTTAAAAACCTCAGAACCATCTTCCCGATAATAAATCTTGTAACCTATTAGGTTCCCATGCTGCACATCTTCAGAACTATGGTCAAAATGTTCCCATGTCAAATGACTTGTAAAACGTCCTTCCCAAGCCCAATAGCCGAATTCCGCCTTTTGAAAAGTTACATTTACCACCAATTCCGATTTGTCTCCGTCATAGGTTACCAAAACATCATTATTGCCGTATGTAGATTGATTTACCAACTTGATAACAACTGTATATATAAAATCACGTTCTGATACCGCAGTTACAGTCTCTCCGGAATTTATAGGCGTATCATTCACTACATTGTCAACGTAAACAAGTTGGCCCTCATTATTTACCGTCATGAATCCACCGGCAACGTTGAAACTATTCTGTGCGCCGCCCGGCAAGGTGATTGCGTATTGAGTTCCGGTTGCATCTGTCGGCTGTGAGATTTTCGCTACGCCCACGCCGTTGCGGATAATAAAATAACTTGCGATTTCTCCACCGGCTATCGGAGTAAAAATAATTTCGTTGCGAAAAATTTCTTTCGGGTCACATGTCCCTTCATCCGGCACTCCTGAACGGTGACGCTTTTGAATCTTTACATCTGTTCTGTATGACGGTATTGACACTATATTGGAGGTATAATTATTTGCCTGACGGGACAATACCAGCTGATACGATACATCAACCTCGGTTCCCGCAGGTGCTTCAAAATCATCTATATAATAGGTAACTTTTTCGATTACCGCTTCCTTGCTCTCTGCTGTCAGATTTGCGGTTACTTTATTTGTTCCGTCTTTTTGTAAAGTGGTCAACGTGTAAGTAATCTTTCCCGATTCATCTATACCGGTAACATTTACACTTTGAACAGTTGTTCCATGAATACCGTTTGCCGTACGAATCAAATTCAAGACATCACCAACCACAAGACTCGGACTGTTTACACTGGCATTTCCCTTCAAAGTCGCAACCTGGCGGTTTACACTGGTATTAATCACATTCTTCAATATATACTCAGATTGCGTATTTCCGAAAATTTTCAATTCAAAAGCCTCCGAACCCGGGATATGAACAGAAATCCTGTTTGTTGCTACAGAGGCAACCTGCGCGCCCTGCACTCCATTGTCATCTACTATACATACATTTGAAACTACATAGTATTCAACATCATATCCTAATTCTTCAACCGGAAGACCGCTATCTGTATATATTTGTTCCAATGTTGTAAGACCTGTTACTATCCTTTCAGGTTTTCCGTCCGGCATAATTCTCCAAATATCATAATATTCACGAATCCCGTTGGCGAAATTTTCATCATAATACTGAGTATTTTTTAATGCAGGAAATTGATTTACGTCCTTGTCAAATGATGTTAACCATTTCAAATCCACATCATATACAGGTCTGTCTGCCACATTCAACCCGGGTTTTGATTTGCCTTCCAACGTAGCCCTGTAGAAAAACTGGTAAGGAACCGCATAATCCGGTGAATTTACATTATCATTACCAACATCCGGAATATAAAGGAATGTTGTAATTGCTTCCGTCGTTTCTGTTCCATCTTTATTCAACACGGTAAAGTGATTCAACTCCAGAGATGAATCACAATTGTGTGGAGCTGTTTGCGGATCCCCGTGCTGTAATTCCGCATAACTTGATTCCAGCTCAAGCCATCCGCCTTGCTCATTTTTTACGGTACTCCACTCATCATACCAACGCAACGACAGATAATCAACATCGGACTTCTTAGTACTCCTTCTTTTTGCAAAAAAATCACGGTTGGTTGTCAAATCCACGCTATAAATTGTCCCGGACGGTGTCTTGACTGAGTTTGTTACCTCCTTAATCTTTTTTACTCCAAATTTCACCTGATCAAAAAGAGAAGAAACGGTACTTTCTGAAATATTTGAACCCTCTTGAGCCTTGACGCCTTTCCAATGGTCGTTCACCTCTACTATTATTACCTCGCCTTCCGCAACTCTGTCCGGAGCTACGAATTTACGATTCCAGAAAGATCCGGTTGTTTTGTACTCATACTTTCCCCCCCCCATAAGTTTTCAACGTATTCTATAGAAAAATAATGGTTCAGATAAAATGTTGTTTGCTCATCAGACAAACAAGTTCCGTCTGTCCTTAACGGGTCATTGGTTCCAATCTGCCGGGTGTCAGTTCCTTTATAGGTCCCGGCGGAAACTGTCAATACGAATAGAGACAGTACTCCTAATAGGGTAACTTCTTTTAACATGTGTAATTAAATTAAAAATTTATTCATACTATTTGTCCACTTAAAATACTTCCTAATTGTGGACAAGACTAATTATTTTTTCCATTGAATCATGTGTTTTATTTAATATTCATACTTTTTTCAAAAATATTCTTTTACTATTAAAATCCTAAAACTCGTGATTCGCTATAAAATTAGGAATACATTTCATGAAAAAAAAATAAAATAATATTGTTTATTTTTTCAATTTATATTATTTAACCTTTCATTTTTATTTACATTATTCAAAATAAATCTAAATCCCGAATTTTTTCTTAATAAAAAAATCACACAAAACATATCACAAACGATAAAGATACCATTGTGTCAATTCTTCAGATACTTAAGAAAACAAATTCAGTCATTAACATTTGACAACACTTGATTTCAGCCTCCGGATTCTTGGCAAAAAAGTATTTCTAAACACCTGTATTTATAATTCAGACAGTCGAACATTCGCTATAAAGACGGCTGATTTTGTCGGTCTTTTATAAAAAAGAGCCAATGCATCACTGCATCAGCCCCCCTCGTTAATACAATATATATTTAGTTAAATTTTATCATTCTGTTATCCAACATTCTTTGGCAGTTATCTGTTTACAAAAAAACAACAGAACTCCGCCAACGACTTTTCATCTTATATTTAATAATTGCAAGGTTCTATTTTTTTACAATTTTCACAACATCCAGGTTGTTCACTTTTACAAAATAAGTACCTTTTGCCAAATCATCAACCAACACGGATTCAAAAACATTTCCGTTTCCGCAAATTTGTTTGACAGCTGCGCCTGACAATGAATAAATTTGAATATTTTCAATACCACCGTCATAACTGACATTCATCACATTATTTACAAGATTCGGGGTTATATTCAATCCTGAATTGTCTGCAACACTTTCTATTCCAGTCACCAAACCGCCGGATAAAGCCTCTTGATTATATCTTCTTTCCACTTTGGGATTTCCGACTGCATAGACTGCTTCTATTTCAACATGATT
>SAMEA104404100__coassemble_2617_pt1 | contig 13306 bp, 10 predicted proteins | sample SAMEA104404100__metabat2_high_PE_008 | metagenome-assembled genome bin SAMEA104404100 (sample SAMEA104404100) | Balaenoptera acutorostrata | reverse complement strand
CTACGGGTTGAGCAACAACCTTGCCATGGCTATCGGTCCGACCGTCGCAGTTTTTGTTTACGAGAATACACACAATTTCGATATCCTGTTTTGCCTGTCTCTTGCAATTTCCGCACTGGGACTGATTATCAACGCTACGCTTAAAGTTGCGCCGCGCGAAATCATCGAAAACAAGAAGGCTATGTCGCTCGACCGTTTCTTCCTGTTGAAAGGATGGAGCGAAGGAATTACGATTGCCTGCGTTGCAGGATCTTACGGAGTGCTTTCCACTTACCTTGCTATTTACTGCCAGCAGAAATTCGGCAGCACTGCAGATACCGGAACATTCTTTCTGATATTGGCTTGCGGTTTGATGCTGTCCCGACTTATCGGCGGCAAGCAGTTGCGCCAGGGCAAGATTGCAGAAAACGCAGCTCACGGATTACTGCTTTCACTAACCGGTTATATTATGTTTGTCACCGTTCCGAACCACATCGGATTTTTCGGCACAGCAATCATCATCGGGTTGGGCAACGGTCACATCTGCCCCGCTCTTCAAAACATGTTCATCAACCTTGCGCCGCACAGCTTGCGCGGAACCGCAAACTCTTCATTCCTTGTTTCATGGGATGTCGGTCAGGGTGCGGGAATGATGGCCGGCGGATTCGTAGCGGAATATTTCGGATATACAGAGGCTTTTCTATTAGCACTTGCTATCAATATCACCGGAGTTTTGTCCTTCTTCCTGATTACCCGAAAAAGCTATTTGCGTAACAAACTGAGATAAATCATACATCTCTATATAAGTAAGGAGTCGGCAGCATGCTGTCGACTCCTTTTCATTATTTAATATGTGTATTATCGATTATTTTTTGTTTTTAGTTTTTTCAAGTTGTTTTTTCAAAGCGTCAAGACACAAATCAACTGCTTCTTCAAATGTATCTGCAACTTTTGAAGCGAAGATGCTGTTGTTTTCCGGACACAATACCTTAATCCCTGCTTCCTTGTTCATGGCTGTTTCAGGTTTTACAACCTTTAGATTAACTTCCATTTCAAGGATTTCCTCATAATGCTTACCTAATTTTTCAGCTTTCTTGTTAATAAAGTCCTGTAGTTTTTCAGCTGCGTCAAAGTGGATAGCTTTAATTGTAACTTTCATATTATCCTCCTTTTTTAATGGCACGCGGATGTGCCTGTTGATAATTTAGTTTTAGGTCACTTATGGTAATATGGGTGTAAATCTGAGTCGCCGCCAGCGACTGATGTCCCAATATTTCCTTCACGCTGTTTATCTCTGCGCCGTTGTTCAGCATCGCGGATGCGAAGGTATGTCGCAAGACGTGGGGACTGCGTTTCTCAACCCCTGCCGAAGATAATGCATCGTTTACTATTTTGTAAACAAATGAGGGAGACAATGGTTTGCCGTCATTCCGCACAAAGAACTCTACGGTGTCACCGATATCGTGATTGCGCATCTCCCGGTATTCCGATATCTCCTTTTCAAGTCCTTCGCCAATCGGAATAATCCTCTGCTTATCCCTTTTGCCGAGTACTTTGATTTCTCCTTTGGGAATATCAACGTCTTTGTCGAGCAATGATATCAACTCCGCTCTTCGGATGCCTGTTTCGTAGAACATGGTCAATATCAAATGTTTTCTGACTTCATCAAGACTGCTTTTGTCGTACGGTTCTGCAAGTATTCCGTCCATCACGTCCTCTCTAACCCAGGACGGCAGTCTTTTCGGTGTTTTCGCCAAATCGACATCCATTGCGGGATTGTTTTCGATACGTCCTCTGCGCTGCATCCATTTAAAAAATGCCCGCAAGGACTGTATTTTTCTGCGGACACTGCTTGCTCCTGTTTTATGCTCGGCAAGATCCACAACCCACGACCGGATATCGTTTACGGTCACACTTTTGGAATCAGGCTCTCTGTCGGGAGTCCCGCAAATATACTCACTGAATTGAAGCAGGTCGTTCTTATAAGCAGAAACGGTATGAGCTGATAAATTCAACTCATACCGTATGTATTTTAAGAAACTGTCAACTTCAGTCATCATAGTAAGTGCATTATTTCAACACTTCTAATATACGACTTTAATTTGACATTTGCAAATATTTCTTTTGATTATTCTTCTTCTGCGCGACGAAGTTTCTGTACGTAAACAGCCTTCATCATTTTTTTACGGTTTGCAATAGAAGGTTTTTCGAATGCCTGACGAGCACGTAGTTCTTTAACTGTTCCTGTTTTTTCGAATTTTCTTTTGAATTTTTTAAGAGCTCTTTCGATGTTTTCTCCTTCTTTTACTTGTACGATAATCATTTCTTTATAATTTTTTAATTTGTTATTCTTATTTTTTGCGGTGCAAAATTAGCGATTAAATATTAAATCACAAATCTTTTCACCAATTATTTGAGCCGCTATATAATAACTCGCAACTCTCGCTCCCGCAAGTATTGCCGTTACCGGTATGCCGCGACTTCGCAGAGACCGTATTGGATGATATGTTAATTGTCTTTATTCTACAGAGTTATAAATCAACCCTCCTTCCAATTTTCTTAAACATCGCTCCGAGCAGGAGCATTCATTCATTTTTATCGGATGCAAATTTACACTATTTATTTCAAACAACCATAAGTTTAACGGTTATTTTCTTTGAAGAACGACAAATCTTCCTATATTTGTATTACCTAATATCTGAAATATGAGAGGATTATCTGCGCTGATACTTACAGTCATAATATCCGCAACGGGATATTGCCAGACAAACCGGGTCATTCCGTCTTTGTCTCTTGAAACTCCGGCAGTCATGCAGCCGGATGCAGGCAGTACTCTTCAGACTCCCCTATTGAATGACAGCATCTCATTCTCCCCGCAGATTTCCACATTGTCGAACTTTGAAGTTCCCGTTACCGTCCCGAATACGTACAATATGAATATGTATTCCCGGAATCCGTTCACCATGGCGAATTACAACTTCGGTTACCTGCCGTTGTGGGAAAACGGCAAACTCATTGGCAGCTATTCGTTCAACACATTACCCGCCTTGGGTAATATAGCACGCGCAAACCTTGCAATCTCGCAGACATTCGGACGTGTAACCGTTACAGGCGGCATTTCCGGAGAGAAAAATCATATCGGGCCGTTTTTGTACAATAACTTCGGTGTTTTCGGAGATTTGAACTGGCAAATCAATGACAAATTCAATTTGAATGTATTCGGCACGTATTTCAGCCATCCGCAGCATATTCCGGCAGCAATGCCGTTTGCCGGAGGTCAGAGTTACGGAGCAACAGTCGGCTACAACGTTAACGACCGCTTCAGAATGGAAGCCGGCGTTCAGCGCAGTTACGATCCGTTCTCACGCCGATGGGAAACCGTTCCGGTATTTATCCCAAGTTTCAAATTAAACAACGGTGCTGAAATCGGGTTGGATGTTGGCGGCATACTTTATCAGATTCTGCACACCATTTCACTGGAGAACGATACGAACTACGGACCTGCGAATATGAACGGCGGCGGAGCTCCCCGAAAATTCGGAGAAAATTCATGGCGGCAAAAGCAGTATTAAACCACATTATATAACAGGAAAGGCTGAATCCTTACGGGTTCAGCCTTTTCCTTTTTATTGTCGGATATTAAAGTTTCACTTCTTCGCTTTCGTCATACCATTTTGAGTACATCAAATAGTTGTGAGCGATTTTCTGGTTAATTTCTTTAGCCTGTGCCGGATCCACCATCTTGATGAATTTTGCCGGAGCACCTGCCCAAAGTTCGTGAGCACCGATTTTGGTATTGCTCAATACCACAGAACCTGCAGCAACGATTGCACCTTCGCCAACATCAGCGTGGTCCATAACGACAGCACCCATACCGATAAGAGCGTAATCGTGGATTTTTGCGCCGTGGATAGTTACATTGTGACCTACAGAAACGTAGTCACCGATTTCTATGGTTGATTTCTGATACAATGTGTGAAGCACACTGCCATCCTGAATATTTACACAATTGCCGATAGTAATGGTATTAACGTCGCCGCGAAGAACGGTTCCGAACCAGATACTGCAATCGTCACCCATTGTTACATCGCCGAGAATAGTTGCATTGTCGGCAAGAAAACAGTTTTTCCCGAATTTAGGGACAAAACCTCTGACTGTTTTTACAAGTGCCATTTTATATTTTGACTTTAGATTTTCGATTTAAAACTGCGCTAAGTTACAAATTAAATCCGAACAAGCCCAATCCCCTCTTAAAAGAATCAAAATTACAGCTGTGATAACCTCTCAAATACAGGTCTGCCACAACCATTAAATATTAAGATATGAAAGAGAATATGTTGTAATAACCTTTCAAATAAAGGTCTGCCACAACGAACTACGTTGTAGGAAATAACATCTTTGAGTTGTAATAACCTCTCAAATACAGGTCTGCCACAACATAGCATTATTCGCAATCACTTCATTAGAAGTTGTAATAACCTTTCAGATAAAGGTCTGCCACAACGATGGATGATACAGAGGTTGTTAGAAATTGGTTGTAATAACCTTTCAAATAAAGGTCTTCCACAACGCAAAGACTGGGATGCCGAAAACAAAAAGGGTTGTAATAACCTTTCAAATAAAGGTCTTCCACAACACGCTTTCATCCTTGAAACTGAGTTCAATGGTTGTAATAACCTTTCAAATAAAGGTCTTCCACAACTTCGGTAGTGTCCGAATCTTTTCCGCATCTGTTGTAATAACCTTTCAAATAAAGGTCTTCCACAACCTGCACATCATTGATGAAGATACACTTGATAGTTGTAATAACCTTTCAAATAAAGGTCTTCCACAACTCGCAGAAAAAGATAATCAAATACGTATGTGTTGTAATAACCTTTCAAATAAAGGTCTTCCACAACCGACTATTTATAACCTTCTATAGCTGTGACAATTACAGCCGTTTTCATTTCAAAAAAAAGCGTCTTTTCCATAATTGACCGTCATTTTTTATCCATTTTTTCAATTCTGTTGTATATCTTTTCTGCAACGTTTCCTGATTTTTCATTATCTGTCAATACATCCGGTGAAGCATAACAATTGTGCCCGAATGAATTTCGAATCTTGACCACCGCTTCCAGATTTTCCCCGACATTGCCGTATTCCGCCAACAAAGTTCTGAAATTATTGCGTTTCGGCAATCCTTTTATCTTATATTCTGCACTTTTTCGATCTTTAAGTTGCGGATGCGCGGAAAGAATCTTTTTCTCCATTCGCTGTATAATCTCAAACACCGGAACCCTCTTGCCGTCGTATGCCTGCAGCTCGTCCTCAATCTCCGCCCGGGTTACGGTCAGCGTGCTTTCTGTTCCGGCTTTGCATTCTCCTTTTTCAAGATACGGCAGCAATGTGGCAATACGGCTGTCATTCAAAAACCTGTAGAAATCTCCGTAGTTTTTCACCTTCAAATCATTCTGAGTAATATCAACCGTTTTGCCGCCTTTGAGCGTAAGGGTTACCGAGAATCTCACCTGACGGTTCAATATATTTTCGCCGCCGGCATTGACCGGTTTGACGGACTTTAATTTGAAATCCTCAATATTATTCCAGCCGTTATCTTTAGCAAGAAGGATATCTTTTGCCATCAAGAATATCAACATATCCTGCACCTTATAGCGGCGGATATGTTTTTCAACGGTTCGCATCTCTTTGAGATCCCGTTTCAGTCCGGATTTTACGCGTTCCAGGATTTCCTGTTTTTCCTTATTATTTTTCAATTTTTTATCCTTCTTTTCCAGAATGAGGTCTGTTCTTTCTTCCGCAATATCGTCTATCAATTCCGCACAGTCACTGTGAATCAAATCATAAACATCCCCTGCGGTTACGAAACTTTCGTCTCCCTCCGGATCATTATTTGCCGTCTTTACAAACGGATAGATTCTTTCCAACTCATAGAATTCCTGGCTGCCATCATTAAGATGCAGATCGAAATATCGGGCAATGAGATATGCTGCATTGGTCCTTCCGGCTTCGGATTTCAGCACATCCGCACAGTTCAAAGCCGCAAGCATGCGTTCTATTTGAGGTTTGAACAAACCTCGCGGCAATTCTACCGGATTGTCAAGATATCTCCCGGCAAGTTCCATATAATATTTTACTGTACGGTCTTCCCATTTTTTAACGCCTCGGCGCAGGAAGGTCAACGATTTCAGACAATCTTTATCATATTTTATTTTACCCTCCAGCGACTGAAGATATCTCAATTTTTCTTCCAGATAATATTTGTAGAATTGTACGGTATTCTGCGGGTTCTGCGCAATAACGGCATTCAGGAACGGATGCGGATAAGTTCCGGTCAGCAAACCGGCAGCTGCAAGCGTTCTTTTCACCACATCTGTATCCTCATAAACTGCAAGGACAGCCTGCATAACGGATGCATTCAGTCCGGTGAGTTTGTTTGTCCCGTTTTCGTTGCAGGGCTGCATCTTCACAATATCATCGGCAAGCCATACTGCAAGTTCTCCGGAACGGATATCGGTAAATCCGGATTTACCGCGACGGTTCTTTTTGTCAATATATCGCTGCCAGCGGGATTCAAACCGTTCCGCTTCCTGTTTGGTTTCGACAATCAACCCATGCAGACGTTTCTGCAACAGTTCTCTGCCGCGTTTGTCCATATCCACGTCCTTTCCGGTCAGATAATCCTGCAGTTTTTCCGGCAGATGCGGCAGTTCCACATTAAGTTCAGCCAGCTTTGAAGCATGATTTTCCGGCGTAATTTCACCGTCACAAATCCCCTTGCATACACTGCTTACAGCCGCTACATGGGATTTGATATATTTTTCTACAGACTCGGATTTCGTTTTGTCCGCTTCATTCAGTTTCTGATACAGATGATTGTAAAACAGCATTGCCGGAAGTTCATACACACTGACAAAGCATCTCGGTTTGGTCATAGTGACATCCGGGCGTATAACTTTTCCTTTGCTGTCATAACGTACTTCTTTCGGATTTTCCGGCAACACGGGAAGTCCTGAAGATGTAAGATGCGGATTTTTTCCTGTCGGATACCAGATTCCGACACGGTTGGCATTGATGATATAGTTGGCGCGCTCATCAGTGATATAAGGCAGAGTTTCAGAAGTATCTTCCCGAACATCTTCAAAATCACGGATATATTCGCCCCATTCATTTTTACGGGCTTGTTCGATTTCATCAATTCTGCCGAAACCGTTCAATTCCATCTGTAGGGAACGGACTCTGTCTGCGCTTTCTTCCCCACCTCGGTCAATGCATTTCTTGTTGTAGAATGCAAACCGGTAATTGCCCAGCGATACCTGAAAACGCGCATTTTCAAAGATATTCATTTCATCAATATACCTCATTGCCAGATACGGGAAACGGTCGGAATGGCGAATCATCTTTGTAACCGCCGAGCCGTCCGAGGTTTCTCCGGTATTCTCGGCATGGAACAATTCCCGGTCTTCCGGATCAAGCAGATTATACAGTTCTTTCGGGCATTTCTGCAATTCGTTGAGCATATCCAGTCCGAGCGCAATATCGCTGCGCATACTTGCCAGCCTTTCCTGCGGCAGATTGATGCGATATATACTGAACGCTTCAAGAATTACAGATTTGTGAAACCGTTCATTTTCCGGTATTTCCAAATACGTAATATCACTGTCTACCGGGAACGGCGAATATTTGAGTTTGGAGTGCAGTTCCGAAATATATTTTTTGTGCAGAAACAATGATGCAAAAAGCACCAGCCCGTTATAGGACAAAATGCGTTTTTTACCCTTTATAGCTTCTTTCGGGGTATTTGCATCCGGTTTGAATATATTGCCGTATTCATCGATATACTGATGCAGGATGCAGCGGTAATTCGGCTTTATCATATTCAGTTTGGCAAAATTCATCTGCTCTTCAGTATATCCGAACCGCTGCTGCACTACAAACAAAGAACTTTTGTAGGTCTCGAAAAGTTTGTATACAATGACCGATTCCGCAGCATGCAGACTTTCGATTCTGTCATCCTCATCAGGGTCATAGTGGGTACTGTAATTTCTGTAGAAATTCAACACGGTAAAGACATTTGTCAATATCTCATAGTAGGTATCAGCCGCACTTTTCAAATCTTTGCGGTAGTATCCTCCGCTGAAATCGCCTTCTGCTCCATTAACCGCAACTTTCATTTTCATGGCATCATCCATCGGACGCAGGAACGGAAAATGTTTTTCCAGCAAAGCGCAGAGCTTTTGTTTCTTCTCGGCATCACGTCCTTTCAGCACGGCCAGGACCGACATACCTTTAAGGTTGTTTTCCTCCGACTGTCCGCTGATGCCGACTCCCATCAGTTTTGAAATGTGACACATGGTTACAAATGCATTCTGCCGCGCCATGTTCAGAAAACCCGCAAATACCGGTTTCTGTTTTTCATTCAGTATTACCATAGTATATTATTTTTTATTTTTTCTGTTTATGAAATAATTAAGCAGCATTACGACTACAAATACGAGCAAAAATAGAGCAACAATGCCTGATACAATCCACGCCAGTTCAACAGTGTAGCTGAATCCGAGTTTGCCCGCAAATTCAAATCCGTCGTTCAATGCAGATGATATAGCCAGAACCGCTACAACAAACAGAATATTATTCATCCATTTTTCATTGCGTCGTTCTTTTTTGTCATTTTCCAGTTCCAGCCGGTCACGGTATCTGCTGATTTTTTCACGAACCTGCCCGGAGAAATCGTCCACCTCAAAAATATATCGAAGTTTTTCGTATATCATCTGCGGCAGAAAGTTGTAGGATATGGTATGAAGATTGAAAAGTTTGTCGAATTCGAGAAAATCTTTTTCGAAACCGGCATCCACATCCATCCGCTGATATTTCATATTGATATTGACCAGATAGGTCTTGACATAAAGGACATTCAGATATATCATAAACCGTTGAAATGTCCACTGCCCGTAATCCGGCAAGCCGACTGAAGGCTCACACAACACACAAAAGGAATCACTGACCCCCATAGCCTTCCAGTTGTGATAAACGGAAATTGTATTTTCGCAACATAGTGTATCGAAATATTCTTTGGACGGACAATAGTTGTCCGCCGGATTGCAGGAGGCACCGGGTGTTATATAATTGGTTATTTCATACAGCAGATGGTTGACAGTATAGCCGTCTTTGCAAATATCATCAGACGGATTTTCAAGTTGTTCCAGCTGGAAAAGATAAAATTTGTTTCCGACAAAAATATTGTGAAAAATCTGTTTTATGCATTTTTTCTTATCATCTCCCTGACCGGTACATACGCAAGCCTTCTCAAACAATCCGCTGCATCCGGAATACAAGGCCGGCAAACGGAACAATTCCAGAAAATCCGAACTGATATTATTTCCATCATAGAAATTAACCAGTTTTACCAGCAGATTCTGCTTTTGCAGTTCAGCAAGTGTCTTTCCTGAATTATCCGTATTGAGTATAAAAATCACAATATCGAACGGAAAGAAATAGAAATCCAGCGTTGTGACGTTGATTTTAATATTTTGGTCCTCAACGGCGGAATAAGCTACAGTTTTGTTTACCGGAACAGTATAGCGGGAAATTTGTTTGTAATAGTCCGCATCCAAAAGACTGCTGTCAGGATATATAGAATTGATAAACCCGTCGACAAACAATGTCTGCAGTTCTTCCCGATTGATATTGTCCCCGCAAATATATTCCGCGGTACCTTTGTCAACCATTGATTGCAGTTCTTTTCTGAAATCACAATTTGTCGCTGTCTTTTGCTGCAAAATTCCACAAAAACGCGAAACTCCCGCTTTTATCTTTTCATTTTCCATTCCGGTATCTTTGATTTAGACTGTTTGTGTAATTTTTGAAAGCAAAGAAGCGTCTTCCGCGACCTTTTCGTTGAGTTCGATGTGGGTGCAGGCTTCTTCTTCAAGGAACGGAGATGTGGAGGATGTTGCTCCCATGTTCCATGTCAACAGGATAACGTTGACTTTGAGTGCTTTCAGCTTTTTAATCAGCATTTCGTGGTCGGCATCGCCGGTAATCAGAATTACGGTGTCGAAATCCCGGAACTGCGCCAGTTCGTAGGTTTCGAGTGCAAACCATACGTCCACACCTTTTTCGATTACGGTAGTATCGCCGTTTTTGCGTACTTCGCGAAGATGCTTGTAATGGAAAATCACATCGTTTTCAATCAGTGTATCTTCGAATGCACGTTCCTTGTACAGCAAATGCTTCTGATTCGCATCACCGACACGGTATCTGCCGCGATAATAATGCGCTTCGGTGATGTGGCAGTCCGCCATATCCACAGCATATTCGCCGGAAATGTATTCTCTGATATATTTGAAAAGACCGCGAAGATTGATACGCAGATTCATTTTGTCTTCCAGCCCTTCATTAATTTTTGCATAGTATCCGCCGTCAATAAAGACGCCTACGGAAATCAAATCGTTTGTCATTTGTACTGATTTTTCGGTTATTAAATCGTGTTTCCACAAAGATAACTAAAGATTCTCCAAAATCTATGCAAAAAGGCGTACCATTTGCAAACAAAAAAGAGCGGCTGCCCTCACGGGCCGCCGCTCTCACTTTATTGTCAAAAATCTCTTATCTTTCGATTTTTGCAGTTTTTTCTGCAAGCCATGCAGCTTCTTCAGCGTTCAAATACGGAGTCAAACGTACGCGAACCATTTCGTTATAGCTGTTCACGTATTCCAGTTCCTGATCTGTCAACATCTTCACGTCAATCAACTTGGATTCGTAAGGATAAAGTGTCAACGGCTCGAATTTGTAGAAATCACCGAATTCTTCGCTGTGATCTGCCGGAACTACCAGTGTTAGGTTTTCGATACGGATACCGTATTTGCCTGCAAGGTAAAGACCCGGTTCGTCGGAAGTAATCATACCCGGCATCATCGGAGTCGGATTTTCATTCAAGCGGATGCTCTGAGGACCTTCGTGTACGCCAAGGAAGTGACCTACGCCGTGACCTGTTCCGTGAAGATACAATTTGTTTTCTCTCCACATGAACTGACGAGCCAACGGGTCAAGCTGTGCGCCGCGGGTACCGGCAGGGAATATCTGAGTGATGATGGCGATATGGCCTTTCAATACCAAAGTATAGTCATGTTTCTCTTCTTCAGTTGTGTTACCCAAAGTGATGGTACGGGTAATATCTGTTGTACCGTCAAGATACTGTGCACCTGTATCAACAAGCAGCATACCTTCCGGTTTGACAGTTGCATTGGTTTCCGGAGTTGCAGAATAGTGAACGATTGCGCCGTGTTCTTTGTAACCTGCAATCATACCGAAACTTTCGTCGCGGTACAATTCGTTTTCAGCACGGAAATCAATCAATTTCTGAGCGATGCCCATTTCTGTAATCTGACCGCCTGCAACATTGGCTTCCAACCATCTGTACATTTTTACAAGAGCTACACCGTCACGTTCCATTGCTTTGCGTACGCCGGCAATCTGAACATCGTTCTTGATAGCCTTGAATGCCATAATCGGAGACTGTGCATAAACCTTACCGCAATCCATTGCACGGCCAAGAGTATCGCTGACTCTGTTCGGGTCAATCATGACATATTTGTCGTTGGAGATTTTGCCAAGGAATTCGGCAACTTCTTCATAAGGCAAAATTTCAACACCGTTTGCATTCAAATGTTCGCGAACTGCATCGTTGATTTTTGTTTCGTCGATAAACAACGCTTTTTTACCTGCTGAAATATAGGAATAGCAGATTGCAACCGGAGTGTAGGCAACATCATCACAACGGATGTTCAACAACCATGCTGTTTCGTCAAGACCTGCGAAGAAAATTGCGTCTGCGCCCTGTTTTTCCACAACTTCCAACACGCGGTTGATTTTGTGTTCTACAGATTCGCCGGCATATTTTTCATCGTGAACATATACTTCACCCTGTGGACGTGCCGGACGGTTTTCCCAAAGTTTGTCAAACGGAGCGAAATCGGCAGCGAAACGGAATCCGTTTTCACCGCAGAAGTTTTCAAGTTCGTTTGCTTTGACGATAGAGAACAAAGTTCCGTCAACTGCAAGGACATCGTCCATCTTCATGTTTTGTGCCAGCCATTCAGTCAAAGTAGGTTCTCCCGGAACGTCTTCTTTCATCATTTCGAATCCCGAGCCTTCCAACTGTGCAGTTGCCTGAAGGAAATAACGAGAGTCTGTCCAGACTTTTGCATCGTTTAGAGTTACGACTGCAGTTCCGTTACTGCCTGTAAAACCTGTCAGCCAGTCGCGGATTTTCCAGTGTTCACAAACATATTCACTCTGGTGTGCATCAGTTCCCGGTATTATCACCGCATCAACATGTACACGTTTCATCTCGTCTCTCAAAGCCTCGAGGTTTGGTAATGTGTTTTTGCTCATATCTTATATAATTTAGTTTCGTTTTCGATAATCACAAAGTTAGCCAATGGGCATAGCAAAAGCAAATAAATATTCCGTTTTTTATCAGAGCGGAAAACATTGCTAAAAAAGCATTACATATCCGCAATTACGAATAAAATAGTCAAAAGACCATACGACTTCAGAATATTACGCTGTATTTGTCATTTTTTTATCATTTATGGAATATAATTTTGAATGTTGGTGTAAAATTTGTAAAATTGTGCCGATATTACCTGTGAATGAAAAACGAAGCGATACTAATTTCAGAACTAAAACAAGGAAGCCGCCCTGCATTTTCATGTATATACAAGAAATATGCTTATGATGCTTATCTCCTTGCCTTCAAATATTTGGGGAGCAAAGAAATGGCGGAAGACGCTGTGCAGAATCTTTTCATCAAACTATGGGATATCCGGGACATGCTTGACGAGAATCTTCCAATAAACCGTATTCTATTTACAATCCACAAAAACAATCTGCTGAACATTCTTCGGGACTCCAAAAACAACTGCTTCGTTCTGGACAACTGTCTCGAAATGCTCAACGCTATCGACGGCGCGGACGCGGAAATACAAAATGTTACAGAAGAGAAAATGGCGGTTCTGCGGAAAGCGATTCTCCAGCTTTCACCGCAGCGCAAGAAGATATTCTCTCTGAAAGTTTCCGGCAAATATTCCAACAACGAAATTGCTGAGATGATGAACCTGTCCGTGAATACCATCAAATTCCAGTATTCACAATCGCTGAAAGAAATCCGTCTTTTCGCCAAAAACTACGCAGTCGAACTGACGCTGCTTATTCCGGCAATAATCCCGTTTATTTAGAAAATACATGATATAAAAAGGGGGGGATGATTCCAAAAGAATCATCCCCCCCTTTTCCGTTTAACTTCTTATTTTATTTAATTAAC
>SAMEA104404100__coassemble_2582_pt1 | contig 13466 bp, 7 predicted proteins | sample SAMEA104404100__metabat2_high_PE_008 | metagenome-assembled genome bin SAMEA104404100 (sample SAMEA104404100) | Balaenoptera acutorostrata | reverse complement strand
AGCAAGACGACAGTTTTTTATTGAACTAAAGACACGGAACTTTTAAACTGCCCCTGAAAATTTCCAAATTAGGAATTTTACATCTCTGGCGGATACTGAACAGCTCCGCCATGGTATTTTTTCAATTTGCTGACGCTTATAAAAAAAGGGACGAACTTCACAGCCCGTACCCTTTCCAAAGTCTAATTTATATACAATATATTATCTAGTGTCAGTACAAATATAACCCGGTTGCCCGGACGCACAGGATATATAATCCCAATCAATAACAAAAGAATCTCCGCTATTGACAGAATACCACCGTAACGAGGTTACAATACATGTATTTAAAATACTTAAACATCTGATTCTGTCTAAATTACCCCTTTCGGATTTTTAATTCCAATATCTGGACTCAAACCGGAAAGCTTCAAATTCCCCTTATCGTTATTATTAATTTCAATGCAAATATAAATACAAGAATTAAGATATTTTTACTTTTTGCATACATTTTTACATTTTAACTAAAATAAACTATTTTACGCCATCTTAATCTTAAAATAAGTAAAAAATTATAAATACACAACGCGATGTGTTTATTAAAAAGCTGGATTCAAGACAAATACCCCTGATTTGATTTTTATTTCAGTTGGGTTTCTCCGCCAAATCTCCAATTTTACAATACCAGCAATATTAAAAACGCATAAATAAAAGAGGTACGAATTCAATATCCGCACCTCCTTCGATATCTTATATTTCTGAATAAATTATCTTACGATAAATTTTTGACCGTTGGCAATGTAGATACCTGATGGAAGTTCTACATACTCCACACCGTCAAGCTGGAATGCTCTGACAAGGTTACCCATCATATTGAAGACTTTAACTTCAGTCTGACCTCCGATAAACTGGGCTCCGCCCGGCACATTTGCAATTATCAGCTCCTCCGATTCCGCTCTGACTTCTTCTGCTCCGGTGGTTATCTTGTCTGTTATTGAAACAGGGTGATACATCAAATACAGTGAATTCATCTTTGTAGAGTCCAAATTGGCAAACAATGACTCAACATTCGCTACGTCATCCGCTACAAAGAATATCATCACAAAACCCACATTACCGTCTGTATTAACCTCGAAACCTTCACACTTGTCAATATCATATATTTTCACTCCGTTATACTCCGGATGTTTCATGTGATTGTATGTTACCCAACCTCTCTGATTCTCAAAATAACTCCAATCTCTCGGAACATATTCAGGATTGGTTGCCAACATTTCCGAAAATTCTTCATTTGCCACAGCTCCAACAGTCGACCCTCCCCGAGACGCGTACCACTGACCAACAAACTCGGCATCCTGAGCAAGCAATCGGTTCGGTCGAAGAGAACCTTGAAGCAACGCATAAACATATTTACCGTTTCTTTTCAAATAATTGCCATTGCTGACAAACATTACCACCGCGTTCAGATTTTTCAAGGTATTGGCATCCGGAAGAACTGCTATATTCAAGTGAATACCCCATCTATTATAGTCATGCGGAACAAACAACGGTTCGGCAGCCATATATTTGGTTGCTGTTTTAGCCACCTGCCCATAATCGGCATTCGGCTGACCTGTTGCATTCAAATATGACTGAGAAGCCGACTGGTGGACATCTTCAGGCAAGGTTGCTACTGTAAAGTCATTTTCCAAATCTCCGTTTGTAGCCAGCTGGGATTTACTTACTATCTCTGAATCGCTAATATCACGGATTGCAATATTTCCATCTGCATTTCGGTGATAGTTGGTTATTACCTGTGTTTTTGCACCGATTTCACCAATATTTACATCATACCATACATAGATACAGACAGCATTAGCCTCTCCGGAGACATAACCCGGCAAAGATTCTATTTCATAGTTATTGACAACATTATCAGTTAATGTAAATTTGATCTGCTGCGGGTTCATATATATCAGATCCGAAACACCGTTTCCGTTAGTAATATTAGGATCTTTCTCCACCAGTACCGGAGACCCGAAAGCCGGGCCATAAGTAAATTTGGAAAACTTAATAAACGGGTTATCTGTTGCACTTAACCCTGAAATCTGAACAAAATCACCCGATGGAACTACAATTACCTGATCCGGCCCCACCTGTCGGCCTCCACCTGTCAATGTCGGAGACCCCGCACCTACTCCGGATGTAGACATTGCTTTAATAATCACATTTCGAGTCGGATATATAAAGTGGTATCTTTCACTGGATTCCAACGATTTGGATATGCGAGTTCCCTGCTGTCTTGAACATTGCGCTTCCACATATATTACCGCATCTTTAGGTATTTCATCTCCCGGATTTTTAATAATCCTTTTTTCAATCAATTTGGCTTCGATTTCACTCCATGAAATTTCATGAGTCTGGGATTTTTTGTCAAACTGATACTTCGGATTCCCTTTGTTTTCTCCCGGTAATTTGCCGTTTGCTTCGCGAACCCAGTTGGTATCATAAAAACTGTATATCAAGTCTGCTGTTACATCTTCCTTATTCGCGTTTTTGCCAACGTATCTAAAAGTATATGTTGTTCGCACCTGAGTTTCCGTCTCCCCTTTCACCGGAGGTTCCACAATATTATTATGGGTAATGACAACCTTTTGCGGGCGGCTACCCTGTGTCGCTGTTGACTGAGAATTGTATACCTGAGTAATTGGCTGTATGATAGGGCGCTCAAGATTATCAACTTCCGGAGCTACCGTATGAGGTATAATATCCGCCGGACGCAAAGACATAAATACCGAATTCATGATATAGTCTCCTCTACCCTGATTACTGTTAACATCTTCCTTATGAGAAAAGTCCGCACGTATCGGATTTGTCGCCTCTTCAAATAACAAACCTACATTACCGTCCGGCTGAACGCACATAGAGCTGTATTGCGCTGTTTCTACAATCGCATCAAACGGGTCGCTGATATTGATTTGATTTACCCAATTTATTGTTCCTCCGGTATAATTCTTGGCGGAATAGATAGACAAACTTGAACGATGCTTACCCTCAGCATTTTCTGCTACAACAGTATGCAATAAATATGAATCATATGTTCCATTCTTGTTCTGAACTCCGTTTACCACTTTCATGACGGCACCGTTCGCAGCAGTTCCCCAGGACGCTCCGGTTGCAGTTATTTCTTTGACACTGTATTGATAACCTCCTGTACCAACCTTTGAAATTGTAATGTTACCATATTTTCTCTGACCGTTTCGAATTGAGATAAGGAATTTATTCTCGCTGATTTCAACCAATTGAGCCTCATCATCTCCAGCTGCAATATTAAAATTATTTCCATTACGGCTTCCTTTTTTAGTCACTCCGAGCCATTTCCCGGTATCCGGATCGAATACTAGCAAGTAGTTTGTACTTGATCCACTTCCGTCATGATTACGGAAACCGCGGAATGATGCCAAAACCTTACCCGCAAGCACACCTTCTTTTACCACACACATATTGCCCGGAGCTATACATCCGCGCATTTTTCCGTATAAATTCCAGTCTATATCTTTCGGAGCACTCCATGTCATGCCGTTGTCATGAGAGATACAAAACGCTGCACGGGTCGGCAAATTTTCATCACTATCACCAATTCCGGCACCGTGAACCATTGTCAGAAGCACCTTTCCATTTGGAAGCGCAGCCAATGCGGCATCTCCAAAACCAACAGATTTACGACAAACCATTCTGTTTGCATCTGTTGTAATGTTGCCATATTCATCATGCATTTCGCCTTTTGCCACTGTAATCGGAGTACTCCACGACTTGCCGTTGTCCGTAGAACGGCGAGCTAACATATCAATATCATTGGCAATATCATGCGCCCACTGTTTTCGGGCATCAGACACCGCAATCAAAGTACCGTTGGATGTAGTAACAATTGCAGGAATACGGTAATATTTCGAATAGTAGTCATTCGGAGCAAACAAGACCTTGCGAGCCGGAACAATTACCCGTGATACCCCCCCCCGCAAATTCTGATTAACATTCATTGTTACTGGTACAGAGATGCTTGCACCCTTAACATTCACGCTTTGAGTTAAAGAATTTATTGTTTCTACCGGACCGGAAACCTTGATTCCTGAATTTTGAGGTTCTCCTAACACCCACATATGCCACAGAAAAGGAAACGGACTCCGGTCTTCCCATTTACATTCCCATCGCTCTACGGTTGTAACAACTTTTTGATTAAATGTGTATTGATATTTCGGATTATCCGGAATTTTGTATAAGACATTTGAAATCGCAGCACCGATTTTGGTTTTCCTATCGGTCAAATACGGTAGCGGAGAGCTCAACTCTTCTGCCGATTTCAACGTCACAGTCAGATATACTACATAGTTGTCCGGAGCAAGTAATGTTTCAACGGTCATTGAGGTTGCATTAACATCCATAGTTTCAGCCAGCAAAATCGCCCCGCTCTTTCCTACAGGATCTCTACCGTCAAACGGGTGTGTATATGTATTCGGATAGTTATTTGTATTGGAATCTTTATTCCCGTCAAACGGTCTTACCCATACTCGAACTCGTTTTATATAACCGGCATCTCCTTTCAAACTATAATTAATTGAAAAAGTTCCGGGAACTTTAGGACGTATCGTTTCTTTAGATTCCGTAACCTTAGGAGCCTTCGTTTTTGAAGAACGTTTGAAAGTTCCGTTCCCTCCATTTTTTGTATCACCGTTTTCTTCCCATATTTCATATTCCGTAATGGTCTTTACCGGTACAGCCTGAAAACTCGGGACTGTAAAATTCACACTACATTCAGCAAACGCAAGCACCTCGTTAGCATTACCTAAGCCAACATACGCAATTTCCTGATATCCTCTTCCACTTTTAAAATCCAAAGGATAAGCTAAACTCTTTACCGACAAGATTAAAACGGCAAAGAACATTAATAATGTTGCAGCAATTTTTTTCATAAATATATCATATTAAACCTTAATTTTTTATATAAAATCGCTATACTCAAATATGAGCATATAGTAAATATACAATTTCTTCCTCTTATGATATTTCTTCCTTAATTAACGGCAAAGAAAATATAAATAATCAAAAGATTTTAAAACATATACACATATTCTATTTTATTCATTATAATTAACACATGTCGCCTGTAAGATTTGAAAAAGCTCTATTCAGACCTGTAAATTGTAGAAACCGCAGAGTCCCTTAAGAGGCTCTACGGTCTACTGATAATCAAACAATTATTTCATTAACCTTATAACTGAATCTTCATTGCCTTTCCGTCTCCTGTTTTCACAACATATACACCTGAAGGAAGATTTGACATATTCGCGACCCCGTCTTCTACCAAGACATCTCCTGTCATTAATCCGGATACGGAATAAACCTGCACCATATCAACATCCCCAAGCCCCAAAATCTGTTTTGCAGCACGGTCAAAAAACAGACGTTCCGCTTCAATTGCATCTACACCGCCAGTACCTGCCGGCATAAAGATAACTTCACCGAGACTCGGATTATCCGCCTTATGCGAGATAACAGTTTCTATTTTTTCTGCAGTCTGTTCATCAACATTCCACGTATTGCCCTGAGCATATACTGTGTTAGGTCCGTTGTTATACAAGTCATATAACTTGCCACCGTTACCATTGTCTTTGAAAATATTGTTCCCCGGATTATAATCCGCAGCATTCGGATTGCCCGTTTTACCGATATTGGCAGATTTACAACCGATTAAAGTAATTCCCCACAAATGGCCGGTAATAGTGTTACCTTCAATATAAACAGTCTGATTTTGGTTTGTATCATAAACACTGATACCGCTGCCGCCGTTCATCGGATTCGGTTCATATTTGTTCTCTACAAGCACATTATTCTTGATAACCGCTTCCATCATTCCGTTTGTCGTAATACCGAAACGGTGATAACGGGCGTCATTTCCCTCAATGCGCACTTTGTTTGTGCCCTGTATACCAAGCATATTGCTGACTGCGACAGCTCCCACTTTTTCTCTTTTTGCACCGACAAAAGTATTGTTTACCACCTCAACAGACTGATTGCCGCCAACGGTAAGATTAACCTGCGGACGATTCATATTTTTGGTGTTGTTATCCTCGAAAACACAGTTCTTAATCAATACGCCACAAGGAATATTTGCACCGCCGCCGATTCCCGGAACCTGATTGCTGATAAATTCACAGTGCTCGATAATAAACATCGGATTATCACCACCCAGAACAAGCGCACCGCTGGATGTCAGTTTGCCGTTGGCATATTTGAACGAACAGTCTGTTACGTGCACTGTTGTATTTACGGTAAATCTCAATGCCGCATATTCCATGGAAAGGTTGCAACATGTAATCGTTTCTGTATTGGATGCAGAGATGCTGAAGCCTTTTGGCATATCCGCTTCAGCCATTCGGGTTACAGTTGTTCCTTGCATCAAATCCATCTTAACAGTACCGTTGACTCTCACATTAACCTTGTCGGCCATCTTTATGGTTACATTGTCATCAAGTTCAAAATGGTCGCCTTCCGCAATGGTAATATCCTTAATAACTGCATATCCTCCGTTAACTTTCACGACCCCGGTAGTGTCATTCTGGCTCAATTTTTCAAAAGAATAAACAGTTCCGTCTCCCAGAGTTTCAACCTTATTCCCTGCGCCATAAGAATTAATGGACATTATCGCTGCACCAACTAAAAGTAAAAATTTTCGCATACACGTTTAAATATTAAAGGTTAATTTATATTTATTCTTCACACAAATAAACAAACAATATTTATAATAGCCAAATAAAAAACCAAATTAAATGACATTTTTAAACTTTTTACCCTAATATAAATACAATATATAATTATACTCCTATGCTTTACAACAAATCTTCCGTAAAACTAAAATCAAGCAAATGCATACACATCGTATAAAACACTCAAGGCGCATTCCTGTATAGAATACGCCCTGGCTACATATATGTATTTCGGATTATTTACAACTTGACTTTAAGGATTCCGTTTTTACCGGCATTTACAAGGTAAAATCCTTCCGGAATTTTCTCAAGAACGGCAACGCCGTCAACCACCGGACATTTAGCGACCAAAGTGCCAGAAGCGGAATAAACTTCCACAACCTCAATATTTTTCAATCCTGCAATCTGCTTCAGCTCACTGTTGAAGCAGATTTTACCGGCGGATACCGATTCTACACCACCGGTACCCGCCGGCATAAAGAATACCTCACCAAGTTTCGGATCATCGGCCTTATGGAAAATAACGGTTTCAATCTTTTCTGCGGTCTGCTGGTCAACATTCCACGTATTGCCCTGGGCATATACAGTATAAGGTCCGTTATTATACAAATCATAAAGAATATTATTGTTCCCGTTGTTTTTGAATACGTTTTTCCCGGGATTGTAGTCCGCAGCATCAAGATCATCTGTTTTTCCGATATTGGCAGTTTTGCAGCCGATAAGGGTAATCCCCCAAAGGTTGCCGGAAATGGTGTTTCCCTCTGCATACAATGCCATCAATTCAGTCACATCCTGCGCACTGATACCACTGCCTCCCATCATAGGGTCTTCTTCATAACAGTTTTCTTCAATCATGTTGTTTTTTACAAAAACATTCATCTCTCCGTAGGTCAAACCAATACCGAAACGGTGATATTTGATGATATTGTTTTCAATAAACACATTGTTTGTTCCTTTAATTCCGGCGAAGTTGCTGATACCTATACCTCCTACTTTGTTACGCTTGGCACCGAGGAAAGTACTGTTTCGAATGATAATATCCTTGTCTCCACCGACAGTGATATTGATTTGCGGTTTATTGGTGTTTGATGAGTTGTTGTCTTCAAAATTACAACCATCCACAGTAAGTCCAACTGCGAAATTGGCGGCACAAGATATTCCCGGCACGGTATTACTGATAAATTCGCAGTTTTTTACATTAAAAACAGCTCCTGTAGTGCCGAGAGCCAGGGCTCCTCCGTATGCTCCGTTGGAATATTTAAAAGAACATTCATAAATATTCATACTGCTCACAGTAACACATTTCATAGATGCAAATTCCATACTTAAATTACAACATTCCACCGGAGAAGGTGATGCGATGACAAAACCTTTAGGCTTGTCATTATCAAGGTTTCGGGTTACGGTTGTTCCACTTTCCAGTTTCATATCAACGCCGCCTTCAAACCTCACGGTTATATCGTCACCCATTTTAATTGTTGTATTGTCATCCAGAATAAAGTTGTCGCCGTTGGCAATAGTTATATTGTTCTGCACCACATAACTTCCGTTTTCTACCGAGACCCCGGAATTTTCTATTTTGCTTAATGCTTGGAATGAGTATGTTTTACCGTTTCCTTTAGTTACCACCTCAACGGCAGCGAAAACAGGCAAGGCCATCAGGAAGCCTGCCAGCAAGAGTAGATTTTTCTTCATAATTGTGTTTTTTTCTAAATAATATATTGTTTTCTTAAATTACAATGCGAATATCCGTACAAAATCGATAAAAAACAAAAAAACCGAATAAAAAAAAACCGGACAGAACCCAATGTTCCGTCCGGCATATTTTATCTTGTGCTGTCCTGCTTATTTTTCAGGAGCGACTCCCATATTATACATTATAAATGAGTAAACGTCAGCATATTCTTCGATTTGTTTTGAAATGGGCTTACCCGCACCGTGACCGGCTTTGCTGTCTATACGGATAATTTTCGGAGCATCACCTGTATTGCTGTACTGCAACTGTGCGGCATATTTGAATGAGTGAGCCGGAACGACGCGGTCGTCGTGATCTGCAGTAGTTACAAGGATTGCAGGATATTTTGTACCGTCGTTCTTGATAGAGTGAAGCGGAGAATACCCCATCAGATATTTGAACATTTCTTCAGAATCTTCACTTGTACCGTAGTCGCTTGCCCAGTTCCAGCCGATAGTGAACTTGTGGTAGCGAAGCATATCCATAACACCTACCTGAGGGACTGCCACTTTGAACAGGTCTGGACGCTGGTTTGTAACTGCACCTACAAGCAGACCGCCGTTGCTGCCGCCATTGATTGACATATATTCAGGAGAAGTATATTTTTCTGCGATAAGGTATTCTGCAGCTGCAATGAAATCGTCAAACACATTCTGTTTGTTCATCTTTGTACCTGCAAGGTGCCATTCTTCACCGTATTCGCCGCCGCCGCGAAGGTTTGCAAGCGCATATACACCGCCGTTTTCGATAAACGGCATTCTCATCGGATTAAAGCCCGGAGTCAATGAAACGTTGAAACCTCCGTAACCGTAAAGGAATACCGGGTTCTTGCCGTTCAACTCAATACCTTTCTTGTAGGTAAGGAACATCTTGACATCTGTTCCGTCTTTTGATTTGTAAGTAACTTGTTTAGTTTCGAAATCATCAGGATTGAATGCCAGTTCCGGAGCGTTGTAAAGTTCGCTCTTGCCTGTTGCAATGTCATATTTGTACACTGTAGCCGGCATTGTGAATGAAGTCAGAGTAAAGAATGCTTCGTTTTCACCTTTCTTGGTAGAAAAGTAAACTTCGCCGAGTGTCGGAAGTTCGATTTCTTTCTTGTTTTTGCCGTCAACATCAAACAGATACGGATGGGTTGAAGCGTCGATTTCGTAAGATGCAAGCATTTTGTTGCCTGCAAACTGGACGGATTTCAATACACCGTCAGCTTCAGGAAGTACTGTTTCCCATTTGTCTTTTGCAAGACGGTTTAAATCGATGGTAACCAACTGGCGTTTTGGAGCACCGTTGTTTGTTATACAGTACAGTGTGCTGCCGATATTGTCCACAACAGAAAATTCGTCTGTCATGCTTTCGTGAACAAGAACATATTTGCTATTTTTCTTGCGAAGGTCTTTCACGTAAAGATTGTTTCCGTAACCTTCACTTTCAAACAATACCATAAAAGTTTCGTCTTCAGAAACACCTACAGAATAGAATCTCAAAGGATATTTCTGATTTTCATATTCCAGACGGTCTTCGCTTTGCGGAGTTCCGATTTTGTGGTAGTATACCTTCTGGAATTCGTTCTTTGCAGAAAGTTCATTACCGTCTTTCGGCGCATCGTATGCGCTGTAGAAAAAACCGTCACCCAGCCACTGAGCGTCCGTAAACTTCGCCCATGTAATATGGTCGTCCAGTTTTTTCCCGGTTTCAAGGTCGATAACATAGATTTCGTTCCAGTCACTTCCGCTGCGGGAGATAGTGTATGCAAGATATTTGCCGTCGTTGGACATATTGATGGCTTTCAATGCCACGGTACCGTCTTCTGACAGTGTATTCGGATCAAGCACCACTTTTTCTTCACCGCCGAGAGTTTCCTGTACGTAAAGTACGCTCTGGTTCTGAAGCCCTGTATTTTTATATAGATAGTATTTCCCGTGTTTCTTGGAAGGCATGCCGACTTTCGGATAGTTGATAAGTTCTGTCATGCGGTTTTTAAGTTGTTCACGGAAAGGAATTTCTGCAAGATATGCGTCTGTAACGGCATTCTGGGCTTTTACCCATTCTGCAGTTTCCGCAGAAGTGTCATTTTCAAGCCAACGGTAAGGATCGGCAACTTTATTGCCGAAATAATCGTCAACTACGGTAGTGTCTCTGAATGTTTCAGGATACTTCAAAGCACCGTTTCCACAAGATACAAGAGATGTAGCTGCAACTCCCATAAGTAATAAATCAGTCTTTTTCATAATTATTTCTTGAAATTCTCAAAATAGTAATCCAGCATGTCTTTCGCTGCCATGAACGAGCTCTGGCGACTGTTCAGAATCAACTGCTCTTTAATTTTCAGCATGTCGGCAATAATGTTATTGTTGTAGAAATTGCCGCGCAACGCTTCGTTGATAGATTCGTACATCCAGTATTTTTCCTGCTGCTGTCTGCGGGCTTCGAAATAACCGTTTTTCTTCACAAATTCGAAATAGCGGTCAATCATATCCCATACTTCAGGAATACCCAGTTCGAAATATCCGGAATAGGTTTTCACCTCTGGAGACCATCCGCTCGGCGGAAGCGGGAACAGGTGAAGGGCGTTTTTAAACTGACTTGCTGCCAGTTTTGCACGGTTCACGTTATCACCGTCACATTTGTTGATTACGATTCCGTCCGCCATTTCCATAATACCGCGTTTGATACCCTGCAATTCGTCACCGGTACCTGCAAGCTGAATCAAAAGAAAAAAATCGACCATGGAATGTACTGCGGTTTCACTCTGACCTACACCGACAGTCTCCACAAAAATATTGTCATATCCTGCGGCTTCGCAAAGAATGATGGATTCACGGGTTTTTCTGGCTACACCGCCGAGAGAACCCGCTGATGGACTGGGACGAATGAACGCATTTGCCTCCTGTGAAAGTTTTTCCATACGGGTTTTGTCACCAAGGATACTGCCCTTTGTGCGTTCACTGCTCGGGTCAATAGCAAGCACCGCAAGTTTTCCGCCGTTCTTCAATACATGAAGGCCGAAAACATCGATAGAGGTACTCTTACCGGCACCCGGGACACCGGTAATACCGATACGTTTTGAATTGCCGGCATAAGGAAGACATTTTTCTATCACTTCTTGTGCAAGCGCATGGTGTGCCATAGCCTGACTCTCTACAAGAGTTACCGCTTGGCTCAGTACAGTTACATTACCCTTTCTGATACCCTCAACGAATTCACCGGCCGTCATCTGGCGGTGTCGTCTCTTGGGCTTGAAATACGGGTTTACAACCGGCGGTTGCGCTACCCCTTTATTTACTGCCAGTCCGGCATACTGTTCATCATTTTCAGGATGGTCCATTTTCATATCGGTATTATTTTATTTCGCCCACAATACGGACAAATGCCTGGGAGTGGGACGGATCATTTGTAATTATCATTATTTTCTCATTCAGCACATCCCCGTTCTGCAGATTCGGAACAAGGGTTACGGAAACTTTCACTTTTCCTCCTTTTTTGACGATTCCATTTACCGGATTGATGCTGATTTTCTTGTTCGAACAATAGATTTTACGAATCTTCAGCGGGTCTTTGCCACAGTTCTGAAGTTCGAACATATATTTCTTTTTCTTTGTAGATTGTCTGTCAAGAACTCCACAATCAATTTTCGAGTTGTTGATGGACAACCTTGGAGCGTCACGCAACTGCTCCTTCGTAAGCTTGCCGAAATCTTCCACAATATAGGCGATAGCCTCCGCTTTTCCGCGGAACTGCTCACCGGTTTTCACGCTTGTTGCAACGATGTCAAACGAATCGGACACACTGCCCCAGTCATTCTTGCGTGATGCATTATAGTAAATGGTGAAAGCGGTCACGTCTGCCGGCGGAACGATTTCCGGAACCGGAATAATAGAGATGTGCTTCGGCACATTTTCAAATGTAATTCGCAATGAATCGTGATTCTGGTTGTATGCTTTCAACGTAGAAATACGGGTGGAATGTTTCTTCATCTCCCCGAGATTCGCAATCATAGATTTCATCTTCAAATCACCCACGGATACCGGATATAGTTTGCGTACGGTATATTCCTCGCCCACCACATTACCTCTGACAGTAATTTTTGTACGGCGCGGCACGGTATTGGTAATCACGTAGGACTCTTTTGAGAATTTTCCCGGTCTACCATAAGGGTTGTAGGTGATTTCAATCACAGCGGTATCGCCGGAAGCAATCGGACGGCGCGGATAACTGCTTGCGGTACATCCGCAGGTAACGCGCACGCTGCGAATAACCACGTCGCTGTCGGATTCGTTGACAAAACGTATCTGACCGGTAACTTTGCCCATATCCTCGTCAATCACACCGAAGTCATACTCCTTGTTCAACCAGCGAAGTTCGGCTAATGCTGTAGCGGATACGGCAAACAACAATATGAACAGCAAATATTTTTTCACATTAGTAGTCTTTTCCTTCAGGTATTACACATCCGATAACCGACAATGTCATATTTCTTTTTTGAGAGTTGGTTTTGACACGGATATCTTTCTTGAACGGACCCGGACGGTGAGCCGGATCATAGGTTACTTTCAGCACTCCTTTCTTACCTGGAGCTATGGGACGTTTCGGATAATCCGGCTTTGTACAGCCGCAAGATGCCATTGCGCCGATAATAATCAACGGTTTTGTGCCGGTATTTTCGAATTCAAAGTCACAGGAAACTTTCCCTTTTTCTTCTTTGATGTAGCCGAAATCATACTCCTTTTCTCGGAAAGTTATTTCCGCGTATTCATCTTCGGCAAATGCGGAAAACATGAAGCAAACCAGTGTGACTGCCAGTAATATAAATCTTTTCATAATATCTTCATTACAGGATATTATACAAAGATAAAAAATTGAAGGCGCAGCACCAAAATAAAAGAGTTATTTTTATAGAACAAAACCGTCGCTGAAGACAAAAAAATGCCGTATCTGCGGACACGGCACAAAATATATTTAACCCGTTGGCGGAATTAAATTAGCGCATATTTAACTCTGCCAATGGGTTT
>SAMEA104404100__coassemble_2526_pt1 | contig 13641 bp, 10 predicted proteins | sample SAMEA104404100__metabat2_high_PE_008 | metagenome-assembled genome bin SAMEA104404100 (sample SAMEA104404100) | Balaenoptera acutorostrata | reverse complement strand
ACCCATTGGCAGAGTTAAATATGCGCTAATTTAATTCCGCCAACGGGTAATATAACAATAAATTTTTATCTATAGTTTATGAACAAAATTTTTACTTTGCTTCTTGTGCTTTGTGGTTTTGCAGCAGTTTATGCGCAGGAATTTACTTTGGGCCCCGTGACCTACAGTGTAACGGGAGTAAATACCGTTTGTGTTTATTCGTCTGACAGCAGTGTAGAACTCGCTGAAGTGGTTATTCCTGAAACTGTAGAGAATGCGGGAAAAACCTATACCGTTACTTCCGTTGATGAAAATGCCTTCAACTATGTGAAGTTCAAAAAAATTGTGCTTGCCAATACGATTACAGAAATTAAAAAAGGCGGTGTGTTTAAAACTGAAGCAGAAGAAATCATTCTTCCTTCCAATTTGAAAACTATTGGCGGAAGCGCTTTGTCTTACAACCGTCTGCTGAAATCAATTACAATTCCTGAAGGGGTTGAAGAAATTCCGGCAAGTTGTTTCTCAAACGACAATGCGCTGACATCTATCGTACTTCCTTCAACAGTAAAATCTATTGGTGGGGGCGCTTTCTATAAAGTCGGACTGACTGAATTTACAGTTCCGGAAAATTGTACAGAACTTGGCAGTAACTTGTTCCAACTTGCTCCGAATTTGAAAACCGTCGTACTTCACGGCAATATTGAAATTCTGGGCGAAGGAACTTTTCGCGAATGCAAGGTGCTTGAAAGCATCAATCTTGAAGTGCTTTCAAAAGTATCCGAATTCCCGACAAACCTGCTTCTTGACTGTGCGAAAGTAACATCTGTAACTATCCCGGCAAACGTAAAGAAATTCGGTGCAGGAGCATTCGGAGGTACAGGAATTACAGAATTTAAACTTGCAGAAGGTAACAAAAATTTTGTAGTCAAAGACAAAGCGGTGTATTCAGCGGATATGAGCGTCCTTGCTTTGTTCCCTCCAAAAGGAACAATGGAATGTATGGTAGCAGATGGTTGCCGCGGAATCGGTGCGGGGGCATTCAGTCAGAGCGATGTAACAAAAGTTACATTGCCGGAATCTATTCTTGCAATCGATGATTTTGCTTTCGTTGAGTCAAAACTTGTTGAAATTAACTTGCCGAACAGCATCCTTTTAATTGGAGACCAAGCATTTGCAGGCACACAGCTCACAAGCCTTGTTTTGCCGGAAAGTTTGACATTTGTTGCAGACGGTCTTGCGGCATGGAGTCCGAAACTTGAGTCTGTAACTTTGGGCTCTCAGATTCGTGATATCTCAAACCATGCATTCGCAGGTTGTAAGGCATTGAAAGAATTCAAGTCTTATGCCGCTCTTGCTCCGATGTTCGACCAGGTTTACGGTGAAGATGACAGCCCGTTCGGATATGTTGATTTGTCAGCAACAACTCTTTATATTCCAGCGGGAAGCGACAACTCATACCAGCAGAATGAATGGTTCAGCTATTTTTCAAACCGCCAGTCTACTCTACCGGCAGGTTTCGTTCCAGTAATGACAACTCCGGGCGACTACGCACAGGTGAAAACTCTTGGCAAAGTAACTTTGACATTCCCGGCAGAAGCAACAGTGGCTGTCGCAAATCCTGAAGTTGTTGTTCGAAAAGCAAATGAATATGTAGGAACAAGCGTTCACAGCGGTACTTGGAAAGCAGCTTTGCAAGAAGGAAAAAAGACAATAGTTGAATTGACTCCGCTTGATGCTGCTGGTAAAGAAACTGACTTGAAAATTGAAACAGACCTTTACTACTATATCCACATACCGGCAGGCATCGTTAAAAATGCTGACGGCGTATTGAATCAGAAAATCGTTCTTTCTGTTCAGGCAACAGCAACCTCGTCTGTTAAAAGCGTAGACGTGAATGCATGTACAGCATTCGTAAACGGAAATGTCCTTGAAGTTGTTCTTGGCGGAATGGAAAACTGTACAGTACAAGTTTTTGATATCACCGGCAAGCTTGTAAATCAGGCAGTAAACGCATCTGACGCTGTTTGTTTCAACGTGGAAGCACAGGGTATCTACCTTGTACGCGTAAACGACGGCAACACACAGCAGACATTCAAACTGTTGAAAAAATAACAGACAGCGTATATTATATGACGGTCCTGGGGATTTTCTCCGGGACTTTTTTATTTTCTTTCATCATTCTTTCAACTCTAAATCAGGAGAACTCTCTTGTCTAAAAAATCTATGCTGTGTTGGAATAGTTCAAAACATTCCTTAATTTTGAATGTTTAATCAATACAAACCTGATTCTCGAAATGAAATCAATTAAAGATCTATATAAAATCGGAGTAGGCCCGTCCAGCAGCCATACTATGGGGCCGAAGCGTGCGGCAGAACAGTTTCTTGAACGAAATCCGAATGCCATCCGTTTCAAAGTAACTCTTTACGGTTCGCTTGCAGCAACCGGCAGAGGTCACATGACAGATGTCGCCATTATGAATGTGTTGACCAAAACCGCTCCGACCGAAATTGTTTGGGCTTCGGAAACCGAACTTCCGTTCCACCCGAACGGCATGAAGTTCGTGGCTATTGACTCTTTTAACAACATTCTTGACGAATGGACTGTATATTCCGTCGGCGGCGGTGATATTGTCGAGGAGGGAAAGCCGAGAAACGATGAAAATAACAATGTGTATTCCATGCACTATATCGCTGATATCAAGAACTGGTGTCAGGAAACCGGCAGAACTTATTGGGAATATGTCAACGAGTGTGAAGGTCCGGAAATATGGGAATATCTGAAAGAGGTATGGGAAGTGATGAAAGCTGCCGTATTGCGAGGTATTGAGGCAGAGGGTGTATTGCCGGGCGGACTTGGCGTGCGACGCAAAGCGGTGAGCTATTACGTTCACGCATCCGGTTACGCCGGCAGTTTGAAGAGTCGCGGACTGGTTTACGCCTATGCGCTTGCCGTATCTGAGGAAAATGCATCCGGCGGTGAAATCGTAACCGCTCCGACCTGCGGATCCTGCGGTATCGTTCCGGCTGTATTGTATCATTTGCATACTTCTAAAGGATTCTCAGAACAAAGAATATTGCGTGCGCTTGCAACTGCCGGAATCTTTGGAAATGTTGTCAAAACCAATGCATCCGTTTCCGGAGCAGAAGTTGGATGTCAGGGAGAAGTTGGCGTAGCCTGCGCGATGGCTGCCGCTGCCGCCTGCCAGCTGTTCGGCGGAACTCCGGCGCAGATTGAATATTCCGCGGAAATGGGACTTGAACATCACCTTGGTCTGACTTGTGACCCGGTTTGCGGTCTGGTGCAGATTCCGTGTATAGAACGTAATGCCTATGCTGCTGCGCGTGCTCTTGACGCGAACCTTTACGCTCAGTTCTCTGACGGTACTCACAGCGTGTCTTTCGACCGTATCGTTGAGGTGATGAAACAAACCGGTCACGACCTTCCGAGTCTTTACAAAGAGACTGCAAAAGGAGGTTTGGCCGTTATCAAATAATATATAAATTGAACAAAGATGAGAAACAAAATATCAGGAATTTTTGGTATGATGCTGATGTTTGTAGCACTTTTGTCTGTGACATCTTGTGTTGAGAATCATTATGAATATCCGCACCCGCTGGAAGGAACATGGATTGCTGATTATACGGATTTAGGCCCCATTCATCCAAATGATGCTGAATGGTTTACTTTTTATTCAGATGGTTATGGAAGTCTAAAATTTACAGGAGAATTCGGTCAGCCGGTATCCATCGGTTTTACATGGAATGCATATAGAGATAACAGACTTGAAATATATTATGAGGATGGCATTGTGGATTTTTTTAATTTCAGATTTTATCGGGATTATTTGGAATTAAGTTTGGATCCGCACTTTAGAACCTATACTGGATATGCCCGATATTATTAGAATAATCGCAGTGTATCAAATTGTCCGCAAATAGATACAAAACTCCTTTTTTGTAACTAATTTCGTTTTTTTGTCAGAATTGGGGTGATAAGGGGCTGGTTATTCGAGAATTTTTGTATCTTTAGCAAATTATAGAAAAACAGAATTATAAATTTAATACCATATCCAAATGAAAATTATAAGATTATTTGCACTTGTTACGCTGATTGTCGCCGTGGTTCTGCTGTTTCGAGAACTTGACAAGCAGAAAAAAATGTTATCAGACGAAGAGATTCGCGAGTATGCTGCACAAATGCTGATGGTCGGCTTTAAAGGCGACAGCATTGACCGTTATGGTGATGCTGCACGTTATGTTCGTGACTTGAAAGTCGGTGGTATCATTCTTTTTGACGTAGACCTTACCGGCGACGCTACTGTCGGTTCAAGAAATATCACTTCTGTAGGACAACTTAAAAAACTGACAAGCGACCTTCAGAGTTTTGCAGATTACAAACTTTTGATTTCAGTCGACCAGGAAGGCGGCCGTGTTATGCGTTTGAAAGAACAGTACGGCTTCTCTCCGACAGTGAGCGCAGAATATATGGGACAGGTCAACAATCCTGATACCACCAGATTCTATGCAGGCAGAATCGCCAGAGAAATGGAAGAGGTCGGTTTGAATATCAACCTTGCTCCGCTTCTGGATATCCACAATCCTGAATGTCCGGTTATCGGCAAACTTCACCGCAGTTTTTCTGCAGATACAGCCGTTATCACAAATATTTCCCGCGATTTCATCAAAGCTCACAGAAATCACAACGTGCTTTGTGCAGTGAAACACTTCCCGGGACACGGCAGTGCTACAGATGACTCTCACTACGATTTGGCTGACGTTACCAACACATGGAGCCGCAGCGAGCTTGCTCCGTACCGTGATTTGATTAAGGACGGTGACCTTGACATGGTGATGACCGCTCACATCTTCAACCGCCAGCTCGATACCGAATATCCGGCTACTCTTTCAAAGAAAATGCTGACAGGCGTATTGCGTGAAGAACTTGGATTCGAAGGCGTAATCGTTACTGACGACCTTTACATGAAAGGTATCATTGACAAATATGATATCCGCGACGCTGTAGTCCTTGCTATCAATGCAGGTGCCGACATCCTGTTGATGGGTAACAATATCTCTACCGGTTTCGAGGAATCAAGACCGTTCCGTGTCGTGGATATGATTTTCGACGCTGTGAAATCAGGCGAAATCAGCCAGGACAGACTTCGTGAATCACACGAAAGAATCGAGGCTTTGAAATTAAAATTGAAAGACTAAAATCCGACCGGACTAAGGTTCGGGACGCAGATTATAATGGTTGCGCAATGCTTCAAAATCACTTGGGGCGTTGCGCAAATTTTTTGTGTCTGTATGCGGATTGTATGACTCCATAATGCGTTCCAGTGTCGGAACTTTGGACAATCCCATATCCACCGGTTTCAGTTCCAGCGGAAGATTGAAGAACTTCGCAACGGCAGCCACCATCATGTCGGTAGCACGGTGTTTGCCTTCGGAAGAATAGCCTGCGATGTGCGGAGTGGCGGTATAGGTGTGCGCCAGCAGGTATTTATTGATATCCGGTTCGCCCTCCCAGCAGTCGATGGTTACATCTGGGAAATTTTTGTTCTCCTGCATTGCGACAACCAGTGCTTCGGTGTCGAAAATCGGACCGCGGGCGCTGTTGATAACGAGTTTGCAGTGTTTCAGAGATTTGAAAAATTCACCGTTTCCAAGGTGGAAAGTAGCGTCTTCGCCGGATTTGTTCAGCGGAGTGTGGAAAGTGATGATATCGGCATTTTCCGCAACGGTCTGCAGAGATACGAAATCGCTGTTCTCACGGCGTTGCCTCGGCGGGTCACATTCGAGTACCTTGATGCCGTTATCTTTCGCCCAGCGCGAAATAATCGAGCCTACGTGCCCTACTCCGACAATACCGAGCGTCTGCTCTGCCTGATTCACGCCTTTTTCCGCAGCCCAGCGGCCGACGGTGGCCAGAACATACTGCGCAACTGCCGGAGCATTGCAGCCCGGTGCGCTCACTGTGGTGATGCCTGCATTTTTGCAATATTCCAGGTCGATATGGTCCGTTCCGATGGTTGCAGTGCCTACAAAACGGCATTTGCTGCCGTCAAGCAGCGCCTTGTTGCATTTTGTACGGGTTCTGACAATCAAACCGTCCGCATCCTTAACCGCCTCCGGTATGATGGCGTCAGGTGCAAGGTATTCGACAGTTCCGAACGGCTCGAATATGCCGCGGATATACGGAATATTGGCTTCAATGACAAGTTTCATAGCAGTATGTTTTTTATTTCAGATAGAATGTGCGCAGCCAGAAGATGGCAATTATCGCAAGAATTACGGCTGTCAGTGCTATATATTTGCGCTTGTAATTCTTCGCTACGAACCAATGCGCCACTTGTGTGGCAACCACGATGTTTAGCAGCGGAATATATGCCAGGGCGTTGCGGCTGTCAACAAAAAGCATAATTGTTGACGCTAACAGAACCACCAGCGTAAAGCCGTTGTAAACGCGCAGCTGAAGGCGGTACTTGATCAGCGTAAAAGTATTCGCAATTACGGCAACGAAGCCCAGAGCGGCAATTCCGAAGCCGTAGTACAGCCATACCGGAACGGTGTCCAGCGAAAATATCGACTGCATTTCCGGATAGTGAAGCTCGCCAAGGGAAATCATTCCCATGCCCAGTCCGATCCAGTACGGAGTGATGACACCGAACAGTGCGGCAAGGAATCCCTTGAAGGTGATGACGCGCATCTGAATCGCGCCGACAAGGAATACCGGCAGCAGAATCAGGAACGCGCTCTGAAACATCGTCATCAGCGAGACTGCGGCGAATATCAGGAAGATTTCGGAGGTAGCCTGCGGTTTGTCGCAGATTTTGAACAGAGAACCTGTACAAATCCACACATACAGAGCCACCCAGATACCGTCGGTCCACTGACCTGCTAGTGCAGGCATAGCTCCTTGAAATAGTGAGAAAAGCGCAGCGTCAAGCGTTGTTATCGTTCCCAGAAAGGCGAAACGGCGGCTGACCATCACGATGAATACGGTGGTCACTGCAAACAGGATAAAGTTTGCAGCCATACCCGCACTGCCCTGCAGGAATGAGCGCAGACCTTCCAGCGGCAGAACTCCGTCGCTGTATGCTGCGGCATCACCGCCGAGCTGCATGGAGATGAAGAACATCGCCAGTGCAAATGCAAAGCAAGCCGCGCTGAAAGCGCGACTTTGCATGAATATGTTGATTCTTTCTTCTCTCATAATTGAATTCAGAATTAACTCCGGATGAGCCGGAAAGGTCCGCAGTGCGGATTATTTCAAATCGAAACCGATATCGCGGCGGAAGTATTTGCCTTCGAAATTCACTTCTTCAATGGCTTTGAAAGAGCGAGCAAGCGCTTCGTCCTTGCTGTTGCCGTATGAAGTGGCAGCGATAACGCGGCCGCCGTTTGTAAGCAGTTTGCCGTCCGCTACCTTTGTGCCGGCGTGGAACAGGATAGTTTCTTTGGAAACATTTTCGATGCCTGTAATTTCCTTGCCTTTTTCGTAGCTGCCCGGATAACCTGCAGAAACCATCATCACGGTTATTGCATAGCGGTCGTCGATTTCAAGGGTTTCTTCAGCAAGAGTGCCGTTTGCCACAGCCTGAAGATGAGAAACAAGGTCGCTCTTGATGCGCGGCATCACAACCTCTGTTTCCGGGTCGCCCATGCGGACGTTGTATTCGATGACCATCGGTTCGTTTTCAACATTGATAAGGCCAAGGAAGATGAAACCTTTGTAAGTGATTTTTTCTTCTTTCAAACCGTTTACGGTCGGTTCCACGATGCGTTCAACGACTTTCTGCATGAAAGTATCGTCTGCGAAACTTACCGGAGAAACAGCGCCCATACCGCCTGTGTTAAGGCCTTTGTCGCCTTCGCCGATACGTTTGTAGTCTTTCGCAACCGGAAGAATCTTGTAGCCGTTGCCGTCAGTCAGAACGAATACGCTGCATTCGATACCGCTAAGGAACTCTTCGATAACAACAGTAGCGGAAGATGCACCGAACATACCGTCCAGCATCGCGTTCAGTTCTTTCTTCGCTTCGTCAAGGTCAGGAAGGATAAGTACGCCTTTGCCTGCAGCAAGACCGTCAGCCTTCAAAACGTAAGGAGCTTTCAGCGATTCAAGGAATTTGACGCCTTCTTCGATATTGTTTTTGGTAACGCTCAAGTGACGTGCTGTCGGAATATTGTGACGAATCATAAATTCCTTGGCAAAGTCCTTGCTGCCCTCCAGCTGTGCGCCTTCTTTGGAAGGACCGATAACCGGTACGTTGCAAATCTGCGCGTCATTAGCGAAGAAATCGTAGATTCCGGCAACAAGAGGGTCTTCATTTCCGACAATCACCATGTTGATGCTGTGTTCGACCACAAAGTTTTTAACGGCTTCAAAATCCATCGGAGACACGTTTACGTTTTCTCCGTATGCGGTAGTACCGCCGTTACCCGGCGCAATGAAAAGCTTGCCCAAACGGCTGCTTTGTGACAGTTTCCATGCAAGAGCGGATTCGCGGCCGCCCGAGCCTAATAGCAGAATATCAACTTTACTGATGTTTGACATAATTTCGATGTATTACGGTTGAAAATGATTAATCGTTGTTTTTGTCTTTTGTTTCGGCGTCAGCACGTTTCCAGCTGTTGCGTCTGTGAGTAGCAATCTTTCTTTCAGTGTCCTCTCCCAGAGTCGGCTGTTTGAATTTTACGAAACGTTCTGCAAACTGCTGTCTTTCTTCAGGTTTTCGTTCTCTCGGAGTGAATTCTCTGTCCTGAGATTTTTCCTGTTCTTCGCGAAGACGTTCGCGAAGCGGTTTGCGGTATTTTGCTTCAAGCGCGTTTTTCGGAGCGGCAGGTTCCGGACGTCTGCCGTAGCTGCGTGATTTGCGGTCTGCAGAGCGGCGTTCTTCGTCCTCGTCTCTGACTCCTTTGCTGAAGCGTCTGCCCTCGCTGAAACGGTCTTTTTTGTCTTTGTCGAATTTGCGGTCGCCGCGGCTGAACTTGTCAGATTTGCGGAAGTCGCTGTCTTTGCCGCCGCGGAAACGTTTTGCCATCGGTTCCGGACGACGGAAATCTTCGTTTGCAACGCTGTTGCCGCTCTTGCGGAAGTCGGCGTATGTGCCGTCGAAAATCACGTACTGGCGGAACTCGCATTCAAGAGAACCGTTCAATACCGGATATTTGATGGACGGTTTCAGACCGATAGCGTCGAAGATTTCGTTTTTAGGACCGATAAGCCATGCGTTGTAGCCCTTGAACACGTTTTTCAGTTTGTTGCCGATAGTGTTGTAGAACTCTGTAATGTCTTCCAGTTCCAGACGTTCGCCGTAAGGCGGGTTGCTGACCAGCATGGTGTCCGGTTTGGCTGTGGTGATGTCGCGCAGTGATTTGATTTCAACGCTGACATATTTTGATACCCCGGCATTCTTGATATTGTTTCTTGCAATATCAACTGCTTTCGGCGAGATGTCGGAGCCGTAGATTTTGTATTCGAACTCTTTTTCTTCAGAGTCGTCGCTGTAGATAGATTCAAAAAGATCGGCATCGAAGTCCGGCCAGCGTTCGAAGGCGAAACTGTTGCGGAATACGCCCGGGTTGATGTTGGCAGCCAATAAGGCTGCTTCGATAAGGATTGTACCAGAACCGCACATTGGGTCAAGCAGGTTGCAGGAACCGTCCCAGCCTGCAAGTTTCAAAAGACCTGCTGCAAGCACTTCGTTGATCGGAGCGTCTGTCTGACCGACACGGTAACCGCGTTTGTGAAGCGATTCGCCGGAGCTGTCAAGAGAGATGGTAACCTGTGTAGCGGTGATGTGAACGTTGAACATGATGTCCGCATTCTGAATACGGATTGACGGACGTTTGCCGTACTTTTCGCTGAAATAGTCTGCAATGGCATCCTTAACGCGGTAGGTAACGAATCTTGAATGACGGAAGTCGTCGCTGTTTACAGTGGAGTCGATGCTGAAAGTCTGGTTAAGGGAGAGGATTTTGTCCCACTCGAATCCTTTTGCGATTTCATACAACTGGTCTGCATCGCTTGCTTCGAATTTGAAAATGGGTTTCAAAATTCTCAAAGCAGTGTGAAGGCAGAAGTTTGCTTTGTAAAGCATCTTTTTATCTCCCTCGAACGACACCATTCTGCGGCCGATTTCAATGTTTTCGGCGCCAAGAGCTTTAAGTTCGTCAGCCAGAACGCCTTCAAGGCCCTGGAATGTTTTTGCGGTTATTTCAAATGTTTCACTCATCGTTTTGAATCTTTATTTAGTCAGCTATAGCCGTAATTAGTATTTGTTGGGAATTGGAACAGGACAAAAGAATATAATGCGACAATTTTCGCAATTGTCGTTCCGGGGTGGAAAAGAATTCCGGGAATTCTCCGCAGCACATATTTCCGAGTATGCATCTGCTTGATTGCATGACTTCTGCGCTTCCGGGCTGTCCAAATCGCCCGCCTGTGCTCCTGTCCATAAGTGAGTCTTTTGACTGTAATTTACTTTACGCTACAAAGATAATACTTTTTTCCGGCGTGAGCTTGCGCACCCAATTAAAAATCGCAAACAAGTAGCGATTTTTGGCACAAAGCTTGTGCTCCCGGTTAAAAATGACAAACAAGTTGTCATTTTTGCTACCTCGCTGGAATTCTCTGCTTCAATAGACAGAGAGCTTGTGCTCCCAATCAATTTTTCAGAATCTGCTGCTGTTTTGTTGCGGGGGTATCATGGTACGTCGCAACGTCATTATGTCAATTACCTTTGTCAATGTTTTCCGGGTTACTTGCGTTATGCCGGATCTTGGGGAGGACTTAGGGACGCCATGATGACCGGTCGTCCTTTGGTGAGAGGTGGAGCCGAGGCGAAATCCGAGTATTTGTGGTTAGGATTAAAATTCAGATTATCAGTGAAATAACCGTTACTTTTATTTGGAAAATAAAGAAAATTTTGTACATTTGTAGTAACATGGGGAAGAGGGGTCTCTGCGGGAGTGGTTGAGACGTGATGATTGGGAAAATTATTCTTTGAAGCTAGTTTTGAGGCCAAATCAGAAACCCAATTCAAGGCCAATTTTGAATCCAAATCAGAAGCCCAATTCGAATCCAATATTAAACCCAAATCCAAATTCAAATCAGAACTGCTATCCGGTGCAAAATCTTGCGCTGAGGCTGTGGCGGTGAGCCACCGCTGGCATTCGTTTTTAGAGTGATTTGTGTGAGCAAAACATGAAGTTGCCATTTTTGGCGCAGAGGCTGCGCTGCCAATAAATTTTTCAGTTCCATCTGAAAAATTACCGCAGGAATCGGATTCCAATACAAATGACGGGGTTGCAATCGGGTTTGCGTAAAAAGCAACGCCCGGCCGGGTGTAGGTCTTGGCTAACAATGAAGTAATGAGAATGTTTGGGGTATGTTCCGTTTCGCAACGTGTGTGCATACCTGCTTGCTTGTGCCGGGGTTGCTGTGTGATGCCGCCGATTTGTGCAACCGGTTGTGTTATCGGTAAAAATTCGCCGTCAAGTTGGAGTGCTTCCGCCAAGGTGGAGGGATACTGTGCATGCAAAACGCTGCGGGCTACCTTGCGGGCGTTGTGCCGATACCAGTTGATCTGCTCCAGGGTTAACTTCAGCTGTGACCACAAGACGGTGTATTCGTATTCGTCAAGTGAGTTGTAAAAGGTCTTGACGGAGGTGTCAAGTTTGATGTAGTTTTGCTCGGATTCGTGCCAGGGTATGAATTTCAAAGAGAAATTACGTGCGGCGGGGGATTCGAGTGCGGTACGCCAAAAGGAGTCCTGATGACATTCGGCAGTGTTGCCTTCAATGATGAGGATGCTGCGTGGATGTGCGCTGCTGTCTGTTGCGAGATATGCGGCATAGAGGGGTTCGCGACGGAATCCCATTGCGATTTCATCGGTCATCTCTGAAACGGAAGAACCGTCGGCAGAGGCTATCAGGGTGTAACGGGGAGAGAGGTTTCTCGCGGCATTTGCAGTGCGTATTGAATGCCAGCTGTTGATGGTGCCGCTCTTTCCGAATGAGATTGCGGCACGGGAAACACGTTTAACGTGCGAGATATTCAGCGGATTGTTGAACGCTCTTGCAATGCTTAAAAACCGTTTCTGCGATTGTCTGTACTGCGTAGCGCGGGGATAAATGAGTGCAGCGTCTCCGGGTTGTCCGTCGATGTTCTGCAACCAGTAAAAATATGCCTCGCAAAATGTTGTAATTCCGAGATTTTTGGCGTGCGGTACAAGTATTCTGACTTTCCCGTCAAGATACCTTTTCAACTCGAGTTCGTTGAGTAACGAACGTTGTGCATTATTAAGTTTCAGGGTGTGGAAATCATCAATAAAAAAATATTTCGCCGCCCAAACCTCAAACGGATGAGTGCCCGTAACAGTGCTCCTGATTCTGTGTCTGAGCAACTGCTTTCTGTATTCCTGTTCGGCAATAATATGAGTATATGTGTTTCCCACACTGCGAAAGTAATACGGGGACAACCTTACTTTCTGCGAAAATGCTCAACGCCCACAGGGTGGGTTCCCAAACAAAATTTCAGACTATGCTGAAATTTTAACCTCAAAGGGCGATATCAAGGGTGAGTTCCCAAACAAAAATCGCAAAAGAGTGGCGATTTTCTAAAAAAGAATTAATAATTTTAGGAATCTAAAAAATGCTACTATCATGAAACGAATATTATGGACTGATGATGAAATGATTTTGGCTCTTGATTTGTATTTCAAATTGCCGTTTGGAAGATTAAATCATACGACTCCTGAAGTTATAGATTTAGCAAATATGATAGGTCGCACAAATAATTCGGTTGCATTGAGATTATCAAATTATGCAGCGTGTGACCCTTATATTTTAAATAGCGGAAGGCATGGAATGTCCTCCGGAGTCGATAGGTGTCAACCATATTGGGATAAATATTCAGAGAATCGGGAAAAACTATTTCTTGATGCTGAAAATATTCGTGCGAAATATAAAAAAGTAGATATTGAGAAACATTTATCAATATCAAAAGAGGACTTTGTAGGGTATGAAAGAGATGCCGTAATTAAGCAGCGAGTAAATCAAAATGCTTTTCGAGAAATGGTATTAGCAAATTATGAAAATCGTTGTGCTATTACATGTATCAATTTACCTCAATTATTGATTGCCAGTCATATAATTCCATGGGCTAAAGATGAAAAAGAAAGAATAAATCCGGAGAACGGGATTTGTTTATCTCCGTTATATGATATGGCTTTTGATAAAGGGTTGATAGGTGTTAGAACTGATTATACCATTATTCTATCGAAAGAAATAAAGGAACATAAAAACGAACCCTTTTATGAAAAATATTTTGCGTCAATAGGAGATAAATCAATTAGATTGCCGTTAGAACATATCCCAAATAAGAATTTTTTGGAATATCATTTAGAAAATATCTTTGCAAAGCACGATTAATAAATAAATTGTTTCGAAACTCCCCAACAAAAACGGCAGCCGAAGCTGCCAGGGTTATTTGAATTTTAATTTAGATTAATTTTGTGACAATAGATAAAATTCATTAAATTCGAAAAATACTACGCTCTTTATCAGCAAATCATATATATACTATATCTTTTAACATAGATGTTGCTTTTTATTGCTCAGGTGGTATGTTATTTTTGTATTGATAAAGGGTGA
>SAMEA104404100__coassemble_2521_pt1 | contig 13677 bp, 7 predicted proteins | sample SAMEA104404100__metabat2_high_PE_008 | metagenome-assembled genome bin SAMEA104404100 (sample SAMEA104404100) | Balaenoptera acutorostrata | reverse complement strand
ATCTGTAATTCAATTATTTCAAAGAACTATTGGCGATTTTTGGTGGACAGTAATGCAAATAAATATAAAATTATATGATATTAGGAAGAAACGCACGAATCTACATTCTAAATCTATTATATAAAAGTTTTCATTTTGAGTAAAATGAATTTTGTTTATTGAATTAAGAGTCTGTACAAACCGTCAGTCTCTTAATTTTTTAACCTAACCCCTCTTTTCATATAAAAAACATCCGGAATCCGTGTCTGCAGAACCCCGGATGTTTCTGTTTTTATGCTATAACTATTATTTCAATTTGTTGTAGTAGAATTCTCTGAAATCTGTCCATTTGTAGAAAGGAAAACGATCGGTTTTAACCGGGATACACACTTCACTTTCATTATGTAGAACTTTTACCAGAATATCGTCTTTATTACCGTTCTTTTTATTGAAGAATACAATCTGAACATTTGAAGCCATAGGGGAAACTTTAAAATCACACCAGTATTTGTACAGTTCCTCCGGTTTTTCAACCTGCACGTTGAAGTCTCCAATTTCAAGGAATGCACACAGCGGAGTGATATTTCCATCGTGACCGAAACGCAATGTAGCTGCGATTCTCGGATTTTCAATAGCCTCATCAGCACTCTCGATGATATTTTTCATCAGATTCTTTGCATTACCTACAACAAGACCTTTTCCGCCCGGATGGTTTGCATTACCTACATACATACGGTAGTTGTTAATCTGCCACAAGTCAAACAATTCCTCTTTTTCAAAGACATCATAAATATATGCCTTTGTTTCCATATCCTGAACATCGGACGCTATCCAATACAAGCCCCACATCAAATTGGACGGATGTACATTTTTTCTGATATAATTTTCATCGTTGAACAAAGATGAAACCAATCTGTCCGGATTTGTATTTTCTTCAAAGAATTTACGATATTCTTCCACCCAGGGACCGTTTTCTCCATTGGTAAATACGTTGGATTCATCTGTATGATAATTCAAATAATCCATGTGTTTTTCAGACATTTCGTAGAAAATAGTCAAATTCGGGTTCAACTCTTTCAGCATATCACCAAACGCCACCATACTCATAGCGCAACGATGTACAATGGTTGAACGAGCCGAAACAGAGTCTCTATCCTCAAAAACTTCCGGATATGCCTTGAACATACGTTCTGCGATACCTCTATGCTGACGGCGGCCAAGCGGAGTCAAATTACCTTCCGTACCCTCGGCTTCCTGACAAAGCAGAACAATTCTGCCCATCAAATTCTTGCCGAGTGCAGTCAATGTTCCGGCTTTATCTGCCTTCTCAAGTACATTGTATACAGAATAGTAATCTCGCTGTGAAATCAGAAAACGAGAACCGTGACGACCGTAATGGCTGATATAAAACGGCTTGTATCCCTTCGGAGCTTTTGTGTTCTGAGTCTCTGAAACAGGATATGCATAATATACACCACCGGTTTTATTCAGGTTTTCATACATTTCTTCACGGCTTGTCTGCCCGAACACGGACAGACAACACCACAAAGAAAATAATCCCAATGTAAATACTTTTTTCATAAACCTCTATTTATTTTTCAAAGTCCGGTTTGATTACCGGATTTGTAGCGATTTCACTTTCCGGTATAGGGAACAATTTATATTTGTCATCAACATCACCACCATGACACAATCCGTCTTTCCAATCCCAGTTATTTCCTTTGGTAAATTTATTAAAACGAATAAGATCTGTTCGACGAATACCTTCTGACGCAAGTTCTTTCTGACGTTCAATAAGAATGAAATCCAAATTCAATTCTGAATCAGAAATTTTTCCGGAAACATCAGAACGAACACCTGCTTTAGCGTATTTGTCTGACATATATGCACGCATACGAACTTCGTTTACATAATCCAAAGCTTTTGAACGCGGAGCTTTAGCACCTCTCAAGATTGCTTCAGCTGCCATCAAATAAGCGTCTGCTGTACGGAACAACGGGAAGTCGATAGATGAATATGTGTCGCCTGATTCGCAGATATTATTGTCTCTTGTAACATTACGCCATTTGATATAACCGTAACCGCGTGTAAATGTACGGCTCATGCCTCCTGTTTCATCCCAAGTTTCTTTAACCTGGTTAGGAAGTGCTGTCATAAACAAAGCACGTTTGTCTTTTTTATTATTACCCCAGCTGTCTTCTACCAAGAATGGAACGTCTTCTGCATCGAAAGAGTCAACAAATGTAGTTTTCGAACGCACATTACCCCAACCTTTAGAGCCAACTCCAGTAAGATACAATTCATTCATCGGACCGTTTACAAATGCTTTAACATAAAAGTTTGTACCTGCAGAACTTTGTCCTCTCATACCGTCCTGAACAAGCGGCCAAATGATTTCGCTACAAGTGTGATTGTCAGCAAGGAAAATCTGACGGTAGTCTGAAGCCAAGGGATAGTTACCTTCTGTGATAACTTTTTCTGCAAATTTGAATGCGTCGTCGTAGCGGTTAACACCGAACCAAGTTTCAGCGTTAAGATACATACGAGACAATAGGAACCAGGCAGCTACGCGGTCAACACGACCGTAAACGTTTGCTTTCGGTGCTTTCAATTCGTTTTCAATTGCAAGAAGTTCTTTTTCTGCGTATTCAAAAGTTTGTTTGCGAGTCATTTGCTTAGGAATATGCTTCACTCCTGAAAATTCATCAACATAAGGAACACCGCCATAAAAGTTACACAACTGAGCATAAGCGTAAGCACGGATAAAGCGAGCTTCTGCACGGTAGAATGTCCAATCGTCTTTAAGTTCTTCCCAAACACCTCTCGATTTCAATTTGTCTTCTGTACATTCACGAAGGATTTCGTTACAGTATGCAACAGACATATACAAACGCTGGTATGTCCATTTGATAACTGATGCGTTTGAGCCGTCCCACTGAAGGTTTAGCATTTTACGCAAACCGTTTGAAGAAGAAGGCATGATAAAGTTGTCTGTACAAAGTTCTTCAAGATAGAACATCAAACGTACATAACCTGAATAACCTTCATTAGCACCTTCAAGGTCGCCGTCACCACCGTCACCGCCTTTCTGACCGGTAAGGATTAGTGAGCCGTAGCATTTTGCAAGCACTCCGTCATAACCGTCTCTGGTATTGTAAACGTTACTCGGAACTTTCTGGTTCGGATCAAGCGGTTCGGTATCCAAATCACCGAAACATGATGTCATCATAAGGCACAAGCCTAACAACAATGATATTTTAGAGAATATTCTTTTCATTTTTTGTCTTTTTTAAGTAATTAGAATGTAAGATTTGCACCAATTGAGAATGTCCGAGGACGTGGATAAACGTCACGGTCAATACCACTGTAAATTTCAGGATCAATACCGCTGTAACCGGAGATGGTTGCAACATTTGATACACTGAATTTCAAACGAAGTGCACTTGAGGCATTCCAAAGATTGCGGAATGTATATCCCAATGTTATGTTGTCAATTCTGAAGAAATCGCTTTTTTCCAACCAGATATCAGAGTATAACTGCTGAGTTTTGAAACCGCGGTCGCGAGTTGAAACAAGGATATTTGAGAAGTTGCCCTGGTCGCTGTATACAGATTCAATGTACTGGTCAGCCTGAACGAAGTTATAGATATAACCGCCGAAACCGCCGTGACCGTTGATAGCCAAATCCCAGTTCTTGTATGTCAACTGAGTGTTGAAGCCAAGATATGAAGTAGGAAGAGCGCTCTTGCCTGTGTTGTATCTTGTTTCTGTCGGAGAAACGCTTCCGTCAGGCTGGATATACTGACCTTCAAGCGGTTTTCCGTTTTCGTCATAAGCCTGTTTTGCAAGACGGAATGTGTAAGGACGTTCATCAATGATAAATGCCTGAACATTTTTACCTGTACCAGAAATAGCACCTGTTTCTACGAAGCTGTCTTTGTTGTCAACAAGGTTAAGTTTTGTAATTTTTGAATCGTTCCATGTGTAGTTTAAACCGACAGTCCACTGCCAGTCTTTAGTGTCAACCGGAACAGCGTTGATAGAAAATTCAACACCCTTGTTGTCCATCTCACCGATGTTTGTTGTAATTACTGATGAGAAGTTAACACCTGAAGGAACGTTGATAGTGTTCAACAAATCTGAAGTGTGGCGTTTGTAAACGTCGATAGAACCGTAGATTCTGTTGTTTAGGAAACCGTAATCCAAACCTGCGTTCCAAGTCTCGGTTGTTTCCCATTTGATATCTTTGTCATATCCGTTAGGACGAATCATCTGAATCCATTTGTCACCGAACAAATAGCTTGATTCAGGATTTGAAAGAATGAATGTAAGCATATACGGATAGTCGTTCAGGATATCCTGCTGACCTGTCTGACCGTAGCTCAAACGAAGTTTCAAATTTGAAAGTACATTCTGGTCTTTCAAGAATGCTTCTTCAGAAATCTTCCAACCCAAAGCAACTGAAGGGAAGAAACCCCAACGATTGCTTGATGCGAAACGTGAAGATGCATCAGAACGCAATGTAGCTGTAACCATGTAACGGTTGTCAAATGAATAGTTCAAACGACCGTATAGAGACAATAGGAAATATTCAGATTTGTAGTGGTTCGGGCTGAACAAATCATTGCCTTCCGGAGATACTGTAGAAGAATCGAAGCTCTTCCAGAAGTGCTGCCATCCGTAACCGGCCATTATACTGAAATCGTGTTTTTTGTTGAATGTACGTGCGTATGTACCGTAGAAATCAAGCAAGTAGTTGCGTTTTTTCTGAGTTGCATTGTAAAGCAAACCTGTACCGTCTTTCATATTGGAAGTGTACATCATACCTGCAAGTTCTGGAACGATACGTTTGTCTTTGCTTTCAAGTACGTCATAACCAAGGTTCAAATTAACCTGAAGATCTTCCAACCCGTGGATTTTGTAAGCGATGGAAGCATTACCGATAGAACGAAGGATTTTGTTTGTATTGTCCTGAAGTTCAAGCTGAGCAACCGGGTTGTCAGTCTGGATAGCCATAGGAGAATTACCGTTCATCCAGATGAAATAACCAAGACCAGGATCTGTAGTAGCAGATGCACTGCCTGTTTTAACAGGACGAGTCGGGTCGTAAATCAAAGCATTGTTTGCTACGGAATTGTCAACTTTATCGTTCATTTCATAAGAAACTTTCAAGTTGAAATCTGTAATCAAGTGTTTGTCAAACAGTGTCGGAGAAATACCGCCGCTGAATGCGATACGCTGATAATTATTTGATTTGATAACACCGTTCTGGTTAGTGTAACCTAAAGAAACACGGTATGGAGATGTTTTGGCAATGTTGCCTGCCAAAGAAACGTTGTGTTCCTGACCGAATGCTGTACGGTAGATTTCATCCTGCCAGTCTGTTGTGCTTGTTCCGATTTTAACATTGGAAGGAACACCCGGAGCTGTAGGTACAAATTCGCGGAACTGGTCAGCTGTCAATACGTCAAGAGTTTTTGCAACCTGACCTACTGAGAATACTCCATTGTAAGTGAATTTCAAAGCGTTGTCAGTACCTTTCTTGGTTGTGATAACGATGACACCGTTAGATGCACGAGAACCGTAGATTGCAGTTGCAGAAGCATCTTTCAATACAGTGAATGTTTCAATATCGTTAGGGTTGATAGCACCGATAACGTTGCCTCCGCCTTCAATGCTGGAGTTGTCTACCGGAACACCGTCGATAACGATTAGAGGGTCGTTTGATGCAGAAAGTGAAGCACCGCTACGAATACGGATTGTAGAAGATGAACCCGGAGCTCCTGAATTGGAAACTACGTTTACACCCGGCATTTTACCTACAAGTGCATCCTGAGCTGTTGTCTGTGCTCCTCTGTTGAATGAATCCGGTTCGATTGCTGTTACTGAACCTGTAGCATCAGATTTTTTCACTGTACCGTAACCGATAACAATAAGTTCTTCAAGAACCTGAGCATCTTCTTTAAGAACAACTTTCATGTCGTCTGTTGCTGCAACTTCAGCATTGTTGAATCCGACATAAGAAATTGTAAGGATCTGGTTTTCTTCAACATTAAGAGAGAATTTACCGTCGAAATCTGTACTTGTTCCGACCTGTGAACCTTTTACCATGACAGTGGCACCGATAATCGGCTCCTGTTTGTCATCAACAACAACACCGTGAATGAGTTGTATTTGCGCATAACCGCAAATACTGAACGTCAAAGCGAGCAACACTATCATAAACCGCTGCTTGATGTTAACTTTAACAAAATTCATAAATTAGTTTTTTAGGTTAAATATTTGGTATTATAATTTTTTATTATGTTCCGGTACATTTCACTGTGTTCTGGATTTTTCACAAAATTATTACCTATATTTACAACCCAAATCAAGAGTAACTGAAAAAGTATGTGTTTAGAATATACTTCTATTTGTATTTAATTGTAATTCAAAATATTATAATTTACACTTGTAAATATTTGAGTAAGCTAAATGTATACTATCCTTTCACGATATTACGCATTTTTGCAGATAGACTCTCACCTTTATTAATAGCTTTATTTCGCATTTTCTGTCGGTAATTATAGACAGTTTGTACAGAGTAATGAAGAAAATCCGCAATTTTTCCGTTCTCGGTAATACCCAATCGTATCAAAGCATAGATACGTAATTCCGGTGTCAAAAGTTCGCCGGGCTTCAGTTGTATCTGTTCTTCGGGACGAAGAAATTGATTGAAATCGTTGACAAAATTCGGAAACAGATAGTTGAAGATAGAATCAAATTTGCGGATAAACTGCTTGAAGTTATCCGATTCCGAAGTCTGTATATTCACGAGTTTCATAACATCTGCGGTTTGCTTGGAAGCCAATTTTTGGGAAATCCGCTTGCGGAAATCCTCCTGTTCGCGAATATATTCGGAACAAGTATTAAACAGCAAGGCGATATACTCTACTTTGATATCATCCGATTCACGCAGTCTGCTATTGGACAATTGTAAATTCTCCATAAGTTTCTGAAGCTGTACATTCTGTTCCGTTACCTGAGTCATTGCTTCTGCCACCACTCGGTTTTTACGCCTCAACATAATGTAGAACACAATCATCATCGCCAAGACCAAACCGAGAAACAATGTTATTATAAGTTGTATCATGTTTTCATCCGCCTGCTGTCTGTCATGAGTCGCCGTAATGATGGGCAGATATTCAGCAATATCGTGAACTCGGTATCTGGCATGACCGGCCGTAATGTCATACATGGCTTTCATTATATAATTATATGCTCTGTTGCTATCTCCTTCTTTATACAAAATTTCAGCCAGTTGCTGCAATGATTTATAAACGTACTTTGCAGCTTTCAAATCACAGATAGAAGACTTAATAAAGTACATTTTCGAAGTTGCCGTATCTCCCATTTCAAGATACAACTCTCCCAACTGATACTCGATAGATGCCAGATTTTTGTTTCCGTTCTCATGTTGCTCTTCATAAAACGAAATCAACAAGTCTATACCCTTTCCAATATTTCCTTCCTGCGCATACAGTCCCGCCTTATTTGTAATCCAGGCTTCTCCGCCCGGCTTGCTGATACTTACAATGGTGTCTTTGTAATTTTTCAACTCCCTACTATAATCATATTCTCCTCCAATATTTTTATCTTCTTTGGATAGAGACAAATAGGCTGTGTGATAAAGATAATAGAAATAAGAATTCTTCTTAATATCCTCTGTTCTTGGTATTCGGTTCAATATAAATATACATTCTGCAGGTTCTCCGAGCTTGTTCATCGCATCCGCCAATCGCATCTGCGCTTTATACTGACGCGTTTCGTCCAAATTCTCCGCGATTTTTATCATTCTTTTCGCAATAACAAGAGCAGAATCTATCTTGTAGTTTCTGTAGTCGTTGAAAAGATTGTCTAATTGGGAAAATTTCAGAATATCATCGGAAGCAGTATCAATCTGTTTCTTCAGCAGATAGATTTTAAGATTCCTTTTCTGCGTATATTCGGACTGATTTCTAATTATTGCGTCCAGCTCGTTCAAAAGAGATTCAGAGGTATCGGCTGCATATCCGGATATAAAACACATAACAGCCAATAAATAAACAAACAATTTACATGTCATTAGGTTCAGGTTTATTAATAGTTGCAATACCGATTATAAAGATACTCAAAATATATGCAGTTTGAAACAAAAAACATCCAGAGTCTGCATTAGCTGCCCCCCCGGATGTTTCTGTTTTTATGCTATAATTATTATTTCAATTTGTTGTAGTAGAATTCTCTGAAATCTATCCATTTGTAGAAAGGAAAACAGTCAGTTTTAACCGGAAGAGTTGCCTCGCGTTCGTTGTAAAGCACTTTTACAAGGATGTCTTCCACACCGCCGTTCTTCTTGTTGAAAAAGATGAACTGGATGTTGGCACCCATCGGAGAAATCTTGTAGTCAGCCCAGTGTTTGTATGTATCTTCCATTGTCGGAGTCTGAGCTGCGCAGTTGTTCACTTCCATCAAAGAGATTAGCGGAGTGATACCGGTGTCGTGACCGAAACGAAGAGTTGCACCTACGGTCTGGTTGGCGATTTCTTTGTCGGCTGTTTCAAGGATATTTCTAAGCAGGTTCTTGCCCTTTGCAGGAACAACGCCCTTGCCTTCTTTAGCGTTACCCATCATGAAGTGGAAACGAGCGTTCAGGCACTGCCACAAGTCAAACAATTCTTCTTTTTCGAAAATGTCGTACAAAGTAACTTTGGTTTCCATATCCTGAAGGTCGCAGGAAATCATATACAAACACCATACGAATTCTTTCGGATTCACCTGTTTTTTCACGAAATCCATGTCGGAGAAAATCAGATTGATCAGACGGTCTGTCGGGATGTGAGCGTCTTTGAATTTGCGGTATTCTTCGTACCACGGAGCTGTGCTGTGGCGCATGAATTCCTGAGCTTCCGGAGTATTGTTGATGATATAGCTCATGTAGCGTTTGTCCATTTCACCGTAGATTTTCAAACCCGGATTGATTTCTTTCAAACGGTCGCAGAATGCCATCATACTCATACCGCAGCGGTGAACTGTAGAAGCACGAGCAGATATGGAATCGTGGTTTTCAAACACTTCCGGGAACGCTCTGTACATACGTTCTGCAATGCCTCTGTGCTGGTGGCGGCCAAGCGGAGTCAATTCGCCGGTAGTACCCTCAGCCTCGGCGCAAATTTCGTGCATTCTTGTCAAAACATCTTTGCCAAGTTCTGTCAATGCATTTGCTTTTTCAGCGGCAAGCAATGATTTGTATGCCGGTTCGTAATCTTCGTAGTTGTTCAAAAATCTTGAACCGTGACGGCCATAGTGGCTGATATAGAACGGAGTATAACCTTTCGGAACTTTTGTATTCAGACTTTCGGTAATCGGGTAAGCGTAGTACACACTTCCCATGCGGTCCAAATCTTCAAACATCTCTTCTTTTGTAGTCTGACCGAAAACGGAAAGGCAAGCAAAAGCCATTGAAGATACGACCAGTAAGATTTGTTTTTTCATTATGATATAATTTTAATTGTTGTCAAGGTTTTGTTTCGACCGGGGCGGTTATCCTGTTGAAGCCACCGCTCCCGCCCTGCGGATTTGTTCCGCGTTACGTTACAAAGATAACAAAATGCGCGGATTTTTTTACTAAAACTACCGCCTTCATCTTTGTCTCGAAACAAGTAATTCAACACGTCACCGCAACATTAAGATATACATTAACGATTTGATTCTCGGAAATTACGCAGTTTGCCGTTCCATTCGTCCGCACCGGTAATTTTCATATATGTTGGCTCTCCGAACAACAAATCTATAATATAACGCGGGCGTTTTCCGCCGACGGTCATACTCATAATGCAGGATGCGCAGTACACCACAACATCCTCGCAAGGCATCTCTTCCGCCCTTTTCGCCATTAAATTTTCAACTTTGTCAGTGCTCAATTTCCCGTAAAAAATCTGCCCGCAGCATTTCGATTTTTCACCTGTATAAACCGGTTCAACCAGGTTTATATTCATTCTTTTCAGCAATTTTCTAATGGATTCCAGCACTTGCGGCTGCGTTTTTGCCGTGCAGGTATCCTGAATGCTCATATTTACTCCGCCGTAGTCCGGAAACGGAAAATCAATGCTTTCCGCCAGCTCCGATAGGAAGAAAGAGGATGTACATTCCGGAAAACCTTTCACATAATTCTGCACACAGGTGGCACAGGGCGTGATGATGCAAGTTCCCGGTTCAAGTTCCGGTTTGTTAAAACAGCAGGCCAGCAGAGTTTCGGTCTGCTCGTACTTATTATCAACAACCTCTTTCAACTTATAGGCAAGATGCGGTTTGTATGACATCAGCGCGCATCCCGGAGCATATACATATTTCATTCTCAAAAACCGTTTCCGTTATAAACGAAAGAAGCGGCAACAAAGTTCGACCTTTCCTAAAACGGACTTAAAAAAACCGGACAGAACCCATCCTGTCCGGATAACTAAATAAAATCAGTCAGTTAAAAGTCTATTGTCTCTTCTTCAAATAACGCTATATAATAATTTTCTCAAATTTCTTTTCAAGTGTTGCGGCACGGTATTTCCCGGTTTTCTATCGGAACCCGGAGCTGTGTTACTATAGCCAGCTCCTTCCCAATATCTTCTTTTCCGTAATTATTTATACCTTATCTTACAACAACACTGCAAAGATAATTAACAAAACCAGCCTATGAATTATAAAAAAAATGCTACAATTTATAAAATCGGGAACGAAATTGTAAATTATAGCTATTTTGCTGATTTTCGATAATTTCCGTGAAGAAAATTCCGGATTTTTCAGCCGGGAAATTTAAAAGTCCGAACAAATTGTAACATATGTCCGGACCTTTGACAAATCAATTTATACTATTAGAAGTCGATATACTCACCTTCGTACAATGCTATATAAAGTTTTTCAAGATCCTCAACTGTAGTTTTGCGAGGGTTGAAACTTGTACAAACGTCAGCGAAAGCGTTCTCTGCCATACGTTTAACTTCTTTCATCCAAGCCTCTTTTTCGATGCCGTATTCGCGGATTGAAGCCGGAACATTGATATCCTTTTTCAAATTTTCCACAGCAGCGATGAAATCTGTGGCAGTTTCTCCACCTACAAGACGGGCAAGATCGGCATAACGGTCTGTTGCTTTGGCATTAAAGCGCATTACATTGGGAAGAGCAAGCGCGTTTGCACGGCCATGAGGAATGCCGAAGATACCGCCCATCTGATGTGCCATTGAGTGCACAATACCTAACCATGAATTTGTAAAAGCATATCCTGCAAGAGCAGATGCATCGTGCATATTTTGACGAACTTCGCCGTTTTCAGGATCTTCAACAGCTTTTGGAAGATTCGCGAAAATTAATTCGATACCACCTTTTGACATAGCGTCTGCATAGTTGTCATCGATGTTTGAAACATATGCTTCGATGCAGTGTGTCAATGCGTCCATACCTGTGTTTGCTGTAGTTGCAGGAGACATTGATTTGCAAAGGTCACCGTCAACGATAGCGATATCCGGCTGCAATTCGTGAGAAGCTACCGGGTATTTGACACCTTTTACGCGGTCTGTAATCACGGCAAGAGAAGTTGTTTCAGTACCTGTACCGCTTGTAGTCGGAACAGCGATGAACTGAGCTTTGTTTCTCAAAGTCGGGATAGCGAACGGTTTGATCATTGTTTCAAAAGGAAGTTCAGGATATTCGTAAAGCACCCACATAACTTTTGCAGCATCGATTGCAGAAGTACCTCCAAGACCGATAATCCAGTCCGGCTGGAATTCTGTCATGAACGCAGCACCTTCTCTAACAGTGTCGATAGACGGGTCCTGTTCAACGTTTTTGAATACTTTTGTTTCGATTCCAATTTCGTGTAGAAGTTTTTCTGTTGCAGGAAGACTTCCGTTTGCAGTTGTAGAACCTTTACCTGTTACAATAACCGCTCTTTTACCTCTGATATTCTTAAGTTCTGAAAGAGAGCCGTTTCCGTGATAGATTGCTCCTGCTCCGTATAACTTTGCCATAATATTTATTAGAATTTTTAATTAACACTGCAAAGATAATCTACAAAAAAGGAGCAGAAGTTATAAAAAAATATCGACTATTTATAAAATCGGGACCGACCTTAAAATTTTCGTAATCAAAGGGGCTAAAAGCTATTTATTCTTGCCGAAAAGATACGAAACCGCACCCGGAACGACAAATACGACGGCAAACAGGATGTACGCCCAAACCGGAATCATAGACAGCGCATCATGGCTGCCGTAAGAGTGCATACCGCTCAGGAAATAGTTCACGCCGAGGAATGTCATTAAGATGGAAAGTATGGAAAGTTGTGCCAGCAGGTTGTACAAACGGTCTCCGTTTTTTTTGGAAAACCATTTCAAGTGCAGCACCACTGCATAGACAATCATGGTTATCAGCGCCCAGGTTTCTTTCGGGTCCCAGCTCCAGTATCTACCCCAGGATTCGTTTGCCCAAACGGCACCCAAAAAGATACCGACAGTCAGCAATCCCAGCCCCAGCAGCATGGAAATTTCGCTGATAACGGTCATCTGATTCAGCAAATCCTTTACTTTGGGTTTGCCGGAAACTGAAATCAGCAGCCATGCAATACCTATCATGCAGCAGATGCCGAGGAATCCGTACGCCATCACCAGAGAAGCTACGTGAGCCATCAGCCACGGTGATTTCAGCACCGGAACCAGCGGAGTAATCTGCGGGTCCATCCAGCTCAAACTTGATACGAACAACACGATACCGCCGAACAGGGTTGCCAAAGCGGCAACATGATAATTGCGGCGTGCAAAAACGAAACCGCAAAGCACGCCCGCCCATGCAAGCGACACCATGGTTTCGTAGGAATTCGACCACGGCGCATAGCCGGAAATATACCAGCGCAACCCCAGACTAACGGTGTGCATGACGAAAAACAGCACCACGCCGGCAGAAAGAACACCGCGAACGATTTTACGCATTCCGTTTTTGTCTTCCGAAACAAAAGCCAAACAAAGCATGATAAAGCCGAGTATCAGATATCCGAAACGGCACAGTCTCAACATATTCAAACGGTTATAGAACACTTCTGCTCGCAGTTTGTCAGCTGCAGGGACAACGTTTCCGCCGTTCTCTGTCTGATACTGCATCACGGATGCCAGAGCGGCGTCTGCCTCACTGATAATTCCAGTTTTCACCGCATTTCTGACGCTTGTTATATAATATCTTGACAAATTCAGTATCATAGAGTCCGCTTCCGGCTCGCCGGCTGCAAACCAGCGGTTGTTCAGCGAATCGGAAGGATTAGGATAGATGCGCAGCATACGGTCGGACAGCAGTTCGTGCATAATGTTGATTCTGTCGTCGATTTTCAGCATTGCTTTATCCATACGGTTGCGTTCCGAAGGATTCTTGCGGTAGATTTGCTCGATTTCCTGCACCATTTTATAGTCGCCGCGGTTGTCAAACGCCTCACGATAGGAAATTCGGCCGGTTTTGAAGCCGTATTTGGAAGCAATCTCCTCATCTTTCACCTCAACCAGCGGAATCACCGCCCAGTCCTGAGGATAAGCCATAATGCTCAGCAGGAACTGCTCCGGAGACATGTTTCCGACCAAATCCTCCGCTTTGAACTTGCGCAGAATTTCGGATGCAAAGGTGTTGACCGGAACTATACGTCCGTTGGCGGAT
>SAMEA104404100__coassemble_2508_pt1 | contig 13754 bp, 9 predicted proteins | sample SAMEA104404100__metabat2_high_PE_008 | metagenome-assembled genome bin SAMEA104404100 (sample SAMEA104404100) | Balaenoptera acutorostrata | reverse complement strand
ACGCTGAGTACGATTTCGTTAATCTGACCTTTCAGTTCCGAGATAAAACTTGCCGCATCGTATTCGTTGCGCTCGATTCTGCGCAGTTTGTTTTCCCATATACCGGTCAGTTTTGCCGATTTGAGCAACTCCTCTTTAATGGTTGCAATCAGCGCGATTCCGGCAGGGGTAGCCACCAGCGATTTGCGCTCCTTGCGGATGTAGTGGCGTTTTAGCAGCAACTCGATAATTGCCGCACGGGTAGAAGGACGGCCGATACCGTTTTCCTTCATCGCATCGCGCAACTCCTCGTCGTCCACGAATTTTCCTGCGGTTTCCATGGCACGCAGCAGCGTACCTTCCGTGTACATCTTCGGCGGCTGGGTCGCTTTTTTCAGCAGCGACGGTTCGTGAGGTCCGCTTTCGCCTTTGGCAAAGTCCGGCATCACCTGTGAAGAGGTGTCGTCGGATTCCTTTTCCTCGGCGGAATGATCCTCTTTTTTGTAGATTTCACGCCATCCGTCTTTCAGAATCTGCTTACCGGTAGCCTTGAAACCTTCGCCGTTGACATCCGCTTCCACGGTAGTCTGGGAGAATTCGCAATCGGGGTAAAATGCCGCGATAAAACGCTTGGCAATCATATCGTAAACCCGCTTTTCGTCGGCAGTCAGCGCGACTCTTCTCGGGTCCATATTTGTCGGAATAATTGCGTGGTGGTCAGTGACTTTGCTGTTGTCGAACACCTTCTTGCTTTTCGGCAGTTTCGACATGGCAAGCACCGGAGCAGTCAGCGTTGTATAAGGAGTCAGCGCCTTCATGATGCCCGGAATTTTCGGGTAGATATCGTCACTCAAAAATGTGGTGTCCACACGCGGATAGGTAGTCACTTTCTTTTCGTAAAGCGACTGTATGGTTTTCAAAGTTTCGTCCGCAGAGAAAGAAAACTTTTTGTTGCATTCCACCTGCAGCGAAGTCAGGTCAAACAAACGCGGCGGCGCTTCCTTGCCCTTCTTTGTAGTGATACCTTTGATGGTCAGGTCGTACGGCTTGATTTTCTCCATTGCCGCAACGGCTTCCTCCACCTTCATGTAGCGGCCCTTGGTGGCGTTGAAAGTCACGCCCCGGTACAGGGTTTTGATTTCCCAGTAATCCTCCGGTACGAAATTTTCGATTTCCAGCTGGCGGTTTACAATCAGCGCAAGAGTAGGGGTTTGCACACGTCCGATAGAGAGTACGCCATGGTTTTGGGCGTATTTCAGCGTGTAAAGCCGGGTAGCGTTCATGCCCAGAATCCAGTCGCCGATGGCGCGGGAAAGTCCGGCATAATACAGTGAGTCGAAATCTTTCTGCGGGCGCAGTTCCTTGAAGCCCTCTTTGATGGATTCGTCGGTCAAAGAAGAAATCCAAAGACGGCTCACCGGTTTTTTGCAGTTTGCTTTCTGCATTACCCAGCGCTGAATCAATTCTCCCTCCTGACCGGCATCACCGCAGTTGATGACCTCGTCAGCATCCTGAATCAGTTTTTCAATCACTCCGAACTGTTTTATAATACCCGAATCATCAATCAGTTTGATGCCGAAGCGGTCCGGAATCATCGGCAGGGTGCCGAGGCTCCAGGATTTCCAGTGAGAAGTGTAGTCGTGGGGTTCCTTAAGCGTGCACAAGTGTCCGAAAGTCCAGGTAATCCAATACCCGTTACCTTCGAAATAACCGTCACAGCGTTTCTCCGCTCCAAGAATTGAAGCTATATCTTTTGCCACGCTCGGTTTCTCTGTGATGCATACTTTCATAAAATTCTGATTTTGGAACGAATTGCAAATTTAAGAAAAAAGTTGAGATTCCGGACAAGTGCCGACAACTATCCTTGCCGGAATTTTTGTTATTTCCGGATAAATCCTTACTTTTGAAGAGAATAAATTAACGCGATGGATTTTGAGACACTCATAGCACTGGCAATTATTATCGGCGGAGGTTTAATCAGCGCATTCAAGAAAGAAAAGCCGATTAATCATCCTTCCAAACCTGAGCAGCCTCAGCAACCTCAGGTTCCGTTGCACAAGGTTGAGCCGCAGCCTGCAAGACCGGAAGTTGCACAGCCTTGTCCCGTGCAAAAATCCGAGTCTCTTGAAGATGCGCTGGGAGAACTTGTTGCCATGTTCGGAGGTGCTGCGCCGGTATCCGTTCCGAAAGTTCCCGCAACACCGCCGCCGATGCCGGAGGTGAAAAAAAAGCAGGAAATGTTCATCCCCATGCACGAAGTTCCGTCCGTAACTCCGAAAAAAAAATCTGCTCCGAAACAGATGCCGAAAGCGCACGCTGATGTGCCTGAATTTGCGAAAATTCACGATATTTTCAAAGAAGGAGAAATCGGAGATGAGTCCGTATACGAACAGCAGCCGGGCCCGAAGATATTCTCCGGTGCGGATGATTTGAAAAAAGCGGTAATTGCGAGCGAAATCCTCAACCGCAAATACTGATGAATTTCCCGTTTAAAACCAGCTTTAAAGCAATTGTTTGCGCACTTTTTGCGCCTTTCGGAATGCGAATTATTTTTGCATATACCGATAGGTTTTGCTAACTTTGTACCCTATTTATAAATAAAGTAAAGAATTCAAACAAAACGATAAATGGAAAGAAAAGTCAGAGTTAGATTTGCACCGTCACCGACAGGCCCGTTGCATATCGGCGGTGTGCGTACAGCATTGTTTAACTACTTGTTTGCGAAGAAAAACGGCGGAGACATGATTCTCCGTATTGAAGATACAGACTCCGGTCGTTTCGTTCCGGGAGCGGAAGACTACATCAACGAATCTCTTGCATGGCTTGGCATCAAGATTGACGAGGGTGTTCGCGAAGGCGGAGAATACGGTCCTTACCGTCAGTCAGAACGCCGCGACATCTACCGCGTTTACGTAAAACAGCTTCTTGATGCAGGCAAAGCATACATCGCTTTCGATACTCCTCAGGAACTTGAAGCAAAACGCAACGAAATCGCCAACTTCCAGTATGACGCTTCTACACGCGGCAGTATGAGAAACTCATTGACCATGAGTGCTGAAGAAGTTAAAGAACGCATTGACAACGGAGAACAGTATGTCGTTCGTTTTCTGATTGAACCGAATCACGACGTTGAAGTAAACGACCTTATCCGCGGCAAAGTGGTTATCAACTCATCAATTCTTGATGACAAGGTGCTTTACAAATCTGCAGACGATCTTCCTACATATCACCTTGCAAATATCGTGGACGACCACTTGATGTTGGTTTCTCACGTTATCCGCGGCGAAGAATGGCTGCCGTCGGCTCCGCTTCACGTATTGCTTTACAAAGCATTCGGCTGGGAAGATACAATGCCTCAGTTCGTTCACCTTCCATTGCTGCTTAAACCGGTTGGAAACGGCAAGTTGAGCAAACGTGACGGCGACAAACTTGGTTTCCCTGTATTCCCTCTTGAATGGCACGATCCTAAGAGTGATGCAATCTCCATGGGTTACCGTGAAGAAGGTTACCTTCCTGAAGCAGTTGTCAACTTCCTTGCACTTCTTGGCTGGAACCCGGGTACAGAACAGGAAATCATGTCTATGGACGAACTAATCAACCTGTTCTCATTCGAACACTGCTCAAAGAACGGTGCGAAATTCGACTTTGAAAAAGGAAAATGGTTCAACCACAAATATTTGAGCGAAAAACCTGATGAAGAACTTGCTGCACTATACCGTCCGATCCTTGAAGAAAAAGGATTCGGAAGCTACAGCGACGAATATATCGCAAAAGTTGTTGGTATGGTAAAAGGCAGAATCACATTCGTGAAAGACCTTTGGGAACAGAGCGCATTCTTCTTCGAAGCTCCGACCGAATACGGCGCAAAAGATATCAAAAAACGCTGGAAAGAAGACACTCCGCAGATTATGGACGAACTTATTACAGTTCTTGAAGGAATCGAAGATTTCAGTTCAAAACCTGCAGAAGACGTTGTTATCGGCTGGATTACAGAAAAAGGTTACCACATGGGCAATGTTATGAACGCATTCCGTCTTACAGTAGTCGGCGAATGCAAAGGCCCTCACATGTTTGACATTACAGAACTAATCGGTAAAGAAGAAACAATCAAACGTATCCGCAAGGGCGTTGAAGTTATCGGTTCACAAAATGCATAACAGAAAATTAATATCAATATTTGCGATATTATTTTTATCCGTAAATCTACACTCCGTTTGCGCCCAAAGCGTGAAATGGAGTGTTGACTTTAATACGGTTTTTGACAACCGCGAGGGTGACAGAAAATATACCGCAACCAAAACCTATTTCAGAACACAGCTGTCGCCTGAAATCGGGTTGCAAATCAACGCCGAGCACAGCATTGCCGGCGGTGTGGTATGGAATCAGCCGATAGGCTGCGAATGGGAAGGCTACAAACTTTCTCCGACTCTATATTACCGTTATGCGGGACAAAACGGCTGGAGATTCTCGTTCGGTATGTTCCCCCGAACACAACTGATAAAACCGATGCAGGATTTTATCTGGAGTGACGTCAACTATTACAATCAGCGAAATATACGCGGTGCTCTGATTCAGTACCAAAAACCGGACGGCTTCTTCGAGGCCATTGTGGACTGGCGCGGAATGCAGACAAAGAAACAGCGCGAATCGTTCAACATCATTGCACGCGGCGAGTGGGACAAACCCGGCAAAGTGCTGATGGCGGGCGGTGTTGCGATGATGAATCACCTTGCCAAGCAGGAAGATGCACCGGAAGACCAGTATCTCGTTGACCATTTCATCGTAAATCCGTTCATCGGAGTGAATCTGGAAACAGTAACCCCGCTGGACAGTTTTACCATAAAAGCCGGACCGCTGCTGAGCCTTATCCGCAACCGTGCCGACCGCAAATGGAAAGTTCCGTGCGGCGCATGGCTGGAAATCGTAGGCGAGTGGAAATGGCTCGGACTGAAGAATACGCTTTATGCCGGAAAAGAACTTTCTCCGTACTATTTCGAATTCGGAGAGGTGCTTGACCAGGGCGAGCCGTTCTATGCGTCCAGATTTTACAACCGAACAGATGTTTATGCATATGTTTTCAGAAACAGTTTTCTGAACGTGCAGGCGTCTCTGGATTTTGTTTTAGCGGAGGATAATTTCACCTTCTATCAGAAACTGCTGTTGAGAGTATATTTTGACGAGAAGTTGTGGAAGAACAGAAAGAACCTTTCAAAGGCTGAACAAATCCGCAATATTTATTAAAAATGTGCAGCAATCAATAAATTTCGGGCTGCACGAACAGTAACAAGAAAAAGAAAGAAAAAATTAATGATGACATTTGAAGAATTGGGAGTCCGTGAGGATCTGTTGAGAGCAATTAAAGAACTTGGATTTGAGATGCCGATGCCAATCCAGGAAAAGACTATTCCGCATCTGCTGCACAACGACAACGACGTCGTTGCACTTGCACAGACCGGAACAGGCAAAACTGCGGCATTCGGTTTGCCGGTAATCCAGCGAATCGACATCGAAAATCATGTGCCGCAGGCACTGATACTGGCACCGACACGTGAATTGTGTCTGCAAATCAGCGGCGACCTTGCCGATTTTGCAAAATATACACCGGATTTGAAAGTGCTTCCGGTTTACGGCGGTTCAAGTATCGAAAGCCAGATTCGCTCGTTGAGACAGGGCGTCCAGATTATCGTAGCCACTCCCGGTCGATTGATTGACCTTATCAACCGAAACACAGTGTCACTTGCACAGGTGCATACCGTGATTCTTGACGAGGCCGACGAAATGCTGAACATGGGATTCCTTGACAGCATCGACGAAATTCTTGCAAATGTTCCGGAAGAGCGAAAAATGCTTTTCTTCTCGGCTACAATGCCTGCGGAGATTGCAAAAATCGCGAAAAAATATATGCACGAACCGGAAGAGTTTGTCGTAGGAACACGCAACGAAGGTGCAGAAAACGTGCGCCATATCTACTATATGGTACATGCCCGCGACAAATATCTTGCGTTGAAAAGGGTGGTTGACTCCAACCCGAATATCTATGGTATTATTTTCTGCCGCACCCGCCGCGATACACAGGAGATTGCGGACAATCTGATGAGCGACGGTTATGATGCCGATGCACTGCACGGAGATTTGTCACAGGCACAGCGTGACTTCGTGATGAAGAAATTCCGTGACCACAATCTGCAGCTGCTGGTTGCAACCGACGTGGCAGCCCGCGGACTTGACGTTGACAACCTTTCACACGTTATCAACTACGGTTTGCCGGATGATATCGCAACCTACACCCACCGAAGCGGTCGTACAGGCCGTGCCGGCAAAACAGGCGTTTCCGTTGCCATCATCCACGTAAAAGAAAAAGGAAAACTTCGCGATATCGAAAAGAAAATCGGTAAGAAGTTTGAATACAAAGACGTTCCGAACGCTACACATATTATCGAAAAGCAGCTTTACAACCTTGCTGACCGTATCGAGAAAGTGGATGTAGACGATGAGGAAATGGCAAAATACATGCCGGGCATCATCAAGAAACTTGAATGGCTGAGCGGCGAAGATTTGCTGAAACGCGTGCTTTCGCTTGAATTCAACCGCCTGCTTGAATATTACAAGGATGCAAAAGTTCTTGATATCGTTAAAGACGACAAGAAAGACGGCAAAGGCAAACGCGGAGGCAATGACCGCAGCACTGACGAGAAAGACCGCCGTGTGGCTGAAAAAGGTTACGAACGCGTGTACATCAACCTCGGCAAAGCTGACGGATTCTTTGCACAGAACCTTATCGAGATGATCAACAAGGAAGTGAAAGGCTCCCGCGTTGACATCGGCCGTATCGACCTGCTTTCAGGCTATTCACTGTTCGACGTCCGCAAGAGCGACGCGTCAAGAGTTATCGGCGGTTTGAAAAACGGAGAATTCTTTGGCAAACGCATCTACAGCGAAATCGCCGTTGAAGACAAAGACTACGCTTCCGAAAACAAAGGCAAAGGTTCAAAGAGACGTTCATCCCGTGGCGAAGAAGTCGGCCGCAGACGTTCCCGCAATGAAGAAGACCGCAAACGCGCCATTTCCAGAGGAGCGGTTCACCGTCGTGCAGCAAAGAAAACAGAGCGTTCAAACGAACGCAAAAAGAGTATGCGCGAAGGCAAAAAACGTCACGGAAACTTTGACGTTTTCATGAAAGAAGAAAAGAACAAATAAAAATCTGACAAAAGATATGAGATTCATACTTTCGGCAATACTTGTACTGGCAGCGGCGATTCCGTCCTTCTGCAGAACCGCAAAGGATTTCTTCGTCAGTGATACCACTGCAATCGTATTTCCCGTGCTGTCCCAAAGTTCAAGACTGGATATGCTGGACTACTATAACGTCGGCGCAAGCAAAGAAACCAAGAACCTTCTCGGAGGGACAAGTATCCTTCTGAAAGCAACTTCGCAGTATCTTCAACTTAAAATGTCCGATGTGTCAAGCGTTGAGGTTTGGATTCCGGATACCGTAACTCCGAAAACACTTTATGTTGTGAACAGGACTTACCTTACTCCGACTCCCGACGGAAACATCGACGTATATGACAGCAATATGCAGAAACTTGACAAGGTGTTCAAAATGCCGGAAGTAAAGGATTTCGTACGCATTCCGAAAGGGGACAAAAAGAAAGCTAAGGACGTCGTATCCATGGTGGATATGCTCTTCCTTTCTTTTACAATCGATGCTGAAAGCGGCATGATTACCGCTACACAAAACCTCGACCAGTTCCTCGTTCCGGAAGAATACAAAGCGTTGAAGCCGTATCTTTTGAAAAGCATCCACTACAAATGGACCGGAAAGAAATATAAACTCATGAAATAAACAGTCAAAAGGCCAAAAGAAAGTAATGAAAAAGAATCTTATAACCTTAATCTTGTTTTTAACCGCATTTGCGGGTTATTCCGTTAACAGAGTTCAGGATATTGTGAACGAATATGCAATGGACAGTGTATTCCGCTACGCATCCATCGGCGTATCCATTTATGACATTGAGAAGAATCAGGAGATTTCCGGATTCCGTTCACACATCGCCAATATTCCGGCATCTACTACCAAAACCATTACATTCGCCACCGCTCTTTCAAAATTAGGCCCTGACTTCAACTTCAACACAGAGGTAGTCTTGCTGGGTAAAACTTCAGACGGCGGCAAGTTCAGAGGTATTATTCGTGTTATCGGTGGAGGAGACCCGTCTCTGGATTCCAAATATCTGAAACAGGAAAAAACTTTTGTGCAGTCTGTTATTGAGGCATTGCAGGCAAAGGGCATTAAAGAAATCGAAGGAGATATCGAGGTGATGACTTCCGACTACAACGATTCCTACAACCTGAACTGGGGTCTTGATGATATTGCGTATGAATATGGTACAGGTGCCTACAAATTCAACTATTACGATAACTCTTTCGTAATTCCGGTGACTATCGATAGTCACAGCATTACCTACAATAAAGAGGAGGTGGAGATGTACGAGATGAAGCTGAAAGACGAACTTCATCGTTATTCCCAGAATTCCGAAATTCTTTTCCCGGGACTGAACATTATCCGTCCTGTAGGCGAGGACCAAATTACGCTTGGCGGTTATGTGAAGAACGGCAAAAAGCATACTCGCAGATTTTACTGCTCCATTGCAAAGCCGGATGAATTCTTCAAAAACGTGCTGAAAAGAGAACTTTCAAAGAATAATATCAAGTATAAACTGAAAAAAATTAACAAAAAAAAGTTAAAGGGGACCCCGGAAACTTTACTGGTTTACTGTTCTCTTCCACTGTCAAAAATTGCAGAGTCCGCACTTCACCGAAGCGACAATATGTTTACCGAATGTGTACTTCGCGCGATGGGCGTGAAAGAGTTCGGTGTATGGAACGGCGACATGTCCGTAGGTATTGTGAAAAAATACTGGAAAGAGAAAGGTCTGGATGTCGACCAGCTGTTTATGAGCGACGGCAGCGGCCTTGCCAGAAAAAACAAAATTACCGCAAGTTTTATCTCCGCAGTTTTGTCAAATGCCTATCTTACAGGACTTGACCACAATATTGACTATCAGACACTGTTTCCTCAAGCCGGAAAAACAGGTACTGTAAAAGTGCTTTTAGACGGTAGCGATTACGCCGGAAAATTCGCGGTAAAATCCGGATCTATGGGCGACGTTTTGTGTTACGCCGGATATTTTCCGACCGAAAATCCGAAGTATACCATCACTTTGATGCAGAACAATTACCTGTGTTCAAACAAGGAATTGCGCAAGCGAATCAATGCGATGCTTGAAAAACTTTTCCCGGTTCTTGAACATCTGAACGATGAAATTATCGAGAAAGAGAACTACGAGGAAATTCTAAAAAATAGTAAAATATTAAATGAGGGTGATTGATTTATAAAAATTAATTAATATGTTTGCAAAAACGGTTTTGATTTAACAATTCCATATTGCTGACAATTTAAAATTGGTTTATATGAATTCAAAAATCAAGGAGATATTATCCAGAGTTTATGAACTTGAAGGACTTCTTCGAGTGGCTGACAACGGAAACTGCGACGCACTGATATATCAGATGATTCAGGAAAAATCCGCAGCAGTAAACAATCTGGCCGAAAAATATACCGCAGAAAAAATCGCCGAGTACGAAGAGGAAGAAGAATTGAAAGAAAACGAAACCGAGTCGGAAGAAGTTGAGGTTGTAATCGAAGAACCAGCAGAAGAACAGGAGGCCGCCGAAGAGGAGAACGAATATGAAATTGTCGACGATTACGAAGAAGACGAATATGCCGAGGATGAAGAAGACGAGACTGAATCCGAAAAAGAACCGGAAATAGTTGATGCGGAAGAAGATGTCGAATATACCGATATTCACGATGACGAATATGTAGACGAGCCGGATGATGAGGATGATGAGGATGATGAGGATGATGAGGATGATGAGGATGATGAGGATGACGAAGACATCCTTGTACCGGAACCGGAAGAGGAGGAAACAACCGAGGAACAGGTTGAAGACGAACATGAAGTTGAAACTCTGGAAGAAGAAATCATCGTGAAGTCTGAAGAAAACGGATATTTCAATCCTCATTTCGACGAACCGGAGAAACCGGCAGCCGAAGAATCTGAAGAAGAACCGTTTGACCATTCCAAATATACAGCTTACCAGCCGCATTTCGAGGATGAGGAAGAACCTGCAGCAACAGAAGAACCGGAAGCAGAAGAATCCGAACCTGAAACCGCCGAACCGGAGGAAGAAGAGGACGATACCTTCGATGATTTCGAAATCGAAATAGATGGCGAGCCGGAAGCGGAAGATGAGGCAACTGAAGAAGAACCTGAAGAAGATGTTCGTGTAGACGAAGTGCTGCAGCGCAATATTTCAAAGAATCTGAAAAAAGCGTTTACATTGAACGACCGTTTCAGATACAGACGCGAACTTTTCGAAAACAGCGACGTACAGATGACAAATACGCTGAATCTTATCGAGACCATGAACTCGTTTGACGAGGCTGAAGAATATTTCTACGAAGATTTGGCGTGGGACAAAGAATCTCCGGAAGTACACGACTTCATGGAGGTGATTAGAAAACATTTTGCTTAAAATTATGTCAGGAAAATTATATGTTGTTCCTACTCCTGTAGGAAACCTGGAGGACATGACTCCGCGCGCAATCACCGTGCTTAAAGAAGCCGACGTTGTGCTTGCCGAGGATACGCGTACCAGCGGAATTCTGATGGAACATTTCGGTATTGCCACCAGAATGGCAAGCCACCACAAATTCAACGAACACGAAACCGTAAAAGGCGTAGTGGAGCAGTTGAATGCCGGACAGACTATCGCACTGATTTCCGATGCGGGAACTCCGGCAATTTCAGACCCCGGTTTCATGCTGGTGAGAGAATGCCGCAATCAGGGTGTTGAAGTGGAAACATTACCGGGACCGACAGCATTTGTTCCGGCACTTGTAAACTCCGGACTTCCGTGCGAGAGATTCTCTTTCGAAGGATTCCTGCCGCAGAAGAAAGGTCGTGCCACAAGACTTGCCGAACTGGCAAAGGAACCGAGAACCATGATTTTTTACGAATCACCGATGCGTCTGGTGAAAACACTGGAACAGTTCGCCCAAAACTTCGGCGCTGGCAGACCGGCATCCGTGAGCCGCGAGATTTCAAAAATCCACAACACTACCGAAAACGGTACGCTGGAAGAATTGAAAACATTCTTCGAAGCCAACTCTCCGAGAGGTGAAATCGTCATTGTAGTAGAAGGATTCCATGAAACAGCGGACAAAGTAAAAAAAGACAAATACGCTCAGTTTAAGAATAAAACTAAAATAGACCAATCAATTTAAACAGTTTAATTATGAGAAAGATTGCATTTTTAACACTATGTAGTTGCGCATTGTTGGCTACATTATTTTCATGCAACAGCGGTAAATTGAAAGAAGCCGAAGCACAGAATCAGGAATTGAGAGATTCTCTGTACGAAGAAAAAGCTGCTCAGGACAGCTTGATGTCTCTGCTGACTGAGGTGACAACCGGCATGTCTGAAATCAAGGAAATGGAGAAAATTATCAACAGCACAAACTTCAACAAAGAAACTCCGTCCAAGAAAGAAGAAATCAAAAACGATATGATACTTATTGCCAAGACTCTTGAAGCAAGACGCAACAGAATCGAAGAACTTGAGAAAAAACTTAGAAATTCCGGTGCATACAGCAATAAGATGCAGAAAAATATCGACGCTTTGAAAGCCCAGATCAACGAACAGGCTGCTGAAATCATGAACCTTCAGGACCAGTTGAAACAGGCAAACGTAGAAATCGAAGGTTTGAACGTCAAAGTGGAAGAATTGAATACTGCGGTTGATTCCGTTACAGTGATGAAAGAAGAAGCTGAACAGGAAGCCGTAAGAATCGCCAACGAAATGAACACTTGCTACTATGTATACGGTACCAACAAGGAACTGAAAGAAGCAAATGTTATCGAAAAGAAATTCCTGGGTAAAACAAAGGTTATGGAAGGTGAATACGAGTTGTCTTACTTCACAAAAGCAGACAAGAGAACATTGCTTGAAATTCCTTTGCACACCAAGAAAGTGAAAGTTTGGACAAAACAGGCTGCAGAATCTTTCGAATTGGTGGAAGATGAAGAGGGCTACAAGACATTGAAGATTACAGACCCGGCTAAATTCTGGGAATTGTCCAACTTCCTTGTTATTCAGGTTAACTGATCATCAATTTAAGTCAAACAAAAACATTCCCTGTGCGTATCCGCGTACGGGGAGTGTCATTTTTAGAGCAATGTTTCATCATTTTACACACGATATAACAGGAATTGCACTGCCGGCGCAGTTTACTTATCCGTTTGAATATACTCCGCACAGACTGACCGTACTGGCTGCGGAACAGGTGCAGCTGGAACTGCAAACCTCCGGCGACTGGAGCGGACTTGCGGAAGAGGGCAAGATGTTCGGTGTGCTGGTTGTGAAGAATCCGGATGGAGAAACCGGATTCCTTGCCGCGTATTCCGGCAACTTCAACGGCCGCAACGACTATCCGTATTTCGTTCCGCCGGCGTATGATTTGCTGAATCCCGACGGATTTTTCCCCGCTGAGGAGGCTGCTCTCGGTTTGAGAAATCTCGAAATCGAAAAACTTGAAAATTCCGAGATGTATTGCGGTGTAAAGGCTCGTTTGAAAGAAACCGAAGAACGCGGAAATGCCGAAATCGAAGAATTCAAGATGCAAATCAGCATCTCCAAAGCCAAACGCGACGCATTGCGTGCGGCGGGAGCGACATCGGAACAGGAAGCGGAGATGATTCGCGAAAGCCAGTATCTGAAAGCCGAACTTAAACGCAAAAAACAGGCGGTACAGGCGGCAATCGACGAGGCTGCAAAAGCCGTGGCGGTGTTTGAGGATAAAATCAATGCTCTGAAACAAAGCCGTGCTGAAAAGTCGGCCGAAGTGCAGAACCGCATCTTCAAATCGTTTGTAATGCTGAATGCATACGGCGACAAAGCCGATCTGCTTGAAATCTTCAAAGATACCCCGCAGGTTATTCCTCCGGGTGGTTCCGGCGAGTGTGCCGCACCGAAACTGCTGCAGTATGCCTATCTGAACGGATATCAGCCGATAGCGATAGGTGAATTTTGGTGGGGAAAATCCCCGAAATCCAAAATTCGACATCATGGTGTGTTCTATCCGTCATGTACCGCGAAATGCAAACCGATTCTCGGCTTCATGCTGCAGGGACTGGATGTCGAATCCAATCCGATGGAGAAAGTCGCAGATAAAGAGATTGAACCCGTGTGGGAAGATGAACGTCTGATAGTTATTAACAAGCCCGAAGGACTGCAGAGCGTTCCCGGTAAGGCAGTACAGGAATCGGCATTGACGCTGATATCCGAAAAATGTGGCAGAGAACTCTATCCCGTGCACCGTCTGGATATGGCGACTTCCGGACTGCTGATATTCGCAAAAGATGCTGAGGGGCAGAAAGTGATGTTTGCAATGTTCGAAAACCGAGAGGTGGAGAAACACTATGCCGCCGTGCTTGAAAAGGAGATATACCGTGATTGCGGAACGATAGAACTGCCGATTTGCAGTGATTACGAAAACCGCCCGCGACAGATGGTTTCCTATGAAGACGGTAAGGAAGCCGTGACCGAATTCAAAGTGTTGAAGAGGTCAGCCGGCAAGACTTTGGTAGATTTTTCTCCGATAACCGGGCGTACACATCAGCTGCGAGTTCATGCAGCGCATAAAGACG
>SAMEA104404100__coassemble_2475_pt1 | contig 13878 bp, 15 predicted proteins | sample SAMEA104404100__metabat2_high_PE_008 | metagenome-assembled genome bin SAMEA104404100 (sample SAMEA104404100) | Balaenoptera acutorostrata | reverse complement strand
TATGCACATCTTTTTACACATAAATATTTATCAAATTAATTCCGCCAACGGGTTAATTATATGTAGTTTGTTTGCAAAATCACACATAGAATACTTATAAAATACATTTGAAAATCTGACAAATTCATCATTATTCATTTTTTATCTTTACTTTTGTATAAATAATCAATAAATTTGGAATCTGATGGTAAAGCAACTTTCTATTTTCCTTGAAAACAAATCGGGAAGTCTTGCAAAAGTAACAGAAATACTTGCAAGAGAAAACATAAATATAATGGTGTTCTCAGTGAGCGACGCTACTGAATACGGTATTCTTCGCATGGTGGTTTCCAACCCTGACAACGCTTACAGCATATTAAAAAGCAAAAACTACTCTGTATTGACTTCTGAAGTAGTAGCTGTAAAACTTGTAGACGGAACAGGCGAACTGTTCAAAGTGCTGGACGTTATTGCCGAAACACAGACAGGCATCGACTACATATACTCTTTTGCCGCTTCTACAAACAAATCCGTGGTAATCATCCATTCCAACGACAATGCGGATTTAAACAAGATTCTTTCCGATAAAGGATTTGATTTGTATTAATACATTATCATTATATATAAGAAAAGTCGCGTCTCTTTCGAAATGCGACTTTTTTGTATATACGCAATTTTTTTATTCCGTATAAATCATCTTTCTGGTCATTCCTCCGTCGACAACCATAATCTGCCCGTTGATAAAATCATTACCGGGCTCGCACAGAAAGAAACACATCTTCGCGATGTCTTCCGGTTTTCCGACACGGTTGGAGGGATGCTTTCTGTGATTCGCCTCGGTCAGTTTTTCATAACCTTCGTTGCAAATCCATCCCGGAGCAACGGCATTTACTGTAATGTTGTATTCTGACAACGATGCTGCAAGCGCATGGGTCAACGCGGAAATACCGCCCTTGGATGCGGAATAGCCTTCCGTTCCCGGTTCACTCTGGATATATCGGATGGAACTAATGTTGACGATTCGTCCGTATTCCGGCAAAGTTTCCATCCACTTGCGGTGAATAGCCATACGGCGCGCAGTAACAAAAGCGGCACGCAGATTGGTATCGATGGTTTTGTCGAAATCTTCCACGCTTGTTTCAGTAATCGGTTTCTGTTCGAATACTCCCGCGTTGTTGACAATAATGTCTATATCACCCCAGTCTTCTATAATTCTGGAAATACATTCGTCAAGCGCAGCCGCATCGCAAACATCGGCAGGATAGAATTTCGCTCCGGTAGCCTGTGCGGTTAACGTTCCCTGTTTGGTATTGATGTCGCAGAATGCCACCTGACAGTCCGCTTTGCGAAACTGCTCCACGATTGCTCTACCTATTCCGGACGCTCCGCCAGTAACAAAAACTCTACGGCTCGGAAATTTTATTACAAAATCTCCCGGTTTTGCTTTCGGTGCGGTTCTGCGCGGTGCAGGATGCATTCCCTTACGCTGTTTGTATTCTTCAAATTTGTTTTCCAGATAGTTGTCTGCCATAACAAAAACTCTAATTTTTCTTAATCATAAGCAAAAATAAGATTTTTTTGCTACTTTTGCGAAGAATCGGAACGACAAAAAAATTTTGTCGGTGTTTTCCTGAATAAATATATACGGTGACACAAATGAAGAAATACGGTAAAATATTGTTCTTTACACTGGCTGTTTTGTTTTGCGGACTAAACTGTGGCAGCATTGCTGCATCCGTACAGCAAGCGGACGATACCGTCAAGTCACTGAATCTGATTCAGCCGCAATCGGAAAATCAGACTACATGGGAAATCACTGGTGAAAATTCAAATGCACTTCTTATCAACGCATTTGTAAGAGTTAACCCATGTTCCAACACTCCCGGCTTCAGAAAATTTACATCAAAAGACGGAGTTGCATACTGCAAAGCGGAAAATCTGAATACCGCTTTCGGCAATTCTACTCTGCCGGGACATTTTATCCAAATATCTCAAAACTTTGACAAAGCAAAGGAATACTTCGTTTATTTCTTGCGGAGGCTCATCATTTAGCATTTCATTTCGTTTTAAAGTACAGGCAGTCCGCTGCCTCATACTGAAATTGCCACCGCACATCGTGCGGCGATTTCTGCGTGTATATCTGCACAAATTTCCACAATCTCAAATATTTAACAAAACGAAATGAAAAATCTCAACAATATTGAAGACGTAATCTCTTTAAACGAATCAATTGTAAAAGCATCCAAAAACATTATTCTTGACATCTCCCTGATTGTTGCGGGTATTATACTTTTTGCCGCGAGCGGTTTTGTTGCCGAAATATCCGACAGTCTGATGTTATCCCTTGCATCAATCGGTGTAGTGACTACTTTTTACGGTCTTGCCAAACTTCTTGTTCCATCGAAAAATCTAAAATACACATATTCTAACGAACCTTTGGAAAAAATAACGTTTTCTCTGGGAAATGAAAACGAACAGCAATGCATGAACAAAATCAACGGTATGGATTACTACACACTGAAAAAATTCAAACCGCAGGCCAACAACGGCCAGAAAATGGTTATTGTTTATATCACCGAAAGCGAAAGCATCCGCATTTCGCAAATGCTGAATTTCGCTCACTACAGCTATGAACCGACAACAGAACCTGTTGTAAAAATTAAAGAGAAATAAACAAAAAAACACACATACTGTAAGGCAACATACTAGTTTTTTTCTTTCTGAACTCAGCCATGAGTGACGCCGGTTTCCCGCCGGCGTTTTTTTTTTGTTTGTACCGGTCCATATCGTTCCACAGCCGATTTTTTCACGGAGAATGTTTGTACGGTAATTTCCATTTGCTAACTTTGTTCAAGATATATGCGCAAACAGAAGAAACAGAAAATATCATCCGGACACGCAATTCTGTGGATTGTCATGATTTCCACAGTCTTGCTGGGACTCGGCATCTGGTATGTGGTACGTGCAGAACAGGCCAAGCGTATCAAGGAATATATCGCGCAGTATCCGGTTGCCGGCATCGACGTTTCGTCTCACAACGGCAATGTAGATTTCAACGAGGTGTATGCGGACAGCATCCGTTTCGTGTATATCAAATGCTCCGAAGGAGCGTCTTTCCATGACAGAAATTTCGACAAAAATTATGAAAATGCCCGCAAAACAGGCATTGCGGTCAGTGCATACCATTTCTTCCGCTTTGACGTAAACGGCACTTTGCAGGCGCAGAACTTTCTGAGCCGTCTGAAAGGAAAAACCATCGACTTTCCGCTGGCTATCGATGTGGAGAAAGACGGAAATCCGACCACACAAACCGATATCATCGTTTCCCGTCTGCAGGAAATGATCAACTACCTTGAGGAACGGAACATTCCGGTTATCATCTATACCAACATGGAGGGACACGACCGCTTCTGCAAAAAATACTTCGCCAACTATCCTTTATGGCTAGCGCGTTTCCGCAAACCGGATTCCGACATCGACTGGTCGGTCTGGCAGTACAGCCACGAACACGAGGTTCCGGGCATCAAAGGTGACGTGGACATGAACGTATTCTGCGGCTCCGAATCTGACTTTGCCGCCTGGCTGGGCAAATATTCTTTTTAGCATCTCGTTTTTTCATGTAATAATAGACGATGTTTTGCGTTTATATTTTTAGGTAACTATCTATAAACAGAAAACGAATGCATTTACGCAACCTGAAATATATATTCTCAATATTCATTATTGCAGTCATATCAATTGCAGCGCCGCATGATGCGGGGGCTTTTGATTTGTCTACCTACACCGCTTCTTCCCGACTTTCGGAAGGCAGATGGGTGAGGGTTCAAGTCGAACGGGACGGAATCTACAAAATCACGCAGTCGGATATCTCCAAATGGGGATTTTCTACGCTTGCAAACATTCGCGTATACGGCTACGGAGGTGCTCCGCTTTCCGATGTTCTGACTCTTGACAACTATATTGACGACCTTCCGCAAACTCCGGTATTGAGAACCGGTAATGCAATCCTATTTTTCGGCAAAGGACCGGAAACATGGAAAACAGGCGACGCAAACGACATCACCTACCGTCAGATTCAGCATCCGTATGCCACTGCAGGCTATTATTTCATTACCGAGAGTACTGAAACCGAAGACCTTGCATTCGAACTTAAAGACAACAAATCCGCAACCGAGGGCGAACTTCAGGATTGGTTTACAGAACGTGTTTACCACGAAAAAGAACTGCTTTCTCCGGGTATGACCGGACGCCTGCTGCTGGGAGAGGATTTCAAATACAAAACCACACAGTCTTTCGAATTTGCGCTTAAAGGTATCGTTCCGGGACATGAAGTCCAGGTGGCTACCTCTTTTGCAGCGAAAGTGATGAACGGCAATTCATTTCTGAATTTCAAACAGAACGGTATTACCGTTACCGGCAAATCCGCATACATCTACCCCGTTACCGACCCGGCTCACGAGCATCTGAAAATGGTGTACGATGTCCGCAAATTCAAAACTTCAGGCGAAAAGCTATCCTATACGCTGATTTACAGCTACAACGGGACATTGTACAAAGCATATCTGGACTACATTACCGTCAACTACCGCCGCGCACTGAAAATGGAGAACAGCAGTCTGCCGTTCCGTGCAGTCGGCATCAAACGGATGTCCGTTGCAGGCACTACTTCCGAAACAAAAATTCTGGATATAACAGACCCGGCAAAACCTTTTGAAATCAAAACGACAGGAAACGACGGAAACAGAATTTTCTCCACCTACTCTGCAGGCAACCACGAATATATCGCTTTCAACCCGTCGGCAAGCTACCCTTCTCCGACATTCGTTGAAAATGTAGCCAACCAGAATCTGCACGCTGAAGCGATTCCGGAAATGATTATCATCACTCCGGCAGAATTCAGAGCCCAAGCACAGCGCATCGCTGACATGCACCTTGAAATGGACTGCATGAAAGTGCTGGTTGTTACTCCGCAGCCGATATACAACGAGTTTTCTTCCGGTATGCCGGACATGAACGCCTACCGCCGTCTTGCCAAAATGTTCTACGACCGGGGCAACGCGATTGCGGACACCACAAAACTGAAATATCTTCTGATGTTCGGCCGCAGTTCATACGATAACCGCCAGATTACCGAACCGGTCAAGAAGAACAACTATCCGAAGTTGCTGACATGGGAATCAGTGGAGGGCGACAACGAAAGTACATCCTATAATACCGATGATATTCTTGCATTTCTGGATGACAACGCCAGATATTTCAAGAACGAAAAACTTCGGATTGCAGTCGGTCGCATGCCGGTGAAGAGCGTTACCGAAGCCAAACAGATGGTGGACAAACTCATCGAATACACTCAAAACAAGAATCAAGGCGTGTGGAAAAACAGTATTCTTGCCATTGCAGATGATGAGGACAACGGCGTACACATGGAACAGATGGACGACGTGCTGAACCGTATGAACTCCGGTGACGGCAAAAAATATTTCTTCAATCACGTATATCTTGACGCTTACACCGCAACCAGTGCAGGTGCCGGCCGTTTCTATCCAGACGCCAAGAAGGAGATGTTCGAGAAATTGAATCAGGGCTGTTTGTGGGTTAACTATATAGGCCACGCCAACCCACAAAGCTGGACACATGACGGATTACTGAATATTACCGACATGCAGACAAAGTTCTTCTACAACAACCTGCCACTATTCTATACCGCAACCTGTGAATTTACTCGCTGGGATTCCGATGTGGTTTCTGGCGGCGAACTGCTGTATCTGAACACTGCCGGCGGTGCCATCGCACTGATTTCTACTTCCCGCGTAGTTTATATCTCGGACAATGGTGTGCTGAGCAACTATATAGCATCTCAGGTATTCAAAAAAGAGAAAGACGGACAGTACCAGCGTATCGGCGACATCCTGAAGAACGCCAAAAATTCATATCCGGGCGGCAACAACAACAAACTGAGATATTCTCTGACCGGGGACCCGGCTTTGAGACTGAACTATCCGACCGAAAATATAAAAATTGACCGTATCAACACCTACAAACCAGGAGACGCTGACGCTCCGGTGATTCAGGCAAGCTCTCAAGTCGAAATCGAAGGCCGCATCGTGGATGCCATGGGTAATACCGAAGAGGATTTTAACGGTATCATCACTCCTAAATTCTATGACGCACAGGAATCCGTAGAGACCAACGGCTACGGAGAAAACGGCAAGAAACACGTTTTTTACGAATATTCAAACATGCTGTACATGGGACAGGATTCCGTAAAAAAAGGCAAGTTCCTTATCAAATTCAATATGCCGTCGGAAATCACCAACAACTACAGCGAAGCGCTTATCAACCTGTATGCAAACAGCGATAAGGGTGTTGAAGCGAATGGATATTTCAACAATCTGTTTGTTTACGGTTACGACGAATCCGGCTTTGAAGATAGCAAAGGTCCGGAAATCGAATACCTTACTCTGAATGGTTCTTCGTTTGAGGACGGTGGAAGCGTAAACGAATCTCCGATGGTAATGGCAGCCGTTTCCGACGAAAACGGTATCAATCTTTCTTCTGCTGGTATCGGACACCAGATGACCATTTTGCTGGACAACTCCGTCAATATCGAGGACGTTGCCAACTACTATACTCCGACAATCGGCAAAAACGGCGGTACTATCGCCTACCCGCTTTCAAATCTTGAACCGGGCGAACATTCATTGAGATTCAAGGTTTGGGATATCAACAACAACTCCAGTGAAAAGACTATCACGTTCAAAGTCGTTCCGGGACTTGCTCCTGAAATGTACGATGTCTACACAACCGCTAATCCGGCAAGCGTGGAAACGAAATTCTACGTTACCCACAACCGTCCGGGCGGCTACATTACCGTGAAACTGGAAGTGTTCGACCTGATGGGACGTCCGGTATGGAGCAAAATCGAATCCGGCAAGAGCGAGGACTTCACCTCATTCCCGGTTTGCTGGGATTTGAACGACAACGCCGGCCGCAGAGTGAGCCGCGGAATCTACATCTACCGCGCAAGCATTTCCGCTCAGGACGGCGGCGAAGCTACGACAAAATCGAAGAAAATCGCAGTTACTGCTCAATAATATGAACAACGGGGTATAAATTACTCCGTTGTTTTTATTTATTCCCATTTTTTATATACCTTTGTCACTGAAAATCAAAAAATAAGGCATTTCCGAAAGGTGATGCGCATTGTTTAACTAATATTTTTAATTTTGGATCCTGACCCACTTTCGTGCCTGACGGCAATTATTTGTAATATACCTGAATCAGCAGTTGTAATTAATACACCCACAATCGGAAGCATTATCGCCATTATATGCGGTTGTTTCGCTCTTGTATCTTCAGCGTTCGCATCAGCATCGGAAATTGCATTTTTCTCGCTGACTCCGCAACAGGAAGAAAATATTGAGGAAAATCCGAACAACAAAAAAGCTGTAAATCTAATCAAACAACCGGAAAAACTTCTTGCAACAATATTAATACTAAACAATCTTGTCAATATCCTTGTCGTAACTCTTTTCAGTTTTGCGATAAACCAGATATTCATATTCAACAGCGATGTTCTGAGTTTCATCATCCAGTCCGTTGTGTTGACTTTCATCATTCTTCTGTTCGGCGAAATAGTTCCGAAACTTTATGCAACAAACCACAACCAGTCTTTTGCAATATTCAGTGCCGGAATTCTCTATCCGTTGGGCAAAGTATTCAGCCCGCTGAGCAAGATTTTGATGAAAAGTACCTATATCGTCAACAAAATCACTTCCACTCACGGTGATGAACTTTCTACCGAAGACCTTTCCCAAGCGCTTGAAATTACAGACGTAAAAGCAGGTGCCGAAAAGGAATTCCTTGAAGGTATCCTTAAATTCGGAGACAAAACCGTTACTGAAATCATGAGCCCGCGCATGGATATCGAAGATATCAGTTTTGACAGCGATTTCGACAAAGTGGTCGACATCATTATCGAAACAGGATATTCCCGTCTTCCGGTTTATGACGGAAATGCGGACAACATCAAGGGTATTCTTTATGCCAAAGACCTTCTTCAGTACATCGGCAAAGCCGAGAAGAATTTCAACTGGCAAAGACTCCTTCGTCCGGCTTACTTCGTTCCGGAAACACGAATGATTGACGACCTTTTGGAAGACTTCCGTATCAAAAAGATTCACATGGCCATCGTAGTGGACGAATTCGGCTGTACTCAGGGTATTGTAACCCTTGAGGACGTGCTGGAAGAAATCGTCGGCGATATAAATGACGAATACGATACAGAAGAAACTTTCTACAAAAAACTGCCGGACAATACCTATATTTTCGACGGCAAAACCATTCTTCACGATTTCTTCAAAGTGACAGGCATCGATGAAGAACAATTTGAAGACGTTACCGAAGACGCTGAAACACTTGCAGGTCTTCTTCTTGAAATAAAGGGTGATTTCCCGAAAGCAAAGGAAACCATCAACTACAAAAACTGCCGCTTCCTCGTTCTTGAGGTTGAAAAGCACCGCATCAGTTCCGTTAAGGTTAAAATTCTTGAAAACGGCAATGAAGCTCAGGCATAATTACCGGACAATAGCTGCATTTCTGATTGTGGCAGTTGTACTCGTATCTGCAGTTGTGTCCTGCAGTTCCGGGAATGACAATGCCGTACCACGGCCGAAAGGCTACTTCAGAATTTCTCCCTACACTCCGGAATACACCGTTTTCGACGGCGCTCCGCTCGGTATTCAGATCAACAAATCCGCTGCGGTAAAGATTACCAACAATGCCGCTACAAAAGATGGCAGTTTATGGTTCGACATCTCCTATCCGAGATACAACGCAACCGTTTACTGTTCCTACGTTCCGATTGAGAAAAAGGAATTCAAAGCCCACATGAACAACCGCATGCAACGCGTGATGGACAATACCCGCTACGGGCATCCGATGTGCGTCACTTTTGAAGATACAATTCACGGTATCGCATCCCATCTGTTCATGGCATCCGAAAAAAATGTCACTCCAGTGCAGTTCATCGCAACAGACAGCACCAGATTCGTATACACCGGCACGCTGTTCATGAACGGAACAATGCAACCGGATTCCATAGCTCCCGTAGTCAACTATATCACGGACGATATTATGTATATGCTTCAAAACCTGAATCCTGAAATAAAATGAAACAGATACTTCGTCTTGACATATTCGGTGCCGACATCTACATAATACAGGTGAAAAGCAGTGATTCGGAACTGCTGGAATTATGTGCGGAAACCGGAATGGAAAAACAGAAAATACAAAATATAAAGGCGGCTTCCAGACGCAAAGAAAAGGCGGCAACACTGCTGATTCTTGCGAAAATGCTCAACACCGCCGTTGAAATCTGCCACAAAGAATCGGGAGCACCTTATCTGAAAGGCAGAAACGAGCATATCTCCATTTCCCATTCGGGAGACTTCGTTGCAGTTGCCGTCGGCTCCGAAGCCGGAATAGGCATTGACATCGAAATTAAAAAAGACCGGATTCTGAAAGTTCGCGAACGCGTTTTCTCCCCTACCGAACTGGCAACAATGCCGGAAAACGATATCAACGCCAACCTTGCCGGATGGACCTCCAAAGAGGCGCTTTTCAAAGCAATTCCAGAATCCGACATCAATTTCAGAGAACATCTGCACCTGCAGATTCCCGAAATCACAACCAAAGATGAAATTATCCGCCATACCGCATCTGAATCGGGATCTCCGAGACATGACAGCTATGATATGACAACAATTATAAACGACAACTTTGTATTTACAATCGCTAAACAAAACAAATCTATATAGATATGGAAAAAAACAAAAAAATGGATCTCAGAATCAAATTAACGCTGTTAATTCTGTTATCACTCATTGCAGCAATACCTGCCTGGTGCTGCACCTCTCTTATCGCAGGCAAAAAAGCTACGCTTGACGGCTCTACAATGATTACCTATGCAGCCGACTCCCACGTACTTTACGGTGAATTGTACCGCTACCCTGCCGCTGACCACAAAAAAGGCGAAATGCGCGTGGTCAAAGACTGGGACACATACAAATATCTTGGTGAAATTCCGGAAGTTACCCACACTTATTCAGTTGTCGGCAATATGAACGAACACCAACTTGCCATTGCAGAATCCACATGGGGCGGACGTCCCGAGCTTATTGACACAACAGGTATCATCGACTACGGTTCCATGATTTACATCACTTTGCAGCGTGCAAAAACAGCGCGCGAAGCGATTAAGGTGATGACTGACCTTGCCAATACTTACGGCTATGCCAGCAGCGGAGAATCTTTCTCCATCGCAGACCCGAACGAGGTATGGATTATGGAAATGATCGGCAAAGGCAATGTTGAAAAAGGTGTTGTATGGGTGGCAATCCGCATTCCGGACGACTGCATCTCCGGCCACGCCAACCAGGCTCGCATCCATCAGATTCCTTTCGGTGACAAAGAAAACTGCATGTACAGCGAAGACGTTATCTCATTTGCCCGCAAACAGGGTTACTACCAGGGTAAAGACGAAGACTTCAGCTTCTCAAAAGCATATGCAGTTTACGACTATCTTGCACTTCGCGGATGTGACGCTCGCGTTTGGGCATATTACAATATGTATGCAGACGATATGGGACGCTATTTCGACTGGTGCGACGGCAATCTTGATGCAGAGATTCTTCCACTGTACGTAAAACCGAGAAAGAAAGTTTCCGTAAACGATATGAAACAGGCAATGCGCGACCACTTCGACGGTACTCAATTTGACATGCACAACGATATCGGCGGCGGTCCGTGGAAATGTCCTTACCGTTTCCGTCCTTTGACATTCAAGGTTGACGGTATTGAATATACCAACGAACGCGCCATCGCTACACAACAGACAGGATTCAGCTTCGTGGCACAGGTCCGCAACTGGTTGCCGGACAATATCGGCGGCGTACTTTGGTTCGGCGTTGACGATGCAAACACCTGCGTTTATGTTCCGATGTACTGCTCAATGACTGAAGTTCCGAACAGTTACAAAGTGGGCAACGGCGACCTTCTGAATCTTTCATGGGATGCAGCATTCTGGGTAAACAACTATGTTGCCAACCAGGCATACGGCCGCTACAGCCTGATGATTGACGATATCCGCAAAGTTCAGAAAGGCATCGAAAGCAAACTTGAGAACGAACAGAATGCAATCGAAGCAAAAGCGCTTGAAATGGCGAAAACTTCTCCGGAAGAGGCTTCAAAAATGTTGAACGAATATTCTGTCAGCATCGCTGAAAATACAACAAAACGCTACAAAGAACTTGGTGATTACCTTTTGGTAAAATTCCTTGACGGCAACGTGAAGAAAGAAGCCAACGGCAAATTCGAACGTACTCCGGAAGGATGTCCGGTTAGTCCGAACCAGCCGGGTTATGACGAAAAATATTACGAAAACATCGTCAAAGAAGCCGGCAAACACTTCCGTATGAAAGACGTTAAACTGTAAAACAGTTCAACGGAACGGCTGACAACCGGTCCGCTGACATCAGAATAAAATAGCGCGGGGCTAATCAGCTCCGCGCTATTATTTTTATACGATAACACAATCAATGCTTTTTGTGTTTTTTCTTCTTTTTGGAATTCATGATGATGTATCCGGAAATCAGCGTCAATGTCAACAGCAGACCAGCAAGGAATACGAACAACACGGATAGCGGACCGATGAACGGAGAGTAACAGCGTCCTACGTGCAGTTCCAATGCGAAATTCCACAAAGCCATCGGCTGCTCTTTCATCAGTTCCGGCATGGCTGAAATTTTGAGTTCTTCACCGTTATTGACCACTGCCCCCGCGGACATAGTCGAATATGATTTCGTCCGCCGCTTTCAAATCGTCGGAATACCCCGAAACTGAGGTGCTGCTGAAGATGCGCAATTCTTCAGGGTCATATGGTTTTCCGTCCGTACAGTCAATCACCGTACCGGCAACAGGGTTCCAGCGGAACATCCCGCCGAACGAGTCCAAGAGCCATTCATTGTCGCCGTAACGGTCGAAAATATTGATACCCATCGGACTAATCGGCGGGGGCATACTGAATGCGCTCAGGCACGGAATTGAAGTTCTTCAGACTGTAGAATCCTTCGGATGTGGAAACCAGCCAGCGGTTGACAATGTTATCCCAGCGGATGGCACGGAATTTTCCGGTCCATATGTTTTCGTTATCCAAAGTGGAGTCGGGTACCGGTTTAACCGAATTCATTACCAGCGGAATCATCAGCGGCGGGCGCAGACACATTCCGGGTGCGGCAAGAATAACAGTCGGTATAATCAGCCATTTGCCCAGATGATGGTGCCAGCACAACGATTTTTTCAGTGTTTTTGCCTCGACCTTGACATCCTTCTTTTTGCGTTTTTTGCGGCGAATCAGTTTCGGCATCAGGGTATATAGAATACCGGTGACGCACAGAACGATGATAACGACCGCCATTGCACCGACAAACAGTTTTCCCGGCAGTCAGAACAACGCCCCGCTGTGCAGCAGCCATACGGTTCTGAACAGTGACACTTTCGGAGTATCGCCTTCGGGTGCGTCCAGTTCGTGACGAATAAAGTTGGCTAAGGGGCAACTGCTTCGTATATGGCTGAACGTCCGAGTACAATCAACGTATCGCCTTTAAACGTAATATCAGCAATGCGTTCATCGTTTTCCGCAGGTGTTTTCAACATCTATTTGCCGTCTTTACCCAGGCGATAAAAGTCGTAAAGACCTGCACACCAGACACTACTGTCCGGCATGGTGATGACGTGGCTGATTTTTCGGTTATCAACGCCTTCCATGATTCCGGCATTGAGCGGCATAAACGTAGAAATGCAGGAATCCGATTGCCAGATTCCTGCATTTCCGTAAACCCAGATATTACCGTCCGGTTGAGCTGTTGTTCCCTTGATTATTCCGTTATTCCAGTTCTCGTAGTGGTAATCCGACGGCAACCACCAACGACTCACCTCACATTCGGCGAAGGCTTCACGATGGTTCATAATAATACCCGAGAAACAGAACATCAGAATGAAGAAAGAGAAAAACAACCCCACCCATTTATGGTATTTTCTCCAGAATTTCTTCATAGAAAATTACTGCAATACATTATAAGGTTTCAGACTGAAACCGGTCCCAATTTGCCCGCATCATCGCGGGCTGCGGACCGAAAAATTCCCCTTAAAAAATTAATTTCCCTGATTTTGGAGGAAGTGTACATAATCTTGTTTCGCAATTACCGGAAGGATATCCCGTCTGAAAACAACAGTGCAGATTCCTACTCAGCACTGCAAAATTAAGCATAAAACGATTAGTTGTCAATACTAACTTTTAGTGATTTTTGGCACCGGAAGTCTGTAATATCTCCGCATTATAACAATCCGGTTACAACGGTATGTATACAAAAAAGAACGGCCTCTTTTCAGAAGCCGTTCCGATGAATTATGTGAATTCGATTATTTTACGAATTTAACTGTCTTGACAGCGTCAGCTGTTTTAACTGTAGCTACGTAAACACCGTTTGCAAGAGCGTCAACTGCGATAGCTGCTGTTTCCGCTGCCGGAGCTGCATTTGCAACAACTGTACCGTTAGCTGCATATACAAGAACTGATTCGATGTCTGAAGTAGCATTAACATTAAGAACGTTGCCGTCAACTACAACTGTCAATCCTTCTGCTTCAACTGCTTCAACACCTGAAAGTTTGATATCGTCAAGTTTTGCAGTACGTGTTGCTGTATCGTCATATTTATTAAACTGCTTTTCATCAAAGTCGACTACCCCAGTCCATTCCACGAAAGGAACATCAGGATCATCAGAATCTGTACTTTCGTGTACACCCTAGAATGCGTCAACACCCCCTTAAACAACTACACC
>SAMEA104404100__coassemble_2343_pt1 | contig 14587 bp, 8 predicted proteins | sample SAMEA104404100__metabat2_high_PE_008 | metagenome-assembled genome bin SAMEA104404100 (sample SAMEA104404100) | Balaenoptera acutorostrata | reverse complement strand
CCTCAACTGATGCGCCTTCTTCTATAAAGATTTTGCTTCTGCCGTCTTCAAAATTAGGATTGCCGATAATGGTATTGGTGTTGCTCACCGGCTGTGATATGCGTCCGGCTGTCAGGTCGTTGAAATCGCGCGCCTGTGCCTCTTTGTTTTTTACGAAGATATCGTAAAGCATGGTGATGGAAAGCGCATCCTTAGGGTATTCGATTACCTCTGTGGATTTGCTGTTTTTGAAATCTTCATATTCGCCGCGGAATGCAATTACGGTCCCGTCCATAGCCAGAGCCTGTCCTGGAGTCAGTGCGATAACTGCGGCTTTCAGGTCGTCATCTGGAGTAACATTTCCGGCAATGAAAAGGTTGTCTTCTTCGACTTCGAGTTTATATTTAGGGTTTAAATACTCAACGGTTATAAAGGAGTAATGTGCGTATGGAAATGCTCTTTCCCATTTTTCGCGAATTGTTGTAATACCTAATCTTATGTCGCATACAGGACGTGTGTAGGTCATGGGGAGCAGATTCTCCCATACATTGTGATTGTCAAAAAATACTATATTCAACATAGTCTGTTTCAGTTTGTACAATTTACAAAGATAACGATTGAGCGCAGGATTAACAAATTAAATTTTCTGAATAAATGTTGTATTAATCTGCTTGCTTTTAATAAAAGATTGAACGAAAAATCGAGATTTTTACGTGCTATAAAAACAGCCCCGTTCTGAATGAAGCGGGGCTGAATTGTTATTCGGGATTATGAATTATTCAAATCTTCCGTGGCAGTTTTTGTATTTTTTACCGCTGCCACAAGGACACGGATCATTTCTGCCGATTCTCGGACCTGCAATAATAGGGTCGACGTGCTGCTGTTGTCCCTGAGGAGCATTTGCAGCTTGACGCTGTGCGCTTTCTCCCGGATATTCCTCTTTTTGAGTATTCATCTTGCTGTAGTCCTGTTTCTTTTCCTCCTGGGCTTCGTGAACTGTATTTTCAGGAGTTTCCTGTTGAACGTTAATTTGACCGCGCATTAGAAGAGCAGTTGCTTTTTCGTTAATCTTGGCAACCATAGCTTTGAACATATCGAAAGATTCAAGTTTGTAAATCAAAAGCGGATCTTTTTGTTCATAGCTTGCATTCTGTACGGACTGGCGCAACTGGTCAAGGTCGCGAAGGTGTTCTTTCCAAAGTTCGTCGATAGACATCAACAATGAAGCCTTCTGCCATGCTTTTGCGATAGATTTGCTTTCAGATTCGTATGCTTCGCGGATATCTGTTACGATACCGTAGATACGGCGGCCTGTATTGATCGGAACGCGGATAAGTCCCTGTGCGTTCTGGTTTTCAACAATCTGTTTGATAACGATGTGAGCCACTTCAGCCATTTTGTCCGAGCGTGTCTTGAATGCTTTTACAACCGCATTGTAAAGAGCGTCAACCAACTGGTCGTGGTTCATTGAAACGTATTCGCTTTCCGGCATCGGCATTTCGATGGCGAAGATACGCATCACGTCAAGAGAAAGATCTGCGTAATCGTCTTTGCCGCCGTAAGAGCTTACAAGGTTTTCAACGCTGTCGTAGAACATGTTCAAAATATCGATACCGATACGTTCTCCCATCAAAGCGTGACGGCGGCGAGTGTATACCACGTTGCGCTGAGCGTTCATAACGTCATCATATTCAAGCAAACGTTTACGGATACCGAAGTTGTTCTCTTCAACTCGTTTCTGTGCATTTTCCACAGATTTGGTAACCATGTTTGCTTCGATACGTTCACCATCTTTCAAACCAAGTCTGTCAAGAAGTTTGACAGTCTTGTCACCGGCAAACATGCGCATAACGTCGTCTTCGAAGGATACGTAGAATACTGAAGATCCCGGGTCTCCCTGACGTCCTGCACGACCTCTCAACTGACGGTCTACACGACGGGAATCGTGACGTGCTGTACCAATGATTGCCAGACCTCCCGCTTCACGGACTTCCGGAGTCAGCTTGATATCGGTACCACGGCCGGCCATGTTGGTTGCGATGGTAACCATACCTTTGCGACCTGCCTGTGCAACGATTTCAGCTTCCTGCTGGTGACGTTTGGCATTCAATACGTTGTGAGGAATATTTCTCATTGTAAGCATACGGCTCAGCAACTGTGAGATTTCAACTGATGTTGTACCCACAAGTACCGGACGGCCCTGTGCCACTGTTTCTACGATTTCCTGGATAACTGCGTTGTATTTTTCTTTCATTGTCTTATATACGCGGTCGTTCATGTCGATACGCGCAATCGGACGGTTGGTAGGAATGGTAACAACGTCAAGTTTGTAGATATCCCAGAATTCACCTGCTTCAGTTTCCGCAGTACCGGTCATACCTGAAAGTTTGTGGTACATTCTGAAGTAGTTCTGAAGTGTGATGGTTGCGAATGTCTGAGTGGCAGCCTGAACCTTCACGTTTTCTTTGGCTTCGATAGCCTGGTGCAAACCGTCGCTGTAACGGCGTCCTTCCATAATACGTCCTGTACCTTCATCGACGATTTTAACTTCATCGTTGATAACAACGTACTGAACGTCGATTTCAAACAGTGTATAGGCTTTCAATAGCTGGATCACTGTGTGAACGCGTTCTGATTTAATGGTGAATTCCTGAAGAGCCTCTTCTTTCTTCGCATTGATTTCTTCTGCCGGAAGATTCATGCCTGCGATTTCCGCCATTTCTGATGTGATGTCCGGAAGTACGAAGAATTGAGGGTCGTTTGTATTTTGAGCAAGGATATCGTTACCCTTGTCTGTAAGTTCAACGCTGTTGTTCTTTTCATCGATGATGAAATACAAAGGGTCTGTAATCACGTGCATTTCGCGGCTATTGTCCTGCATGTAGTGAGCCTCGATTTCAAGCATCAAAGGTTTCACACCGTCCTGGCTCAAATATTTGATTAGCGGACCGTATTTCGGAAGACCTTTGAATGCACGGTATAGAAGGACACCGCCTTCACGTCTTACATCCTTGTTGTCGCTGGCGATTTTTTCTTTTGCTTCGGCAAGAAGATGTGTAACAAGTTTGCGCTGTGCGTCTACAACTTTTACTACGTTCGGTTTGTATTCCATGAACATCTGGTCGTCGCCTTTGGCAACTGGACCGGAAATAATCAACGGAGTACGTGCGTCGTCAATAAGAACGGAGTCAACCTCATCGACAATGGCGAAGTTGTGCGGGCGCTGTACCAGTTCTGTAGGTGACAGAGCCATGTTGTCGCGAAGGTAGTCGAAACCGAATTCGTTGTTGGTACCGAATGTGATATCACAATTGTATGCGTCACGGCGTTCCTGAGTGTTCGGCTGAGTTTTGTCGATACATGAAACGGACATACCGTGGAACATATAAAGAGGACCCATCCACTCGGAGTCACGTTTTGCAAGGTAATCGTTGACGGTTACCACGTGAACACCGTTTCGTGTCAATGAGTTAAGGAATACCGGAAGGGTTGCAACAAGAGTTTTACCTTCACCGGTAGCCATTTCGGCAATTTTACCCTGGTGAAGAACGATACCGCCAATCAGCTGTACGTCATAGTGAACCATGTCCCAGGTAACCTCGTTACCTCCGGCAATCCAGTGGTTTTTGTAATATGCTTTGTCGCCTTCGATAGAGATGAAGTCTTTGCCTTCACCTGCAAGCTGACGGTCGAAATCGGAAGCGGTAACTTCGATAGTTTCGTTTTCCTTGAAACGGCGTGCTGTATCTTTAACAACTGCGAAAACAAGAGGAAGAACCTCGTTCAATTTGTCTTCAAGACGGTCAAGCACTTCTTTTTCAAGTTTGTCGATTTCGTTCCAAAGCGGTTCGCGCTGGTCATATTCCAATGTTTCCACTTCAGCTTTAAGCTGTGCGATTCTTTCGCGCTGCGGAGCAACATATTCCTGAAGGTCCGCTTTCACTTTAATGATTTTGTCACGAAGTTCGTCGTTGCTCAGACTCTGCAAAGTAGGGTAGATTGCTTTAATCTGCTCAACGATAGGCATAATCTTCTTCAAGTCACGTTTTGACTTGTTACCGAAGAGTGAACTTAATATGTCTGTAAATCCCATATATGTAGTTTATTTTTATTTTTCAAACGAGTAATAGCCTGATATTAAAATATCAGCGTGTAAAGGTAGTAAAAAAAGTTCGGAAATTCTTGTTATTGCCTTATTTATTAAAGTATAATAGGCTTTTGGGATGCACCGTTGGGAGAACGGATGCGAAGAATACGTGCAACTGTCGGTGCAAGTTCGGATGCATCGATAACGGTTGTTATTTTCTGTGCTTTTACTGTCGGTGCAAGGATAAATGCAGGTGTATTTACTGCATTTGCGCGAATCAATTTCGCATTCTCTGTTTTGTGAGAGTCTTCAACAATCTGCCATCCCGGCAGGATTTCGACGTAAACGTCGCCGGCTTCGGTCTGTACTGTTGAATTGTGTATCAGTTTTGCTTTTGTGCTGACCGGATTTTCAAGGATTTCCTCGATGGTATAGGCAGATTCCACACCGCTCATTTTGCGAAGGAATTCTGCGGATTTGGCTCTGATTTCTTCCAAATCCAAATCTTTTTCCTTAATCAGCGCATCGTTCAGATAAAAATGTCTGTCGTGATATCCGATAACCCATTCACCGTTGCCGTAAATCGCCATCAGATACATGTTCAATAGCGATTTTGCACGTGCAATGTGAAATTCACCGGTCGGGATGTTGAATTTAGGGTCATCCGGAGTGGTATCGTTGAAATATCCTGTTGAGGATACGAAGATAACGGCGTTGCCGCGTCCGAATTTCTGGTCGATAGCCTCGAAAAGTCGTCTCAGCTGTTTGTCCAGACGGATGTAGGTATCCTGAAGTTCAAGTCTGTAGTCTCTGTCGACACCGTACTCGTATGGAGCGGCGGTATAGGCCACATTCAGCATGTCAAGCTGGTTTCTGGTACCGAGTCCCAGCGTATTGATATATTTGATGGCTATGGTTGTAACTTCCTCGTTTACCAGTGCAGACTGTTTGTAGGACGGGTAGCGTTCTACGTCTCCGCGGAAATATCTGTATTTGAACGGACGGAATTTTCTGTGAGTCGGGATATCCGGATATTCTTCAAGTTCCAGTAAAGGTTTCCATGTTGCAGTGTCCAGTCTGGATGCGATGGAACTGTTGTAGTTGCGGAAAGACATGAAGGACGGAAAATCCTTGTAGAATGTAGTGGTTGCCCAGTTGCCGTTGGCGTCGTTGATCCATGTCGCGCTGTTGGCTGCATGACCTGCCATGACAATGGCCTGCTGGGGATCCGGAGCAACGGAATATACGTAGCCGAGACCTGCGCTGTTGATGCGTACTTCATCGGATACGGTAGATACGTTTATTGCTTTCGGAGATAATGTTTCGTTGGTGAAATTGCCGATTTTTGATTTGTCGCGAAGCACCGGAACAGCGTGTCTGGTGGCGATGTCAAAAACGGAGCTTGCCGAGATGCCGTTTACTTTCGGGTATGCACCGGTGTAGATAACCGCAGTGCCGGATACCGCATCTGGATGGGCAAGTTTGAAGTTTACATTTTCAAAATATGCGCCCTCGTTAATCAGACGGTTGAATCCGTCCTCACCGAAATGAGCCTGCAGTAATTCGATGTAGTCGCTGCGTAGCTGGTCGATGACAATTCCGATAACGATGGTCGGACGGTCCTCCTTGATTTGTGCAAGGGCTCCCAGAGCTACCATCGATACAATCATCGATGAAACTATTCGGTTTATATTGCGGGGTTTGCGCATTCTTTATTGTTGTAGATATAATTAAAATGTCTTAATGCCAGTGCCGCGATTATCGGATAGATTGCTGCGTCAAACTGCTGAGGCATCAGCCATCCTCCGGCAAGCATTATTATTAACAGTGCAAAGTTAATAATTTGGCAGTAATATAGAAATCTTCTTGAACGTTTTATCCAAATTAAAATCATCGGAATGAAATAATACGGATTCAGCCACAGTGCTGTCAGGTTCGGAGAGGTTGCCGCATTGTCGGAAACGAATATCAGGAAGAAAATAATGCAGCCCGATACCGCCGCAATGAAGTAAAGCACGGTGTCAAATCCGCGGGACTGTCTGCCGTTTTTGATATCGTAAACGGTGATTCCTGCGGTCAGCAGCAACAGCAGTACCGCGAAAAACATCGGAGACAGGAAGAACGGAGTTGCAGGCATGATAACGCCCTCGTCGCAACCTTCCACCAGAATGTTCTTTTGAGATACCAGCGGAATTGTCAGGCTGTCGTTTGCTGCGTATGTTGCTTTGTCTAATGCTTTTTCAAGATATACCGGAGCGAAGAACTGCTCGCGGACGGTCAATGTCTTGTCCAGTTCTGTTCCCAAAGCGAGTTCGATACCGAATCTTTCCCATTCATAGTTGCCGTTGTACTGGTGCATGATGTCACGGAAAGACAATTCACCATCTTCCGGTGCAGGATATTTCAAAGACGGGCCGACCGCCATTTCAATCATATCACGCGGACGTGTGGAACAGTTGTCGTAGATATAATTGTAACGGTAGGCGCGGTTTTGCGGTTCGGCATTCAGAAATAGCGCATTTACAAGTTTGTAGCAGGTTTCCTGCGACAGATTCAGTTTTTGTTCCACGACTTTGGAACCGCGGTCTGCATATGAAGCAAGGAAGCGGTTGAAATCGTAGTAGGCAAGGATGTATTTTGCACTGCCGAGACAAAAACGCATTACGAAATTCGGTTCGCTGAAATCAAAAATGCCGTAGTTGAAAGCAATGTCGAAATTGTCGCCCTGTTTTACGCGGATGGCGGTATGGCCGTAAATCTCGAAGATTTCCGGTCCCGGATAGCAGGTAATCAGGCTCACCTCCAGAGAGTCGCGCTGAGCCGGGACTTCCGGTGTCTGTGCAAATCCGCATAAGGAAGTGAAAAGTATTATAAGTGCGAATAAAAATCTCATTGCCGTTATTTTTTTTGCCAAAATTACTCTTTTATTCCCATATACAGAATTGTTTGTATCTTTTTATTCTTGAAAAACGGAATGAAAAAATGTATATTTGCAATAGATTTCAACTGAAAGACGGATGAAGAATTCTTTTGATTTGACAGTAATAATACCGGTATACAATCGCGAGGCATATCTGCTCCGCACGCTCCGTTCCGTTGCTGCCCAGAAGGAGAGAAACTTCCGTCTGATAATTGTGGACAATAATTCCGCCGATAATTCACTTGAAATCGCACAATCTTTCAAGGCGGAGAATGAATCTGTTGACTTTGCGGTAGACGTGATATCCTGCACAACTCCCGGAGCAGCGGCTGCGCGAAATGCGGGGCTGGAACTTGCGGAAACCGAGTGGGTGTATTTCTTTGATTCGGATGACGTTATGCTTTCGGATCTGGTGAAAAGGTTCAGGGCCGTCAAAGCGGGTGGAAATGCGGATATCGTATTCCTGAAAATCTGTCACAACAATCCTGATGGCAGCAGCTATGAAATCGCCCCTCCGACCGGGAAATATCTTGAAAATCATATTCTTCACGGTAGTATGCGCACCATGGGCTATCTGGTGAAACGTGATTTTGTTAATGCTTGCGGCGGATGGGACAACAGCGTGCTCGGCTGGAACGACTGGGAACTGGGTATGCGGCTGCTTGTCGCAACCCCTGAATTTGCAGAAATCACCGGCGCTCCTTTGGTGGATTATTATCTTCATACAGACTCCATTACAGGTGCGGATTTCTCCTCAAAGTTGAATACATGGCTTCACTCCATCGACTGTTCCGAAAAAGACATCAGGAACAGCAACGTGAAAGATAAAGAGAAAATGCTTCTTTTGCTTGAATACAAGCGGATTATGCTTGTCGCGCAATGCAAAAAAGAGAAGTCGGACAAAGGGGATGCGCTTTATGCGGAAGTGATGGGTAGAATTCCGCGCAGATTGAGGTGGGCGTTCCGGCTGGTTTACTCCCATATATCAAAAGGTTTCAGAGGCGGTTCGCACATCGCCAATGCAGCCGTTAAAATACTGGGTTAGACGGCTCTCTTTTTCGGATTATCAACTAACGGATAAAGCCTTAATCGTAAAAATTTATTATCTTTGCACTGATATTCCGTACTCTTGTCCGAAATGAACGGCACGGAATTCCGGTAATATCAAGAAAAACGACAACAAATCATCAAAATGGCAGACCAAACAGACGAAAACAAGGAATTGGGAACCCCTCAGCAGAACAGTGCGGGGGGATATGATACGTTGAAAACTTATGACTGGCGAACTCACATCCGCCAGCGTCCGGGTATGTATATCGGCAAGCTCGGTGATGGTTCTAGCAACGATGACGGTATCTATGTCATCCTCAAAGAGGTGATAGACAACGCTATCGACGAACACGCACAGGGGTTCGGTAAAGTGCTCGAAATCGAAGTTTCCGAAGAAGCCGTATCCGTACGAGACTACGGCCGCGGTATTCCGTTGGGTTCTGTTGTTGACGCTGCGTCAAGAATGAATACCAGTGCCAAGTTTGATACCGAAAACTACAAAATGTCCGTCGGTCTGAACGGTGTAGGTATCAAAGCCACCAATGCGTTGTCGTCATATTTCTTTATCCAGGCAGTCCGCGACGGTCAGAGTTTCTCTGCATCGTTCGAATGCGGTGAACTGAAAGAAACCAGCGGTATTGTGCCGTCGGAAGAACAAAACGGTACTCTTGTTCAGTTTGTTCCGGACAAAACGCTGTTCAAAAACTTCAAGTTCCGCGATGAGATTGTCGAAACAATGATAAAGAACTATTCCTACCTGAATACAGGTCTTACTCTTGTATTGAACGGCAGGAAATACCATTCCCGCAACGGTCTTAGCGATTTGCTGAATGACTATATGACCAACGAACCGCTTTATCCGGTAATGCACTTTGTCGGCAAGGATATCGAGGTCGTTATTACTCACAGTTCACAGTACGGTGAGGAATATTATTCGTTTGTCAACGGTCAGCATACGACACAGGGCGGTACTCACCAGTCTGCGTTCCGTGAGGCGGTTGCACGCACCATCAAAGAATTCTACGGAAGAAATTTCGAATATTCAGATATACGAAGCGGTATCGTTGCCGCTGTCAGCATCAAAATTCAGGAGCCGATTTTCGAGTCACAGACCAAGATGAAACTCGGCAGTACCAATATTGCCAACGACGAAAACAGTCCGACAGTAAACAAGTTTATCAACGATTTCATCAAGAAAGAACTTGACAACTATCTGCACAAAGAACCGAACACTGCAGAAGTGCTGCTGAAAAAGATTATCGATTCTGAAAAAGACCGCAAGGCGATTGCCGGCGTTACAAAACAGGCCCGTGAACGTGCCAAGAAAATATCTTTGCACAACAAGAAACTGCGTGACTGCCGCGTCCACTTGAGTGACGTCCGCGGAGACAAGCGCGATTTCTCTTCCATCTTCATTACCGAGGGTGACTCTGCGAGCGGTTCCATCACAAAATGCCGTGACGTGGAAACCCAGGCGGTGTTCTCATTGCGAGGCAAGCCGCTGAATACATTCGGCAAAACCAAGAAGGTGGTTTATGAAAACGAAGAATTCAACCTTTTGCAGGCTGCATTGAATATCGAGGACGGTATCGATACTTTGAGATACAACAAGGTGATTATCGCAACCGATGCCGATGTGGACGGTATGCACATCCGTTTGCTGCTGATTTCATTCTTCCTGCAGTTCTTCCCGGATTTGATCAAGAAAGGTCACGTGTATATTCTTCAGACTCCGTTGTTCCGCGTCCGCAACAAGAAAGAGGCGAAAAAGCGCAAAAAGAACGCTGACGGAAAAGCGGCTGAAACATACTACTGCTATACCGATGAGGAACGTGTAAACGCAATTACCAAACTTGGAGAGAATGCGGAAATCACACGATTCAAAGGGTTGGGTGAAATCTCTCCGGATGAGTTCAAAGAATTTATAGGTCCGAATATGCGTCTTGACAAAGTAACATTGAAGAAAGATGATGCGGTAAGAAATATGCTTGAGTTCTATATGGGTAAAAATACCATGGAACGACAGTTGTTTATTATTGATAACCTTGTAATTGAAGATGACACAGAAATCTCAGACCTCTAAAACTATTGCATTTTTTCCGGGTTCGTTTGACCCGTTTACAATCGGTCACTGGTCTATTGTAAAACGTGCGTTGGGAATGTTTGACGAAATTATTGTTGCCGTGGGCTACAACGAGGCGAAACACTCGCTGTTTACCGTAGAACAAAGGATAGATATGATTGCCAATAGTCTTGCTGATGAACAGAAAGTGAGAGTTGTAGCCTATGTGGGGCTTACCGTGGATGCCGCCAAAGAATATGGAGCAAAATATATTCTTCGCGGTGTACGTATGATTCAGGATTTCGAATACGAAAAGAACCTTGCGGAAATCAACCGTTCTCTGTCAGGTCTTGAAACCGTGCTGCTTTACACCTTGCCGGAACACAGTCACATCAGCTCAACAACAGTAAGAGAGCTGATACACTACAAACGAGATGTAACAGCTCTCTTGCCTCCGGGTGTAAATCTACCCCTGTAAATTATAAATATCTGTAAAGATTAATCGTCATCGCGGTCGTCGTCATCATCGTCGTCGTCGCGTTCTCTGTAATTGCGATTGTTTTTCCAGTTGTCGCGGTCTCTGTGCTTGCGGCTTTCTTTCCATTCTTTGCGGTCTTCTCTGTCGCGACGGTCTTTGTCAAGAATATTGCCGTTGCGGTCGAATTTTATCTCTTCGAATTTGCTTCCGCGGAATTCGATTTCGATTTCACCATCTTCAATGGAAATTGATTTGACGTTGTTGCGCAAATTGCGTTTTGCAATGGCTGTACGTGCTTTTCCCGGAAGAAGCTGGTTGACTGTTCTCCATGAAATCACTTTGTTTCTGCCTGCTTCGATTTCGCAGCATCTGCCGTTTCTGCCGAATTTAAGTTCGGTTCCGTCTCTCAATTCAACTTCGAATTTTCCGTCTTCTCTTTCAACTTCAACGATTGAATTCGGTCCGAAATGATGGTTGATGAATGTTCTGACGTTTGCCGGCAAGCGGTCTCTATCTGCACGTACTACTTTGTAATCATCTTTGTCCGCTGTTGCAGCAGCGTTTGCTGTAAATCCTCCCGAGCATAGCATCAAGACAAATGATGCAACAGGAATTAAAAATTTTCTGTTCATAATATTTCCCATTTATAATGTTTGTAAACGGATATCGTACATGGACTGTTATAAGTCGATATCTTTCTTGTTTTTGTTCTTTCTTGTCAATTTGTACCAGTCTGCAAGTCCTCTTCTGTACCATGTGCGAAGTCTGCGGTACATGCCTGCCGGTGCGGTATTGATTTCGTGTACCAGCGGGTCACTGAACGAAATGATTTGCGGAGTCTCTCCGAACTGTTCCGGATAGATGACAATCAGGTTGTTGTGTGTCATATATTTTGACAGGAATGACGGAATGTTGTCCATATCGGTATTGAACGAAATGGATGTGCGGCGTGCGTTAATCAGAATAAACAAATCTTCATCCTGAATACGGTTGGTCAGCAGCAGGAAGTCGTCCCAGTTTTCAATCTCGCGGTATTCGTCGCGGATATTGTATTTCTGTTCGTGAAGTACGCCGCGGATATACGGCTGGGTGTTTTTGCTTGCGCAGAAAATGATTCTGCAGCCAATCTGGCTTGTCATGTTCGCCAGTTTGATAACCCAGTATCTGAATCCGGTTTCGAATTCTGCTTTAGGCGGCACGGCAACGATGATGCGTGTCACGGTGTTCAACGGAATGAAACAGCGTGAAATGATAATGGTTTTGTGCAGTTGGTTGATCAGTTGTTCGGTAATGTTTCCGAAGAAGGAGTCTACAACATTGCTCTTGCGGTGGAATCCAAGGATAACATCGGATATGTTTTTCTCGTTTACGGTGTTGATAATACCGGTAACGAGGTTCAAATCAAAACGGTCGATACCCTGGAACGGAGTATCTGCGCTGGCTGCCTTCTTCTCGGCAATATCAAGCGCGTTTTTGCATTTGGCAAGTTCGGATGAATTGTTGCTGTTTCTGACGTGAAGACCGAAAATCGGGTTCTGGTTTTTCTGCGTACGCATGATGATTGCCAGTCCCAGAAGATTCGGGATGGTAATCGGGTTTGAAATAGGGATAAGGATTCTGGAACGTCCGCGGAAAGATTTTGCTTTCTTTTGTTCTTCTGTCTCCTCTGTATCTTCTGTCAGCAACTGCATCTTGATGTCGGCAGTGGCTTTTTCGGTAACGAAGGATGCGATGGTACAGGATACCAGAATCATCAGGACGGTTGCGTTAAGAATCACTTCGTCAAAGATGCCTGAACGGTAACCGATCATTACAGCTGCCAAAGCTGCGGCAACGTGGGCGTTACTCAAGCCGAAGATAATTCGGCGGTCAACCGGTTTCAGCTTCATGTGCTTTTGAGTAATGAACGCTGCAATCCATTTGGTTGCGGCTGCAACGATGCTCATGATGATTGCTGTGATGATAGTCGCAGAATCGTTGAATACCAGTTTTATATTAATCAACATTCCGACGCCGATAAGGAAATACGGAATGAAAATCGCGTTTCCGACAAACTCGATGCGGTTCATCAGTGAAGATGCGCTCGGAATGTAGCGGTTCAGAATCAAACCTGCAAAGAAGGCTCCAAGCACCGGTTCAATACCGACAATAATGGAAATTGTTGCAGCCAGAAGCACCAGCACCATGATAAATACGAACTGCAGTACGCTGTCGCTGTATTTTCTGAAAAACCATTTTGTAAGCCTCGGGTATGCGTAGATAATCGCTGCAAGATATATACTCAGCAGCAACAGTAACTTAATCTGCGACATCAGTTGGAATGCTCCTGCGTTGTGTGCGTCCACGGTAGCCGCCAGTAAAACAAGTGATGCCAGCACAGCGATAATGGTACCGGTAATGGCTATGACAACGGCATTGTATTTGGAGATGCCGAGACGTGATACGATAGGATAGGAAATCAGCGTGTGGGAAGCATACATGGAGGACAACAGTGTTGCCGCCACGAAATTGAGGCCGAGGAATACGACACTCGTAATGATTCCCAGTACCAGCGGTATGAAGAACGTGTATATACCGAAAATCAAACCGTTTTTCAGGTTCTTTTTCAGGTGGAACATATCGATTTCGAGTCCGGCAAGGAACATCAAATAGAGGATACCTACCTGACCGAAAATTTCAAAACTGCTGTCTTTGTCGAGAATATGAAAACCGAAAGGACCTACAATAATACCTGCTACAATCAGACCGATGATGTGCGGAATTTTGAAACGGTTCAGACACATCGGAGCTAACAGTATTATGGACAATACTATCAGAAAAATATAAACCGGATTGGTTATAAGAGCATGTGTTGTTTCAGGTTCCATGTTTTTCTGTTTGTACTACAAAATTAAGAATAAAAAACGAGATAAGTGTAGTGTACAGGGCATATTGTACGTGTTTAAGGCTATATTTATTAATTTTTTCCTGCAGTCCGATAAGAAGAGATATCGGTATCGGATATCTTGCAGTTGAGAAATAACCATTAATTTGAGAATGTAAAATTGGAGCAAATATGAAAAACGCAACCGGATTCCGGCTGCGTTTTATTTTTGTCTGAAATCAATTGTTAAATTCAAGTCTTTCAGCGGCTCTGGCAGCTGTAGCTTTGCCGTTTTTGAATACTCTAACGCCGTTGACAAAGGTGTCAGTTACTTTGCTGTGGAATGTGGTACCCTCCAGCGGAGACCAGCCGCAGCGTGACAAAACATCGTCTGCAGTAACATGATATTCGGCTGCCGGGTCAACCAATACGACGTCGGCATAATAGCCCGGGCGAAGGTAGCCGCGTTTGTCGATACGGTAAAGTTCTGCGGGTGCGTGACACATCTTTTCAATCACTTTTTCGGTACTGAAAATTCCCTGCAAAGCCATTTCAAGCATCATTAAAAACGAGAACTGTACCAGCGGCATTCCGGATGCGGCCTTCAGACAATTGCCTTCTTTTTCTGAAAGCAGATGAGGAGCGTGGTCGGTTGCCACGATGTCAAGCACGTCATCGTTCAATGCCTGGCGCAATGCGTCACGGTCAACTGTTGTTTTGATTGCCGGGTTGCACTTGATGCGGTTGCCGTATTTTTCGTAATCCTGGTCGGTGAACCACATGTGGTGTACGCATACTTCGCCGGTGATTTTCTTTTCGGCCAGCGGCATGTTGCGGTCAAGCAGTTCCAGTTCTTTTGCAGTGGAAAGGTGAAGTATATGCAGCCTTGTACCGAATTTGCGGGCAAGAGTTGTTGCGCGCTGAGTACATACGTAGCAGGCTTCTTCGTTGCGAATCAGCGGATGATACTGAACCGGAAGGTCATCTCCATATTTTGCTTTGAATTCCTCTCTGTTGCGGTTGATTATATCTTCGTCTTCGGAATGAATGGCGATGATTGCCGGAACTTTTTCGAAGATTTGTGCGATTGTATTTTTGTCGTCCACGAGCATGTTTCCTGTAGAAGAACCCAGGAACAGTTTCACACC
>SAMEA104404100__coassemble_2203_pt1 | contig 15373 bp, 13 predicted proteins | sample SAMEA104404100__metabat2_high_PE_008 | metagenome-assembled genome bin SAMEA104404100 (sample SAMEA104404100) | Balaenoptera acutorostrata | reverse complement strand
TGTCTGCATACCGGGGATTCTTCGGCAGCAAGCCGTTCTCCAAAACAAACGAATATCTTAAAGCTCACGGCATCGAGCCGGTAAACTGGTAATAAAACAGATACAAATCCGTTAATAATATATGAGACTTTCATTTGGAAATACTGTTGTAGCAATCATTGTTATGCTGTGTGCGCAGTTTGCTGCAGCGCAAAAAGTGAATACGGAAACGCAGATTTTTAATTCTAATTTTAAAACTCTGCAGACCCGCTATGCTTTTAACGAGTTTTTTCCGCCGATAGTCACATTGAACGGCAACGATTGCGTTATCGTATCTTTCGACGAACTTGCGCCGGAGATGAATTATTACCGTTACCGTTTGCTGCATTGCAACGCTGACTGGCAGCCGTCCATGCTGGTGGACAGCGAATATATCGACGGTTTCAATGAAGGTTATATCGAAGATTACAAATATTCGGCAGCGACATTTGCCAACTATGTGCACTATTCATTCCGCGTGCCGAATGAAAATATGGTCATTACAAAATCGGGTAATTATCTGATTCAGGTTTATCCCGAAGACAACCCTGAAAATGTCGTGCTGCAAACCCGTTTTTACGTGTCGGAAGATGTCGTGAAAACAAGCAATGACATCACTTCCAGAACAGATATTGACTATAATGAAGAGCATCAGCAGATTACCGTTAATCTGGCATCCAAGAACAGACAGATGCGCAACTGGTTTCAGGATATCAAGGTGTGTGTAACCCAGAATTCTCGTCCGGATACCGAAGTGGTGCTTGAAAATCCGACCCTGATAGAATCCGAGGCAGTAAAATTCAACCATATCCGCGATTTGATATATCCTGCAGGTAACGAATTCCGCCGTTTTGAATGTGTGGCAACCAATTATCCGGGTATGGGCGTAGAAAATATCGTTCACTATGACCCGTATTATCACGTAGAATTGTTTGTCGACGGTTTGCGCAGCGATATCCCATATGCTTACGACCAGACACAGTTCGGTCATTTCAAAATCCGTCAGAGTGATGTTTTTGACACCGATGCCGACACAGACTATGTAGTGGTGCATTTCAGACTTGAAGCGCCGGCATATTCAAACGGTGACGTTTACGTAGACGGAGACTTTACTCAACACAGATATTCACCATCCAACAGAATGAGATACAATGCTTCCACAGGCTTGTATGAACTTGATTTGCTGTTGAAGATGGGTTCGTACAACTATCAGTATCTTTTCGTGCCGAAAGGTTCAAATAAGGGATATACAAAACCGATAGAAGGCGATCATTACGAGACCGTGAACGAATATCTGACAAGAGTCTATTATCGTCCTTCCGGTGAACGTTATGACCGCCTTTTGGGCTTCGGAGTTTCTTACTCCGGTAAGTAAATCTTATTTGTTAAGCAGGTAAGCGATATAGGCAATATATCCGAGTACGAAAAACACGCCTTCCGCTCTGTCAATCTTTCTTTTCCCAAGTGTGAACGCAAATATGTAAACAAGTATTGCGGAAACTACCATTACTGCAAAGTCGATAATGTTGACACCTGTCAAATGTATCGGCATAATGGTTGTGGATACGCCTAAAATCATCAGAATGTTGAAAATGTTGGATCCGAGCACGTTGCCCAGTGCAATCTGCGGATTGCCTTTAAGTGCTGCAACGATACAGGTAATCAGTTCCGGAAGGGAAGTGCCCACGGCAATAATTGTGGTTGAAATCACGAAATCGCTCATGCCGAAATCTTTTGCCACCACTACCGCAGAATCGATAAACATGTCACCTCCGAAAACAAGCAGTCCCAAAGATGCCACCGCGATAACGGACAACAGCCATACCGGCAGTTTTGAAATTTTGCTTTGTTTTTCTTCTTCGGCATCATCGAACACCGGTTCAGGCTGGTTCTTGCCGCTCTTGAATGCGTAAATCATAAATGCAGCAAAGCATACCAGCAATATCGCTCCGGAAATTCGGGTAAGCGACAGATTCTCTTCTCCGAAAATCAGTCCGCTGTAGCAAAGCAGAGTCAGCAGCAGGGAAACTGCGATTGTAATCGGAACGTCGCGTTTGATGTTTGAACGCTCCATCATCACCGGTTTGATAACTGCGGTTGCGCCGAGAATAAGCATCACATTGCAAATGTTGGAGCCAAGCACGTTACCCAGTGCGATGTCGCCCATGCCTTTAAGGGCGGAAGAAAGGGAGATGAACAACTCCGGAGAAGAAGTTCCGAATCCTACGATGGTCAATCCGATGACGAAGTCGGAGATTTTTGCTCTTTTGGCAATCGCTACGGAAGAATCAACCAGATAATTCGCTCCGATTAACAACAGGACAAGGCCTGCCAGCATTAACAGATATGTCATTTCTATTATATGTTTTTTTGTTTGATTTCTCCGCAAAGATACAATTTATATCAGATTCAGGCCGCAAAAACTGCAACATTGCAATGATTTTGCAGTTGGGTGGCAATGAATTCGATGAAAAATCCTGACAGGAAAATGTTGATAACTGCGAGGATTCCGGCGGAAAATGCGATACACAATATTGGCGGGCTTGTTAAGAACTAATTAATGAAATTGAGTTGCAAAAGCGGCTTAAAAAATGTAATTTTACACCTCAAATCAGATAATCCAAATAATATACTATGGTACCATTTGTACATCTACACGTGCACTCGCAGTATTCCGTTCTTGACGGTCAGGCGTCTGTTAAAGCTTTGGTAGAAAAAGCGATAGCAAACGGCATGAGGGGAATTGCACTTACCGATCACGGCAATATGTTCGGGATAAAGGAATTCTTCGATATCGTTACGAAGAAAAATTCAGGGTACAACAGTGCGATAAAAACACTCAAAGGCGACTTGAAGGCACTGCAGGCAGAGGAAAATCCCGATGCTGAAAAGATAGCCGAAGTTAAAGCCGAAATCGAAAAGAATGAAAAGAGCCGTTTCGTGCCGATTTTCGGTTGCGAAATGTATGTTGCCGAAAAAACTATGGCGGAACATACCAGCAAACGCGATACCGGCCGACACCTGATTGTTCTTGCCAAAAATCAGAAAGGATACAAGAATCTGATTAAACTTGTATCAATGGCGTGGACCGAAGGATTCTATTCCCATCCGCGTATTGACAAGGAAAATCTTGAAAGATATCACGAGGGACTGATTGTCAGTTCCGCATGTCTTGGCGGTGAAATTCCGAGACTTTTGCAGGACGACCGCATCGAAGAAGCCAGAGAAGTTATTCGCTGGTTTAAAGGTATATGGGGCGAAGACTATTACCTTGAGCTTCAGCGTCACAAGGCAACCATTCCGCGTGCCAACCATGACGTTTATCCGCTTCAGGTGAAAGTGAACGATCTGTTAATCAAACTTTCCAAAGAAGAGGGTGTAAAACTGATTTGTACAAACGACGTTCACTTCGTGAATGAAGATGATGCCGAAGCTCACGACCGGTTGATTTGCGTGGCTACCGGCAAATATTTGAACGACGAAAAACGTATGCTTTATTCAAAACAGGAATGGATGAAAACTCAGGAAGAGATGAATGAGATTTTCGCCGATATTCCGGAAGCGCTTGCCAATACGCAGGAAATTTTGGATAAAGTGGAATTCTATACAATCGAGCACGGACCGATTCTGCCGAACTTCGTTATTCCGGATGAATTCGGAACAGAAGAGCAGTATCACCAGAAATTTACCGACAAAGATTTGTTTGATGAATTTACACAGGATGAAAACGGAAAAGTGGTATTGTCGCAGGAAAAAGCGGAGGCAAAAGTTGCCGCGCTTGGCGGTGTGGAAAAACTTTACCGTTTGAAACTGGAGTCCGACTATTTGAAGAGCCTTGCCATGGTGGGAGCCGTGAAGCGTTACGGCGAAAACATGGATGAGGAAACCAAAGAACGATTGAAGTTTGAACTGCACATCATGAAGACCATGGGTTTCCCGGGATACTTCCTTATCGTGCAGGACTTCATCAACGCAGCGAGAGAAAAACTCGGTGTTTCCGTAGGGCCGGGACGTGGTTCCGCTGCGGGTTCTGCAGTTGCCTATTGTCTGGGTATTACTCAGATTGACCCCATCAAGTATGACTTGCTGTTCGAGCGTTTCCTTAACCCTGACCGTATTTCACTTCCCGATATTGATGTGGACTTCGATGATGACGGACGTGCCGTGGTTCTTCACTATGTAACTGAAAAATACGGGGCCGAAAAAGTTGCCCATATTATTACATACGGTACAATGGCTGCCAAATCCGCAATCAAGGATGTGGCGCGTGTTCAGCAGCTGCCGCTATCCGAAAGCGACCGTTTGACAAAACTTGTTCCGTCCAAGCCGAACGAAATGCCGGAAGTAAACGGGAAACCGGCGAAGATTACCATTTCAAACTGTGCCAAACTTCTGCCTGCATTCCAGGCTGAATACAACAGTTCCGATACAAGCATCAGCAGCGTGTTGCACTATGCCGAGAAACTGGAAGGCAACGTTCGAAATACCGGTGTTCACGCTTGCGGTGTAATTATCGGCCGTGACGCAATTACCGACTGGGTGCCGGTAAGTACAGCTTATGACAAAGACGGCGAGCGTTTGCTCGTTACCCAATATGAAGGCTCTGTAATCGAATCTACAGGTCTTATTAAGATGGACTTCCTTGGACTGAAAACATTGTCCATTATTCAAGAAGCCATCAACAATATCAAGCATACCCACGGATTTACTCTGGATATCGATACTATTGATATTACAGACAAGAATACTTACGCATTGTATTGTGAGGGTGCGACAACTGGTACATTCCAGTTCGAGTCTCCGGGTATGCAGAAATATTTGAAAGAATTGCAGCCGAGTACATTTGAAGACCTGATTGCGATGAATGCGCTTTACCGACCGGGACCGATGTCGTACATTCCTCAGTTCATTGCCCGTAAGCAGGGTAAGGAACCGATTGAATACGATATCCCGTGTATGGAAAAGTATTTGAAAGATACTTACGGTATTACAGTATATCAGGAACAGGTCATGCTTTTGTCCCGTTTGCTTGCGAATTTCACTCGAGGCGAGTCCGACGTGCTTCGTAAGGCGATGGGTAAAAAGTTGCTTGACAAACTGGCTCACATGAAACCGAAATTTATCGAGCAGGGTAAAGGCAACGGCCATGACCCGAAAGTCCTTGAAAAAATCTGGGCGGACTGGGAACACTTTGCTTCCTATGCGTTCAATAAGAGTCACGCAACCTGCTACAGCTGGGTGGCATATCAGACTGCATATCTGAAAGCCAACTATCCGTCAGAATACATGGCTGCCGTGTTGAGCCGAAACCTGAATGATATTACCACTCTTACCAAGTATATGGATGAGAGCCGTAAAATCGGTGTTGCGGTACTTGGTCCGGATGTCAATGAAAGTTACAGTTCCTTCTCCGTAAACAAAAACGGCGATATCCGTTTCGGTCTTGCTGCAATCAAGAGTGTCGGCAAGAACTCTGTGGATGCGATTATCGAGGAACGTGACGCAAACGGTCCGTTCAAGTCTGTTTACGATTTCGTGGAACGTGTGAATTTGTCCGCATGCAACAGAAAGACCATTGAATGTCTGGCATTGTCCGGAGCATTCGACAGTATGCCGGAAATCGAACGTGAAGATTTCATGTGTCAGAACATCAAGGGCGAAACATTCTCAGAAGTGCTTATCCGTTACGGACAGCGTTTCCAGGCTGACAAGAACAATCACGAAAATACACTGTTCGGCGGTATGGAAGATGAAATCCAGACTGCAAAACCTGAAATTCCGAAGGATGAGAAATGGTCAAACATCGACAAACTTGAAAAGGAGAAAGAACTTATCGGTATGTATTTGTCCGGTAATCCGCTTGATCCGTTCTATATGGAAATCAACTACGGTTGCAATACCAAATTGTCCGAACTTAGAGACAAAGCGTCTTTGTTGGATGTCGAACTGACTTTCGGCGGTATCGTTGTCGAATACAAAGAGGGTACTACCAAGAACAATACCAAATACGGGCGCTTGAAACTGGAAGACTACAGCGGTCAGTACGAATTGATGCTGTTCGGCAAGAATTATGTCGAATTCAACAAATACGGTGTAGTGGGAACTCCGATTTACGTTCGTGCAAAATATGCCCAGAACCGTTACAACCAGCGTGTGGATTTGAATATCATGCAGATTGCTTTGCTGGAAGAGGTGAAAGGCAGATTAATCAACAATATCGAAATCGAACTTCCTGTAACCGAGGTGGATGCGAACACCGTCAAACAGATAAATTCAGCTTTGACAGAAGGAACAGATAACAGGGGAGAACTATATTTGAAACTGACAGATATCAACAAAAACCGTCAGGTAAGAATGAAGTCCGAATACCGTATTCCGATTAACAAAGGTCTGGTCGAAATGCTGAACGATATGGAGATTAAATTTTCGATTAATTTGTAAAGTGATTAATATATTAATACCTTTGTGGTAGAAAAATCAAACAATAAAATAAAAATAAAAAAATTATGGCATTTACATTTGAAGATTCAAACGTGAAAGAAATCATCGAGTCAGGCAAACCTGTTGTGATTGATTTCTGGGCACAGTGGTGCGGCCCTTGCAGAAGCCTAGCTCCAATCGTGGAAGAATTGGCTAAACAGTATGAACGTCAGGCTGTTATCGGGAAATGTGATATTGAGGAACAGAGCGAAATGACAGACGAATACGGAATCACAACTATTCCTACTCTTCTTTTCTTTAAAGACGGTAACATGGTTGAGCGCAGCGTAGGTTCTATGTCTAAATCTGCTCTTGAAGATAAAATCAAGAATCTTATCGGATAATATACCTGCAGCATAAAACTGCAAAAGAAAAGTGTCGGATTTCAAACCACCGGTTTGTCGTCCGACACTCTTTTTTATATCTGATTTGTTCAGTTCCCGTGTTGTGAGATTACCGGATTTTGTCCAGAGAATCAACCAGTTTCTGCAAAGTGTTTCTGACGTTTTTCAACCTGTTGATGGCTTCCGCACGCTGGGAAACATTATGCCTGTTAATCTTGATTTGCTGTTGTGCCGCATCAAGTTTCAGACCTTTCTCTTTTACAAGATAATACACCATCTTGATGGTTTCCACATCCTCCGGAGTGTAGAAACGGGTGTTCTTGCTGTTTCGTTTCGGTTTGATAATCGTAAATTCTTTTTCCCAGAATCTCAGTGTGGACGGCGGGATGTTAAGAATCTCGGCTACTTCGCCGATTTTGTAATAACTTTTTGTAAGGTCTTCCATTTTCACAGATATTTAAAGTTAGTCCATAACGTGTCCTGCATTTTCGGCTTCTTTGATAAGAGCAGCGTATTCTGCCGGAGTAATGTCGTAGAAATAATAGTTGATCGGGTTTTGCGGCTGTCCTTTGTAGCGCACCTCATAGTGCAGGTGAGGACCGGTAGATTTTCCGGTGTTGCCGACTTCCCCGATTTTGTCGCCGCGTTTCACTTCCTGACCGGCTCTTACATTCATTTTGCTCAAGTGAGCGTATCTTGTTACATAGTTGTAACCGTGTGAAATATCAATACAGTTTCCGTATCCGCTGTTCCATTTGGCTTCAACCACTTTGCCGTTTCCGGTAGCATAAACCGGAGTGCCGATATTGGATGCAAAGTCAAGTCCTTCGTGGAATTTGCTCACACCGTACACCGGGTCGCGGCGCCATCCGTAGCCGGATGCCATTTTCTTCATGAATTTTGCCGGAATCGGCTGGATGGAAGGGATATGTTCGATACGGTCTTTTTGAGTTTTTGCCAGCTCCACAAGCTCGTCGTACGACTTGATCTGGCTGTATATCATGCGGTCGATGCGGTCCATCTTTTTTGTCACGCCGATAATCAGGTCCGCGTCGCTCAAAGATTTCAGTTCGTTGTATCTTGCTTCGTTGTCAAGTCCTCCGTAACGCTGCGATGTGCCGACTCTGTCCGCCTGCATCATCACGCGGTAGAAGTTGTCGTCGCGCATCTGCAAGTCATTGAGTACCTGCAAAGAACTGTTGTATCGGCTGTTCAGAATGTCAAACTGGGCTTCAAGTTCCCGGTTCTCCTTTTTCAACTGTTTTTCTTTCGGGAAATCAATCCAGTAGTAGACGATGAGGAATATCGCTATACCGATAAAGATACCGGTGCCCAGATGTCTTGTAAAACTTGCAAGGCGCTGTTTGTTGGTTCGGTATACTCTTTCATAAATACCAGTAGATTCATTATATGTATAATATATTTTCTTACTCATAACGGTATTTTTTGCAAAAATAATAGATTTGCTGTATTTTTGTGAATTGTTTGGACAAAAAGTTAAACTTTTTGTTTAAATAACAGTGAATAACAACAAAAAATTCATTGTATAAAACAAAGAATAATACAAAATTATCAAAATATGCTAACAGCAAAAGAAATTAGAGAATCCTACAAAGAATTCTTTAAAAGCAAAGGACACGTAATTGTACCTTCTGCTCCTATGGTTATCAAAGACGACCCGACTTTGATGTTTACCAATGCGGGTATGAACCAGTTCAAGGATATTATCCTGGGTAATGCACCGATCAAGAACAGTCGTGTCGCGGATTCTCAGAAATGTCTTCGTGTGAGTGGCAAGCATAATGACCTTGAAGAAGTAGGTCACGATACATACCACCACACAATGTTTGAGATGCTTGGGAACTGGTCATTCGGTGACTATTTCAAAAAAGAAGCGATCTCCTGGGCCTGGGAATATCTTGTAGATGTTTTGAAATTGAATCCGGAACACCTTTACGCTACAGTTTTCGAAGGTTACGAACCGGAAGGACTTGAAAGAGACAATGAAGCCGCAGGATATTGGGAAAAATTCCTGCCGAAAGACCATATCATCAACGGCAACCGCCACGATAACTTCTGGGAAATGGGAGATGTCGGTCCGTGCGGTCCTTGTTCTGAAATCCACATCGACCTTCGTCCGGATGCAGAACGCGCAAAAATCTCAGGTGCTGAGCTTGTAAACAAAGATCACCCTCAGGTAATCGAAATCTGGAATCTTGTATTCATGCAGTACAACCGCAAGGCTGACAGTTCTCTTGAACCGCTTCCTGCAAAAGTTATCGATACAGGTATGGGATTCGAACGTTTGTGTATGGCTCTTCAGGGCAAAACTTCAAACTACGATACAGACGTATTTCAGCCGCTTATCAGAAAGATTGCTGAAATGGCCGGCAAAACTTACGGAGAAGATGCAAAAGACGACGTCGCAATGCGTGTTATCTCTGACCACGTTCGTACAATAGCATTCTCTATTGCCGATTCACAGCTTCCTTCAAATGCAAAAGCAGGCTATGTAATCCGCCGTATTCTTCGCCGTGCAGTTCGTTACGGATATACATTCCTTAACCAGAAATCTGCATTTATGTACAAACTTGTTGATACTTTGATTGAATCAATGGGTGAAGCATATCCGGAAATCGTAGCACAGCAGGATTTGATCAAGAAGGTTATCAAAGAGGAAGAAGAATCATTCCTTCGTACTCTTGAAACCGGTATGAAACTGATTGAAAAAGTAATGTCAGATGCAAAAGCTGCAGGCAAAACAGAAGTCGGCGGTAAAGATGCATTTGTTCTTTATGATACATACGGATTCCCGTTGGACCTTACAGAATTGATTCTGAAGGAAAACGGCATGAGTGCAAATGTTGAAGAATTCGATGCTGAAATGCAGAAACAGAAACAGCGTGCACGTAATGCTGCAACCGTTGAAACAGGCGACTGGGTAACCGTAAGAGAAGGTGAAACAGAATTCGTTGGTTACGATTTGCAGGAAGTGGATACTGAAATCCTTCGCTACCGCAAAGTAACCCAGAAGAAAAACGAATTCTATCAGATCGTTCTTTCACGCACTCCGTTCTACGCAGAAATGGGTGGTCAGGTAGGAGACAAGGGCGTTTTGAAAACAGACTCTGAAACTGTTGAAATTTACGATACAAAACGTGAAAACAACCTAGCCGTTCACTTGAGCAAGAAACTGCCGAAAGATGTTACTGAAACATTCCACGCAGTTATTGACAAAGATGCTCGTCAGGCTATTTCATGCAACCACACAGCAACACACCTTCTACACGAAGCGCTGCGTGAGGTCCTTGGAACACACGTTGAACAGAAAGGTTCATTCGTTTCTTCAGAAGTATTGCGTTTCGACTTCTCTCACTTCCAGAAAGTAACTCCGGAAGAATTGAGAAAAGTAGAACATCTTGCCAACAAGAAAGTACGTGAATGTATCGCTCTTGACGAACGCCGCCACATGCCGATTGCAGAAGCAAAAGCAATGGGTGCCATGGCATTGTTCGGTGAAAAATACGGCGATGACGTACGTGTCGTTAAATACGGTGATTCAGTAGAACTTTGCGGCGGTACACACGTTGCAAATACCGGTAACATCGGTATGATCAAGATTTTGTCCGAAAGCAGTATCGCTGCAGGTATCCGTCGTATCGAAGCTGTTACAGGCGACCGTGTTGAAATGGTTATCAACAAATTCGAAGATACAATGAGCGCAATCAGCGTAATGCTTAACAATGCGCCGAACATCGTTTCAGCAATCCAGAAATCTGTTGCAGAAAACGCAGACCTTCGCAAGAAAGCTGACGAATATACTCAGGAAAGAATCAAAGCGCTTACAAGCTATCTTGTAGAACACAAGGAAAGCGTTAACGGCGTTAATGTTGTAACCTGCAAGGGTATCAGAATCGCTGATGTTGTCAAAGGTGCGGCATTCGCAGTTCGTGCTGAACTTCCTGAAAATACAATCTTCCTTGCTGCAACCCGTGAAGCTGCAAAACCGATGTTGACAGTTATGTTGACAGACGATTTGGTTAAGTCAGGTTTGAACGCATCTGCAGTAGTTCGTGAAGCAGCCAAAGCAATCAAAGGCGGTGGAGGCGGTCAGCCTCATTTCGCACAGGCCGGAGGTAAAGACATTGACGGTCTTGAACAGGCTTACGAAAAGATGAGAGAATTTCTTCACGTATAATTGAAAAGATTTTAAATCGCATATATTGCGGCGGGCATTTGGTTGTCCGCCGCAATTTGTTTGTAATTCTGTGCAGAAAACGGTGGAAAAATAACGTGTCCAAAATTCCGAAATCTGCAGTTTCTTTCGTATTTTTGCAGATATGATACTCAATAATATTTCCATACTGAATTATAAAAATATCAGCGAAGCGAATCTGTCTTTTTCGGACAAGGTGAACTGCTTTACAGGCCGTAACGGAATGGGTAAAACCAACCTTTTGGACGCTATATATTATTTGAGTTTCTGCCGCAGTTTCATCAGCCAGCCGGATGCCATGGTGGTTCGGCACGATGAGGATTTCCTGATGCTTCAGGGCAAGTATTCCAGAAGAGGGGAGACCGAAGAAATCAGTTGCGGCATCCAGCTGGGAAAGCGAAAAATCGTAAAACGTAACGGAAAAGAATACAAGCGTCTGAGCATGCATATCGGACTGCTTCCCGCCGTTATGGTGTCTCCGTTGGACTGGGATCTGATTAAAGGCGGCAGCGAAGAACGCCGCAGACTGATGGATCAGATTATCTCGCAGAGCAACAAGGAATATTTGTCGGAACTTATCCGCTACAACAAAGCACTGGAGAACCGCAATTCCATGTTGAAACAGGGCGTTACTGACGCCATCCTTTATGACAGCGTAGAAAGCGTAATGAGCGACTCTGCAAACTATATCCACAATGTCAGAACAGAATGGATAAAAACATTCTCCCCGATATTCCACGATTTCTACAGCCGTATTTCCGGCGGTATGGAATTTGTGAGTCTTCAGTATGAAAGTCATCTGAATGATGCCCCAATGCTTCAGGTGCTTGAAAACAACCGTCGCAAAGACCTTGCGGTAGGTTATACCACAGCGGGTGTACACCGTGACGATATGGAACTGAAACTGAACGGCTATTCCATGCGCAAAATCGGTTCTCAGGGACAGTGCAAAACATATACCATTGCTTTGAGACTGGCACAATACGAATTTCTTCGTCAAAACAGCGGAGTGAAACCGTTGCTGCTGCTGGATGATATTTTCGACAAACTGGATTCTTCCCGCGTGGGAAATATTATCAGCGTTGTATCGGACAGCAAATTCGGTCAGATTTTCATTACGGATACTGACCGTGCAAGTTTTGACGAGATTATCAGACATACCGGAAACGGCAACTATAAAATATTTACCGTTCACGATGGTATTTGCGAGGAGGCCGGAGTATTATGAAGCGTTCGGAAGCCAAAAGCGTAGGAGAAATCATCAAAACAATTCTGCAGCAGGAGCATCTTGAAGACAGACTCTACGAACCGCAGATTGTTGAACTGTGGCCGAAAGTGGTCGGCCCGGTAATAAACAAGTATACCGTCAGCCGGTATATAGTTGACCATAAATTTGTGGTGCATCTGTCATCCGCACCGTTGAAAAACGAACTGATGATGCACAAATCCCGCCTCGTGGAGGCGTTAAACAAACTTGTTGACAAACAGATTATAACAGATATAATAATAAAGTGAGCTGCAATAAAGAAAATAACGAAGCGGATTACAAAGCAAAAAGCGGTGACCAGGGATTCCCTTTTCACCACCATTATCCGATTCAGATAAGATTTAATGATATTGACCCGCTCGGACATGTGAACAATGCGGTATATTTCCCGCTGTTCGATTTGGGTAAGGCTAAATATTTTGAGACAGTTACAGACGGTAAAGTTGACTGGAAACACGTGAATATCGTGATTGCCAATGTCAACTGCAATTTCCTTGCACCGATATTTTTCAACGAACCGATTGAGGTGCAGACTCAGGTAACGGAAATCGGCAACAGCAGTTTCCGTGTATTCCAGAGACTGGTAAATACCGAAGATAGTGAAGTGAAATGCACCTGCGCTACTATTATGGTAGGTTTCGATGTGAAGAAACAGTGCAAAGCTCCGTTGAACCAAGAGTGGGTGACTGCTTTGAATGAATTTGAACAAAGGAATTTGAGACGCGAATAACGCTGAATCCCGAAGATTTTATCATCTATGAAAGAAAGAAAAGTAATCGCCATCGGCGAAACTTCATATAATGTGATTTTTAAAGACGGAGCTCCTCAAAAAGGATTCCCGGGCGGCAGAATATTGAACGCATCCGCATCGCTTGCAAAAGCGGGTATTCCGTCAACATTCGTCAGCGAATGCGGCAACGACTTTGTCGGAGACCTTGCAGTTGATTTTCTGCAGAAAGCGGGTGTGAATACCAATTCCATCGACCGTTTTTCTGACGGTACTACCTGCACTGTTTTTGAATACGGAGACCGCAACGTACATTACGGCCGTTATCCGATGAATCGTTTCAATGTGGTATGGCCTCGTATAGATGAGGATGATATCGTTATTTTCGGCGCTTTATATGCTGCTGAAGAGGCGCAGAGACAGCGCTTGTTTGAAATCATACGTTATGCACAGGAACGCAAGGCAATCATCCTGTATATGCCGGGATTCTATTATTCTTTGAATTTCGGAATTACAAAGATTATGACTGCAATTCTGGAAAATCTGGAAGTAACCAATATCGTGCTTGCCGATTCCCGTGATATCAAGAATATTTTCGGCGATTTTACCGGAGACAAAGTTTATAAGGAAAAGATTAAATTCTATTGTCCGAACTTTGTATATCTTGACGAAGCAAAGGCTGCCACCGTTTATTCTGCAAACGGGGAAGCTAAATGCGACGGAGAGGGTAGTGCCGACCGTAACTCGCTGGCATGGTGCTCCGGTTTTGTTGCAGGTCTTGTATATGGCATTTTCGACAAGGAGATTACTTATGAGGCATTGAACTGCACTTCTGTCGAAAAATCGAATGAAATCGTGGAGATTGCATACAGTTTCGGCGAAGCGTCCTGCACTGACGGAAATATCATTCCCGAGGATTTTGTAAAGTCTTTAAAATAATATACAATGATGAGAAAAGGCATGGTAATAATGGTTGCGCTGCTTGCCGGAGCATTTGCGGCAAATGCGCAGAAAATGATAGGACATCGCGGTTCTGTGTGGGGTGTGGAAAACACCCGTACAGCGTTTGTAAACGGAGCTCTTGCCGGATTTGATGGAGTGGAGTGTGATATCAAGATGACTGCGGATGACCGATTCCTGATAACTCATGATGATATTCTGAAACGTATCAGTCCGGATTCTGTAAATATTACCAAACACAGCCTTCAGTATTTGCAGCAGATTCCTTTGCGTCAGATTCGCGGCAATAGGTACTATGAAGGCAATCTTTGTTCGCTGGACGAATATCTGGATATCTGTAGGGAATATCATTTGATACCGCTTATCGAAATCAAATGGAGCTCCAAGATATATTCCAATAACAAACATCCGGAACGGTTCGATTACGATGGTATTCCGGCATTGCTGAAATTAATCGAATTCAAGGGCATGACAGACCGCGCAATCATTTTGACATCTATGCGTGGCGTGCTGGCAGAAATTCGCAGACAGAGCCCGATAATCAATCTGCAGCTGCTTGTGATGGACAAGTGGGAACACGGAGTTGATTTCTGCGTCAAAAACAATATCAATATCGACGTCCGCCGCGATGTTGTAGAACCCGAGAAACTGATTAAGACTTTCCATGACAAGGGTCTTGAAGTAAACGTATGGTGTGTTGACACCGAAGATCTATACAACAAATTCTCAAAAATGAGATTTGACTATATAACAACTAATTCATTTATTCCTGAATATAAAAACTGACAAATATTATGGCATCAACAGGTACTCCCGAATTGGGAAACGTAAAACATATAGACGGCTTGAAATTCGGTATAGTTGCAACCGAATGGAACTCTCATATCATCAACAAACTTCTTGACGGAGCAATATCCGTATTGAAAGCTACCGGATATGCCGATAAGGATATAAAAGTGTATCATGTACCCGGAACCGTAGAGTTGACATTCGCAGCTCAGCAACTTGTAAAAAGCGGGGCGGTAGATGCCGTTATTGTTCTCGGTTGTGTAATCCGCGGCGATACTCCGCACTTTGATTACGTTTGTCAAAGTGTTACACAAGGAATTTCTTACTTAAATTCTACAGAAAAAATTCCGGTTGTTTTCGGGGTCTTAACTGTTGAAAATGAGGAACAAGCCCTGGAAAGAGCAGGGGGTAGACTGGGGAACAAGGGAAAAGAATTTGCAGAATGTGCGATAAAAATGTGCGATTTTATTTTGCAAATTAAAAAATAGTCTCTATCTTTGCAACGCTTTTAAGAAAAAGGGGCAAATACCAGAGTGGCCAAATGGGGCAGACTGTAAATCTGCTGGCTTATG
>SAMEA104404100__coassemble_2166_pt1 | contig 15596 bp, 13 predicted proteins | sample SAMEA104404100__metabat2_high_PE_008 | metagenome-assembled genome bin SAMEA104404100 (sample SAMEA104404100) | Balaenoptera acutorostrata | reverse complement strand
TGTATTTGGCCTTACTTTTGGTTATGTATGTTTCATACTATAATCTGATAACCGTAGATAAGGTTTTTGACCGCTTTTTTTTTATCAAATTGCTTGTAAATATGATAATAGCCTTTGCTGTTGTAGTGATAATTCAGCAGTTATTGATTGTGTGTGGAATCGAATATTGTCCGCTGGTAAATATGACCTACGGCATGCATCGCGGATTGAGTGCCAATTCTCTGTCCAATGAGCCGTCTTATGTCGCACAACTTATGGCTGTGGCGTATTTGTCGTTGTTGAGAATGTCGGAATTGAAGTATGGCAGAATATTGTCTTTGAAAGAGATTTTTAAGGAAAACAAGCTGTCGACAATTGCATTCCTGTGGATAATGTTGACATTGTTCAGCGGTACAGCTATTATGGCACTTTGTATTGTTGGATTGTATTTTCTTAAAAAAAGATATTTGAAAGTTGTGGTTCCGGTGATTATTGCTCTGCTTACTGTATTGCTGTTTGTAGAATTCAACCCGTTGGAAAGAGTGGTTGATTCCGTTGCCGCATTTTTTACTTTTGACAATGAGAAGATAATTGAAGCGGATGCCAGTGCAGCATGGAGGACAATTCCGGTTTCGAATACATTGACAAACCTTGATTTGAGCGATGTTGATACGTGGTTCGGTCATGGTGTCGATTATCAGAAAGAAGCCGGTCAGTTAAGCGAGATAGCAACCATCGGTATGATTGGAGATTATGGACTGGTTAGTTTTATAATTATGCAGATTATTGCTTTCTGTTTGTTTATAAAACGATTTTTTTCGGGTGAAACGGTTTTATGGGTTGTGCTTTTTGGTGCGACATTCTGCAATATTCCGTATATTTGGGGTGCAGTAATGATATTGACCGCAGTTCGTCATTTTCAAACTGAATATGAACACCGAGAGCCCGGAATATTGGAGGTTTAAAACAAAGTATCAAGAAGATGAAAAAACTGGTATGTTTCCATTTGCTAAACAATTATAGCGGGAGCCCAAAAGTATTGAAGAGCGTCCTGCAAAAGATGTTGGAAAAGGGAATATCAGTAGATCTCGTAACTTCGGGAGCCGATGGTGCGTTATCTGAATTGGCAAAATATCCCAATATAAAATTCAAAACATATAAATATCGGTTTAGCGGAAACCTTTTTGCTACATCATTCCGTTATGCCCGGACTCAGATATATACCTTTTTCTATGCGCTAAAATATACGTTCGACAAGGATACAGTATTTTACATCAATACAATTTTACCCGTAATGCCTGCTTTTGCGGGTAAAATTATCGGGAAAAAGGTCGTTTATCATTATCACGAAAATGCTTACGCGCGCGGATTGTTTTACCGCTTTCTATGTTCATGCATGCAGATACTTGCTCATAAGATTATATGCGTGTCAAACTATCAGCGTTCCTTTTTGAAAAGGACACGGGGAGTATCCGTGGTTTCAAATGCTTTGCCGGATAATTTTGTTTGTAAGGTAAATTTTAATACCTTTGACCGGTGTAAAAACAAAAATATTTTACTCATTTCATCTTTGAAGGAGTATAAAGGAATTGCTGATTTTTTTACCCTTGCGGGAATGTTACTGCAATATACCTTTACTCTGGTTATAGGCGATGAACAAAGTATGATAGACAGATGGCTGGAGCATAGAAATTTGCGCAAGCCAGACAATATGGAAGTATATGCCTGTCAGAAAGATACTGCTCCGTTTTACGAAAATGCTTCAATCGTTGTGAATCTTTCCAACAAATTATATACCGTTGAAACATTCGGAATGACGATACTTGAAGCTCTTTCATTCGGATTGCCGGTGATAGTCCCTACTGTCGGTGGTGTGTCTGAACTTGTGGAAGACGGTATGAACGGATATAAAATAGATGTACAGAATTTACCCGAAATTTCGGACAGAATCACTCAGATTCTGGAGAATACGGATATTTACGAAAAATTGTCGAAGAATGCATTGAAAATTGTCCGAAAATACAATATGGATGAAATGACATCTAAAATTTACGGTTTGCTGACAAGTAAATGAAAAAAATAGCTGTTTTGGGATCTCAGGGTATACCTGCAAATTATGGCGGATTTGAATCTTTGGTGGAGAATATAGTTGGAGACAATTGTTCACCAGATATTCAATATACTGTATTCTGCAGCAGTATTGATATGCCCGAAAAACTTAAAACCTATAAGGGTAGCAATTTGAAATACGTACCGTTAAAATCTCACGGATTCCAGAGCATTTTATATGATATAGTTTCCATGATCCGCTGTTTCAGAGGGTATGATACGGTATTGATTCTTGGTATCTCTGGTTGTGTGTTCCTGCCGGTTCTAAAACTTTTCGGGAAAGGAAAAGTTGTTGTCAATGTGGACGGACTTGAACATCGACGAGAGAAATGGAGCTATTTTACTCGGAAATTCTTGAGATTGTCGGAAAAAGTTGCTGTCCGTTATGCAGACGTGGTGATTGCTGACAATAAAGGTGTACAAGATTATGTTTCCCAGGCATATGGTGTAAAATCAGAGTTGATTCTATATGGAGGTAATCATGTAATCCGTGATTTGGCGGAAGGTAAAGAGAATAAAATTCTGAAAGATTACGGTCTTGAAAAGAACAAATATTCAGTATCTGTTTGTCGTATTGAACCGGAGAACAATTGTGATATCACTCTTGAAGCATTTGCAAAAACAGGACAAAATCTTGTGTTTGTCGGGAATTGGAATCAAAGCCGTTATTCGCGAAGACTGAAAAAACAATACGAAGGATTCCCGAATATCAAGTTGTTTGAATCCATCTACGATATGGACATATTGTATGTGTTGAGAAAAAATGCCTATTGTTACGTACACGGACACAGTGCCGGTGGAACAAATCCTTCATTGGTGGAGGCTATCTTCTTCAATCGGCCGATTCTGGCTTATGATATTGTGTATAATCGCGAAACGACCATGAACAAGGCATATTTTTTCAAAAATTGTGATGACCTTGTAGTATTATTGAAAGCAAACAATTTCGAAAATAACAATCTTCGTGAAATCGCGGAATCCATCTACAACTGGAATCATATTGCCAAGCAATATGAGGCGACATATTAACCGACTGTCGTTGAAAATATATGTAAGAGGGTGATTTGACGTTTCTCACTTTTTTAGATTTGATTTTAATATTTCTTTGACGGAGATCTTAGGTGTATTTTCTTGACATGAATAGTGCTGCCTGAGATTATTATACTTGTTTATTGTTCTCGGCTAAAAATAGGTTATAACAAATAAGGGTACTGAAAATTGTTTGCGTTTTCAGTACCCTCCCGTTGGTTTGCTTCTCTTTTTGTACCTCCGAGCAGAATCGAACTGCTATCTAAAGTTTAGGAAACTTCTATTCTATCCGTTGAACTACAGAGGCATTTGCAAATGTGTGGCAAAATTAACTTTTTTATTCGATTTGAGCAACCTTTGTGATGATTTTCGATTACGGGACGTATTCTGTGGTGTGAAGCGAGTGGGAAGGGCGTTGGACTGGGATTTGTTTAAAGAATCCAAATTATCCGTCTTTTTATTTAATATATATTGTTGAGGCTGCAAAAAGAGGGCGGTTATGGTGTTGTTGTTATTTTATTTTCTTATATTTGAAAAGTGATAGATAACTTTTATTAATTTAAAATATAACATCATGAACAAAAAATCACTATTGCTTGCATTTATGGCATTTGTAATGTTAATAGGCTTGAACAGCTGTGGCTATAATACTATGGTTGAAAAAGAAGAGGCTGTAGGTGCTGCCTGGTCTCAGGTTGAAAACGTATATCAGCGGCGTACAGATTTGATTCCAAATCTTGTAAGTACAGTGAAGGGGTATGCTGCGCACGAATCAAAAACTTTCGAAAATGTTGTGGAAGCCCGTGCAAAAGCAACTCAGGTAACTGTTGATGCATCAAATCTTAATCCGGAGCAGATTAAGAAGTTCCAGGAAGCTCAGGGGGAACTTTCAGCAACTCTTGGCAGATTGCTTGCTGTTACAGAAAACTATCCGGAATTGAAAGCTAATGAAAACTTTCTGCAGCTGCAGGCTCAGCTTGAAGGTACTGAAAACAGAATTACTGTTGAACGCAAAAAGTTTAACGAAACAGCCCAGGATTACAATACCTATATTCGAAAATTCCCGCAGAATCTTGTAGCAATGATTTTCAGCTTTGAGAAGAAGGGCTATTTCGAAGCAGAAGAAGGTGCTGAAAAAGCTCCTGTAGTAGAGTTCTAATTAAAACAATATAATATGTCAGGAAATCGTTTTTTGACTTCTGAAGACGAGAAAATTGTGGTCTGCGCAATTGAAGAGGCCGAGAAAAATACTTCGGGAGAAATCAGAGTTCATATCGAACGCGAATGTGTTGACGGTGATGCATACGCACGCGCCGTCCAGGTGTTCGACCAGATTGGTATGAGTGCAACACTACTTCGTAACGGAGTGATGATTTATTTGGCAACCGAATCCCACTGCTTCGCCATTATCGGAGATAAGGGTATTTATGACAAAGTCCCGACAGACTTCTGGCATGAAGAAAAAGAAATCCTTGCAAAATATCTGGCGGCAGGTAAAGCTGCAGAAGGACTGAGCCTTGCAATCAAGGCAATCGGTGTTCATTTGCGTCAATATTTTCCTTATCAGGATGACGACGTGAACGAATTGAGTAATGATATATCTTATGGAGAATAAAACACTGATGCGCCGTTTGCTGTTCGGACTGGTCCTTTTTGCGACCGGAGCGTTCGGAATCTCCGCACAGATACCGGGATTCCAGCAGCCGAAACAGGAAGTTAAGGAAGAGGCTCAGCCGGACGTGCTTGTACAAATCGATTCTGTAGCGGTCAAGAAACCTGTACCGAAACGTCTGGTTGTAGACAATGCCGGTGTTTTCGACGCTTTTCAGCAAACCAATCTTGAACAGGTGCTGCTTGCGTTTGCCGACAGTACTTCCAATGCAATAATGGTGGTTACCGTTCCGGACCTTGAAGGCAAGACAGCCATTGAAATGGCATACGAAATCGGAGAGAAATACGGAGTCGGTACAAAAGAAAACAACAACGGTGTTGTACTATTGATAAAACCGAAAACCCGTGCATCCCGAGGCGATGTCGCCATTGCGGTAGGGTACGGTCTTGAAGGCGCGATTACCGATGCAGCCTGCTCGCAGATTATCCGTCACGAACTGATTCCGCAGTTCAAACGCGGCAATTATTTTCAGGGAGCGGTAAATGCGGTCAGCGTGCTGATGCCGCTTGCTGCCGGTGAATATCATGACGGAAATTACGGTCGTCGCAATGCCGGCGATGATGTTCCGTGGTACTATTCCCTTATCGGATTGGTTTTGTTGATTTTGATATTCATTGTCGTGACAAAAGACGGCAGCGGAGGCAGTAACGGTTCATCCGGTACACGCAGAGGCAGAGCCGGCGGTCCCGTGATTTTCTATACCGGCGGCAGATCATCGTTCGGAGGTTCATCCGGAGGATTCGGTGGTTTCGGAGGATTTGGAGGCGGCAGCTTCGGCGGAGGTGGTGCTTCCGGTTCATGGTAAACTGTCAGTCAAACAGCTGCGACAGAATTTCGGGCGATTTCAGATTGCCCAGAGTCGAGTTGTGAATTTGATAGTATCTCAGCATTTTGTCCAGCAGCATATTGCGCTGGTCGCGGTTAAAGCGGAACAGGTGCATATTGCTGAAACGGATGCGGTCAAGATTTTTTAATAACAGGGCGTCGCTTGGAGAAATCATAAAAGCGGCGCCGTTGTTGTAATACGGCATAAACACACCCTCATTCATGTTGAATCCGTATCCGTCGCGGTAGCTTTCGACATCCGGAGTGATACCCAGAATTCCGCCCAGACGGTACAGAAAACAGATGTGGAAATTGGCAACGCTGCCTTCCATCACTTCCAGCATTTTCACCGCGGCTTCCACATAGTCGTAGATATGTGAACTGTCCTCGCTGCCCTGAATCACTTTGCCCACCAGTTCGGCGATGAACATGGCAATTGCATTTTTTGCCGGGTCCGAGTAAATGCTCACAATAATCTCCGCAGGGCGAACATCTTTAATGGTGCATATATCACGCCCGACGGTTATTTTCGCTTCAATGTCGAGGATGCTAAGGGGCATAAACAGGGCGTTTCTCATACGCGCGCTCTTGCCTGTGCCCTGAGAGAGAAGAAAAGAAACCCTTCCGTGCTCGCGGCTCTGCACGTGAACGATGGAATTTTTGTCATTATATTTTAAAGTATGCAGCACGATTCCGTGCAATTTTTCATACATAACCGGTTCTATTAAAAAATGTAATCAAGTTCCTTTTCAATACAAAAATACGCCGAAATGTACTAATCGGGTATGTTTTTTAGCAAAAAAAGTGAAAAAAAACTTTTTTTGAATTTTCTTAATCAAAATGTTTGCGGGATTCAAAAAATGTCTCTATATTTGCACTCGCTTTTGGGAACGAACAATAACCCAGGGCAAAACGATGGCCCATTCGTCTATCGGTTAGGACGCAAGATTTTCATTCTTGAAAGAGCAGTTCGATTCTGCTATGGGCTACTATTAAAGCAATTTTTTAAGAAAATAAATTTTTTAAAATGGCAAACCACAAATCATCTATTAAGAGAATTCGTCAGATAGAAGCAAGAAGACTTCGCAACCACTATTATGCAAAAACTGTTCGTACAGCAGTTCGTCGTCTGCGCGCAATGACTGACAAAACTCAGGCTGCAGCTGATCTTGTTAAAGTAACTGCAATGCTTGACCGTCTAGCAAGCAAGAATATCATTTCTAAGAACAAAGCTTCTAACCTAAAAAGCAAACTTGCTCTTCACGTAAACAAATTGGCTGCTTAATCAGCACCAACAACTGATGTGATTTAAATATGGCCCATTCGTCTATCGGTTAGGACGCAAGATTTTCATTCTTGAAAGAGCAGTTCGATTCTGCTATGGGCTACTGAAGCACCGGGTTTTCAACTCGGTGTTTTCGGCGTATATACACTTGTAAAATTTTAATGTGAATTTTGCAGGTGTTTTTTTACTCAGATTTAGTGATAAAATTCAAGCAATTGGTTAATTGTAAGTGAAGTACTACTCATGGTTATCCTATCTGTTCGGTTTTGTTTCATTCAAAGTTTTTCCTTACATTGAGTGTTATTACATAGTTAATTGTTACATTTGTGTTTAAATCTAATTCATTTCAAAGAAAAACGAACAATAATAAAAGATGCAACAGGAAAATATACCAATAAAAGTTGGACTTCTAGAATTACTCTATGGAAGTCAGGGAACACAGTTTGTGATTCCAGCATATCAGCGTAATTATACTTGGGTGGCAAACCGGGAAGTTAAGCAACTCCTAGATGATATAAAAGTAGTGCTGAGTGGAGAGAGAAATAAGCATTTTATCGGTATCATGATATATTTGGAAACGAGTATATCCCCTTTTCAACGTGAACGTTCTGTTATTGATGGTCAGCAACGTCTCACAACGATATTCCTCATTCTCTATGCTATAAAGGAACTCATGCTTGAACGAAGCATGAATATTGAGGCAGAGAGATTGGAAAATATGTATCTAGTCAATCCTTTTAACGATACAAACAAGTTTAAACTGAAGCCTCTCGTTTCTGATGATGCTGTATATCAGCATATCGTCTCTCGTGATTTTGATAGTATAGAGGAGAAGAGGGCAAATGTTTATCTCAATTTTGTTTACATCAAAAATTTTCTTCAGGAATTGTTGGGTGAGTACACCATTAATGATATTCTGGAGGCGATGAATAAATTGTATATCGTTTGCGTGCCTATTGGAAAAGACGATTACCCTCAGAAAATTTTCGAGAGTATTAATGCTACTGGAGCAAAGTTGACGGCAAGTGATTTGATTCGTAATTTTATCCTTATGCCTATCCAAAGCGAACTTCAAGACAAATACTATGAAAAGTATTGGAAACGTCTGGAACAACTTATAGACAGCGATTCAAAGAAATTGGAAGCATTTTTCCGCTTCTTCATCATGGCAAAAACGCATGTCAATGATAAATAAGAGTGCTGTTTATCGTGCTTTTACCGAGTGGTATGAGGATAATATTAGTAAATATGGAGAAGAGGGCGTTTTTAAGGAGATTGTGGACTATGCCTCTTATTATAATGCTATTTACAAAGCGCCTATTTCTACTTTGGATTCTGCATTGCAGAAGGCCGTTGAGGAGTTCCGCTTTATCTTGTCGGATATGCCGGCTCCACTGCTTATTGAACTTTATGCTATTCATAAGCAGGTGGATGATAATGGAAATCCGCGTATTTCGGCTAAGCAATTTGCGGAGATTGTTACCATTCTCAATTCTTATCTAATGCGTAGATCTCTTTGTGGAATGGATACAAGTGATATTACACGTTACTTTCCAACGCTTTTGAAAGAGACACTTGCTGATTGTGATGGTTGTTATACAGGTATTGTTGATATTTTCAAGAAGAATCTTGTCAATCGAAACAAGGGTAACTCTCAGGAAATGCCGGATAATAACCGCCTTCGTGAGAGAATACTGAAAGCAAATATGTATACTCTTCGTACATGGCTTGGTATATTCTTCAGAAAGTTGGAGTCTGAGAATAATCCTGCCCCAGTTGATTTCTCAAAATTGAGTATAGAGCATATAATGCCTCAGACTGCTACTCAAGATTGGTATGATGCATTGAATACTGATAAGGATACTTATGATGAAAATATCCACCGTATAGGTAATCTTACTCTTGCGGCAAGAAGCGATAATAGTAAGATGAGTAATAAAGTTTGGGAATATAAGAATAAGGTTCTAGCTTCGACTAATCATTTGAAGATTAATGTTGATATTCTGAATAAGAAGCGCTGGACTCTCATGGACATAGGAAAACGTACCCAGCAACTCATTAAGGACATTGCAAGGTTATACCCATATTATGAGGCAAAGGATTCTTATGTAACCAAAATACCTATCGGTATAGATTATCAAAATGTAAATGCCAAGGGGTATTATTATCCTGACAATGGAAGTGTGGAGATTCTTGAAGGTTCAACGCTATATATGGATTTGTCAAGTCCCGAGTTTTATCCGGAAGTCGAATCATTGCGTGTAGAGCTTAAGGATAATGGCATTTTGAGAGAAGTTAACGGCCAATTGGTGTTTGCTACCAATCATTTCTTTTATCCAAAGCGATTGAATGCTACAGCACTATCCACTACGGCTGCTGTCATACTTCATGGTTCTCGCAATGGTTGGGAATATTGGATGAGTGAGGATGGTGTGCAAATAGGACAGGTCGAAGGATTGAGAAAGAATAACGACTAACAAACCGAATATATATTATAGATTATTCAAGGTTTAAGTAGTAAGGCCTATATGGTTGCAATTATTGAATTTAAATACTTGAATTATAAACTTTTACAGGGACTTGTTATATCATAATATATGCAAATAAAGTCCTCTGTTTTGCAGAAAGAATACAACTGTATAAAACTAAAAAGAGCAGCCAAAACGGCTGCTCTTTTTTCTGGTAATATTGATTTTATAATGGTATTCGATTCAATTATGCGTCAATATTAGCATATGTAGCATTAGCTTCGATAAACTCACGGCGAGGAGCAACGTCTTCACCCATCAGCATTGAGAATACACGGTCAGCTTCTGCTGCGTTAGTAATGGTTACCTGTTTAAGAGTTCTGTTTTCCGGATCCATGGTAGTTTCCCACAACTGTTCCGGGTTCATTTCACCAAGACCTTTGTATCGCTGAGCTTTGAACTTGGTATCGTTTTCGCCCTGGCAATATTTCATCTTGAATTTTTCAACATCGTCATCGCTCCAGCAGTATTCGCTCACGTTACCGCGGATACATTTGTACAACGGCGGAGTGGCAAGATACAAATATCCGTTTTCGATAACCGGACGCATACGGCGGAAGAAGAATGTCATCAAAAGAGTTGCAATGTGGGCGCCGTCCACATCGGCATCGGTCATGATGATAATCTTGTGGTAGCGAAGTTTGCTCAAGTTGGCTTCTTTACTGTCTTCTTCAGTACCGATTGTTACGCCAAGTGCGCGGAACATGTTGGTAATTTCCTGGCTTTCGAAAACCTTGTGGTCCATTGCCTTTTCGACGTTAAGAATCTTACCTCGAAGCGGAAGGATTGCCTGATACATGGTGTTGCGGCCAAGTTTTGCAGAACCGCCCGCAGAGTCACCTTCGACAAGGAACAATTCACTTTCTTCCGGAACCTTTGAAGTACAGTCTGCCAGTTTGCCCGGAAGGCCGCCGCCGGTTAGCGGAGATTTGCGCTGTACTCTCATACGTGCATTGTATGCAGCATGACGAGCCTGAGCGGCGATGATTACTTTTTCTACAATAGTTTTGGCCTGACGAGGATGTTCTTCCAGATAGTTGCGAAGCGCTTCGCTCACTGCTGTCTGAACGGCACCGATAACTTCTGTATTACCCAGTTTTGTTTTGGTCTGTCCTTCGAACTGAGGTTCAAGAACTTTTACGGAAATAACGGCTGTCAAACCTTCACGGAAGTCTTCGCTTGCGATTTCAACTTTTGCTCTTTCAAGCATTTTGTTGTCTTCCGCATATTTTTTTAGAGTTCCGAAAAGGCCGCGGCGGAAACCTGTAAGGTGTGTACCGCCTTCGATAGTGTTGATATTGTTAACGAAAGAGTAGATGTTTTCGTTGAATGCAGTGTTGTATGTCAATGCCACTTCAACCGGAATGTTGTTGCGTTCTGTGTTGATGTGGATAACGTCTTCGATAAGGTGCTCTTTGTTTGAGTCGATATACTGAACGAATTCTTCAAGACCTGTTTCAGAGTGGAATACCTCGGATTTCGGTTCACCTGCTTCGTTGACGTCGCGTTTGTCTGTCAAAGACAATGTGATACCTGCGTTAAGGAATGCAAGGTCGCGAAGACGTGTTGCAAGAACTTTGTATTCGTATTCTGTAACGGTAAAGATAGTGTCATCAGGTTTGAATGTAATCATTGTACCTGATTTTTCAGTCTCGCCTACAACTCTTACCGGAGCTTTCGGGTGACCGCAGGAGTATTCCTGCATATAGATTTTACCTCCGCGGTAAACTTCAGCGCGAAGATATGTTGAAAGCGCGTTTACACAAGAAACACCGACGCCGTGAAGACCGCCTGATACTTTGTATGAGCCTTTGTCAAATTTACCTCCGGCGTGAAGTACGGTAAGTACAACTTCAAGTGCAGAACGGTTTTCCTTTTCGTGCATATCCACCGGGATACCACGACCGTTATCTACAACAGCGATTGAATTGTCTTCATTAATTGTTACATCAATTCTGTTTGCGAAACCTGCCAATGCCTCGTCGATAGAGTTATCTACAACTTCATACACAAGGTGGTGCAAACCTTTGCTGCTTGTGTCGCCGATGTACATTGAAGGGCGCTTGCGCACTGCTTCCAGTCCTTCCAATACCTGGATACTGTCGGCTGAATAGCTTTTTTCTTCTTGTGACATATACTAAATATTTCTTTATTTACTCAAAAAAACGGCCTCTGTAAAGGCCTTTTGCCGCATTCTAATTAGCAGATACAAAAATACAAAATTTTATCGATACGGCGAACTCTTTGAACCCCTTTTTTATCTTTTTTGAAGCGTGTGCGGGGACTATTTTTTACGGTTGTTTTCGAGATGGCAAATCGGGGAGAAAACCGCCGTTTTTGAGTTTTGGAACGGTCTTTTCAGAGTGATGTGGTAAAGAAAAGGGATATGGGCTAATGTGGATACCCCTGTGATATTGTTTAATTGAAAGGTAATTTTAGAAAGTCAGAATGATGTTGTTTTCTTCGGCAATTCTGCGCATGTTCAGGATGGCGTAGCGCATACGTCCTAAAGCAGTGTTGATGCTTACGTTTGTGGCATCTGCAATCTCTTTGAAACTCATGTTTTTGTAGTAGCGCATCAAAAGGACTTCGCGTTGAAGATCAGGAAGTGCGTAAATCAGACGTTTTACGTCTTTGTGAATCTGGAAAGTCACCAGTTGGTCTTCGATGGTTTCTTCGCTCAGTTCCTTGCGGTTTAGAATATCGACTTCGCAATTGTCACAGGACTGAAGATTTTCGCTTTTTTCCTGACGGTAAAAGTCAATAATCAGATTGTGCGCAATGCGTGATATCCATGCGCCGAATTTTCCGGTTTCAGAGTAACGACCCTGTTTGATGGTCATAATTGCTTTTACAAACGTATCCTGAAAGATATCGTCTGCAACGTCGCTATCTTTTACAATATGTAAGATATAGGAGTAAACCCGTTTTTTATGTCTGTTCAACAATGTATCGAAAGCATTGTTATCGCCTCTTGCATACAATGCAACCAACTTGTCGTCGGTTAGTGCTGTTTGTACCATTACTTTTGAGTTTTGTTTAATAGAGTAATGTTTTGTCGATAGGCAATCGGGTTTTTAATTTTGTAAATTTTTGTTGTATTTATGTTTAGATATACTGATTTCGAGCATACTGAACGATGCAAAGTTACATAAATTTTTTAACTAACAAATATTTTGCCATAAAAATGATGAAAAATGTAATAAAACGAGCAATAAATATATACAAATCACGTTGAAATGAAAATTTTCAAAATTTTTTATTCTGCATGTAATAAAGTCTAAAATGTTGCGTTTCAATATTAAACATAATTGAATTGCCTATGCAGAAAAATTTTACTCAGGAAAATGTAATCGACAAGCAAAAAGAAGTGAAAAACAACGGGCCAAAGGAATCAACACTGGAATTCCTGAGACAATTCGCCAGAGTTTACAGTTGCGAAAAGAGTCTTAAAGGTAAAATGTGTGATTTTGTTATGAACTAAATCAATGAATCGAGTACCCCGAAAAACAGAAAGAAAGACTTCCGAGTTTTAACACGGTTACAAAAGAAACATTCGGCTTCGCAAATCAGCGGAGCCGTTTTTTTATATTCCCCGTGAAATCTTTTGAAAATCTGCATTTCTCGTTGTAAATACATCTTTAAAATACTAACTTTGTAGTTTACTATTGGATAAACGATTTATACTACATCATAACTATGAAGCTTTTTTCTACACAAGATATCAGGAAAATTGAAAAATATACGATTGAAGAAGAACAGATTACATCTCAGGAATTGATGGAACGCGCTTCTTCAGCCATTGCATGCGAGATTATCAGCCGTTGGCTTCCGAACCGGAAATTCATCATCTTTGCCGGACATGGAAACAACGGCGGAGATGCGCTTGCTGTCGGTCGTATGCTTGTGGAACAGGGCTATCATATCGAGGTGTTTCTGTTTAACATCGGTGGCAATATTCTTTCTGAAGAATGCCGGGTAAACCGTGATCTTCTCTTGGATATGGGTGTTGAGGATTTTACCGAAGTTACCGGTGCATTCAATCCTCCATATATTGACCCGAGAAATGTGGTTGTTGATGGTTTGTTCGGTTCAGGATTGTCCCGTCCGCTGACCAGCGGATACGCTTCACTGGTTCGCTACATCAACGAGAGCGGTGCGGAAATCGTTTCCATTGACGTTCCGTCCGGTCTTTACGGTGACTGGAACAGTGAAAACTCCAGAAACAATATTATCCACGCGGACCTGACTCTTGCTATCCAGTTCCCGAGACTTTCTTTCTTCTTTTCGGAGAATGCGGAATTTATCGGCGAATACAAGGTGCTGGACATCGAACTGAGCGCGGAAGCCATCCGTTCGACCAAAACAGATATGTTCGTGGTGGAAAAAGACGATATCAAACGAATTGTCAAACCGCGCGATCCGTATTCCAACAAATATGATTACGGCAGTCTGATGCTCGTTGCCGGGAGTTACGGCATGATGGGAGCTGCGGTGATTGCAGCCAGAGCGGCAATGCGAAGTGGCTGCGGACTTGTCGGTGTTCACGCTCCGCTGTGCGGTATGACTGTAATGCAGAGTTCCGTTCCGGAAGCGATTTTTGATGCGGACAAGCACGAAATCGTAACCAAAGGTCTTGAGTTTAAACGCAAATACAGCAGTATCGCAATCGGTCCGGGTATTGGAATCAATGCGCTGACCGTTGATGCACTGGAGCATTTCCTTATCAACGCCAATTCTCCGTGCGTGCTGGATGCCGATGCATTGAACTGCATTACAGAGCGTCCTTCACTGCTGAACAATATTCCGATCAAATCCATCATCACTCCGCATGCGGGCGAATTCGACCGTCTGTTCGGCAAGTTCTATTCCGACGAGATGCGTTTGAAGAAAGCGATGGATATCGCAAAACTTTATAGCATTATCATTGTGCTGAAAGGTCATCACACTATCGTGGTCCGTCCTGACGGCAAACTATATATCAACGACAACGGAAACTCCGGTATGGCGACAGCCGGCAGCGGCGACGCATTGACCGGTATCATCGGTTCTTTGATGGCGCAGGGATATATTCCGGAAATCAGTTCCGTCGCGGGCGTGTTCGTACACGGCCTTGCAGGAGATCTCGCCGAGAAAAAAATCGGCAAGTTCGGCATGATTGCTTCCGATATCGTGGATGCAATTCCAGCGGCAATGTCAGAAATCATATAATAACCGAAAATAAAGGCAAAAGAAAAGCCGGCAGACACTCCGGCTTTTTTATGTCGTATGAAATTGTGTTTATGACATGATGCTCTTCTTCACGATGCGTTTTGTGATTGCGAAGAACTTGAATGGTACGTATTTAAAAATGTTGTCGATTTTGAAATAAGATACCATGTAGCTCTTTTCGTTGCTGAAAGAGTAGAAACTATACGGACCGTGATATTTGCCGAATCCGCTTTCTCCTACGCCGCCGAACGGCAAACGAGGGTTGGCCAGCTGGATTGCGATATCGTTGATACATGCAGTTCCGGAAGAAGTAGCGTTCAGGAATTTCATTGCCGGTTTGCTTTCGCCAAAATAGTATACGGCAAGCGGTTTCGGACGCGCGTTGATATAGTCAACGGTTTCCTGAATGTCTTCGAATGTGTATATCGGAAGGATAGGGCCGAAAATTTCCTCTTTGGTAATCGGGCTGTCCTCTTTGATTTTGCGCATCAGAGTCGGAGCGAAATAGCGTTCGTCCGGATTGTAGTCGCCGCCGAAAATCACTTCTCCGTCATTCAGATAGGATGCGAGTCTGTTAACGGCGTCAGCGTTGATAATTTTCGGATAGAACGGAGATCTCTTTGCGTCTTTGCCGTAGAATTCCCTGATGCAATGTTTAAGCTCTTTTACAAACGGTTTTACAATCTTCTTGTGTACCATCACATAGTCCGGAGCTACGCAGGTTTGTCCTGCATTCAGATATTTGCCCCATGCGATACGTTTCGCGGATACCTCGATATTGCAGTCCAGGTCGACCACGCACGGAGATTTTCCGCCAAGTTCAAGGATAACCGGAGTAAGATTGTCAGCGGCAAGGTGCATGACTTTCTTTCCGAATTCAGCATTGCCAGTATAGAAAATTGTATCGAATTTTTCAGATGCAAGTGCCAGTGTTTCGTCGTAGCCGCCTTCAACGATG
>SAMEA104404100__coassemble_2090_pt1 | contig 16022 bp, 14 predicted proteins | sample SAMEA104404100__metabat2_high_PE_008 | metagenome-assembled genome bin SAMEA104404100 (sample SAMEA104404100) | Balaenoptera acutorostrata | reverse complement strand
CTGGTGTATTTTAAAGGCGTTTATTTAACAGTCGTTAACTCTTTATGCAGGTATTTCAGTGCCATATCTCCACTCCAGTTACACGAATATATGGATACATCCCGATGTTCAACAAGAACCTTCTTCAAAAATATATTTACTCCGGGGTAATTTCAATTTACTCCATTACGACCCGACCATATATGCAAAATAAAACAGATTCCGAACAAACTCATTTTCTACAGAACAAAACCATATGAAAATACATTATATATAAGCTAAAAACTTTACGTTACCAAACATTAAAACATAGAATTATTCGACATAAAACAGGAAAACGGACAAATTTACCATCCTATACTTAATTATTATCAAAATAATACTAATTAAATCTAAAATACAGAGAAAACTTTTAGAGTTTTGAAAGTTTTATTATTACTTTGTCTACGTTATTACAAGACAATATGACAGAAGCAAAGGAAAGAATAATTGAAATTGCCTACCATTTATTTTTCAAATACGGTATTTCATCCGTAACAATGGATTATATCGCAAAAGAATGTGGCATGTCAAAACGGACAGTTTATGAATATTTTGCAGACAAAAATTCTCTGATTTCATCCATTATCTTCTACGGACACCAGAAGGAGGCTCAGAAATTCAAGGAGATTATGAATGCCGATTCAAATGCCTTAACAATACTGCTTTGCATCTACGAGCGGAATCGTGAATTCTTTGAAAATGTAAACAAGACTTTCTTCACTGACTTGAAACGCCTATATCCTAAAATTGCATCCGAATTCGTAAATATCCGCAAAAGTCATCTTGAAGACCTTTCCAAAGTTCTAGCACTCGGACAAAGCCAAACTTTAATTCGGAATGATATAGAATCCAAAATTCTAGCAACTCTTTTTTTTTAATCTGATGAATGCTATAAGCAATATGGAAGACATTATTACAACTGAACTGACCATTGCCAATATTCACGCGATTGGAATTGACTGTCTCCTTAGGGGCATTCTTACTGAAAGAGGGACAAAATTATATATGGAATACAGAAATAAAAATCAACTTTAGATAAAATGAACAAGAATTTTCTAAAAAAAACGGCAACAGTCGCTCTGATATTCAGTGCACTGACTGCCGGTGCTCAGGAAACCGCTGTTACAGCAGATTCTCTGACTCTCAATCTTGACGAATGTATCCGCATTGCACTGGACCGTAATCCGTCGGTCAAGATTGCGGAGATGGAAATCAAAAGAGTGGATTACTCAAAGAAGGAAGTAATCGGACAATTGCTACCCAATATCAGCTTCGGCGGAACATACGGTCGTACAATTGAAAAACAAACTATGTATTTCGATATGGGCGATATGGGAATGGGCGGAAATTCTGATAAACCGGAGTCCAAAAGTAGCAAAAAGAGCGACGGTATCAAAGTCGGTCTTGACAACTCCTACCAGCTGGGCTTCAATGCAAGCCTTCCAATTATCGCTCCGCAATTATGGAAATCCATCAGTTTGAGCAATACACAGATTCTACAAAATGTGGAAAAAGCGCGTGCTTCAAAACTGAATCTAATCAATGAAATCCAGAAGACTTATTATACCATTCTTCTTGGCCGTGATTCCTACGAAGTGGTCAAACAGAATTATGAAACAGCTAAATACAATGCCGGCATCATTGAAGGCAAATTCAAAGTGGGTGCAGCTACAGAATACGATGTTCTTCGCACCGGGGTTGAAGTTACCAATCTGGAACCTCAACTGATTCAAAGCGATATCGCCGTCAAACAGGCATATCTGCAGTTGAAAGTGCTTATGGGAATTGATGTAACTACCAGAATTGGTATTACCACAGAATTGAAAGATTATGAAAAGGATATGTACGAAGAAGCTCTTAAAATCGACCGTTCCATCGAGAATAATACCGAACTTCGTTCTTTGGATCTTGAGACCAAATATCTGAAAGATGCATTGAAAGTTCAGCAGATGTCATGGTGTCCCACTCTTGCCATTTCTGCAAACTACAACTGGACTTCCATGTCTAACGGTCCTGTGTTTGACAACTTCAGATGGAGTCCGTATTCATCCGTAGGCATTTCACTTTCCATTCCGATTTTCCAGGGCGGACAGCGGTGGAACAAAATCAAACAGGCCGACGTAGCAGTTCGTGAAATGGGATTCCAGCGTGAAAATCTGGAACGCGGTCTTAACATGCAAGTTGAACTGCAGATTGACAATATTCACAAAAATGTGAAACAGATCAGTTCAAATGCAGCTGCAGTAAAACAGGCTCAAAAAGCATTTGACATTATACAAAGAAGTTTTGAAATCGGAGCTGCAGCCTACATCGACCTTCGCGATGCCGAACTTGCTCTTACCTCCTCAAAACTTGCCTACTACCAGGCCATCTACAATTATCTTGTAGCACAAAGCGATCTTGAATTACTGCTGGGCAACGAAAACCCGGACGATTATGCAACCCCGAATAAATAAACACTAAAAGATATGACTAATTTAAAAAAAATTTTACCGGCATTTATCGCTGTAGCAATGCTTGCTTCATGTACCGGTAAAGAGGAACAAAAGGTTGTTGAAACAGTTGAAAAACCTGTTGTCAAAGTTGAAACCGTTATTGCCGAAGAGGTCAGCCAGCTTGCAGACTACACTGCAACAGTGGAAGCCAACAAAACCAACAACATCACCAGTTCAATGCCGAACCGAATCAAAGAAATCAAAGTTGAAGTCGGAGACCGCGTTCATGCCGGACAAATCGTTGCCATCCTTGACGACGCAAGTCTGACACAGATGAAACTGCGTGTGGAAAATCTGAAAATCGAGTACGACCGTGCCAAAGAACTATTCAACATCGGCGGTGGAACAAAACAGCAACTTGACCAGATAGAAACAGAATACAGAGCTCAAAAACGCCAGTATGACAATCTTGTTGAAAACACTCGTCTTGTCAGCCCCATCTCAGGTGTTGTGACTGCAAGAAACTATGACAACGGCGACATGCCCTCAGCCGCACCGATTGCTACCGTTCAGCAGATTCTTCCGGTCAAAATCGTTATCAACGTCAATGAACAGGATTTCACAAAAATCAGAAAAGGTATGAAAATGAGCGTTAAATGCGACGTATATGGCGACGAGGAATTTGCCGGAAACGTATCACTTATTTATCCGACCATCGACCCGAATTCCCGTACATTCAAAGTTGAAATCACCGTCAACAACAAGGACGGCCGCATACGCCCGGGCATGTTTGCCAGAGTACAAGCCAACTACGGCACCAACACACGTGTCGTTGTTCCAGATCGCGCCATCATCAAACAAACCGGGTCAGGCGACCGTTACGTATATGTATACAAGAATGGTAAAGTATCATTCAACAAAGTTGAACTGGGACAGCGTCTTGACAACCGTTACGAACTGATGTCCGGTGTTGAAACCAATTCACAGGTAGTTGTCAGCGGACAAAATTCAATTGCAAACGGAATCGAAGTCGTTTTATCCAATGAAGCGTCCAAATAATCCAGATTATTAATCAGAAAAATATACTACAATGAGTTTATATTCAGGTTCAGTAAAACGCCCTATTATGACCATACTCTGCTTCGTTGCAGTAGTAATTTTAGGGTTGTTCTCACTGCGGAAACTTCCCATCGACCTTTATCCCGATATAGAGACCAATACCATCATGGTAATGACCTCATACGAAGGAGCAAGTGCATCCGATATCGAACAGAATGTCACCCGCCCGCTTGAAAACACTTTAAATGCCGTAGAGCACTTGAAGCACATTACTTCCCAGTCCAAGGAAAATATTTCCGTAATCACTCTTGAATTCGAGTTCGGATATGACATTGACGTTATTACCAATGACGTCCGTGACAAACTTGACATGATTACCAACTATTTGCCGGACGACTGCAATAACCCGATTATTTTCAAGTTCAGCGCAGACATGATTCCCATTCTACTTTTGTCTGCTCAAGCTGATGAAAGTACACCTGGACTATACAAGATTCTGGATGACATGGTTGCCAACCCGATTGCCCGCGTGGACGGTGTGGGTACTGTGTCAATTTCCGGAGCTCCGAAACGTGAAATCTACGTTTACGCCGACCCTGTAAAACTTGAAGCATATAATCTTACCATCGAATCCATCTCCTCTCTAATCGGAGCAGAAAACCGCAACATTCCAGGCGGCAGTTTCGATATCGGTTCTGAAACCTACTCACTTCGCGTGATGGGCGAATTCAGCGACCCGAAACTGATGGAAGATCTTGTTGTCGGTTCATATGAAGGCCGGAACGTATATCTGAAAGACGTTGCTACAGTCAAAGACACCGTTCAGGAACGAGCTCAAAAATCATATAACGACGGAAAACAAGGTGCGGTGCTGATTATTCAGAAACAGGCCGGAGCTAACTCCGTACAGATTTCAGAAAAAGTAACCGCAATGATTCCGAGTCTCCAGAAGAATCTTCCTTCCGACGTCAAACTCGGCATTATCGTCGATACTTCTGACAATATCCGCAACACTATTGATTCTCTTGTGGAAACCGTGCTTTACGCATTGCTTTTCGTAGTCATCGTGGTATTTGTATTCCTTGGTCGATGGCGCGCAACAATGATTATAGCCATCACAATTCCGATTTCATTGATTGCCTCATTCATCTACCTTTTCGCTACAGGTAATACGCTTAACATTGTGTCTCTTTCTGCGCTGTCCATATCCATAGGTATGGTTGTGGATGATGCCATCGTTGTCCTTGAAAACGTAACGACCCATATTGAGCGAGGCAGCAACCCGAAACAAGCGGCCGTTCACGGAACCAACGAGGTTGCCATATCCGTTATCGCTTCCACCCTGACACTTATTGCCGTATTCTTCCCGCTGACAATGGTTCCGGGTATGATGGGTGTAATGTTCAAACAGCTGGGCTGGATGGAATGTATTATGATGATTATCTCAACCGTCTGCGCATTGTCTCTTACTCCGATGCTGTGTTCTCAGATGTTGAAACTTAATCCGAAGAAAGGGAAATTCCAGCAGATGCTGTTCACTCCTATCGAAAAGGTTCTTGACGAATTTGATGACGTTTATGCTAAAACACTGAATTGGGTAGTTACACACAGAATCAAAACAACAGTTACATTACTCCTTGTATTCATTGGTTCCTTCGGATTGCTAAGATTCATCGGTAGCGAGTTCTTCCCGACCAGCGACAACTCCCGTCTTGGAGTCAACCTTGAACTTCCAATCGGTACACGAGTAGAAATTGCAGAAGAAGTTACGGGCAGACTTTACAAAGAATGGACTGAAAAATATCCTGAAATCAAGGTATTCAGCTACACTGTAGGACAGGCCGACAGCGACAACTCCTACGCTTCCATGCAAGATAACGGTTCTCACATTGTTTCCGCGAACATCTCTCTTGTTTCTCCGGGAGAACGTGAACGCGGCATTGTTGAAATCGCTGCACTGATGCGTGAAGATTTGAAACATTATCCTGAATTCAAGAAAGCGCTTGTAAACGTGGGCGGTGGCCGTGGCGGCAGCATGAGTGGTCAGGCAACTGTCGACTTCGAAATCTACGGTTATGATTTTGAAAAAACCGACAGCGTTGCAGCTCAATTCAAACGCGTTCTTCAAAATATCAAAGGTACTGCAGACATCAATATCAGCCGTGCCGACTACCAGCCGGAATATCAAGTTGATTTCGACCGCGAAAAACTTGCCATCTACGGTTTGAACCTTTCTACCGCGGCAACTTATCTGAGAAACCGTATCAACGGCAGCACCGCATCATTCTACCGTGAAGACGGTGACGAATACGATATCAAGGTAATGTACGCTCCGGAATTCAGAACATCTATTGCAGATATCGAGAATATCCTTATTTACAACAACAAAGGTCAGGCAGTCCGAGTAAAAGACGTGGGCAAGGTTGTTGAACGCTTCACACCTCCGACCATTGAGCGCAAGGACCGTGAACGTATCATTACCGTATCTACCGTTGTGGACGGTGTTCCGATGAGCCAAGTTGTTGAAGCAGCCAACAAAGAAATTGAAAAGATGGACCTTGAACAGGGTATCACCATTGAAATTGCCGGTTCATTCGAAGACCAGCAGGATTCTTTCGGCGACCTTGGTATGCTGGCGTTGCTGATTATCATCCTTGTATACATTGTGATGGCCGCACAGTTCGAATCTCTGACCTACCCAAGCATTATCATGACATCTCTGATGTTTGCCTTCTCAGGTATCGTGCTGATTCTGTTTGCGACCGGAACAAGTTTGAACGTCATGTCCATGATTGGTGCGATTATGCTTATCGGTATTGTTGTGAAGAACGGTATCGTGCTTATCGACTACATCATCCTTAACCGTGAACGCGGATTGAGTATCCGTTCAGCCGTAGTACTCGGCGGTAAATCACGTTTGCGTCCGGTAATCATGACTTCCCTTACCACTATTCTCGGTATGGTTCCGATGGCAGTAGGATCCGGTGAAGGTGCCGAAATCTGGCGACCGATGGGTATTGCCGTAATCGGCGGTTTGACCATGTCAACCATACTTACCTTGCTGTTCGTTCCAGTATTGTACTGTATCTTCGCAATCACCGGTGTAAAACGCCAGCGCCGCAAATTCAAAAAATCGATATAATAAAACAAAAATATGAAAGCAATATTTATATCATACGACCAAGCCCACTACGAGAAGATTCTTGAAATTCTCGAAAAGAGCAACTGCCGCGGATTCACATCCTGGGAGATGGTTATCGGACGCGGCAGCAAAACGGGAGAACCGCACTACGGCTCCCACGCATGGCCGGCTCTTGCAGGCTCAATCATGACTATGGTGGAAGACGACAAAGTTGACGCTGTTCTCGAACGACTGAAAAAACTGGACAAAGACAAACCGAAACTGGGTTTGCGTGCCTGGACATGGGATATCGAAAAATCAATCTGACGAAATATCTCTCTATCATAATTTTAGAAAAAGTTCCCTTTAATCACTTGACTTAAGGGAACTTTTGTTTATTTTTGCATCATTATGAAAAAACTAATCTCTCTAATAACACTCTTAATCCCTTTTACTGGATTTGCTGTCAACCACATCAAACCAGAGAATTTACAGCCGGGTGACACAATTGCAATTATCAGCCCGTCCAGTGTTCCGGACTCCACTTTCGTTACCGAAGGGGCTAAAATCATTAAAGAATGGGGCTATGTTCCGGTGTTGGGCAAACATGTACTTGCCGAAAACGGTTCATACGCAGGCACAGCAGAGCAGCGCCTTGAAGATTTAAAATGGGCATTCGAAACTCCGTCCGTCAAAGGTATTATTTGCAGCCGTGGAGGCAACGGTTCCGTTCAGGAACTTTGTCTTTTAGAACCTGGCTACTTCGCAAAATATCCGAAATGGATTGTCGGCTACAGCGACATCTCCGCCATTCATTCCGCAATGGCAACAGACGGTGTGATGAGTATTCACGGCCACATGTGCCAGTATCTTCGCGACTTTAAAGGCATTGATTCTTTGAGCTGCTACCTTCGCACAATTCTTACAAACGGTGAAATCACTTACAATATCAAACCGAGCAGCAAATACGGCCGGTACAACAAATGCGGCAAAGCCAAAGGTACGCTGATTGGAGGAAACCTTTCAGTTGTCAACGACATTGCCGATACACGCATCGACTATATGGGCAAAGGCAAAGATTTGATTATCTTCCTTGAAGACATCGGCGAAAACATTCATAGTGTAAGCCGTATTTTCTACCGTTTGAAACTGAGCGGTATTCTTGAAAGAGCGAAAGCCATCATCATCGGCAGCTGGACTGAATACAAACCGGATGACGACTACGAAACAATGGAAGATATGATTTACGATATCGTCAAAGACATCGACGTTCCGATGGTATTCGATTTTCCTTCAGGTCACCAGGATGCCAACTGGCCTTTGATTCAGGGTTCTGAAGCAACTATCGAAATTACTGAAGACAACATCAGACTTCAGATGAAATAAAAGAATTCACAACAATGATATAAGGAGACAGGTTAACGCCCGTCTCCTTTTTATATGCAATCTGCGCGACAATGCAATTTCGCCATCCTTTTGCTTGCAGATATTCAGGATTTTTGCGAATATTGCATTTATTCTATCAGAATATTAATCAAAACAAAACCGATATGAAAAAACTACTATTGCTGGCTGCTTGCGGACTCATTACAATGAGCGCGACAGCTCAACAAATTACAGACAAAGAATTGAATGAAATCCAGTCTTCATTCGTTCTTGACCAACCTACAAAAGCCCTACAAAACATCATTACAAATGAGGCAAACTTGAGAGACCTTTCTCTAAACCGTGAAATTCAGGGCAAAACAGACCATTTCTTCAAATACAAAGTTGATGTCAAAGGCATCACTGACCAGCACCAGTCAGGACGCTGTTGGATGTTTACTTCCATGAACGTACTTCGTCCGGTTGTGATGAAACAGTTCAACATCGAAGAATTTGACTTCTCACACAACTATACCTATTTCTGGGATATCTTCGAAAAGAGCAATCTTTTCCTTGAAAATGTTATTGCAACAGCCGACCACGACATGCTTGACCGCGATGTTGCATTCTATTTCAAAGATCCGGTAAGCGATGGCGGAGTATGGAACCTGTTCTACAACGTGGCAGAAAAATACGGTGTTGTTCCTCAGAGCGTAATGCCGGAAACCGCACATTCAAACAATACTGCCCAGATGAGCGGCGTATTGAAAGAACTTCTTCGCAAAGGCGGCTACGAACTTCGTGAAATGGTGGCTGCAGGCAAAACCGAAAAAGAAATTGCCACTGCAAAAGTGGGCATCATGAAAGATGTTTACCGCGTTCTTGCGCTTTGCCTCGGCGTTCCTCCGACAGAATTCGAATGGAGATACAAAGATGCTGACAAAGAAGTGAAATCATTGAAATCCACTCCGAAAGATTTCTACAAAATAATCAAACCTGCAAACTACAACCCGCAGGCTTACGTCATGATTATGAACGACCCTATCCGCGAATACTACAAGGTATACGAAATCCAGAACTACCGCAACTCTTATGAAGGTATGAACTGGGTATATTTGAACCTTCCGATGGAAGATATCAAGAAAGCGGCCGTTGCATCCATCAAAGCCAACGAACCGATGTACGTTTCTACCGACCTTGCATACTACAACCGCGGCAACGGTATCAGCGACCCGAATATGTACGACTACGAATCTTTGTTCGGCGTAAAACTTTCAATGGACAAAAAAGCACGTATCATGACACGCGAAAGCGGTTCCGCTCACGCAATGACTTTGATTGCAGTAGATACAGACGAAAACGAAAAACCTGTAAAATGGGAATTCGAAAACAGCTGGGGAGAAAAAGCAGGACATAATGGATATATGACTTTGACAAACGAATGGTTCAACGAATATTTGTTCCGTATTGTTATCAAAACAGATTATCTTGACTCCAAAGCTATCAAAGCAGCCAAGACAAAACCGATTCAGTTGCCGGCATGGGACTTTATGTACTAATTCAATACTGAAATAATACGTCGGCGGAACTAAATTTCAGTCAATTTAATTCCGCCGATTTTTTTTGTATCTTGCACTCAAATAAATGAAGTTTTATCATGAAAAAATCACTTCTACTCAATGCCATACTGTGGCTGACAACTGCTGCATCTGCCGTAAACGGTCCCTGGAACGGTACGCTGGAATTCGGAGGTCAGAAACTCGGGATTGTTTTCAACATTGTAACCAATGAGAAGGGCGAACAGGTCGTTACCATGGACAGCCCCAATCAAGGCGTCAAAGACGTTCCGGCAGAGTTGGTTAAAAATACGGCTGACACTCTGGAAATCACCGTGAATGCCATCGGTGCGAAATTCAGCGGTGTTGTGAAAGACAATGTTATAAACGGAACTTTCAGCCAGTCTGGAATCGAGATTCCGTTGAAACTGGAACGCGGAGTATCTGTATATAACCGGCCGCAAACACCTCAACCGCCGTTTGAATACAAGACAGAAGAGATAACCTTCGAAAACGTAAAAGAAAATGCCGTTTTGAGCGGAACTCTCACCTATCCGACCGGTTACAATCCGAAAAAACGGAAAAATACTCCGGTGGTATTGCTGGTTACCGGCAGCGGACAGCAAAACCGTGACGAAGAACTGTTCGAACACAAACCGTTTGCCGTAATTGCCGATTATCTGGCAAAACACGGTATCGCATCTCTGCGTTATGACGACCGCGGCGTATGGAAATCAACCGGCAGCCTTGAAGGATTGACAACCGAAAACAGTGCAGCCGATGCACTCGCCGGAATCGAATATCTGAAGAATTCCAAAAAATTCGGGAAAATCGGAGTTCTCGGACACAGCGAAGGCGGTATGATAGCCTTTATGGCTGCATCTCAAAAGGCTGCGAATTTCATAGTCTCCATGGCCGGACCGGGCGTTCGCGGCGACAAAATCCTGGTACAACAGAACAAAACCGCACTAACACAATACGGTTTACCTGACAGTACCATTAACGAATGTGCCAAAGCCCTGCAATTTATTTTCGATGCAAAGATTGCTACACACAAAAACGGCTCCGGGCTTAACATCCCGATGATTATCGCGACATTGTCTCAGAGCAATATTCCGAATGAACTCAAACAGAGTTTTATCAACCTGGGCAAACAGAATAATCCGTGGATGAACTGGTATCTGGCGACAGACCCGACACTGTATATTCAAAATACGACATGCCCCGTTATGGCTGTGAACGGCAGCAAAGATTTACAGGTACCGTCCAAACAGAATCTGGATGCAATCCAAGCAAATCTACCGAAAGACAAAAAACATCTGATAAAAGAATACGAAGGGTTGAATCACCTGTTCCAGCATTGCACAACCGGAGCGGTTACGGAATATATTGATATTGAAGAAACGATTTCGGAAGAAGTGCTCCGGGATATAAAAGACTGGATAAAAGGACTTTAAACAGGGGATCCGGCTGCTTGCAGCAATAAGACTGTCAATAGAATAACAGCAAAAATACCTATGCTTAGAATATATACCTGATTGTCCTTATACACTTGTTTTATGCTTTTTGTCTCGAACCATCCCTTAACAAGAGCGGCGACAAAAGCGGCTATAAACAACAGTGTTACAATCCAAGCCAGCGTATGCAAAACAGCATTATCCCATATACGTTCTATAAAGGATACGAAAAGAGATACAAATATCAAACCATCATAAAGACTTCTGAATGTTTTACTTGTAATGTTTTTCATTTATTTGGAGACAAGGTTACAATTTGAATTCAAATATTATTCGTCACAACATGTAGTAATGCAGTGCTTGCTGGCATGACATTCATGGATAGTTCTGTCCACGATAATATGACGGTTGGCAATCGGGTTGATGGCTGTCATTTCGTGAGACACCAGAATGATGGTGGTATTTTTCGCCAGGTCTTCAATCATATTGTAAATCTGGTGTTCGAAACGCTTGTCCACGTATGAAAGCGGCTCGTCAAGAATCAACACTTCCGGCTCGGAAATCAATGCTCGACCGAGCAAGGCTCGCTGCATCTGACCGCCGGAAAGACTGCCCAGTGTCATATTCGCCAGCTGCTCAACACCCATTCGCTGCATAATCTCGTCAATTTTAGCCTTGTCTTCCGATGTATATTTGGCAAACATCGATTTGTTGCCCAGCAAACCGGAAGCGATAACTTCACGTACCGAAATCGGGAAACGGCCGTCAATAAGGTTTTTCTGCGGCAGATAACCAATTTTCAACTCTTTGACTTCCTCATCATTGTTCCAGTATTTCACGGTACCGAAAGTCGGATGAATCAGTTTCAAAATAATACGCAAAAGGGTTGTCTTGCCGCCACCGTTCGGACCGGTAATAGCAAAGAAATCTCCCTTGTGAATCTGCAGATTGACATCATCGAGAACGAATCTCTTGTCAAACTGCATTCCGACATTGTCGAGAGTTATCAGTTTACTTTGAGGCGATTGCATATGCAGTATTTATTAGTTCTTCTCCGAAATCGTAGTTCATCGGATTAATTTCGAATTTGCGGACATCCATATCTTTCAGAATAATGTCTGCCTGACGGCTGTCGAATTCTTTCTGATAAAGGAAGATATGTATGCTGTCGCTTTTTGCAAAATCCAGTCTTTCTTTAAAGTTTTTTACAGACGATTCTTTGCCGATTGCTTCAAGGCTTACCTGATGCAGATTGTAATCACGTGCAAAATAACTTAAAGAAGGATGCCATACAAGGAATGAACGGCTGCCGTCCTGCGGAAGGATTTCACGAATGGCAGTATCGATGCTGTCCAATCTTTCAATCAGTTTGTTGAAATTCTTTGTATAGTATTTTGCATTCTTTTCGTCGATTTCAAGCATCGCATCATACATGTTTTTTGCGATTACTTTAGAATTTACGGCAGAACTCCAGATATGCGGATCTACATCAATAACACGCTTGTTATGGTCATGATAACCGCCGGTACAATGACTGCCGACAATCATATCCACACCTTTGGATGTATCGTAAATTTTCAAATCCGGATTCAGAGATGCGATAGACGGTGACACGGCAAGCTCAAAACCTATATTTCCGATTTTGAAATACGCGTCACTGTTTTCGATGCTGACAAGATTTGAAGCACTCGGTTCGTATGTTTCGGGATTTCCCTTCTGAGTCAACAGGGATTTGACATTGTATTTGTTACCGACAATCTGCTGCAACAAATATTTCTGCGGCTGTATACTTACAACTAAGACTTTTTCATTGTGTCCAACTCTGTGGCAACTTACAAACAACGCCACCGCAAAAAGTGCGACCAAAGCCGACAATATAGTATTGATTCTTTTCAATTTTAAAGCTATTTAATTATTCTTTGTATACAAAGTTAATAAATTTAACATAGACAAACAAATGTAAAAACTGCCGATTAACGTATTTAACTTTAGGAATTTACACAGTTAACATAATTGTATCGCAATCTACAAGACTTTCTAATAAACATACCAAAAACATGGAACTTCGGAAACAGTATGCTTATGACTTCTAAAATTTATTTGCGATGCAAAATTAACAAATATCGCAGGATACAAATAAAATTATGAAAGAAAATCAAAAAATATTTACGAATAATCTTTCGATTTCTAATAATAATTCATATAAAATACATTCTATGTACACTTAATCAAGATGTCCCCATATCGCTACAACAAGATGGGCAAAAATCCTGCATTTCGTTATAAATTTCAGGTTTGTAGTTAAATTTCAATACAATATTAAAAAATATAATAGAATTTATAAGCAAAATATAAAATCTTTAGTAAATTTGCTAAAAGAATAAGATTCTACAACAACGTCATAGAAAACATAATAATTCAATATAAATGGCACACGTACAATTAGATTCATTGGATTATCGCATTTTAAGAACACTTTCTGAAAATGCGCGCAAACCGTATTTGGAAATTGCCCGCGAATGCGGAGTTTCTGGCGCTGCAATCCATCAAAGAATTCAAAAACTTACATCTCTGGGTGTTATTGCAGGCACACAGTCATTAATCAAACCATCAACTGTCGGTTTTGACACTTGCGCATACATCGGTTTTTACTTGAACGACCCTTCTGAGGTTGAACAACTAATCAAAAAGTTGAAAGAAATTCCTGAAGTTGTTGAATGTAACATCACAACTGGCAAGTATGACCTTTTAATTAAAGTATTTGCAAAAAACAACGACCACCTTCTTCAAATCATCCACTCAAAGATTTCAAAACTTGCTTCAATGCGTACAGAAACTTTGATTTCATTTAAAGAAGTGTTCAAGCGTCAAATTCCAATCCAGCCGGAAGAGGAGTAGAACATGATTGATACCGATTCTCTTTTATTAAATACAATAGGTTGGGCAAAGGAAGCCGGTAAAATCCAGCTGAACTATTTCAGAAAAAAAGACCTTGAAATAAAAACCAAGCTCAACGAAAGTGATGTGGTTACTGTCGCCGACAAAGAGTCGGAAGCAGTAATCATTTCACATATACACGCCATGTATCCTGATCACAACATTCTTTCTGAAGAATCCGCACCGGAAAATCACAAGAGCGACTACCAGTGGGTTATCGACCCGCTTGACGGAACAACAAATTTCAGTTCCGGTCTGCCGCAATTCTGTGTTTCAATCGGTTTAAGATACAAAGGCAAAACAATTATGGGCATTGTGTATGCACCGTATCTTGACGAGCTATACACCGCCATTGCAGGTGAGGGCGCATACTTGAATGGCAACAGAATACACTGCAACGAAAAAACAAATATTCACCAGGCTGTCGTATCTACAGGATTTCCGGTAGACAAAGACACCAACCCTGACAACAATCTTGACAATATGACACGAATTCTTCCGCTAGTTCGCGGAATGAGACGAATGGGAGCCGCGGCTGTAGACTTGTGCAGCGTTGCCGGTGGATTTCTTGACGGATACTGGGAAATGAATCTCCATGAATGGGATGTTTGTGCAGGACTTCTGATTGCAGAAGAAGCTGGAGCAGAACATTATTATTTCAGAAAAGACAGAAACGTTTCCGTGCTCGTTGCAACTCCAGGAATTCTGGAAATAATCAAGCCGTTATTATCTGACGGAACGAAATAGCACTTTTTTGCAATAATTTTTCTAAATTTGCAATTGGTACTGAATATATGTAGTTCTGCCCATTTAACGGCAAAACTACATATTTAATTTGAAATATAATATAACCAAAAGATATGAAAGAAATAGTATTAAGCGGTATTCGTGCTACAGGTCAACTTCACCTTGGCAACTACTGCGGCGCATTAAGCAAATTTGTCAGAATGCAGGAAGACTATGATTGTAATTTCTTCATCGCTGACTTGCATGCCTTGACAACACATCCGGATCCAAAAATTCTGCACAGCAATGTAAAAAGCATTTTGTCTGAATATCTTGCAGCAGGAATTGATCCTGAAAAATCAACAATTTTCGTACAGAGCGATGTTCCGGAAATTGCAGAAATGTATCTTCTTATGAATATGCACGTAGGCATCGGAGAACTGATGCGTACAACTTCATTTAAAGACAAAGCCCGCAAACAGCTTGGCATCAGCGCTGACAAAGCGGACAACGATATCGAAACAGAAATCATCGGCAACGACTCAAACAAACGAGTTAACGCCGGTCTTCTTACTTACCCTACACTTATGGCTGTTGATATCCTTATCCAGCACGCAACAAAAGTTCCGGTAGGCAAAGACCAGGAACAACACCTTGAAATGACACGCCGTTTCGCACGCCGTTTCAATTCTATCTACGGCGTTGAATATTTTCAGGAACCTGAAAACTTCAACTTCACCGGTGAAGCTGTCAAAGTTCCGGGGCTTGACGGTTCAGGTAAAATGGGTAAATCCGAAGGCAACTGCATCTACCTTCTTGATGAAGAAAAAGTGCTTCGCAAAAAAGTTATGCGCGCATTAACAGATGAAGGTCCGAAAGAACCGAATTCTCCAATGTGTGAAGGTGTACAGAATATCTTCACCCTCTTGAAACTGTTCTCAACTCCGGAAGTTGTACAGCACTATCTTGACGCTTACAACAACTGTTCAATCCGTTACGGTGACTTGAAGAAACAGCTTGCTGAAGATATCCTTAAAGTTACTCTTCCGATTCGTGAAAGAATTCTTGATATCAGAAACAATGATGAATATCTTTCCAAAGTCGTTAAACAGGGTGCTGAAAAAGCCCGTGAAAGAGCGGCAGCAACTCTTAAAGACGTTCGCGAAATTATGGGTATCCGCCACTTCTGGTAATCAGACAAATCCTACAATAAAAAAATACCCGAAGGTCATACGGCTTTCGGGTATTTTTTTGTCTCTTTTACTATCAGAAATCGTAACCCAGAGAAAGAGTCCAGGATTGGTTCTTTGCAGACGGATCTTTCATATACGATTCATTTTTGTTG
>SAMEA104404100__coassemble_2001_pt1 | contig 16415 bp, 5 predicted proteins | sample SAMEA104404100__metabat2_high_PE_008 | metagenome-assembled genome bin SAMEA104404100 (sample SAMEA104404100) | Balaenoptera acutorostrata | reverse complement strand
TGTTTAGTGCTGATGGGCATCATCTCCGCATCAGCTCAGGAGGTTATGGTAACCGTGCAACCTGTAATGAATCCGCTGCCACCGCAGGTACTTCCTTATGTGGATGACCCGGGACGGTTCTTCAGCATTACATTGTCCAACCCGACCGATGAGGCGATTCCAATCTATCTCGGTCTTCAGGTAGAGCAGATTCTTCCGCAGGATTTTGCATTGAACACACCGATTGACCGGCAGCCGAGCAAACCGTTCGTGCTTCGTCCGCAATCAACCGTAACACTTGGTCGAAATGAACTGAAAATCCTTTTCAGGGAGATGAGTCTGAATGATATTTCTCTGACCGGAGGAGCTTTGTCGGATTTCACCAACGGAGTCATCGGTTTGATGCCGGAGGGCAAATTCAAAGGCTTTGTCACCGCTTACAAGTGGGACCCTGCCAATATCCATCCTCAGGCTGTCAGCAATCCTGCCATGGGTTTCTGTTATTTCGACATCTGCTATAAAGCTCCGGCACCGCAAATCACTTATCCGGCAGCGGGTATAGCACAGTCTTTTGGATCCGGAGACTGGGTTACAATTGAGGGTACAGCAAAATACGAATCTGAATTCGGAGATGCTGCAATCGTTGATTTTACCAAACCGGTAATGTTCCAGTGGCTGCCTTCACGCACATCCTGCGGTACTACAGCCAACAGCCAGGTGAATTATACGCTTGAATTCTACCATCTGCAGCCGGGTATCGCTTTGAGTGATGTGGTGAATTATGGTAAATTGGTATACAAAGTGCCGAATCTGATATCTTCAGGTTATTTGTATAACCAGCCGCAGACTACCCGCAAGATGACGTTTGCTGACGGGGAATATTATGCCATGCGCGTTATCGCTTCTACAAAAAACAAAGATTCATCCAAACCGGAATTCATGTATATTGCCAACGACGGTATCAGTCCGTTCCGCGTATTCCGTGTAGGAGAACCTGCAAAAAAAGAAGAAGAAAAGAAAGAAGAAGAGAAGAAGACATTGCTGGATTCCGCTCTTGTTATGACCGTTCCGAAACTGGAACGCAAGGGTTTGCAGGATAATATTTATTATAATATTATTAATGAAGGTTCCAATCTGGAATTCGAATGGGAAAGTCCGAAACATGTATCAGGGGATACTTTGATCACAGATACTCTACATTTTACATATAAAGCAGGTTTGTACAGAATTACAACCAATATTGTGGATGTGGATTCACTGTTGGAAACCGAACCTTTATACAGTAAAGAGCTGGATAACCGGAAACTGACACTTAAATGGGACGACGATCTGAAGAAGCACATGAATATCGGTGAACAGTATATGTTTATCGTCGAGCCGAAGGCCAAATACGCCAAAGGTGAAATTGCAGATTCACTTTCATTTACAGGACGTTTGCAAAATGCCTACCGGTTTACATATCCGGTGGATTATTCCCAGGTTGACGACTGTTTCCCGGGATTTGTCGTTGCAAACCAGTTCAGAAAGAAATTTACCGATGAAGAGTTGAAGAACGGATTCGATATCACTATCGGAGCGTTTGACATGCATGTGTTGCGGGCATCCGTAAATAAAAATTACAAGGGAACCGCCAAGAAAGACGACAAGAAGAAGGAAGAGAAGAAAGAGGAGAAAAAGAAAGAAAACAAAGAAGAAGAAACAATATACCATCAGGGAAAACCTGACCACAGCAAAGACAAATATCCGGGCAAGGACGCAAGACCTTCCATGAAGGACGAGCCGGCCAAGAAGGCTTCGACAGACGGAGCTGCAGAAAACGCTGACGGCGAAAAGAAAAAAGAAAAGGAAGAAGACCCTGCAGCCGACAATCTGGCTTACAAGGGTGAAGGTTACATTATCTGGAGACCTTACGGAAAAGATATCAAGATTGCCGTTGAATTCGACTCTCTGGTTATCAATACCGAAAACGAGGTTATCAAAGGTATGGCCCGTTCAAAGAAACTTCCGGTTGACTTCGTTCCGTACGATATGTTGAACCACTTGATGAATAAATGGGAATTGAACTCCTATTTCGGAAACAAAAAGTTCAGCCAGAACGAATTTAGTGAACAGATGGAATATTTGAAGTCCAAAGACGACTTCGCAGAATATTACAGATACTGTCATGAAGGTATGGGTTACGCCAACACCATGCTTCAGTTGATAGACGGCGGCGTGGACGCGGACATGGGAGCACAGGGCATTACATTGCCGCTCGGCATGCCGACAGCGTCTGTTCCGTCTTTGCCTCTGGATATTTCACTGGTAAATATGCGATTCTCTCCGACAACCGCGAGCCTTGACCTTCTGGCAATGTTCAAGATGCCGGAAAGCGATCATACAGATATGGAAGTGCTTGCATTTGCAGCACCGGGTTTGTGTATTACTCCGGAATCCGCATGGGCTGAGTCCGGTCAGTGCGGTCTGTTGTTTGACATGACACTGAAAGATCCGGATACCGGTTACAAGTGCAATTTCAAGGCTCCGACCAACATGAAAGATATCAATGACGGTACATTCGTATCCTGGGAAAACGGAAAATTCGACTTCCTGACCATTGATATGGAAATGAATATTCCGGGACTTATTCCTGTGGATGCTTCGGGCAAAAGAATTGCCGGACAGAAAGGTGCTACATTCGGAGTCAAGGCGAAAATTGCCGACTGGGACGACTGGACAGCACAGGTGGATATGAGCCCGTTTGAAGTGGAAGAAGCTCCGGGTTACATCTTTACCCCGACTGGAACAAAAGCCGGTATTCTGTATGACCACTCCAAGAATTTCAATGTAAACGGAATGACATTCCCTGCTCAATACGACTGGAGCAAGTGGGGATTGAGCAAGGAAGATTTGAAATCTCCGAAGAGCATAAATGCATGGCAGGGATTCTATCTTGAAGAGTTGAGTGTCATCTTCCCGGAAATTATGGACCTTGATACAAAGGAAATTTTCAACGGCAGGGAAGAGGAAGAAGCTCAGGCTGCGACAGATACATCCAAGGATGCTGCAAAGGATGCTGCAAAGGGCGCTGCGAAAGATGCTTCCAAGGACGCTGCCAAGACAGACGGCAAGGAAGGTGCAGATCCGAAGAAGGAGGAAGACAAACTTGATCCGACAAAATGCATTTCCGCAGGGGTTAAAGGGTTGATGATAGACAGGAGCGGTGTCTCTCTGGGATTGGGATTCAACAATATTGTTGATTTCAAGGGCTATTTGACATCATTCCGACTGACTATCTCCGAACTTTACCTGAATATTGTACAAAACAATTTCAACAACTCCGGGTTCAAGGGTGAAATCACCGTTCCGCTGTTGTCCGAGACATTCAGTTATGATGCTAGGATGGAATATATCGACAAGGGACAAAGCAAGGAAAAGAGTCTGCATTATGCGTTCAACTGTGTCCCGAAGGATGATATAAAACTTGACTTCCTGCTGGCTGAATTGTCCGTCGACAATGCCGGTACCTATTTCAAAGTGGACAAATTCAAGGATGAGGATGCCAATATAGAATTTATTACATCCGGAACCGTGACAATTGCCGGTGCGGACAAAGTTTCATTCAAATTGCCGGGTATCCGTTTCGCCGGTATGCGTGTTGCCAACAGTTCATACAACGCCAAGGATGAAAACCGGTTCTCCGTAGCTTATTCAAAAGCAATCAAGAAATCGAAGGAAGCAGCACAGAAGGGCGGCAAGGATGAATATGCCGACGTCAAGAAGGTCGATGACTTTGTAAAAGCAACTGATGATGCAATAGTCAGAAATGAACTGAAAAACGGTGCGGGAACAATGTTCTTCAGTTTGGGTAACTGGAGTTTCTCTTCTCCGGAAAAGAAATTCTGGAATTTGCCGCTGACTTTGAAAAATATAGATTTGACCAGCAAGAACGACAGTGTATTCGGTCTGAAACTTGAAGGCGGCATCAAGATGCTCGGCAACAAGAAAAACGGTATCGGTGCTATTGCCGGAATTACAATCTGGTCTGATGTTGACTGGGATGAATTTGAAGCAGATTATCTGGAAACCAAGTTCAACAGTCTTGAATTGAGCGGAGCATTCGGCGGTGTTGTATCCGTAACCGGAAAGCTGGAACTGGTCGATGAAGAAAAAGAATCCGGATGGGGCGGTAAGTTGGCTATTGATGTCAAGGAATTGTTCAAGATTGAAGTTCAGGGAAAATATATGAAGTTCACCAAAACCGATGCGGAATTCAAGAAAGACAACGAGGACGAAAAGAACGATTCCACTTTCAACGCCGGTTTCTTTTACGGTAGTGTCGGAGGTTTTCCGGCTATTGGTCCGGTTACATTGAAGGGAATCAGCGGCGGTTACTATTTCAATTACGGTTTGAAAGACGGCGGCGGATATGATGATCCGAAACAATTTAAAGAAGCATTGTTAAATCCGGTTCGCAAGTACAAGTGTTATGGCGGAGCATTCGGATTGGGAATTAGTGTCGGCCCCGATAAATTCATGAACGGAGACATGAATCTTGTTACCATGATCGATATGGACAAGAACCGTGTCGCAGATTTCCACTTGCAGGGTAATATCCATGCTTTGTGTGCATCCAAGGATGCTGACAGCGGATTGATTAATGCACAGGCAGATATCATATACTCCAACAAGGTAGATAACGAAAACGAAGAAAATAATGAAAAGAGATTCAAAATAAGTATAACCGTTGATGGAGAAGCTACCATGGCGGAAGCTTACAAGCAGTTTACCGGCAAGGATCTTGAGGTTCCGAAATGTCTTGCAGATTTGACTGAATTTGATGCCCAGACTGCAGAAGACAAGGGTGACAATTCCAACGGAAATGACCACTCGGCGACCCAGGCTGACGGTAGTCGTGAAGCAAGTGCGGCTGAAAAGGAAGCCGAAAAGAACGGATTCCTTAGCGGCGGCTGCAGTGCTCATCTCGGACTGGAATTTGAAGTGAGATACCGTCCGAAAGCAACAAATTCTAAAGACAGAAAGAAATGGCACTTGTATCTGGGTGAACCTGATGAAAAGAAACGCTGCCGTATCACCTTCATCGATTTCGCAATCGGTAAAGACAAACCGGTAGGCGTATGGGCTAAATTGTATGCCAACGCATATTTGTGTCTGGGTAATGAATTGCCGAATGACGGAGCTTTGCCGGAAGTCCCTGCAGATGTAATGGAAGCTTTGGGTATGAAAGACCCGGCAGGAAATACTACCGATAATAAATCAAAACTTGATAAAGTTCGTGATGAAACACTGAGATACGGGCCTAAAGGCAATATCAACGGCGGTATCATGATAGGTGCTGCAGTAGGTGCGGAATTCGGGTGTAATGCTGTGTTCTGCTACTGTGATGTTGCAGGAAAACTCGGTTTCGATCTGGTATTGAAACAGTTTGCTGAAGACTGTATGTGTACCGACGGTCAGCGGATGGGCGGCAAGAACGGTTTCTATGCAATGGGACAGTTGTATTCCATGCTGAAAGGCGAACTCGGATTGATGATTGATATCTGGATTTACAAAGGAAAAATACCTCTTGTAGACATGACTTTGGGAGCAATGCTGAAAGGCGGTTTCCCGAATCCGGCATGGGCATACGGTCGTGTAAGGGCAAAAGGTTCTATTTTGGGCGGTCTTATCAAGTTCAGTTCAACCATTGAAATGAAGGTCGGACGAGTTTGTATACCGGAATACGGTAATCCGCTTGACGATATCAAGATATTTTCAGATGTGGCACCCGGTGCAGACAAATTAGGAGAAGGCTGGAATGAAAACAACGAGGCTTCATGTTATGCGAACCCGACATTCACTACCGGTATGCGTATCAACAGCCGTTTGACACTTGTTGATGAAAATGTTACAGCAAAACGTGCCGGAATGACCGGAGACCAGGAGAAATACAACGCATCTGCAACCCGTACTTATGTATTCCATTTGATGCCTCAATTCAAAATGGAAGAATTCAAGGACGGTACTACAGACAAATCAGGTGTGGTCAGCACAAAGATGGTTGATTATGAAACTCAGGATTACGAGAATTTCATCATCAAGGCCGGTTCTTTGAAGGCGCACAAATTTTACAAGATAACCCTTGCGGGATACTGTAAAGAAGTACGCAATGGTCGGGAAGTTGATCCTGTCTTCAAGGATAAAGAATCCGACTATAAAGAGGAGCACAGAAAATGGGAACAGGAATACACCCAGTATTTCTATACAGGCGGATACAGTTCCGATATTAATGATGACGTGATGGGATATCTGCCTTCCGGTCGATATGCTACTCTGGATGAATTGTGTAATCCTTACGTAATGTTGATGCATGACCGTACCGATTACTGGAACGCCATGGGTACCGAATTCTTTATGGATGTCAGAGAACATCGCAGATTCCCGGCAATCGATGAAACTATTGAAGTATATCCTGATGTTCAGTATTCAGCGGACGGAGTCAGAGTTCCCGGACAGAAATCAATGTTCGAAAAGATTCCGGTTATTCAAAGAATCGAGCGCGGTGTTGACGAATACGGAAGGGTATATGAATATGCGAATGCAACCATTGCAAATCCGCTTCCGTCACAGTATTTCAAAAACGGAGGATACACTTATGAGATTTACAGAGTCAACACTAACGATTTCAATTCTTTCCAGCAAAACGTGGAAGAAAAATTCGAGAGCATCATGAAGCTGACATCCGAGGATATGGCCAACATGAAAGAAGAAGTACAGAAACTCGGTGCTGAAAGCAAAGAATCTGTCATGAAAGAAATGTGCGACTATTATCTTCAGATGGAAGAACTTTACGGCCCTAACGAGGCTGAACAGCGATTGAAAAAGTACAAAGATTCATACAAGAAGAATATGACGGCGTTCTATGAATCCATTGTAAGATACTCGACAGGATACTTCGGACACCGTACATTCAAAGAGGTGATTGACAATGACAATATAGAATCTGTTACCTACGAATTGCACGACGGTCGCAGATGGACCAACCAGCCGGAATTCTGTATTGACAAAATCTATTTGAGCGGAACATCTACCAAGAGCAATGACCCGTATTACGCATTGAACTACTGGCATTCAAAAGCAGCCGTATGGATGAGCAAACTTCCGAAATACAAACTTTGCAGCTATCCGATGGATGCTCCTTATTCACTGACCTTCAATCCGTCAAGAAGCAGCTGGAAATACCGTTACAACCCGCAGGTTAACGGTACTCCGATGACAGACGAGCAATTCGAACGGAACTATCGTCCGGATTACGCATGGCAGAAAGCCGGAACCAAATGGCATTATACTGAAAGAGCTTACAATTATACCGAGGCAAGCAGGTCCACTCCGTACTATTTGATTCGAAATCTAATGGAAACGGATGCCCGTACCGTTGAAGCCTTTGAAGCAAAACTTGCGGACAAATGGTGGTGGAATACCGGTTACAAACTGGGCTCTGCATTGAAAAACGCAAGTACAAATGATTCCGGATTCAGCCGATTCAAAGATGCAATGAATGCATCCATCAATTCGGCTATCGAAGGCGGAGTGAAGGAACAAAGCAATCCTTCCCAATGGGATTCGTACGTTACCATTCCGGAATACCAGATGGGTTTGATTTATGCAGTAGAAGATACCAGAATGGGATTGTCTTATGCACAAACAGGTCAGCATCCGAAGAATGCACATTTGTATATGTCCGGTGAATGGTCAGGCTTCAGCGCGGAAGCGTTCAAGAACCGTTTGACCGGTATCGATTATACATTCAGAAGAAGAACAGGTTACAATACCGAACAGAATGAATACGGAATTTTGCCGAGTACAGCCGGTAAATATCATGTTATCGTCAGGGCAAGAAAAGAGGGAGGAAGTTCATCCAAACCGAAATTCTCAACCACAGAAAACGATACCATCCATATTCCGGATCCTCAATTCCGTACATATATTCTGTTGAATTACGACCGGAACAAAGACGGTAAATTCAACCGCTCGGAAGCCGATGCTGTTGAAACCATCATTAACCGTAACGGCGGAATCAAATCGTTCCAGGGTGTTGAAACCATGAAGAATTTGAAGAACTTTACTTCTTCCGGTGATATCATTACCCGTCCGATTAATTTCTCATACAACGACAAACTTGAGAAACTGGAACTTTACAACTATCGTGCCGAAAGTATCGACCTTCACAATTTGAAGAATCTGAAAGTCTTGAGAATCAGAGGCCTGGGTACTTTGAACAGTATGGTAACCACCATGTCCAACTATAAGATTAAAACTCTTGATGTTGAGAACAATACCAATCTTAAAACATTGGATTTGTACGGCAGCGGTATTCAGTATTTCTTTGGTGACGGTCTTGAGAAACTGATTAATCTTGAATATATAGATGTTCGCGGTAACCAGTTCGGTCATGTGGATTTGTCCACTCAGTTGAATTTGAAAAACGTTTATGCAGGATGGCAGTACCAGAAGGTTTCTGAAGGAGTATATCAAAATAACAGTGCAGTTACCGTTAAAGTCGCTCCATCCAAGACTATTGAAGATTTCTTGTACAACACAGGTGCGAGACCGGAATCAGAATATGATTACAAAAAGACTTACAGTTCACCGTCAAATGCATCTCAATATAATGCAAATGTATTTGTAGAACGTGTTCAAATGAGTCTTGACTATCTTGATCCGAAGCTGAAAGAATACTTGATCAGCAAGTACGGAGTCAAGAAAGAAATTAATCATAACACCAAGCCGACCGCTGGTGGCAACTCCAAATCAAGAGAACAGATGAAGATTGAAGAGGAGATGAGAAAGAAAGGTATAAGCGGAAAACAGCCGACATTCAATTCCGGGGCGAAAGGTCCGTCATTGGGTGGCAATTCAGGCAATTCCGGCAGTGTAGAACTCATCGTTGTGCCGAAGCAGGATACCGAGAAAGTAACAGATTTGAATATTGCCGATTTGGGTATCAAATCATTGGTTAACCTTGAATACTGGTTCCCGAATTTGACCAAACTTAATGTCAATGGAAACGATATCCGTGATTTGGATTTGACCAAATTTACAAAACTGAAATATGTATACTGTAAGGATAACGGTATAACAAGAGTCCGCATGCTGGACAATTCTCCGGTTGTAGAATTGCATTGCAGCAACAACGCGTTGGTTGATCTGGATTTGATTAATGCAAAAGCAATGACCAGACTTGACTGTTCCGGTAATGCCCTGAACAATTTGCGACTGGTTAACTGTTCTAAACTGATGTATATCGACTGTTCCGACAACTTCCTTAAAGTATTGGATTTGAGAGACCAGACATCTTTGAGACAACTGGATTGCAGCAACAACGATTTGATGTACAGCGCGGAAAATCCGTTCAATGTCAGTTTGATTTTAGCGGATGCGTCTGCAAATTCATTCGAGAAACTTGAATGTTCTAACATGACTCGTGAGATTGTAAATCTTCCGTTGAAGAAGTTCAACCTGAAATATCTGGTTGCATCCAATCTGCGGTGTGCTCAGGCAGACCTTCCGAGAAATCTGTTAGAGTTGACGCTTGAAAATGCCAAAGAGTTGACATCATTGTGCGGCGGCGGAATCCAAAGCATTACAGAGTTCAAGAATATCAGACGTTTTGATATTTCCGGTTGTGAAAAACTGAAACTGTATTACAAGATTGAAACCGACGTGATGCGCAACCTTGTATATCTGGACGTAACAGATACCGATGTTTACGAGGTTCGCCTGATTGGTGAAAACTATAACGGCAAGTTCAACGAAGTTCGATGCGGTGTACCGGGCAAGAGATCCGGATACAAGGTGAAACTTTGGATGTCAGGTCCTCAGTGGACTTCATTGTGGGACAGCAAGTGGAAAACTTATCCTGAAAATGCGGGAACCGTTTACGGCCTGCTTATGGACGGCTCTATGCTTGACCATACCGAAGGAACCGTGGTGGAAACCGTTACAGAAGATGATGAACGGATGAGAGAAGATTTGGGTAATTTCTACTACGACTTGAAGAAGAAACTTGCTCCGGACGCAAGAGTTATCCACGTGGCCGATATGGATAAACTGACAGAATTTGACTGCAGTTTCTCAATGGTTTCCGACCTTGACAAGATGATCAAGTGGATGCCGAAACTTGTAACATTGAATGCTGCCGGGAACTATATCAAGAGTGCCGACATCGCCAAACACTGTCCGAATCTGAAGACTTTGAACCTGTCTCAGAATGAAGATTTGGTTTCACTGGCACTTCCGAGATACATGAATTCGGTCAATGTCTCAGGAACCAATTTGAGCAACGAAGATTTGTTCGGAAGCATAGCAGCATCCTGCAGTCCGTTCGGCAAGTTAATTGTCAAGAACTGGATGCCTCAAGTGGCACAGGACGTGACGTTAAGCAGCTTTAACGGCATGAGCAAATTGATTTTGCAGGGCGGATTCAAGAGATTGTCCGTAATCAGCAGAATTGACTCTCTGGAATGTGTTTCATCCGGAGACAATGTGAAGATTCTCTTCCCGCAAGACTTTGCCGTATTCCAGTTCGATCACTTTGACTGCTCACAAAACAAGGGTACCGTAATTTTGAGATTCTCACAAGCGTCATCTGCTTTGCATTGGTATTCAACTTTGAGCCGCCAGAACATCAATCTGAACAAGGATAATTTGAAGATTGAAATTTACGGTAAGGGTCAGGGTACATCCCGCAATATCTTCCGTTTCGGCGCGGCTGCAGAAATTATACATGCCGTATCCAAAGGCTGGATTGAAAAGGGTGATGAAGGATATTATAATCTGGAAGCCGGTAAAGTCCGGAACGTATACAGTCTCTTCCGTTCAAACGGTTTGGTATACAATCCGAAGTATTATCGTGAAAATTCAACCGGAGGAATCACCTTTACATCTTTGAATTACGGCGCCGGATATCCGACTACCGTGAAAGAGGGTGACAGCAGATACGACAAGTCCCTTGATGCCGGCAGCAGCAGTAGCAGTACCAATTCCGGAGCTCAAATATCCGGCGGTTCGTCATCCGGCAGGAGACCGGTTAACGTAATCGGCAAAAAGCCGGGAACTACGACAACTCCGAAGAAAGGCGGATCGGGAGTACGAAAAAGATAATAAACAGAGCAGAATCAGGTCAGGGGGTGATATTTTGCCCCCGAATACCTGAAAAATTGAAAATAAATTAATAACTTGTTAGACAAAATAGAATTGTGATATGAACAGGTTTTGCAAGAAAGCATTATTAATGTCAGCGGTGCTGTTTTCAGTTGTCGGGCTGGTTGCCCAGACTCCTGAAAAACAGGAAAAAGATATCAGCAACATGACTCAGGAAGAGTTTGAATTATATCTGAATACCGTGCCGGTAGATACTACTGTAAAATTGGATTCTTCACTGATAGACGGACGTGAAATATTTACAGTTCGTGCACTCGCACGTCCAAAAGGCAATGCCATTGTTTTGAGATGGGCGCCGGACCAGTATGCTCCATGGGTAATTAATAATGAATGGGGATATACCATTGTGCGTACGGATGAGGATTTCAATGTCGATACTATCCTTCGAAACAAACGGCCGATGTCGCTGGAACAGATGAAAAAACATTTTGCACTGACCGATTCTCTTGCAGGTGCGGCTGCACAGTTGCTTTACGGCAAGGGGACTGCAATCGACAGTGTTTCTCACGAAGGTTCTGACGCTATTTTGCGAATTTATGAAGAGCAGCAAACCAAATTTGCATACGCAATGCTGATGTCTGAAATCCGTCCGGATATCGCCGAAGCGATGGCGTTGAAATTTACGGATAAAAATGTGGTGCCGGGCAAAACTTATCAGTATCTGGTAATTCCGGGTGTTCCTGATTCTATTTTGAGAATGAGAACCGTTTCCGTTCTTGTAAAAAACGACCCATATGTAGCCCCGGATTTCAATCCTGAAATCAAGGATTCCATTGGTCCTGACGGTCGTTCCATCCGCATTTACTGGCCGAGAAACGTCAAATATACCACATACGATATCGAAAGACGCTATAACGGCGGAGACTGGAAAAAGTTGAATAACAGACCGTTCCTTACACTTATGACATACGAGGACGAGTCTGCCGCTCAGAATATCTTTATGGATGAAAATCTGGAAGTCGGTACTTACGAATACCGTGTCAAAGGTTATGATTCATTCGGTGACGGCACCAAATACAGTGACGTGCACAAAACCGAATTGCCGGACCTTATCGGACCGGGTGCTCCGTCTTTGGACCTGTTTTATATAGACCGTAAAACCGAAGGCAAAATCTTTGCGGACATCCATTGGACAAAACAGGTGTTTGAAAAGGATTTCACCGGATTTGACATTTATTACTACAATCCGGAATTGTCAAAAGAATGGAGAAAGTTGAACCAAAAACAGTTGGCTCCGACAGATACAGTATACCGTCTTGAAGTGACTTCATTGTCAAGCGGACTTGTTACCGTGGCAGCTGTGGATACTGCGGGTAACTTCTCACCGTCCATTCCTCATGAACTGCATATTTCCGACCTTACACCGCCGTCAGCTCCGACAGGTTTGAGCTACAGTATGTCGCCGTTCGGACAGATAATTGTGAAATGGAACAAAAATCCGGAACCGGACGTGTACCGCTATCAGTTGTTCAGCGCAAACGATACTCTTCACGAATTCCAGCCTATGGCGGGGAAACTGGTATCCGATACCATTGTGACAGATACCATTCAGGTGGTTGGTGTCAATCAGAAATATTTGTACTACCGCCTTAAAGCGTACGACTTTTCCGGTAACGAATCAGAATTCTCAGAATATCTTCAGGTGAAACGTAAAAATTACGATGCCCCGGAAGTATGCCGTATCGATTCTACCTGGCAGGATGCCAAGACCGTGTATATGCGCTGGATCGGTGCCCACAACGAAGATGTGGATTTCTACCGTTTGTTCCGTCGTCCGACCAACAAGAAACAGTGGACTTTGGTTCAGAAAATCAATGCCGACAGTATCAAAACCGAGAAATTCGTTCTCAGCGATTCTCCGGAATATGATATGGAAAACAAGTATTTGTACTGCATGGAAGCCGTGAATACCACCGGTATTTCATCCGGATTGAGTGCCGGCACCATGTTTACCCACCGCTTGCCGATGATTGTGGATATTCCGATTGAGTTCAACGCCGTTTTCGATGCAGAAAAAGACTGTATTGACATGAACTGGACTCCGAAAGGCAAAATTGACGACAGAGGCCGCGGATGGTATTATCTGGTTCAGTGGAAGAAAGACAAGAATTTCTTCAGAACTATCGAAACTCCGTCAAGTGAAGAGACCAAATTCCGTACACGCAAACTTCGCAAGGGCGAAACCGCAACATTCCGTGTTCAGATTCGCTTCAAAGACGGCCGCAAGAGCACACCGTCCAACGAAGTTGTCATAACCAATACACTGCCTGTCGAAGAAAAGGCAAAACCGAATAAATAATATTGTAACTAAAATAGGAGGCTGCAATTATGAAACGTATTTTATTACAATCAGTCCTGATGTCAGTGCTGGCGCTTTTGCTCGGTTCATGCGGGGAGCTCTTTGAGAATCCTCCGGTAATCGAGGCAAAGAAAATGCACCTTGACCGAGAATATGTGGTGATTATGAAAGAGGACATCTGCCGTTTGAACATGGTGTTTACTCCGGATTCCGTTACCATTGAAAGTGCATTCTGGACCTCTGAAAATCCGTGCGTCAAAGTTTCCGAAAACGGACTTGTTACCGCGGTGGAAGTTGGGGAGACAAAAGTTTCCGCGATATCCGTTACCAGTCGTCTGGAAGATACCTGCCGCGTGAAAGTGGTGCCTAAATGGGATTTGAACAGTTATGATTTTCTTTATGACATGGTTGTTTACGCCAACGTAACCGTGGGCGGAGTCAGCCAGCCGGAAGATATCCGCGTTGCCGCCATCTGCAATGACGAAATTCGCGGCGAAGGCGAAGTGATGGAGCATAACGGCAAAAAGTATACCCGAATCCGTATCTACAGCAATACTGAAAGCGGTGAAAAGATAGAATTCTACTGCTATAACAGCAACAAGAACATCTATTATCACAAATTCCCGTTCGAACTTACTTTTGACGGGGAAACTCACGGAACATTGTCAGATTTGATAGACCTGACTTTGCCGTAACCCGAATTTTGCAGCCGAACATAACAGAAGTTTTTTCAATCTCATAAATCATAAAAGATTTAGCGCCGGGATATACCTGTGAAGGCTCGTCCCGGCTTTTTTGTGCCCGATACCCGCCTGTAAAAACAATTTTATGTCAGATTTGTTATATTTGGCGGGGATTTCCCGAAGTATTGGATTTTAATTTCTATCTTTGAAAAAATACTAATTAAAGACTAAATTTAATGGATATTACCGCATTGTTTAATTTGACTTACGGTTTGTATATCGTGGGTGCTATGGACGGAGAACTTCCTGTCGGTTGTGTTATCAACACATGTTTTCAGGTGACCAGCGAGAATCCGATTCTTGCTATTTCAATGAACAAGAACAACTATACTCTTGAAGTTATCAAAAAGACAAAGAAATTCTCTCTTTCAATTCTTGACGAGCAGACAGACCCTTCAACAATCGGCGTGTTCGGTTTCCAGTCAAGCCGCACTGCAGACAAATATGAAGATTACGGTTACACCATGTTCGGCGACGTACCGGTGGTAAACGGCAAATTTGCAGGTCGTCTTTCTCTTGAACTGTTGAGTATGGCTGACAACGAAACACACATGGTGGTTTTCGCACGTCTTGTAGATACCATCAAAGAAGAAGGTACTCCGATGACATATTCCTATTATCATAAAGTTGTGAAAGGCAAAGCTCCTAAATCCGCTCCGACTTACCGTGCAAACGAAGAGGTTGAAGAAGTGAAAGAAGAAGCAAAACCGGAAAAGAAATTGAACCGTTACCAGTGTGACGTCTGCGGTTATGTTGCAGAGGTTGAAGGTGAACTTCCGGACGATTTCACTTGCCCGCTGTGCAAGATGGACCGTTCTCATTTCCACTTGATTTAATACGGAATCCGTAAAAATATAAAGGATATTCTGCAAAGGATATCCTTTTTTTATTTGCTATGGAATCGATTTACGGGCGTGTTTTTGTTTTTTGTAAAAAATATTTCAAATCTTTGTAGCAAATTCGGAAGACCTGCGTCTAATGTGCAGAATTAGTTAAACAAATGGAAACGATTAAGAAAGATTTCGAGGAAATGGTCCGAAAATACAAGAGCATGGTTTACACCGTCTGTTACATGTTTTCGAAGGACAACGATGAGGTGAACGATATGTTCCAGGAATCGCTGCTCAATTTATGGAAAGGTTTTGAAACCTTCAAGGGGAAAAGTGACTTGAGAACATGGATATGGAAAGTGAGTTTGAATACCTGTATTTCATTTGACAGGAAGAAGAAAAAACTGCCGACAGTTCCGCTGTCCATGGACATCGACCTCTATGAAGACAAGGATAACGATACCCGCCAGATCAAAATGCTGTATGACCGCATCAACCGGTTGAAACCGTTTGACAAAGCAATTATTCTGCTTTGGCTGGAAAACATGAGTTATGACGAAATCGGCCTGATTGTCGGAATCTCTCCGAAAAACGTTTCCGTCCGTTTGGTTCGCATCCGCGAAGAATTGAAAAATATGTCTAACAATTAATCTGCACAGCTATGAAAGAAGATATTTTAAATCAGGATCTGGAAGAGATGAGAGCACAGCTCGCTCTTTTGAACAAGAAACTGGAAAACGAAACCATCATCAACGAAAAACTGATGAAAGGTGTGATGCAAGACAAGGTAAACAGTATAAATCGTGATATTGTGTGGGAGGCCCTGGGTGGCCTGGTCGGAATTCCGTGTTATCTGTTAATCTGGTATGTGTGGAATCTGTCTGCAGCGTTTTTGCTGGTAACTATTTTGTATTTCCTTTTATCTGTTGTATTTACATATTATACCCGCCGGGGCATCAGTACAGAAGCCGTTATTAACGGGAATCTGATTGAACTGAGTGCCAAACTTGTAAAAATGAAACGGATGAGCGCATTGTGGTTGAGATACTCCATTCCGTTTTTGATTATCTGGTTTGTTTGGATAGGATATGAATTGTCCGGTACTGATGGTATGCAGATATTACTTTCCGGAGGTATCATCGGCGGTGCAATCGGCGGATGGGTTGGTTACAAGCAATACAAAAAAACGCAAAAGAATGCACAGGATATTATAGACAGTATCAAAGAATTGACAAAAGAAGAGGAACTGTAAAAATATAGAGGAAAACACACATGGAACGGCTGCCGGAATATTCGGCAGCCGATTTTCATTATGTAATAATGACGAAAATCAGATCTTTGAAACAATTTGTTCCGGCGAGT
>SAMEA104404100__coassemble_1994_pt1 | contig 16455 bp, 12 predicted proteins | sample SAMEA104404100__metabat2_high_PE_008 | metagenome-assembled genome bin SAMEA104404100 (sample SAMEA104404100) | Balaenoptera acutorostrata | reverse complement strand
GATTTGGGCTATATTCGGGGGCGGTATTGTAAAAGTGAACTAATTTTGAATCATTAACTAAGGCTCTGTGGGGATTAGAATTCTTTTTTAACCGGTTGAAAAACGGGCATATCCTGAATATCAGATTAGTTGCCTATGTATTGGGAATCCTGCTGTTAATTGAGGGCGGGCTGTATTTGCTGTGTTGTCTGGTATCGTTGTACTACAACGAGGCAAGCTATACCGCATTCATATATTCTTTTGTTATCAATGCAATTATCGGAACGATATTTATCCTGTTCGGCAAGAACCGCAAAGAGTCTTACAGCAAGCGCGACGGTTTTGCCATTGTAACCTTTACGTGGATATCGTTTTCCCTTTCCGGAATGATACCGTACCTGATTAGCGGGGTGATACCGTCTGTTAACAACGCATATTTTGAAACCATGTCCGGTTTTACTACCACCGGAGCGTCCATCCTTGACAATATCGAATCTTTGCCGCACGGAATCCTGTTCTGGCGTGCCACAACCCACTTTATGGGCGGTTTGGGTATGGTCTGCTTTATCATTGCAATCATGCCGATATTCGGCCGTACCGACGAGCATCTGTTCTCCGCGGAGGCTACCGGAGTGTTCTTTGACAAGACCCACCCGAGAATCACCGTGATGCTGAAATGGATCTGGTCCACTTATATTGCGCTTACAGCAATCGTTGCCGTATTGTTGTGGCTGGGCGGTATGAGTGTTTTCGATGCCGTTTGTCACGCATTCGCCACTACCGCAACCGGAGGATATTCCACCAAGCAGAGCAGTATCGCTTACTGGGATTCTCCGTATATTGAATACGTAGTCGCTATTGCGATGCTGTTGTCCTGCGTTAACTTCGTGTTGTACTACCATATGTTTATCAAGCGCAATGTCAAACGCTTTTTCAAGGACAGCGAGGTGCGCTGGTTTTTTGGTTCGGTCGCTGTAATTACCGTGTTGATTACTCTGGTTTTGTTCTTTAAAACCGGCTACGATTTTGAAGAAGCGTTCCGCAAGGCGTTTTTCCAGACCGCATCGCTGCATACTTCTACCGGATTTGCCACCGATGACTTCATGACCTGGCCTCAGGTAACATGGGCATTGATTATGTTCGGCATGCTTGCCGGCGGCTGTACCGGTTCTACAGGTGGCGGTATCAAGAATATGCGTATCATGATTGCATATTACAATATCAAGAATGAATTCAAGCGTCTGGTGAGCCCGAATATGGTGCTGCCGATTATCATCAACAACCAGCGCGTGCCGGAGTCTAAAATAACTGCGGTATTCACCTTTCTCGTAACTTATTTCTTTATCATAGTAGTCAGCACAGTCGTTTTGATGTGCTTCGAACTCGGATTTGACGAGTCTGTCAGTCTGGCCGTGTCAAGTATCGGCAACGTTGGACCGGCATTCGGTGATTTCGGTCCGTCCAATTCATGGAGCGCATTGCCGGATTTCTGCAAATGGTTCCTTTCTTTCATCATGCTTATCGGTCGTCTGGAATTGTTCAAAGTGCTGGTATTCTTCCATCCTGCATACTGGACAGAATATTAATGACAGCCGCTTTGCATTTCCGAAAAATTCCGTAATTTTGTTTTGAATTACATTTCAAAACTCTACAAAAAAACTATTTTTGCCGAAGAAATTTCTCATGTATGATTTACAAATTATCTCATGAGGAATGTATTGCGGTGCGGTATTGACGGTAAAACAGATTTTGTTTTGGAAAAAATCTGTAGGAATGCGGAGGTAATTACGGAAAAATGGAAATGCAATGGATGTATTAGAGTCTTTTTACTATAGATTGAAAAGCGGGCATATATTGAATATCCGGCTGGTGGCCTATGTACTGGGCATTCTTTTACTGCTTGAGGGTATTCTTTACCTTTTGTGCTGCGGGGTTTCTCTTTTGTATCATGAACCGAGCTACACAGCGTTTATCTACTGTTTCTTTATCAATGCGGTTGTCGGGTCTCTGCTTATCTGGTTTGGTAAATCACATAGGGAATCATACAACAAGCGTGACGGTATTGCCATCGTAACGTTTACGTGGGTGTTTTTTGCCGTATCGGGGATGTTTCCGTTTTTGTTCAGCGGCGAAATACCGAATCCTGCCGACGCATTCTTTGAAACCATGTCTGGCTTCACGACCACCGGAGCGTCCATCCTTGACGATATAGAGGCAATGTCCCACGGAATGTTGTTCTGGCGTGCCACAACCCACTTTATGGGTGGTTTGGGTATGGTTTGTTTCCTTATCGCCATTATGCCTATTTTCGGCCGTACCGACGAACATCTGTTCTCTGCGGAGGCTACTGGAGTGTTCTTTGACAAGACCCACCCGCGAATCACCGTGATGCTGAAATGGATATGGATTACCTATATTGCATTGACAACCCTTGTTGCCGTATTAATGTGGGCGGGTGGTATGAGCGTTTTCGACGCCGTTTGCCACGCATTCGCCACTACCGCAACCGGAGGTTTCTCCACCAAGCAGGACAGCCTTGCATTTTGGAATTCTCCGTATCTGGAATACGTTACCTCAATTTCCATGATATTGTCCGGTATAAATTTCTCGCTGTATTACTTCCTGTTTATCAAGCATGATACCAAGAAATTCTACCGCGACCGTGAAATGCGCTGGTTCCTTTGTTCAGTCGGAACTGTAACCCTGCTGATTACTGCAGCATTGTTTGTCAAAACCGACTACGGTCTGGAAGAATCATTCCGAAAAGCGTTTTTCCAGACCGCATCACTGCATACTTCCACCGGTTTCGTGACCGACGACTTCGCTTTGTGGCCACAGGTTACATGGGTGTTGCTGCTGTTTGCAATGGTTGCCGGCGGTTGTACAGGTTCCACCAGCGGCGGTTTGAAGAGCATGCGCATAATGATTGCCTATTACAATATCAAGAATGAATTCAAACGACTTGTAAGCCCGAATATCGTACTCCCGATAACCATCAACAACCAGCAGGTGTCGCAGTCAAAAATTACAGCGGTGTTTACCTTTATCGTATCCTATCTGTTCGTATTGATAGCAGGTACAGCGGTGCTGATGTGTTTTGAACTCGGGTTCGAGGAATCTGCGGGTATGACAGTGGCAAGTCTGGGCAATGCCGGACCGGCACTCGGAAATTTCGGTCCAGCCTATTCATGGAGTCCGCTTCCGGATTTCTGCAAATGGTTTCTGTCATTTATTATGCTTATCGGCCGTCTTGAACTGTTCAAAGTGCTGGTGTTCTTCCATCCGGCATACTGGACCGAATATTAATTCGCCGTGTTTGCAGATTCGGAAATTTCCGGTATCTTTGTCCTCCGAACGAAACAATATAATATATGAATAACCGCCAGACAATTGCCTGACGGTTATATTTTAGATAAATATAAGTCTTATGAAAAAAAAATTACTATCTGCTATTTTTGCGCTTTTTGTATGCACAAATTTGTATTCACAAAACATTCAGTTGCATTATGATTTTGGAAAACTGCTGTACAATCATCTTGACAACCGTCAAAATGCAACCATAACTTTTGATATGTTCAAGCCGGATAAATGGGGTAGCACTTATGCATTTGCTGATTTTGACTTTGCGACAGACGGTATGATGGGTACTTATATGGAGATTGAAAGAGAATTTACAGTCAGTCGCGACGGTCGGTGGGCTGCTCACATTGAATACGGTGGAGGTATATCAACAGGTCACGTACCGGAATATTGCTTTGGAAACCGTTTCCGTCATACAATCCTTGCCGGAGCTGCGTGGAATTGGTTAAGTGCCGATTATTCAAAGAATTTTTCTATAAAAGCATTGTACAAATATGTGTTTAAAGGTAAAAAAGGCGGGATGAGACCATTTAGCAGTTTCCAGACTACTATGGTGTGGGGCATCAACTTTCTGAAAAACAAATGTACTTTTACCGGTTTTCTTGATGCATGGTATGACCCTAATGTAAAAGGTAAGGTGATTTTGACAACTGAGCCGCAATTCTGGTTTAATTTCAATGGTTTGAAAAAATGTGAGAAATTTCCTTTGAGTGTAGGTACGGAAGTGAAAATCAATCACAATTTCGTATGGAATGAAAACGGGGAGAACGATAAATTTTATGTTATTCCGACTCTTGCACTAAAATGGACATTCAAATAAATATAAAACCGGCCGCAGGAATTTTCAAGGCCGGTTTTTTTGTAGTTCTGAAAATTATTTCCAACATTCCGTTTCGTCTGCGATTTCCGGAATATAATCAGCGTGATACTGCGGATTCTTGCCCGCTTTGCGCTGCGCACGGTAGTCGTCCAGGCAGCGGATGGCATATTTGCCCAGTAGGATAATCGCGATGAGGTTGCAGATAGTCATAATCGCCATGAAGAAGTCAACAAGAGCCCATGCAAGGTCGAGAGTGGTCAATGCTCCGAAAAACACCAGCAACCCCAACCCGAGACGGTAGGCAAGCAATGCTTTTTTGCTCTTGGTCAGGAAGTAAAGGTTGCATTCGCCGTAATAGTAGTTTCCGATAATGCTTGAGAATGCAAAGAAGAAAATCAGAATAGCAATCAAAATGCTGCCCCAGCTTCCGATTTGGCTGTTCAGAGACAACTGAGTCAGTTCGATACCGTTGGCCCCCTGAGTGTAAAGACCGCTGCAAAGAATGATGAATGCGGTGCAGGAACATACGATAAGGGTGTCGGTATATACGCCCAACGACTGTATAAGACCCTGTTTTGCCGGGTGGGAGACGTCTGCGGTAGCGGCAGCGTTCGGTGCCGAACCTTCGCCAGCCTCGTTGCTGAACAATCCGCGCTTGAATCCCAATATGATGGCTGTACCCACAGCACCGCCGAATAGCTGGTCAGCGCCGAATGCGCAGTTTACAATCAGTGCGAAGATTTCGGGAATACGGGTGAAGTTGGTGGCAATCACGTATATTGTAACTCCGATATAAAGCATCGCCATAAACGGAACGATAATGGAACTTACTTTTGCAATACGCTGAATACCGCCGAAAATCACAATCAGAGAAAGTGCGGTCAGAATTACAGCCATCCATTCCGGACCGATATTGAAAGCCTGTGTAAATGCAAGACTGATGGTGTTGGACTGCACCATATTGTTGGTCAGACCGAAGTCGAGAATGATGGCAACGGCGAAGATGCACGCAAACCAGCGTTTTTTCAAACCTTTGGTGATATAGTATGCCGGACCGCCGATAAACGAGTCTTTTCCTTTGATTTTAAACAACTGGGCAAGGGTACTTTCCACGAATGCGTTGGTTGCGCCGATAAGCGCCATCACCCACATCCAGAATATGGAACCCGGACCGCCGAGCGCAATGGCTGTCGCCACTCCGGCAAGGTTGCCCGTACCGATACGGCTCGCCAGTGATACGTTGAATGCTTCAAAAGAGGAGATGTGTTTGCCGCTGGCTTTGTTGCTGTCGAAAAGCAGACGGCACATTTCACCGACCATGCGGAACTGCATTCCTTTGGTGCGTACGGTGAACCAGATACCGCATATTGCCAGCAGAATGACAAGGGCAAGACCGAGCGGTTCGTTTATTTTTTTGATGATTTCAACAAGAGTCCGTTCAAGATTATCCATGATAGAGATTTAAGGTTAAAATATTTCGTATTAGTGAATGGTAATCAGAGTTGCGCCGAATCCGTATTCCCGGAAACTTGCGTCCTGATAGGTGCACGCGTGGTATTTGCGTTTCACTTCGTCAAGAATCGACTTTCGCAGAACTCCTTCGCCTTTTCCGTGGATAAACACGATTTTCGCGCCTTTGCGTTTCAGATTCGCGTTCATCACCTCGCGGAATTTGTCCATCTGCACACCTAATATATCAGCGTTTGAAAGTCCGTTGGTATTGTCCAACAGTTCGTTGATGTGCAAATCACATTCGATAATCTCTCTTTTGAAATTTTCGTTCGGACGGCTCTTTTTCTTTACCGGAACCGCTTTTTCACGCATTGCGGTGCGGATTTCTTCCGGATCGATGTTGTATTCAATCTGCGGAACATCATCTTTCACCACCTGGAAGGCAAGTACGTTGCTGTCGAAATATTCGTTTTCGCAGAAAGTATGCAGTTTGTAGAATTTTGTAGTATCCAGACGGCGTTCGAAGTTAATCGGATTTTTCAGCGCAAATCTCTTGTCCTTTTTGAAAGCAACCGCCTGAATGGCAATGCGGGACATATCCGGAAGGTCTTCGTGGTCGAATTCGTCCACAAGCAGCTGGATGTTCGGTTCCACGATGCCTGAATTTTTTACAATCCATTCGCCGTCGTCGCGGGTAAGGTATGTGTAATACAGATAATAGTTGCTGTCGTTGACCAGATATGCGGCAAAACCTGTAGAACTGATGGTTTTGATATTGTCCGGTTCGTATGCCAGCACAATGTTCATCTTGTTGCCGGTTTCGGTTTCTTCCACTGCGAAAACCTCTTCTTTCGGCTTCTCCGATTCCACATATTTGGATGGAGCTACTGGTTCCGGTCTGTCGTAAGCGGTTTTCGGAGCATTCGGGGAGTCTACCACTACACATTCGCGAAGATAAACCGGATTTTCGAATCCGTCTTCGTCTTCCACATATGCTGTATTATTTTCGATGCGTACTACTTTGCCGCCCCCAACGGCGTTCAGGAAACGCACTGTATCGCCTAATTTTACCATTTTAATATAGTTTATATCATACAAAGTTACTCATTTCTCCCGCATTGCAAAAAAAATAGTTACCTTTGCAATCCAATAATTTATAAAATGGAAAAGAGCGATATCCAAAATATCAGAATCGAGGATTTTAACTATCCTCTGCCGGATGAACGGATTGCTAAACACCCGCTTGCGGAACGTGAAATGTGCAAACTGCTGACCTATTGCAAGGGTGAAATAGGCGAGTATCTGTTCAAAGATATTCCCGAACTTTTGCCGGCAGATTCAATGCTTGTATACAACAATACCCGCGTTATCAACGCACGTCTTCGTTTCCAGAAACCGAACCAGGGTGCAATTATCGAGGTTTTCTGCCTTGAACCGCTGGATCCGAGCGATTACGGACTGGTATTCCAGACCACCGGCAAATGCCGCTGGCTGTGCTTCGTGGGTAATGCAAAACGCTGGAAAGACGATTCCATATTCCAGATTGTCCGTGTGAAAGGCGGCGACATCTGTCTGACAGCGACAAAAGCAGGCCGCAAGGGCAACGCTTTTGAAATCGAATTTACCTGGGACAACAGCGAAAGAACTTTTGCGGATATCCTTGACGCTATCGGTGAAATTCCGATTCCGCCGTATTTGAACCGCAAAACCGAAGAAAGCGACTCTTCCGACTATCAGACCGTTTATTCACACATCGACGGCAGTGTAGCCGCTCCGACTGCGGGACTTCACTTTACCGATGAGGTACTTGAACGCATCAGCAAGAAAGGTATCGAACGCCGCGAACTGACTCTGCATGTGGGTGCAGGTACATTCCAGCCTGTGAAAAGCGATACAATCGGCGACCATGCAATGCATACCGAATTTATTTCCGTAACACGTTCGCTGCTTGAAGATTTGATTGCCGCACAAGGTGCAAAGAGAGTAATCGCCGTAGGTACCACTTCCGTAAGAACGCTGGAAAGCCTTTACTATATAGGAATTATGCTTCACAATAATCCGGATGCTACCGGAGAGGAACTGACCGTTCCGCAATGGCTGCCGTATGAAGGCAAGGACTCTTTGACCACCAAAGAAGCGCTGGAAGAAATAATTGCATACCTTGACCGACACCATACAGACACTTATCTCGGTGACACTCAGATTATGATTGCTCCGGGTTACAGCTTCCATCTAATCAACGGTATGGTAACCAATTTTCACCAACCGCAATCCACACTTCTGCTGCTTGTATCCGCATTTGTGGACGGTAACTGGAAGAGTATCTACGATTATGCGCTGTCACACGATTTTCGATTCCTGAGCTACGGAGACGGCTCCCTTCTGTTACGATAATTTAAAATGAATATAAATAACGGCAGACCGCATGATTGCGGCCTGCCGTTTTTGTCATATATGCAGATACCTGTTTTGCAGAGAAAAACAGCAGAAAACGAGTGCAGACCGCTTTCGGCAGCGGTGTCCGCTTTTGTCTCGGGGAAATTTTGATAACTTTTTTGTGTAAAATTACAAATCGTGATAAAGATTTTAACGGCAGCAAATCCGGAATAAAATCGGTAGAAAAACGGCGATATATTTTAAGATAATGTTTGTATATGAAATTTTAAAAAGGTAATTTTGTAGATAAAACTTTAAAATTTTTTAAATTACTCACTAAATTAAGTAAAGCTATGTGGTTATTAAAATCGTCAGTGGGTAGGAAAGTTGTTATGTCTCTAACCGGACTTTTCCTTATCCTGTTCGTAACCTTTCATGTACTGATGAATGCTGTAGCGTTGATTTCCCCCGCGGGTTACAATGCAGTATGTGCATTCCTTGGTGCTAACTGGTATGCGCTGGTAGGTACACTAATCCTTGCAGCGGGTGCCTTAATTCACATTATCTATGCTTTCTGGTTGACAATGCAAAACCGTAAAGCACGTGGTAATGACAGGTATCAAGTAAGCAGCACACCTAAAAATGTAGAATGGGCTTCACAGAACATGCTTGTTTTGGGTATCATCATCGTCTGCTTCTTCGTTATTCACCTAATCCAGTTTTGGTCTCGTATGCAGTTGGTTGAAATTATGGGTGGTCACGCTTGGCTTGCTCCTGATGGTACAGAAGTACTTGCAACAGACGGTGCGGCATTCCTTTATTATGCATTTAAAGACTGGTGGACTCTTGTTGTTTATCTAATCGGTTTCGTTGCATTGTGGTTTCACATGACTCACGGATTCTGGAGCGCATTCCAAACTCTTGGAACAAACAACGATATCTGGATGAAACGTTGGAGAGTTATCGGTAACGTATGGGCTACAGTAGTATGCTTGTTGTTTGCTGTTGAAGCAATCGCATTTACAGCAATGTCTAATTGCGGTGACTGCAAAAACGCTCTTCTAAACGCTAACGCAACAGAATGTGTTGTTCCGGCTTGTGAACAGGCAGAGGTTTGCGAAGAAGTTTGCGAAGAAAAATGTGAAGATGCACAAGACTAATTTTTAAATTTCAAGAATTATGGAAGAAACAAAAAAAGCTACTCCGGTAATAGACTCAAAGATTCCTGAGGGTTCTGTTGCAGAAAAGTGGACAAACTATAAAGCTCACCAGAAATTGGTGAACCCGGCAAACAAACGCCGTCTTGATATCATCGTTGTAGGTACCGGTCTTGCAGGTGCATCAGCAGCATCAACTCTTGCAGAAATGGGATTCAACGTATTGAACTTCAATATCCAGGATTCTCCTCGTCGTGCTCACTCAATTGCAGCACAGGGTGGTATCAATGCTGCTAAGAATTACCAGAACGACGGAGACTCTGTATACCGTCTGTTCTATGATACAGTAAAAGGTGGTGACTATCGTGCTCGTGAAGCTAACGTATACCGTCTTGCTGAAGTATCAAACGATATTATTGACCAGTGTGTAGCTCAGGGCGTTCCTTTCGCTCGTGAATACGGAGGTCTTTTGGCTAACCGTTCATTCGGGGGTGCTCAGGTATCCCGAACATTCTATGCCCGCGGTCAAACCGGACAGCAGTTGCTTCTGGGCGCTTACTCTTCATTGAACCGCCAGATTCAGCTTGGCAAGGTCAAGAGCTACAACCGTTACGAAATGCACGACGTTGTTCTTGTAAAAGACAAAGACGGTGTTGAACGTGCTCGCGGTATTATTGCTAAAAACCTTGTAACAGGTAAATTCGAAAGATTCGCAGCTCACGCTGTAGTTATCGCTACAGGTGGTTACGGAAACACATATTTCCTTTCAACTAACGCAATGGCTTGTAACTGTAGTGCCGCTGTAGCTTGCTACCGTAAAGGTGCTTACTTTGCAAACCCTGCTTACGTTCAGATTCACCCGACTTGTATCCCGGTTCACGGTGACAAACAGTCTAAATTGACTTTGATGTCAGAATCTCTTCGTAACGATGGTCGTATCTGGGTTCCGAACGATCTTGAAATCGCCAAGAAACTTCAGAACGGCACAATGAAAGGTTCAGATGTTCCGGAGGATAAACGCGATTACTATTTGGAACGTCGTTACCCTGCATTCGGTAACCTTGTACCTCGTGACGTTGCATCTCGTGCAGCTAAAGAAAGATGTGACAAGGGTTACGGTGTAAACAACACAGGACAAGCTGTATTCCTTGATTTCAGCGAAGCTATCGGCCGTCTTGGTAAAGATGTTGTTGCACAGCGTTACGGTAACTTGTTCGATATGTATGAAGAAATCAATGACGTATCTCCATATGAAGAACCGATGATGATCTATCCGGCTATCCACTACACAATGGGTGGTATCTGGGTTGACTACGAACTTCAGACTTCTGTCAAAGGTTTATTCGCAATCGGTGAATGTAACTTCTCAGACCACGGTGCAAACCGACTTGGTGCTTCTGCATTGATGCAGGGTCTTGCTGACGGTTACTTCGTACTTCCTTTCACTATTCAGAACTACCTTGCCGACCAGATTACTGTTCCTCACTTCAGAACTGACACACCGGAATTCGATGAAGCAGAAAAGAAATGTGCAGCTGAACAGAAAGCTATGTTCGACATCAAGGGTAAACGTTCTGTCGACTCAATCCACAAAGAACTTGGTCACATCATGTGGGACTATGTTGGTATGGGTCGTACAAAAGAAGGTCTTGAAACAGCTCTTGAAAAACTTAAAGCTCTTCGTAAAGTATTCAACACTGAATTGTTCGTTCCTGGCAACCTTGAAGGTATGAACGTTGAGTTGGATAAAGCATTCCGCTTGAGAGACTTTATTACTATGGGTGAACTAATCGCTTACGATGCACTTAGCCGTAACGAAAGTTGTGGCGGTCACTTCCGTGAAGAATATCAGACTCCGGAAGGTGAAGCAAAACGTGACGATGAAAACTACTTCTACGTTTCATGCTGGGATTATGCCGGTTCAGATGACAAGGCTCCTCAGCTAATTAAAGAACCGCTTGAATACGAAGCTATCAAGGTTCAAACCCGTAACTATAAATCATAATTAAAAGAAAGGAATTAAAATGGCAAATATGACTGTAAACCTGAAAGTCTGGCGTCAGGCCGGACCAAAGGAAAAAGGTGCTTTTCAGACTTATACAGTAAATACCGATACAGATACTTCTTTCCTTGAAACTCTGGATATCCTTAACGAATCTCTTATCGAGAAGGGTGAAGAACCGGTAGTATTCGACCACGATTGTCGTGAAGGTATCTGCGGTATGTGTTCACTATATATTAATGGACATCCTCACGGACCTGCAACAGGTGCAACAACTTGTCAGTTGTACATGCGTCGTTTCAATGACGGCGATACAATCACTGTTGAGCCTTGGCGTTCAGCTGCATTCCCGGTTATCAAAGACCTTATGGTTGACCGTAATGCATTTGACAAAATCCAGCAGGCTGGTGGATATGTAGCATTCCAGTGCGGTGGTGCTCAGGATGCAAACGCTCTTCCGATTTCTAAAGACGCAGCTGAAAAAGCTATGGACGCTGCTGCTTGTATTGGTTGCGGTGCTTGTGTTGCTGCTTGTAAAAACGGTTCAGCTATGCTGTTCGTTTCTGCAAAAGTCAGCCAGTTCGCTCTTCTTCCTCAGGGACAGGTTGAAGCTGCTCGTCGTGTTAAAGCAATGGTCAGTAAAATGGATGAACTTGGTTTCGGTAACTGTACTAATACAGGTGCTTGTGCTGCAGAATGTCCTAAGAACATCTCTCTTAGCAACATTGCACGTCTTAACCGCGAATACCTTTGTGCTAAATGCAAAGACTAACCACATAGTTGATTTAGACACAAATAAATATCGCAAGGGAACCTTCGGGTTCCCTTTTTTATTGCTCGCTAATAAAATAATAAGAAAGGTGTTTAAATGCGATCTAAGGCGGTGTTTCTTAGATATTGAAGATAATTGCGGATTGCTCGTAATTTGCATCAGAACGACATTTGAGTGCTTCTTTTGGGAGCCTTTTATAAATGTGTAGAGATATATATAGATAAATGCAGACCAAAGGCCTGCATTTTTATAGATTTGTCCGTTTGTTTTAGTTCAGGAAGTCCGAGATTCGGCAGCGGAGGTTGAACATCAGCGTCAGACCGCCGATATGCGGCTGGGCGATGGCTGCGTCGATACCGATCATTTTCACGTTTACACCGGCTCCGAGTGAGAATCCGGAAAGGAAGTTACGCGAGAAGGTGGTCATGTCGGAACGTGTTTTGTAATTGTAGCCGAGCGCGATATAGAATTTCTCGGAAGGGGAGTATTCGACACCGAAAGCAAGGTGGCGGAACAGGTTGCTGGCAAAATTGCTTTTGCGAACCACGTTGCCGCTGTTGGATGAGGCGTCTTCCTTGTCGTAATACGGCATTTTCCAGCGTGTCAGGTTGAATGCTGTAACGGACAGACGTATCGGCAGATTTTTCAGGAACTGCGACCATCCCAACTGGATATCCCACGGCATGGATGCATTCTGGTTCGCATCGTTGAATTTCTTCAGCTGACCGCCGAGATTCTTTGCCACAAGAGAAAGTGAAAGGTTGTTGTCCGGGTTGAAATAGTTCAAACCGATATCAGTAGTCATTGCGATGGCGGAATACTGTTCGTAGTTGGAAGATATCACGCGAAGGTTGATACCGCCTCTCAAGCGGTCGGTGATATCGTGGGAGTACATTACGTTGAACGAGATGTCGTTCGGGCTGAAAGAGCCTGTAACGACGCCGTTGGCATCGGTTCCGGTCATCTCGCCGTAGCCGAAATACTGCAGTCCGACTGCAATCGCACCTCTCTCGTGGGCTTTGATGCCGAATGTGGCGCCCATAAAGTTGCTGCCTCCAAGGTAATGCATGTAGTTCAGTCCGAGCTGCAGACTCATTTCTTTGCCGAGCAGCGCCGGGTTCTGGTTGACCAGTGTGATATCTTCGTTTACCAGAGAGATGTTCTGACCGCCGAGCGCATAGACGCGGGATGACGGCGTGATGTTCAGAAACTGGTATGAAGATTCGCCTCCCTGAGCAAAAACATCAAGCGGGAGAGCGGCCAGCAGGACAAGAACTGTACAAATATAGAATTGCTTCAATTTCATTTTTCAATCAGAGTCCGGGTAAAGATACCGAGACTTTACTATATTAAACGCACAAATGTTGTGTCTATTATATCGGGTGTGAAATTTCCTGATTTTTACATATATTTAGTTATAACTTTTAGCATTTGGAATCGATTTTGTGAAAAATCTCAAAACATTATTAAACTGTTCCAAATTGTGACAGTTCGATTTCTTTTTTTGACAAATCAAATTTATATTTGTTTTGGATGTTTGAATCCGAAAGTTTTTCGGGCAATCCTGATAATATGTTAAAAGTTTCATTACGCATATTCCTGATTTTTGCGGCATCTGTTTTGCCGTTTGCCGTGTCCGGTCAGATTTGTCGGGCATCGGTAGGAAATACCTTGCACAGCACCAGGAATATCATAACATCCGAAGTCTACGAGTTCGGCACCGTGGACGTTCAGCCGAGTTTCCCGGGAGGGCAGAGGGGGCTGACCAACTATGTCAACAAAATCCGCCGTTATCCTTATGCAGCGTATAATTCCGGTATCTGCGGACGCGTTTTGTGTTCGTTTGTCATTCATCCGGACGGCAGCATATCCGATATAACCGTTCTTCGCGGTGTGGAATCATCTCTGGATTGTGAAGCGGTAAGAATTATTGAAAATATGCCGAAATGGAATGCCGGCATGATCGGTGATGAAAAAGTATCGGTCAGATACATCCTTCCGATAGCGTTCCGTCTTTAAATATTCCCCAGTATATAAATCTGATTTCTTGCACGGGTTACCGCGGTATACAGCCAGCGGTAGAAATCGCGTGTTGTCAGGGCTTCTTCGGGGATGAATCCCATATCTACAAAAACATTTTTCCACTGTCCGCCCTGAGCCTTGTGGCAGGTGACGGCGTAGGCGAATTTTACCTGTAACGCATTGAAATACGGGTGCGATTTCAGCGCTTTGTACTGCTCGCGGCGGGTGTGCGGCAGTTCGGGCATGATATTCATATACAGTTCGTTGAACTGGTCGCGGGTAAGGGTAGGTGTGTCGCTGAAAAGTGCGGTCAGATTAATCATCGCCTCGAGTTCGACGTCTCTGTCTGCGAAATACAGTTCCACTTTGGCGAATTTGAATCCGTAGCGCTCCTCGCGGCTGATAACGCGGCTCACGGTCGCCATGTCGCCGTTGGCGATAAAATCTATCTCCTCGTATGGTTCGCTCCAGAAATAGTTGTTTTTAGCCACCAGAAGGCGGTCTCCGGGAACGAGATCTTCCTCACGGTACAGAATCGTGTTGCGAATCCCCATGTTGAACATGGTGGCGCGCTTGTTGGAGCGGGTAACGATGATGCTGTTTTCGATGCCGTCGCGGTCGTAGCAGTCTGAAATCGTTTCTACCATATACTCGTTCGGCAGATTGCGGAAATCTTCGAAAGTACCGGTATTCAGCGTCGGTTTTTCAAGCACCGGTTTTGCCATTTCGTCGCGCAGCATGGTGGCATTGTAAAGAATTCCGGAATCTTCGCTTTGACGGGCGATTTTTGTCAGCGAGAATACGTGCAGATTCAGTCCGTAGCATTTCAGCTGTTCGATGCTCAGCGCCGGACTTTCGTCGAATCCTACCGGAGGAAGCTGTGCGATATCGCCGAGGATAATCATTTTGCAGCCTTCGCCCGCGTAGACGTATTCAATCAGGTCGTCCAGCAGTCGTCCGGTGCCGAATATGGCACCCTCGCTGCTTGAATTCGGCAGCATGGAGGCTTCATCGACAATGAATATGGTATTTTTGTGCTTGTTTTCAGACAACAGGAATCCGCTGCCGCCGTCGGGAGAATAACTCTTCTGACGGTAGATTTTGCGGTGAATGGTGTAGGCGGAATGGCCCGAATATTCGGTGAAAACCTTTGCTGCACGGCCGGTAGGGGCGAGCAGTACGGTTTTGATATTGAATTCGGTCAGCGTTTTTACCAGTGTTCCGGTCATGGAAGTTTTTCCGGTGCCGGCGTAACCATTCAGCAGAAACAGGTCGTCGTTGCCGCACATCATGCAGAAATGCGACAGTTCGGCGAGCAACTGCAGCTGTTCGTCGTTCGGTTCGTAGGGCAGATTCTCCATAAACCGCTGTGCAAGATATTCTGAAATTCCGGGTTGTGACATGGTAAAATGTATAAAACCAAAAAAGCCGACTAAAACAAAAGTTTCAATCGGCTTTGGCGGAAAGGACGAGATTCGAACTCGTGGTAGGGTTACCCCTACGACAGTTTAGCAAACTGTTGGTTTCAGCCACTCACCCACCTTTCCGGTTGCGTGCTGAATCATTAGCGAGTGCAAAGTTATAATCTTTTTGGATATTACCAAAATTTATCCCAAATATTTTGCTTATTTTGCAAAATAAACCAACAAACACTGATATGAAGAAGAAATTGCTGATTGCAACATCGATAATGACCGGACTGCTGGTTATAATAGCCGCAGGAGCGTTTTTACTGTACAATTACCTGAATCTCAGCACAACAACCGAAAAGAACATATATATCTATCCGGGAGCAACTACCGAAACCGTGACAGATTCCATTTCCGCCGCATTCGGAGAGGAGGTTGCCGCTCATGCGAAGACCGTTCTGGAATATCTGGAGCCGGACTGGAGCAAGCGCGTGGGGATGTATAAAATTGCGAACGGTACCAATGTATGGCGACTGGCAAAACGTCTTGAAATCGGCTCGCAAACACCGGTTCGCTTCACTTTTAACAGCGTCCGTACCGTTGAACAGCTGGCAGAACGCGTCGGTGAGAAATTTTTGATATCAAAAGATGACTTTTTGAAGGAAGTTTTGAGTGATTCTACATATCAGAAAACCGGGACAAACCGTGAAACCGTGGGAGCGATATTCTTCCCTGATACATACGATTTCTACTGGACTGCATCGGCAAAGAGTATTGTAGACCGCTTTTATTCCTACTACAAATCGTTTTGGAACGATGAACGCAAAGCAAAAGCGGAAAAACTGGGACTTTCTCCGCTGCAAGTTTCAACACTGGCGTCCATCGTGGAAGAGGAGACCAACAACCGCGCGGAACGCTCCGTTGTGGCTCGTTTGTATCTGAACCGAATCCATAAAGGAATGTTGCTGCAGGCGGACCCGACCGTAAAATTCGCGTTGGGAGATTTTGCCCGCCGCAGAATCACTTCCGCAGACCTTGAAATCAATTCTCCGTACAATACTTACAAGTTTGCCGGACTTCCTCCGGGCCCGATTCGTCTGCCGGAA
>SAMEA104404100__coassemble_1943_pt1 | contig 16817 bp, 10 predicted proteins | sample SAMEA104404100__metabat2_high_PE_008 | metagenome-assembled genome bin SAMEA104404100 (sample SAMEA104404100) | Balaenoptera acutorostrata | reverse complement strand
AAAGGACTATTTAATTAATTTTTTAACTTGTCCATTTTTATTGGACACTAATGATTTTTTATATTAAATGATTTGAAAATATAAAAGAACAATATTGCATTAAAGATTATTATTGGATTATTGTAACAATACAGTCTGTTAGTAATGTTCATCATACCTAATGTCATTGCAAAAAATGCCAGAGATGCATTGGCGACAGTTATGATGATGAATAGAGAAAAGGCATATTTAAACGGTATATTTATCTGGTATATCTTCAAATAACGACCGATAAGATAAATAACGCTGAATGAAATAATTGAATAACCATATTGGAAATCTATATTTTCCCCGGGAACCCATCCGAACCATATTTGATATATGATAAAAAGTAAGAGAACAATGCTGAATGTCTTCTTGCTTGACGACTCTACGAATTTATTTAGTATTGGAGATATTATCATCAATCCGAAATAGTCCGGAATAAACCAATTTGAGTTGGAGATAAAAAAAATTTTTAGAATCAAAATCCCCAATAGATAAACTGTATATATTTATGATAATCCCGTAGAATAAGCATATATAGATGAAATTCAGGATAGATTTTAATTTTAATTTGATGGAAAAATATCCTGAAATAAGGATGAATGCATTGACTCCGATAACAGCAAGTCCTTCAAGTAAATATGTGAGATATGCACTTGAACTCGGTTGTGTCGCCATTCCCTGTGCGTGGAATTGGCTATGAACCAGTAAAACTAAAAATATAGAAAATATTCGACATAATTCAATATTGCTTAATCGGTTGTTGCCTATATATTGCATATCCTTCTGTTTTGATTATTTTACTGTGACAACTGTGCCTTTCGGGCTTTCGTTGCAAGCGCGGTCAAGGGCGGTGACAACGAATGTTGTTTTGCCGGCGTGTTTTGCCGGAACTTTGAATCTCGGTGAATAGGTCACGTCGATGATTGCTTTGGAATCGTTCAAATTGATTATATCTCCTTCTGCAAAGCCGTAAACCACAAATGAACGGTGCTGCTGCAATTTGTCGGATGTTTTTGCCGGAGTCCATGTCAAAACGATGTCTTTGCCGTTGCGTTTTGCTTTAAGGTTGGAAACCTCAGACGGTTTTACATCATCAATCCACGGATATGACGGGATTAGTGCGATAGAGCTCTGCTGATTGTTGGCAAGCGAGTCGGCAACGCCTTTGTAGTTCTTTGTTACGGAATATCCCGGCCACCAGCAGTTGCCTTGTACATTCTCAAGGCTGCGTGAAAGCTGGATTTTATGATCCAACTGTGTCGGATTTTCAGACGGTGCAAGGTCCGGTTTGTCCATTGTGCGGACAACGCTTTGACCGTAGTACATGTGACGGCCGTAAGTGTATTTGTTCCACCAGTAAGCCAATGTTTCTGTCGGAGCTGCTTTGTGTGCAAGGTCCCAGTATAACTGAGGCATCATATAGTCTACCCAGCCTTTTTCTGTCCATAGCAGTACGTCGGCATAAAGTTCGTCATAGTTCTGTAATGCTTTGGTTTCGCTACCGCGTTCAGGGTCAGTACTTTTGTTTCTCCATACACCGAACGGGCTGATACCCAGGCGCACCCATGGTTTGTTTGCCATAATCACTTTGTGAAGGCCTTCAATCAGTAGGTCTACATTGTGGCGTCTCCAGTCGCCTCGGTTCATACCGTTGCCGTATTTTTTGTAGGATTTTACATCCGGGAAATCATAACCTTTAACCGGGTAAGGGTAGAAGTAGTCGTCCATGTGGATAGCGTCCACATCATAGCGGGTAATGATATCTTTTACCACCTTTTCGATAAACACGCGGTTTTCCGGCAATCCCGGGTCGAAATATATCTTTCCGTCGCCTTCATATTTCACAAAGCGTTCCGGATGTTTGTGATAGATATGGTTTTTCGGAAGTTTTTCGTTTTTGGAAGTGGTTACGCGGTAAGGGTTCAGCCATGCGTGCAATTCCATACCTCTTTTGTGAGATTCTTCAATCATAAATTCCAAAGTATCCCAGAACGGTTTCGGGGCAACGCCTGCGGTACCGGAGATCCATCGGCTCCACGGTTCAAGTTCAGATTTGTAGCAAGCGTCTGCCTGAGGGCGAATCTGCCATATAATTGCGTTGCAACCTGCGGCTTTCAGTTTGTCCAGCTGGTCGCGTAGATATGCTTTGTTTTCTGCAGTAGTTCTCTTTGCATAATGTCCCTGACCGACAGTATTCAACCAGGCTCCGCGGAATTCAACCTTCGGATTTTCTGCGTATGTGCATAAAGGAAATAACAGTGTGATTAATAAAGTGATAATAAATCCTTTTTTCATTAGTGTTGATTGTTAGATGTTTTGATTATATGATGCGAATTTAATTAAAAATTAGTACTTTTGCAATCTGGAAATTTAAAATACAGAAAACTATATATATATATGAACGAACTTGCAACCAAGTATGATCCTTCTGACGTAGAGGGCAAATGGTATAAGTACTGGATGGACCACGATTTGTTTAAAAGTGTTCCGGATGAGAGAGAACCGTACACCATTGTAATTCCGCCGCCAAATGTTACCGGCGTATTGCACATGGGACATATGCTTAACAATACAATTCAGGATATTCTTGTCCGCCGTGCCCGCATGGAAGGCAAGAACGCACTTTGGGTTCCGGGAACAGACCACGCTTCCATTGCGACAGAAACCAAAGTTGTCAACAAACTTGCAGCTGAAGGAATCAGAAAAATGGACCTTACACGCGAGCAGTTCCTTGAACATGCATGGGAATGGACTCACAAACATGGTGGTATCATCCTTGAACAACTGAAAAAACTCGGCGCATCCTGCGACTGGAGTCGTACTGCGTTCACTATGGATGAAAAACGCAGCGAAAGTGTTGTGAAAGTATTCTGTGACCTTTACAACAAAGGTTTGATTTACCGCGGTCTTCGCATGGTTCACTGGGATCCGAAAAACCAGACGGCATTGAGCGATGACGAGGTTTACTACGAAGAAGAAAATTCAAAACTATACTACCTGAAATATTACGTTGCAGATGATGATATGACAGGCGAAACCGGTGCTGAAGAAGAAATTATCCACCGCGATGCTGACGGACGCCGTTATGCGGTTGTTGCAACAACACGTCCGGAAACAATCATGGGTGATACTGCAATGTGTATCAACCCGAAAGACCCGAAAAACCAGTGGTTGAAGGGCAAGAAAGTAATCGTTCCTCTTGTTAACCGCGTAATTCCGGTTATCGAAGACCGTTATGTAGAAATCGAATTCGGTACAGGTTGTTTGAAGGTAACTCCGGCTCACGACCCGAACGACTATATGCTTGGCAAAAAGCACAATCTTGAAACTATCGATATCTTCAACGCTGACGCTACAGTAAGTGAAGCAGCAGACATGTATGTAGGTATGGACCGTTTCGACGTTCGCGAACAGATTACAAAAGATCTTGACGCAGCAGGTTTGCTTGAAAAAGTTGAAGCTTATACAAACAAGGTAGGCTGCAGCGAAAGAACTCACGTTCCAATCGAACCGAGACTGTCATTGCAGTGGTTCATCGATATGAAACACTTCGCAGAAATTGCATTGCCACCGGTAATGAACGACGAAATCTCATTCGTTCCTGCAAAATACAAATCAACATACCGTAACTGGCTTGAAAATATTCAGGACTGGTGTATCAGCCGTCAGTTGTGGTGGGGACACAGAATCCCGGCCTACTACTACGAAGCTAACGGCGAAACAAAAATCGCTGTAGGTGAAATTGTGGAAATCGCACTTGAAAAAGCAAAAGCCGAATCAGGTAATGCAAATCTTACAACAGCAGACCTTCGTCAGGACGAAGATGCTCTTGACACATGGTTCTCAAGTTGGTTGTGGCCAATCTCTTTGTTCGACGGTATCAACAATCCGGGCAATGAAGAAATCAAATATTACTATCCGACTGCAAACCTTGTAACCGGTCCGGATATCATCTTCTTCTGGGTAGCCAGAATGATTATGGCAGGTTACGAATATATCGGTGAAATGCCGTTCAAGAATGTATACTTCACAGGTATCGTTCGCGACAAACTTGGCCGCAAGATGTCCAAATCTCTTGGTAACTCACCGGATCCTATCGAATTGATGGAACGCTACGGCGCCGATGGTGTACGTATGGGCTTGATGCTTGCAGCTCCTGCAGGTAACGATATCCTATATGATGATTCATTGTGCGAACAGGGCCGTAACTTTAACAATAAAATCTGGAATGCCTTCCGTTTGGTAAAAGGATGGGAGACTGCAGACGTTGAACAGCCTGAAAGTGCAAAAATCGCAGTTAAATGGTTCGATTCAGTATTGAACTCAACAGTGGCAGAAGTTGCTGATTTGTTCGGTAAGTTCCGTTTGTCTGAAGCGTTGATGGCAGTATACAAATTGTTCTGGGATGAATTCTCATCATGGTATCTTGAAATGGTGAAACCGGCTTACGGTTGTCCGATGGATAAAACAACTTATGAAGCTACATTGAACTACTTCGATGCACTTCTAAGATTGCTTCACCCGTTCATGCCGTTCATTACAGAAGAATTGTGGCAGCACATCAGCGAACGCAAGGAAGGTGAAAGCATCATGTATGCTCCGACTCCTAAGTCTGGCGAATTTGCAGCAGACATCATTGCTTCCATGAACGAAGCTAAAGAAATTATTGCAGGTGTTCGTACTATCCGCTTGCAGAAGAATATTGCCAACAAGGAAAAATTGAATCTTCAGGTGCTTGGTTCATTCAAAAATGCAAACAGTGCAGTCATTATGAAGATGGCGAACCTTGAAGATATTGCAGAAGTAAGCGAAAAGGATTCTACGGCAGCTTCATTCCTTGTAGGTACGACAGAATTCTGCGTTCCGTTGGGCAATAATATCAACGTTGAGGAAGAATTGAAGAAACAGGAAGCAGATTTGAAATACATGCAGGGATTCCTGAAATCAATTATGGGCAAATTAAGCAACGAGCGATTCGTTAACAATGCTCCGGCAGCAGTTGTTGAAGGAGAACGAAAGAAGAAAGCCGATGCTGAAAGCAAAATCAAAACTCTTGAAGAAAGTATTGCGAGATTGAAAAGTTTGTAAATAACAATTCTCAATAAACGAAGGCGGAGTTTGATTCAAACTCCGCCTTTATTATTATATATAATGTGTTGTTTGTAGGAAATCTGCATCAGCTAAGGCTTGTATGGCAACAACGATATTTTTCATTAAAATTCATGGAAAACTACTATTAATTAAAATTGTTGAAAATTGTATATTTTAATCCCCTTAAGAGTAATAAATTTGAATACATATTGCATATTATTGCAAAATAGGGCGATTAAAGGCGCTGGAATTCGTCGGATTTGGTTACGGCTTTATATTGATGTCACACATTAACTTACAAATTGATAGTAAAAAGAGGCGATTTATAGTCTTTTATGTTAAAATTGTAAATAAAGGGATGTCTGAAATGCGGAAATGTTATTTTTTCGCATAAATTGATAAAAATGTGTTATAAAAATTATGATTTTAGAAAAATATTTTATTACTTTGCAGTGATGACGTGTATATTAGAATTGCTTTAACAGTATTCTGCTTTAATATTCAGTGTTACAAGTCTGGTTTTCAACGGGATATCTAAGGAAAAGACAGAGAATGTCCTGTTGAGTAAAATTTATTTAAAAAGGAAACTTAAAAATTTATTAATTTACAGATAGTGTTTATGAAAAAACAGTTCCTACTCCTACTCGGAATGATTTTGGTGGCGTTTACTTCGTTCGCGCAAGTAACTGTTACCGGTGTTGTCATTTCAGAGGAAGACAATGAGGCTGTTATTGGTGCAACAGTCTCTATTAAAGAAAAGCCGTCAATTGCAACCGCAACTGATATTGACGGTTCGTTTACAATCCAGGCACCGTCTTCAAAGTCAACTTTGAGGATTTCCTATGTAGGTATGCAGGCTAAAGAAGTCAAAGCAAGCGGTACAAATCTTAAGATTGTACTGACTTCAGACGCTCAGGTGCTTCAGGAAGTAGTTGTAACAGGTATGCAGAACGTTGACAAACGTATTACTACCGGTGCGACAACAAAAATTGATGCGGAAAAAGCCAAACTTGACGGTGTCGCTGATATCAGTCGCGCGCTTGAAGGCAAGGCTGCTGGCGTATCCGTTCAGAACGTTTCCGGAACTTTCGGTACTGCTCCTAAAATCCGCGTTCGTGGCGCAACTTCTATTTATGGTAACTCCAAACCCTTGTGGGTTGTTGACGGTGTGATTCTTGAAGATGCAGTCGAAGTCTCTGCTGACGAACTTTCTTCAGGTGATGCCGTAACATTGATTTCTTCTGCTATTGCTGGTCTTAACGCCGACGATATCGAAAGTTTCCAGATATTGAAAGACGGTTCTGCAACTTCTATCTATGGTGCGAAAGCGATGGCAGGTGTGATTGTTGTTACAACCAAACAAGGTAAAAAAGGACATACAAGCATTAACTACTCAGGCGAATTCAGTTTGAGACTGAAACCGAGCTACAGTAACTACAACATCTGTAACTCTCAGGAACAGATGGGTATCTATAAAGAAATGGAAGAAAAAGGATGGTTGGAATTCGCTTCTCTTGCATCTTCTTCAAGTTCCGGTATCTACGGTAAAATGTATCATTTGATTCGTGATTACGAAGACGGTAAGTTCGGTTTGCCTAACACCAAGGCTGCCATGAATGAATACCTTCGTACAGCTGAATTCCGAAATACTGACTGGTTTGACCTGTTGTTTAATACAAACATTACTCAGAATCACGCAGTAAGTGTATCCGGCGGTACAGATAGAGGTAACTTCTATACATCTATCTCTATTATGGACGATCCGGGATGGACAAAATCAAGCGATGTTCAACGTTACACATTCAACGCAAACGCTTCTTACGATTTGTCAAGAACTCTACGTGTTAAATTGTTGACCAGTGATTCTTACCGTAAACAGACAGCTCCTGGTACTCTGACTCAGGATGTTGACGTTGTAAGCGGTCAGGTATCGCGCGGTTTCGATATCAACCCGTTCAGCTATGCGATGAATACTTCTCGTACAATGGACCCAGATCAGGTTTATACTCGTAACTACGCTCCGTTCAATATCTTCAAAGAATTGAAGAACAACTATATGAACCTTGATATCATGGACTTGAAATTCCAGGGCGAAATCAACTGGCGTCCGATTGCCGGTTTGGAATTGAACGCTTTGGGTGCATTCCGTTATCAGGCTTCAAAACAAAACCACTATGTAAAAGACGAGTCTAACCAGGCTTTGGCATATCGTGCAGGTATTTTCCCGGAAAATGCAACCATCCGTGAATTGAACCCGTACTTGTATCGAGATCCGAACGATGAAAACGCTCTTCCGGAAACAGTTCTTCCTAAAGGCGGTATCTTGTTCCACAATCTGTTCTCAGTGTCTCAGTACAACTTCCGTGCATCAGCACAATACAACAAGACATTTGACAATACTCACTCAATGAATGTGTTCGTAGGTACCGAAATGAGTAAAACAGACCGTCACCAGGAAAGCTTCCAGGGTTGGGGTATCTGTTATGAAAACGGACGTATCCCGTACATTGATCCTGATTTGTTCAAACAGCAGAGTGAGGAAAACTCTGCATATTACGGTGACTCTTGGTATTACAGCCGTGACGTAGCATTCTTCGGTACTGCTACATATTCTTATATGGGTCGTTACATCGTTAACGGTACAGCACGTTACGAAGGTTCAAACAAACTTGGTAAATCAAGACAGTCTCGCTGGTTGCCTACATGGAACGTCTCAGCGGCATGGAATGCTCATGAAGAAGAATGGTTCGCAAAAGTATTCTATCCGGCTTTGACACACGCGAAACTTCGTTTGTCTTACTCTCTTACTGCAGATGCAGGACCGTCTTATATCTCAAATGCGACTGCAATCTACAACCCGTACAAACCGTGGCGCCCTCTTGCCAACGCCCAGGAACTTGGTCTTGACTTGACTGAACTTGCGAACAGCGAGTTGACATATGAAAAGAAACATGAGTTGAATATCGGTGCGGACTTCGGTTTTATCAACAACCGTCTAAACTTGTCTTTCGACTGGTACAAACGTAACAACTACGATTTGATCGGTGCTTGCTACACTCAGGGTGTCGGCGGACAGACAACAAAATATGCCAACGTAGCTTCAATGAAGTCTCACGGTGTTGAATTTACAATTTCTTCTACTAATATTGCATTAAAAGATTTCTCTTGGGAAACCGACTTGACATTCTCTTATGCAAAGAATGAAATTACAGACCTCGAAACCCGTTCACAGGTTATCCAGCTTGTATCAGGTTCAGGTTATGCTTTGGAAGGTTATCCGGTACGTGCAATCTTCTCAGTTCCTTTTGTAGGTTTGAACAACCAGGGGCTTCCTCAGTTCATCAACCAGGACGGAAAGGTTACAACTTCTGACATCAACTTCCAGGAATTCGAAAAAACAGGGTTCTTGAAATATGAAGGTCCGGTTGACCCGACAATCACAGGTGGTTTCGGAAATATGTTCCACTATAAAGGATTCCATTTGAATGTCTTCATGACCTACTCATTCGGTAACAAGATTCGTCTTGACCCGGTATTCTCAGCTTCATACTCTGATATGGCTGCCATGCCGAAAGAATTCATGAACAGATGGACTGTTCCGGGAGACGAAAGATATACTACTATCCCGACTATCGCGAGCCGTCGTCAGGTTTACAACGACTACCAGTTGGGTACTGCATACAGTGCTTACAACTATTCTACAGCACGTATCGCTGACGGTGGTTTCATCCGTTTGAAAGAAATTTCTTTAACTTATGACCTGCCGACATCTTTCTTGTCAAAGATTCGTATTAAGAGAGCATCAGTTAAATTGCAGGCTACAAACATTGGTCTACTTTACGCAGACAAGAAGTTGAACGGACAGGATCCGGAATTCTTCAATGCTGGTGGTGTGGCTACTCCTTCTCCTAAACAATTTACATTTACTTTAAGATTCGGTCTATAATTTAAAACAGAAAATTCAAATGAAAATCAAATATTTCGCAATAGCCGTATTGGGTGTGTTTCTTACATTGACATCTTGTGATGATTTCCTTGATAAGATTCCGGATACCCGCGTGGAGCTAAACACTCCTGAGCAGCTTCGCCTTCTTTTGGTAAACGGCTATCCTAACCAGAATATCGCGTTGATGTGTGAATTGTCAAGTGACAACTACATCGACAACAACTCTACAGACCCTAAGAGCGGTGCGCGTTTTAACTTGCCGGCTTATGACAAGGTTGACGACGAAATCTTTGCATGGGAAGAAGCTAAAAGTTCTATCAGTGGAGATTCTCCTTCTGCATTGTGGGAAAGTTCTTATCATGCTATCGCTGTAGCTAATGAAGTTATCGCACGTATACCTTACTTTGAAGCTCAGGGCAAAGGTGACGAAGTTAAACCGATGCTTGGTGAAGCTCTTGTGATTCGTGCTTATAACCACTTCCTTCTTGCAAACCTTTTTTGTCAGGGTTACAGAGGCCCTGAAATGAGCAAAACTATGCAGGGTATTCCTTACATGGAAAAACCGGAAACAACAGTTCGCGTTGAATACGCACGTCTTGATCTTCAGACAGTATACGAAAAGATTGAACAAGATTTGATTGCGGGTCTTGAAAAAATAGATGACAATATCTATGAACAGCCGAAATATCATTTCAACAAAGCTGCAGCAAACGCATTTGCCGCAAGATTTTATTTATTCACTCGTCAGTATGACAAATGTCTTGAACATGCAAATCTTGCGTTCGGTGGTGTTGATGTTAATGTATCCATGATGCTAAGCGACATCTGGTCTAAAGAATTTACTTCTCCAGACTTGATTGCACAACACTGGATTAGCGTTACTCAACCGCACAACTTCCTGATTGTTCCTACATATTCAGTATTCCATCGTCGTTTTGGAAAGAGATATACAATTAACCGTGACGGCGCCAAAGCATCCTGCTACGGCCCGGGTCCGGTCTGGACTGCCTATAACTTCCACCCGTGTTATTCCGGTAAACTTTATATCTCGGGAAGCCAGGAATACGGTGTGTATTTCCCGAAAAACTGTGAATTGTTTGAATATACCAATAAAGTTGCAGGTATCGGCTATCCGCACATTGTACGTGCTGAATTTACAGCTGAAGAAACTTTGTTGACACGTGCTGAGGCAAAATTGTATTTGGGTGACAAAGAAGGCGCTTTGGCAGACTTGAACCTTTGGTTGGGTGCCCGTAACAATAACACAACCTCAGCCAAACTTGATCCTTTGACTCATGAATCAATCAAAGCGTTCTATATTGACAGAAACCCCAATTATTTGTTCGGTATCGTTAAACCAATCAACGTCGACAAATTTTGTCCGAGCGACAAATATACATTGACAGACGATATGGTAGGCATGATGCAGTGTATCCAACACTTCCGCAGAATGGAAACTATCACTGACGGATACCGTTGGTTTGATATCAAACGTCTTGGTCTTGAAATCGAACACCAAATCGGTAAAGACAACGTAATCAAGAAACTGACATACGATGACCCTCGCAAAGCATTCCAGATTCCGGCAGAAGTTATTGCTGCTGGTATGGAACCTACAAAACGCGAACTTGTTAAAAAAGCGGCTCCTGCAGTTAAAGCTAACGCAAGTTATATACCAAATAACGAATAAAGGATTTTGAATATGAAACTTAAAAAATTATTATACGGTTCTTTGCTTTTTTCTATGGCTTTGACATTCGGAGCTTGCAGCGAAGACGAATTGGGCGAGTCTATCTTCGATACTGATATCCCGGTATATCAGGAAGGTACTGCCTCTTATAAACTGGACAAATGGTTGTCAGACAACTATCTTGATGTTTACAATCTTGACTTCCGTTACAGAATGCAGGATGTTGGTGCAGATATGAATTTTAATCTTGTTCCTGCAAGTCTTGAGAAAGCAACCGATATGGCTGTTTTGACAAAATATCTTTGGTTTGACGTATATAAAGAAGTTGTTAACCCTGATTTCTTGAAACAATACGGTCCGAGAATCATTCACTTGATTGGATCTCCGGCTTTCAATCCGGCAAACGGTACTTTGTTGCTTGGTCTTGCAGAAGGTGGTATCAAGGTAACTCTTTTCCGTGTCAACTATATGGACTTGAGTGATTTCAACCAGTTGAATGAATTCTACTTCAAGACTATGCACCACGAGTTCTCTCACATCCTTCACCAGACAAAAACTTATCCTAAAGAATGGAATACATTGTCTGCCGCTAACTATGATCCTTTTGGATGGCAGGACCGAAACGGTGCGATTGCTTTGTCTCTTGGATGTATGACTTCTTACGGAAGTTCTCAGGCGCGTGAAGACTTTGCCGAAACTATCGCAAACTATATTACAAAAACAGAACAGCAGTGGGAGCTGATGCAGTGGGTTGCTGAACATGAGTGGTTTGAAGTTGAAACCGGTACTCCTAAGAAAGATGCTTACTGTTTCTACTATTATAAAGATGAAGCTGCTAAAGAAAGAGACGATAAGACAAATATCGGACGTTTTGTTGAAGCAAACAGTCTGTTTGTAATTGAAGGAATGGAAAAGGTTGAAATTACCAAAGATGATAAAGGTAATGAAACTTACAAGTTGAAAGGTTCTGACATTCCGGTATACGCTTACGGTGTAAAAGGCTCTTTAGATAAGGTTGACGGTAAAGAACTTCTATTGCAGAAAGTAAATATCTGCCGTCAGTGGTTCAAAGATGCTTGGAATATGGATCTTGACAAACTTCGTGAAGAAGTTCAGTATCGTCAGACTCATATTGATATTGATGCATTGAGAGCAGAAGTTGAAAATGTACAATAATTTTTTAAACTGAATGAAAATGAAAAAAACATTATATATCTCAGCGCTGGCAGGCTTGATGCTTTCTGTTTCTTCCTGTAATTTGGAACAAGATAAAATTTGGGAAGAATCATCGGCTATCCGTATGCAGAAAACTATCGAACAGTATTCTGAAGTTCTTACCAGTGCTCCAAACGGTTGGGGAATGGAATATTTTGCCAACGGAGCACAAGGCGGTTTCAACTTTGTGATGAAATTCGACAAAAACGGCAGCGTAATTATCGGAGGTAAAAACGCAGTATCCACCGGCGGTGAATATAAGGAAGAATTAAGTTTGTGGGAATTCATCAAAGATAACGGTCCTGTATTGACATTCAATACATATAACTCAGTTTTTCATCCGTTTGCAGATCCTGATCCAAGTCATTCAGGTCAGTCTGACGGTACTGGTTTAGGTGGTGACTATGAATTTATTACGATTTCTGCAACTCCTGATTCCGTTATTTTGCTGGGCAAGAAAACTACAAACAAGATTTGTTTATATCCTCTTACAACTCCTAACGGTGAGGATTATTTTAACCGTTTGGAAGAACTTGAACATAAATTTTTCAACCCGAATCTGCCGAATCTTTGGCTCGATGCGTCCGGTGAAAGATATACTGCAGTTTTTGATGTTAAAAACCGAGCTATTTCCTATGTTCCGGAAGGTGGTGACCCGATTTCAGAGACTACATTCTCTACATACGGTATGACTAACAACGGTATAAAATTGTATGAACCGTATACCGGTATGAGTGGAACCTTTGCAGTTCAGGAATTCGTTTATGATGAATCAAAAGGTATCCTTTTGGCTAAAGAAGACGGCAAGACTAATTTCAGTGCAGGTTCATTGGCGGACGTATTCCAGAATAAGAAAATCCGATGGAGAACAAGTGCTGAAACTGTTAACGGTGAACTTGCCAGAATCTACAAGGACGTTGTTGACCAGTGTAAGAAAACACTTCGAAAGAACTTCGGTTATTTTGAATTTAGTTACAACAGTATTGCGAATTCTTATGTACTTGCATTCAAAAACGGTACATACAGCGGTTACTTCGTTTCAACATATTCTGTAGAAAACGGTGTCGCAATATTCAATATCACTTCAGAAGGAAACGCAAACGCGACAGCTCATTACGACAAGATTCCGGCTATGAAGGAATTTATCGATTTCTTGAATTCTCATGAATTTACCGTAATTGCGCCGAATGCATTGAACCCTGTTCCTTTGAAATTCGTATCCAATTCTAATGAAAATGATTACTTCTTTGTATCGGCTAACTAAGCCGATACATGGAGTAGTCCATATACAAATTGTGTGTTAATCTTTAAATTTTATAAGTATGAAAAAAGTTTTACTTTCTATGCTTGCTCTTGCTTCAAGTGCAGCTATGGTGGCAGAAGTAGCTCCGGCTCAATATGAAAAGGCTTCTGCTCAAGTATTAAACGTAAACGGTATGCAGATAGAAACTCCGAGTAGAGTGAAAGCTGATCCTCAGGTTGTTCAGTACTATTTCCCGAAAGCGGCGTTCCACTATTCCGGCTATCCTATTCTTTCAGTTCCGGCAAACGTTCCGGTCGTATGGCCTAACCTGTCTGTTGGTTTTACTGAAGCTGATACTTTTGAATGGACATATCCTGATCCTAATGATCCAAGTGATAATCCGCAATCAATGATGGTTGAAGGTCAAGAACTTGAATTGGTATATCCGGTTGGTATTACTAATGTACCTTCTTTGAAATGTGGCGATGCGACTTACACTGCTCAGTTTAAAGGGAACGACGGTTCGATGAATAATCTGCTTGTAACTCCGGGTCTTACTCCGGCAATTACCGGTTTTGACGGTACTTTGTTTAACTTGTACAATATGCACGTTGGTGATTGTGTCCTTGCATCTTTACCTTATTTCAGTGCAGGTGCGTCTGAAATTGATAATGCAAACCAATTCTGGAAAGATCAGGTTTTCGGAGGAGTTTTCAATATGCCTATTACATCTGCAAAGGTTACTGGTTACACTACAGTAATTGAACAACCGGCAGCACCTTATGTTTTGAACAGAGTATGCCCGTCGTTGAACTATACAAGTTCTGCAGCTTTCAATATAACACTTGATATTTATGCGGCATCTAAAGACTCTGAAGGTTTTTATCAGAAAGGAGAAAAATTGACTTCTACTGTAGTTGAATTCCCGGCAGGGATGGTAACTTATCCTGATAAAGCTCCAGAATTTGTTATCACAGGTCCTGTTGACCCTGTTACAGGTCTTCAGGCAGATTTCTTGAAAATCAATACTCCTGTTGTTCTTGAATTCACCGGTTTTGCTAATAATCCTTCAATTGAAAAGTTCTCTTTCCTTGAGATTTTCCACGATAGAAGCTATGTAAAAGCCACAAATCACTATACCGGAGGTCTTTTGATGAATGTAGTAGACGATCAGGGTCAGCAGGTTGATATGGAAATGAGCCTTGCAGAATATCCTTATGCTCATGGATTCCAAGGCAAACCGGAAGGTACATGGTATCGTGCAGGTCATTTTGTAATGGATTTGGACGCTTACTATCCATATGTTACTTTTTATAGTGAATCTTTAGAACCATTGAATTCATATCAGCTTGAATGGAACGCTCCTGTAGCCGGTGGAAATATCATGTATGTAGTAGAATCTAACGACAACGATGAATCAGGCTGGTTCCTTACTGATGAAAACGGTGAAGATGTTGCATCTTGGGTTAAAGCAGAATTGGGAAATGTAACAGTTCAGGGTCAACAAGGTCCTTTCCAAATGCCTACACTTACCTTGACCGCAGAAGCTCTACCTTCAGATGTAAACGGACGTTCAGCTGTAGTTCGCGTAAATGCTGCTCTTGGTGGTGTTAACGATATTAAAGTTGTTCAGGGTGCAGGTGGTGTAAGCGCTGTAATAGCTGAAGAAATCGGTGTTGCAGTTGACGGTGAAAACTTCGTAATCAAAGCTAATGCTGAAGTTAACTCAGTTAATGTATACAACTTGGCAGGTCAATTGGTTAAAACTGCAGAACTGTCTGCAGGTAACAATGTAGTTGCTGCAGGCGACCTTGCAAAAGGTGTTTACGTTCTTAAATTTAACAACAACCACACTGTTAAAGCAGTGAAATAAATAATATACACTATCTATTGGTACGGGATTGTCGGTGATGATAATCCCGTATTTTTTAGTATGAATGATAATTAAATCAGAATTAAAATCTATAAATAAATTACAATATATATAGTAAAATTGAAATATTTTGTTAAATTTGTAATTGTGTAGTTTGAAATTAAGTGAGATTTCGAAATAAAAGTTTTTTTCGTATAAATCAGTTTAATATTAAACGAAATTGCACTATCTATTTATTTAAACGGGGATGTCAGTGATGATTGCCCCGTTTTTTATATATAGAATTGCGGTGTCAATATTTAGACTGTTGACAGCCGGACGGAGTGGTTCCTGCTTAAGATTTTTATCTAAATAGGTTATAATCCCAGTTTCTTTGCGATGATGGAGAAGGTGTATTTGTCTATAGCTATGCAGATAAAGAATATTGAAGCAATAAACAGTGTAACGGCTATGGTAAAAGGGATGTAGTCAAGATTCGCAGCCAGATAGCGGACGATGCTTGCGTATCCAAACCATATCTGCGGGCATTTGTGAATCAAATACACGGCAAATGCCGATGATGCGATAGTGTTGATTCTGCAGCTTCGCAGGCTGATGTGTGTAAATATGATAAAGAAGAATACGGACGCGATGATTACAAACGGAGAATTGTAGGCAAATGCGTCTCTTGAACTGATGTACATGCAGCTGAACAGAATCAGAACTGTTGCAACAACGTATCCTGAAACGGAAACTGTTTGGGAGATGTATATCTTCAGATTCAATAATGCAATCGATCTGCCGATAAGGTAAAGCATAATCATTTGAGACAGTGTATAACCATACGGATTGAAATCAAGTTTCATTATCCATCCCAATATGACATTTATCAGAATAACGATAATTGTTATTGCAGTAAGAACGCTCTTGGATACATTGTCAATTATGGTATTGATAACCGGTGTGCAGACATACAAGCCGATATATGCCGGTATAAACCACAGGTCGTTGAACGGAAATATGACTATAGATTTAATCAGGTCAGCGACGGTGTATTTGTCCGGAAATACGATGAAAAACAGCAGGGCGATGCCGAAAAGGTAGAAAAGGCACATAAAACAGAACTTCAGCAGCAATTTGATTTTAAACCGTATGCCGAAGAATCCTGAAATCAGAACAAAGCAGTTCACCCCGATAATGCTGACTGATTCTACAGCCATTTTAGACATCAGAGAGACGTTTGTAAGGTCGACGGGATGCAGATGCTCCGGCAGGCTGAGAGATGCGCCTGCAGCGTGCACAACAAGGATGAAAAACATACTTATTATGCGCAGTAATTCTATGTTTGATTCGCGTTCTTTCATATCCGGATATTAAAAAAGTCAGATAATAAAACTACTATCTGACTTTTGTATATTGTTTTGGACTGATTTATTCTTTTGTCATTTCAAAGCCCGCATACAAACCTTTGTAGCCTTTCAGCAAAGATACTGCATTTTTTGCAGTTTTACTCTTTGATAAACGGGCAATTTTGTTCATAAGATCAAGCATTTTGCTTGCATCGAATGTTACTTCAATTGTAGTGCCTTTTTTAATATATGCTTTCATTATGAATGGTTTAAGTTTGCCCAGAGTTTTGAAATTGAACAGGAACATACCGTCTTCATCTTTTGTCAGTGTACCTTTGAACTGCCCCTTGTGGAATGCAAGAGTAAATTCTCCATCGGCAGTAACTGATAATTTTACTTCGTCA
>SAMEA104404100__coassemble_1915_pt1 | contig 17130 bp, 13 predicted proteins | sample SAMEA104404100__metabat2_high_PE_008 | metagenome-assembled genome bin SAMEA104404100 (sample SAMEA104404100) | Balaenoptera acutorostrata | reverse complement strand
TAGCAAGACGACAGTTTTTTATTGAACTAAAGACACGGAACTTTTAAACTGCCCCATTAAATTATTTTTTTACCATTTTTTGTGTTTTGACAATTTTTCCGTCACAGATTACCTGTACGGCATACAAACCGGCAGAAATTTCCGGATTCATTATAATACATTCTCCGGCCTGGGCTTCGACTGCAGTTTGAGCCACGGTCTGTCCGCACATGTCGAAAATCTTAACGGTATAATTGCCGCCTTTGTCAACCGCAACATACATGTTTTCAACCACCGGATTCGGGAAGATTTTAACGTTGCCTTCCTCTGATACGATATCTTCAACGGATGTTACGATTGCCGATTTCTGACGGGTTACATATACATATCGGTACAAACTTTCATCTGTTCCGATACCGTTATCCAAAACCAGCTTGCAGGTATATACATTTATGCAATTCGGACCCGGATCCGGGAATGTAAATTCAGCATATCCGAATTGTCCCATATTGTCAGACACATTGTGGGTTACATTGTTACCGTCAGCCATTGAATAAGTTCGTTCGCCAACCGGCTCGATTTCGCCCTGTTTTATATACGGAGTCCCCGATATTTCTGCACTGTTGTCTAAAGTTCCGACCGGAAGTTTTTCATAGCTGCGGCATCCTATAATTTCATATTCCGAGGATACTTTTACATCTCTTGCCCCATCGCTGAATGCTGGATACCCCACATTTTCAACCGGATTTACATATACTCGTTTCTGAGTTTCTTCATCGGCTGGGTCTGTCGGATAATAATGGTGAGCCAAACGTGCATCCGGATAATTTTTTACTTTGTTGAAATACCCTTCTTTTCCGGAGGTTGTATCGTATGTTCTGCCCTCGCTATTCTTTTCAAAGTCCCAGAATCCGACAAGATTACTACTATTGATAAAGCCTTTCTCAGTCATGGACGTTTTCACCTCGTCTGCGGACAACGCCTTGTTATAAACCTGAAAGTTGTCTATCATACCATCAAACCCCGCATAATCTCCTTTGCCGCCGATTCCGCCGATTCCGATGGTATAAGTACCTTTAAAACTAATCCACGGCTGTTTCTGTACAGATGATGGATTTTCAAGCTGTCCGTTAACATACATATTGTATGTCTCAGTTGTACTGTCAAACGTATATGCCAGATGATACCACGCGTTTTTTTCAAATTTCAAACCGTCGTACAAATATTTTGATTCACTTTCTCCTCGAATGGATGTGTTGGTGAAATTGCCTTTATTGTCAATTCCAGTCCACAGCCAGCCACGTGCTCGCTGCGGATATAAGTCGTGTTCCGGATCTCGGATATTCAATATCCATGAATTGGCATTGATACTCTTGATTTTAATCCAAAATGCAACAGTAAAAGGCTGCTTTATGTTTGTCAGCCCAAGATCCTTTGCAAAAACACCCAGAGCCTTGTCATCCAGACTTGCGGCATTGGACACTGCGCCCCTGGATTTGGAACTTGCCTCATAATAGAATCTCAGACGGGAAGTTCCCGATTTTTCATCATAATCATTCTGATATACTTTTACTCCGGCTCCCGGAAGTGCATCATGGCTTTCGACAAGTGCCGGCAAAATTCTCTCATCCGCCCATTTGAAAGTTGCATTCTCAAATTCGGCAAACTTAATGCTTTTGGCGGCGGTCTCAGACACTTCAGAAATTAAAGGACTTGCGCCGTCCCCGTCAAGAGCTACCAGTTTTTCGATTTTCGGCTTGCCTGCACTCGGATTATAAATCTGAACAAAAGCTTTGAATGTTCTTTTTTTAGTTCCTTCGGTTACAATCAAATCATAGAATCCTGCAGGCATATTGGTATATACCGAATTTTCAGAATTCACATCTGCCATTGCAGAGAATCCTAAGCCTTTGTTGAATGTAATGGTTTTTGCCGCAACATTGCCGATGGTAGTATTGGCCTGCGGACCGTATAGTTCCCATTTGTCCGCAACTTTGTGCCTTGAATCGGCATAACGTACCACAAATTCCTCTCCATCCGTAACTAATTCGCTGGAAATTACAATTTCATCGCTGATGGCATAATTTACATTGGATACAGTATTGTCATAACTCAACTTTCCGATAATTTTCCAAGCAATCGGAGATTCGGATATGCCGTCAAGTCCGACAGCGGAAACTCCAATTTGTACGGTGGCATCTTCTTCCAGTTTTTTTCTGTCATAAGAAGCTTCGAAGAAAATACCCGCCCATGATGTGGTTGTCCCCATCAACGTTTCGGTTTTCGTACCGTCAAAATAGATAAATTTCACATATATCTTAAACATGGATACATTGTGATTGATATTGTATTGTCCGGGATTTGTGTTTGACGTCATATCGAAAATCACCTTACCGTCAACACCATGCATATTAAAGCCAAGCACTTCTGCTTTCTTAATGGTCGGAGCTTCTGGAATTTTATAATTTCCTCGTTTTATGGAGATTTCACCGATATTCATATCCAGATTATCCGCACCGTCAAAGCGCAGACCGATAACAGCAAGCGGATCTTTCTCTGTAGCAGGAATCACAATTTGCTTTTCCACCCACACGGCATGTGGAATATTGTCCTTTTCCAGCAATTTGTATATGCCGTCATCGGATGGCGTATCTTCTTCCCATTTCAGGCAATTTGCCCCAAACGCATCGGAACCGTAGCCAAGAACAAGACTCATATTCGTCCCTCCTTTGTAAACTTTATACCTTACGGTAATCACGTCACCCATCTTGATGTCAAACCGGGTTTTAAACAGATGAAGATAGTCGGGATTCCCATCTGTATCGGTACCTTTGATTCTCAATGATGAACCTCCCAGCCATGCGTCATTCCATGAAAATTCCGCTGTAAGCCCTTTTGTGACACTCTCTGATGTTCTGCCGAGTTTTTCGGAAGACCACCACCATCTCCAAGTCGGCATATAATCCTGAATACCTATATTGTACCACTCTTTCCGATGTTGTGTAATACCCGCCCAGTTAAAGAATTTACCGTTGCCCACATTAAAACAGGATATAAACGGTTCCTTACTCAAATTCCAGCACAATGTACTCTGCGCCTCAACAAATTTAGACATACCGAAGAAATCCGTTTCTAAATCATTATCAAGGCTATCATTCACTTTAAACGCCGGGTCTGCGGCATAAACCGGGTTGCTGACTCCGGCACGGCTATTGGTAAACCAGCGCTCAATTGCTTTCTGATAGGTATCCTGAGACTGCGTGTCTTTTAAACCGCAGGCATTTCGAGCCTCCCAAAATGTGTTGATATCATCTCCGGACCACAATCCGACAGATACCGGAAACTTTTGCAGATAAGTCCAGCGTTTATCCTCAGAATCATTTTGTTGCGAACTGGATAGCAATGGTTCTTTTCCCTGCAAATTGAAACCTGCATACAAATCAAACGGATTTCTTTTTAATGCATTTGCATTATCTACAGAGGTCTGCAAATATGCAAAACCCGGAGTTTTTGTATCCTCGCTGTAGTTTGCATTCCAGTTATAATTGAGAAAGAAAGAAGTTACAGTATTGACTGCATCTCCGAAAAATATTTTAGTGTCGTTATTCAATCCATTGTCAAACTTCGATCCTGTTTTTACGGTGACTCCGTCATACCATATGTTTTCAGCGGCATACGAAATCATTCCTGTTACAGGATCCTTGAGAGATGCGTATCTGGTTTTGTTCAATTTGGAGATTACCTTATTGACCTCAACAAATATATTGTTGTATGAAGTATTTCTCCACACTGAATTATAGCCTATAGCGTCAAATCCGTATTTTTTCAGATAAGTTTCCAGTTTCTTCGTATTTTTGCCAAAGACATTAATTACCGGTCCCCACTTGGACATATCGTCATTCCTGCTCGAAGCAAAATGAGTAGAAACGGAAACACCGTTCTTGTGAGCGACATCCACTACATTTCCCGGAACGCGCATAAAATCACTTGACCACAAACCAAAATGACTTACATACTGCCACATGGTAAATACTTCATTATTAAAATTTCCGTTCGGCAACACTCCGTATGAATTCCCTTTTACAAGGAAATTCAACGGCATCCACATCAATAGTTTTCGGCTGTATTTTTCTGCCGGGATTTTGGAATTGCTTTTCCATGTCCACCAGGGCACCATATCGGTAATCACCTGCGTTGTTTTATCTGAAAATCTCGCCTTCGGCGCCACCCTGGAGATATAAAAGTTATCATCAGCAGTACCCGCCCAGCTCTTCAAATTGAAATCCGTTCCTGTCGGACCACAATCTATATAACCCGGCTGCAAATTTTGTGCCGTTACTGAACATACCGAAACGACATAAAGCATGAATATAAAAGCATACAGTTTTTTCATGACGGTAAATATATATTTATACATTTTATAAAATACAATAAATCTTCAAGGTTAACGGAAAATCAATTCAAGGATGCATTTTAGTCTAAGAGCAATTGAATGAAGCTTTTACATTTACTTTTCCACCTCAAATGCAAGTTAAGCAATTATTTTTAACAATTCATATCTTTTACTGAAAAATTATTGCTCTCCTGACATTTACATAATTTAAGACAGACTCCCCAATTTGAATAACTCATTTTCTTTGCACGGCTTTAAATGTCCTACACAAATGTTTTCAACGAGTAAAATCTCCTGTATTCCAGGACAGCAAAAATAAAAAAGGAAGGATTGCAGTTGCAATCCTTCCCGAAATATATTGTGTACCGGTTAATAGTTTCCGTTTAATGCCTTCGATTATTTTTCGCGCATGAAAATGTTAATCGGAGTACCTGAGAAATTCCATTTCTCGCGAATCTTGTTTTCAAGATAGCGGCGGTACGGTTCTTTTACCCATTGCGGAAGGTTACAGAAGAAGATGAATGTAGGAATCTTCGCACCTTTCAGCATGGTGATATATTTGATTTTCACATATTTGCCTTTTGTTGCCGGCGGCGGGTATGCGGCAATCATTTCCTGCATATAGATATTCAGCTGCGATGTCGGCACGGTGCGCATGCGGTTTTCATAAACCTCTTTTGCTTCTTCCAGCGCACGGTGGATACGCTGTTTTGTCAATGCGGATGTAAAGATAATCGGGAAATCGGTAAACGGAGCAAAACGGCTGCGAATAGCGTTTTCAAATGTTTTAATTGCTTCGTTGCTCTTGTTTTCCACAAGATCCCATTTGTTGACACATACCACAAGACCTTTCTTGTTCTTCTGAATTAATGAGAAGATATTCACATCCTGTGCTTCGATACCGCGTGTTGCATCAATCATAAGGATACATACGTCGGAACATTCAATGGAACGGATGGAACGGATTACGGAATAGTATTCGATATCTTCGTTTACTTTACCTTTTTTGCGAATACCGGCTGTATCCACAAGATAGAAATCGAATCCGAATTTGTCATAGCGAGTATAGATGCTGTCGCGTGTTGTACCTGCAATATCGGTAACGATGTGACGGTCTTCGCCGATAAATGCGTTCAAAAGTGAAGATTTTCCGGCATTAGGACGTCCAACTATAGTAATCTTCGGAATGTCTGCCAATACTTCTCCTTCGCGTTCCTCTTCCGGCATTTTGGCGACCACTTCGTCAAGAAGGTCGCCTGTTCCGAACCCGGTCATAGCAGATACGCTCAACGGATCGCCAAGACCCAGTGAGTAAAATTCTGCAGCATTGTACAGCCATTCGTTGCTGTCAGCCTTGTTTGTTACAAGAATAACAGGCTTGCGTGATTTTCTCAGTATTTCCGCAACATGGTCGTCAAGGTCGGTTACACCGTTCTTAACATCAACCATAAACAATATAACGTCTGCTTCCTGAATGGCGATATGAACCTGTTTGTTGATTTCTTCTTCAAAAATATCTTCGGAATTTACTACCCATCCGCCGGTATCGACGATTGAATATTCTTTTCCTCCCCATTCGACCTTGCCGTACTGGCGGTCGCGAGTGGTGCCCGCTGTATCATCTACGATTGCTGTACGGGATTGTGTCAAACGGTTAAAAAGAGTTGACTTTCCCACATTCGGGCGTCCTACTATAGCGATTAACTGTGCCATTGTCGTTCTTTGTAGTTATAAATTTTCCTTTTTACTCAACATATCCGAAACCGCGCAATTTGTTTTCACGGTTTCTCCAATCTTTCTCTACTTTGACAAAAATTTCAAGGAACACTTTCTTATCAAAGAATGTTTCAATATCTTTTCGTGCCTCGGCACCTATTTTCTTCAACATCGAGCCTTGTTTGCCAATCAGAATTCCCTTCTGACTGTCTCTCTCCACATAGACGACAGACATGATATGTATGCCTTTTTCTGTTTCGGAGAACTTCTCGACTACCACCTCCACGGCGTATGGCACTTCTTTGTCACAATGTAGCAAAATCTTCTCACGAATGATTTCTGTAACGAAGAAACGTGCAGGCTTGTCGGTCATTGCATCTTTTCCGAAATACGGAGGGCATTCCGGCAAAAGTTCTACAATGCGCGACATCAGATTGTTCACGTTAAATTTTTCCTTGGCGGAAGTCGGGAAAACTTCTGCGTTTGGAAGTATTTCTTTCCATTTCTCAATGATTTTCACCAAATCGTCATTGCCTTTCAGCAGGTCAATTTTGTTGATTACCAACAGCACCGAAACTTTCTCCTTTGCCACTCTGTCAAGATAACTTTTGTTCTTCAACGGGTTTTCAACAATATCTGTCACATACACCAGTACGTCAGCGTCGGTCAGCGCTTCTTCGGAAAATCCGAGCATGCTTTCCTGCAGCTTGTATTTCGGTGAAAGAACACCCGGGGTATCTGAAAATACAATCTGATAGTCATCAGTATTTACAATACCCATAATACGGTGACGCGTAGTCTGGGACTTTGCCGTAATGATGGAAATTCTCTCGCCGACAAGTTCGTTTGTCAGCGTGGATTTTCCCACATTCGGGTTTCCTACGATATTTACAAATCCGGATCTGTGCATATCAAAAATTTTGAGAAATGGTTTTATATATTTCAAGTTTAAACAAAAAAAGCATCAGAATAGATGCATTTTTTGTTAAATATAGAATAAAATCGCCTGTAAAGGAGATTTTATGCGCCCCAAACGATATACATGGCTCCCCATGTGAATCCTGCTCCGAATGCAGTAAGCACGATACGGTCACCTTTTTTCAATTTATCTTTGTATTCGTTCAAACACAAAGGAATTGATGCCGCACTTGTATTACCGTATTTCTGGATGTTTACAAGGATTTTTTCAGGAGCAATGCCGATACGATTACCTACCGCTTCAATGATACGAAGGTTTGCCTGATGCGGTACGAACCAGTCCACGTCTTCTTTTGAAAGATGGTTGCGTTCCATAACGTCCAAAGAAGATGTCAGCATATCAGTTACCGCGTGCTTGTAAACTGCACGACCTTCCTGATATACATAGTGCTCACGCGCTTCAACCGTTTCATGTGAAGCTGGAAGTACGGACCCGCCTGCTTTCATTACAAGGTGAGGCAAGCCGCTGCCGTCAACATGGTAAACACCGTCCATGATACCAATATTTTCCTCTGTCGGCTCAAGCAAAACAGCTCCGGCCGCATCTCCGAATAGAGGACATGTTGCTCGATCCTGATAGTCTGTCATACTTGACATCATCTCTGCTGCAAGAACGATAACCTTTTTATAAAGACCGCTCTTGATGTATGCGTTACCTGCCTGCAATGCAACAAGGAAACCTGCACATGCTGCCTGGATATCGTATCCATAAGCATTTTTAAGACCGCATTCATGAGCAATTACTGATGCAGTAGAAGGGAAACGGTAGTCGGGATTTGAAGTTGCACAAATGATGGCTTCAATATCTTCCGGATTTTCGTTCAAGTCTGCAAGCAATTGATTTACTGCCTGAATTCCCAAATATGAAGATCCTTTGCCCGGTTCTTTCAAAATTCTACGCTCTTTGATACCCACGCGTGTAGTGATCCACTCGTCATTGGTATCAACCATCTTAGACAACTCTTCGTTGGTTAGTTTGTCTTCGGGTGCGTAAGCCGCAATACCACTAATCTTTGCGTTCAACATTGTTTGTTTGATTATATATATGAAAATATATCCTAAATATTTTCGAGGTATTTAGGATACTCACTTTTGCTAAAAATGACTCTCCTGCCAAAACATACGAGTGTCATTTGCTTGAATAGCATTATTCAGCTGCAACAGCTGCCTTTTCAATAGCAATTTTACCACGGTAGTAGCCACATTCTCCACATACTGTGTGAGAAATGTACCATGCACCACAGTTTGGACAAACTGCCAATGTAGGAACTAATGCGTGATCGTGAGATCTTCTTTTCGCTGTTCTTGTTTTAGATTGTTTTCTTTTAGGATGTGCCATTGTTATTTAAAATTTTAATTGTTTTCTATTTTTATATTTTTTAAAGCAGCCCACCGGGGGTCTGTTTCTTTTTCTTCTTCGCTTTCGCCGTTTTCGTCATCTTCGTCATAAAAGCCGTAGTCTTCGTAATCCTCGCCTTCTTCTTCAGTCAGGCTTCGGCTATGCTTCTTTATCTCTGCCGCCATCTCTTTGTTGCACATCCCGGCAGGATGAACATGTTTCAGCGGTATGGTCAATGCTACTGTGTCATAAATAAGACTTGCAACATTAAAATCAGCTTCGCTCTCAGGAATTACAAGCAGTTCGTCATTGTCATCGCAATACTCCTCACCGTACTTCACTTTGACTATGTATTCAGTATCAACGGAATGTTCCATATCATCCAAACATCTGTCGCACGGGATAATGACTGTTCCCGCAATTTTGAAAGTCAGATAATATGTATCATTCTCATAACGTACTGTTAAAGATACATTTACATCTCCAGTACGTATATCCGAGCTTTCCATATTCTCGAAAAACTCCCTGCCAAGTTCATATTCATATTTGTGAACTCCGGCAGACATCCCTCTCAAAGGGAGATTGAATGCTCCAAACTTTTCCAAAATATGCTTTTTGCTAATTCGGTGCAAAGGTATAAACATTATTGCTAAAAATCAACCTTTTGCAACTTATTTTCTGATTATATTCCAAAATTCGACCGTTTTTGAACAGTTTAATATTCTCGAAACAGTTAAAACTCCCGCTCTTAAGAGGTTCGAAGGCAAGTTTGTTCATTCTCAGGACAAATTTCCTTTTTTTCGAACCTTCCCGGGTTACGGGGTTCAACCGCAGGGTTCCGCTGACGGAAACATCCGGGATTCGCGACGTCTGTTATCTCTCAAGGGTGACGAAACTGTACGGAAAAGCGTTTTTCTCATCGGCTTCATGGTCTTCGCATCCGGTTTGCTTCCACTCTTCGGGTTTGAAATTCTTCAAACGGGTGTCAGCTTCCGGAAATTCGGCATGAATTCGTGTCAGATGTATCTTTTCAGCCATTTCTATGGTAGCGTCATACAGCTGCGCCCCACCGATAATAAAGCGTTCGTCATCGGTTGCACTGATTTGCAATGCTTCTTCGATAGATCCGGCAACTTCGGCTCCTTCGGCTTTATATTCGGGATTGCGGGTGATGACGATATTTCTGCGGTTCGGCAACGCGCCTTTCGGCAGCGATTCGAATGTTTTGCGCCCCATGATAATGGTGTGACCGATGGTCAGCGCTTTGAATCGTTTCAAATCCGCAGAAAGACGGCAAAGCAGTCCGCCTTTGTCTCCGATAGCGTTGTCTTCGGACACAGCAACGATTAGTGACAAGTTCTTTTCAATCATAATTTATGTGGTTATACGGCAACAATGCCTTTGATATGTGGATGCGGATTATAGTCCGACAGTGTAAAATCTTCGTATTTGAAATCGAAAATGCTCTTGACATCAGGATTCAGAGTCATGGTCGGCAATGCACGCGGTTCGCGGCTCAACTGTTCTTTCACCTGCTCAAAATGGTTGGTGTAGATGTGGGCGTCACCAAGAGTGTGCACGAAATCACCGGCCTTCAAACCTGTTACCTGAGCCACCATCATCAGCAGCAACGCATAGGATGCAATGTTGAACGGCACGCCAAGGAAGATGTCGGCACTGCGCTGGTACAGCTGCAGACTCAATCTGCCGTCGGCAACGTAGAACTGGTAGAATGCGTGGCAAGGCGGAAGTTTCATTTCCGGAATGGCTGCCACGTTCCACGCACTGACGATGATTCTTCGGGAATTCGGATCTTTCTTGATGGTTTCAATAGCTTCGGTCAACTGGTCAATGAAACCGCCGTTATAGTCTTTCCATGCACGCCACTGACTGCCGTACACCGGACCTAAATCGCCGTTTTCATCTGCCCACTCATTCCAGATGCGGACACCGTTTTCCTGCAGATATTTTACGTTGGTATCTCCCTTAATAAACCACAGCAATTCATGGATAATGGATTTCAGGTGCAGTTTTTTGGTTGTCAGCAGCGGAAATCCGTCTTCAAGATTAAAACGCATTTGGTATCCGAAGATACTCTTTGTGCCAGTTCCGGTACGGTCTCCTTTAAAGGTTCCGTTATCCATAACTTTGCTGATAAGGTCAAGATACTGTTTCATGTTATATCGTGTTTAATTTTTTGTCTGTTTGTTATTTGTCCCATTCATAACCACGAACTCTCCGTCAATCACGGGTTTCAAATCTTTCAAAGTTCCTGTCGCAGCGGCGGATTCCAGCAGTTTGCGCTGTTCCATATTCACGGACGGGGCTTTGCTGATACCCGGAATCTCCTGTACCATCGGAGTAGAAAGGCGTTTGCGGTTGGCGGTAAACTTGATTGCTCCGGTTTCGCAAACATCGTAGCAGTTGAAACATACAACGCAACGCGAAGGATCGATGGCATGCGAATTAGGGTCAATACAGCCGCTCTTGCAAACGGCGATACATTTTCCGCAGCCGATGCACATGTCTGTATCGATTTCCATCTGCCATACACTCTTGCAACTGACAAGACTCAACGCACTGCCTATCGGGCAGACATTGTTGCAAATCAGTCGTCCACGCTTGTAGGATACAAAAGCAACAATGACCAGTGTAACCACTCCCGTAATGCCGCCCAAAAGCGTATATTCCACCAGTTCACGTCCCGATACGAAGTCAATCGCAGGTTTCATCACTCCGGTCACCGCCCCTTTATAGGCACTGTACGGCTCAATCAGCAATGCAATGAACAGTTCACCCAACAAAACGGCACATACGAACAGAAAAAATACCGCATATCGAGTGCGGTTTCTCGGCTCTTCGTAGTGATAACCCTTCTTGCGGTATTTTACGCGAATATGCGAAAAGAAATCCTGCAGAATGCCCATCGGACAAGCCACCGAGCAATATACTCTACCCACTAAAAACGTAACAGCGAGCCATACCAGCAATATTCCGGTACTCATGCTCAACACCGCGGGCATAATCTGGATTTCAGTCAGCCACGACAACGCAGACACATTGCTGCACTCCTGTCCGAGTAACAGCAACGTCACAAGGGAGATAACAGCCACCGCCATTATCACCCTGATGCGTTTTATGACTTTACGCGGTTTCACTTTTACAAAGATAGTATTTTTTGTGAAAGATACATTCTCCGACGGATTTAGTTTGCGAAAATTTCACCTTGTCCGTTTCTGGGCGTTTTGAATGTTGGAACACCCGAAATTCCGAGCATAAAAAAGGCCGGCGGAAGAACTCCGTCGGCGCATATAAATACAATCTTTGAATTCCTTTTTAGATGGACAGTCTGCGAAGCGTGCTCAACAGGTCTCTGTTGATTGGTTTTTCGTTGCGGATTGCCTTTGAGAACGGTACGTAAACTATTTCGTCGTTCTTGACACCGATCATTACGTTACGCTGGTCTTCCAACAATGCGTCAATGGCAGCTGCGCCCATACGTGATGCAAGGATACGGTCGTGAGCTGTCGGAGTACCGCCTCGCTGAAGGTGGCCAAGGATGGATACACGTACGTCATATCCCGGATATTCATTCTTCACACGTTCTGCAAGGCCCATTGCACCGCCGGTAATCGGACTTTCCGCAACAAGTACAATCGATGAGTTCTTACTCTTTCTGAAACCGTTCTGAATCAACTCCGCCAACTGGTCGACTTCTGTAGAGATTTCAGGGATGATGGCTGCTTCCGCACCGGATGCAATCGCACCATTCAATGCAAGGAAACCGGCATCGCGGCCCATAACCTCAATAAAGAACAAACGTTCGTGGCTGGTTGCGGTATCACGGATTTTATCGACACATTCCATGATGGTGTTCAACGCTGTATCGTAACCGATAGTGGTATCAGTTCCGTACAGGTCATTATCAATAGTGCCCGGCAGACCGACAATCGGAATATTGAATTCAGTTGCAAGTACTCTCGCTCCTGACAAAGATCCGTCACCGCCGATGACTACCAATGCGTCGATGCCTTCTTTCTTCAATATTTCGTATGCCTGCTGACGGCCTTCCGGAGTTTTGAATTCTTTACAGCGAGCTGTTTTAAGAATTGTACCGCCCATTTGTATGATGTTGGACACGTTCTGTGTCTTGAATTCTACAATTTCATCTGTAATAAGCCCCTTATATCCGCGATAAATACCTTTTACTCGCATTCCTGCAAAAATTGCAGAACGTGTCACGGCACGAATAGCTGCGTTCATGCCCGGAGCATCGCCTCCGGAAGTAAGGATACCTATACATTTAATTCCTTCCATAATATAGTAGTTAAGTGAATATAGTTACATTTTGTTATTGCAAATATACTCTTTTTTTAAGTGTTCAGATTCGTTTTAATTCTAAATTTTTACAAACAGAGCTAATATTTCATGACCACATTTACCACAGTCTGACCTACAGCTTTCAGCGTTTCTGCTGAGATATGAGTCATGGTATCATCTGTTGTATGCCACTGTTCGAAGAATCCGGTACCGGTTACGCTGTTTTGATCAATTATGTCAATACACGGAATACCCGCGGTATTAATAAAGTAATGGTCGTCCGTAATCGCCCCGCCTTGAGCTGTACTGAAATATCGTGTATATCCGGATTTTATCGCTTCTTTCCACACTATATCGGTAATCTGCTGCGCATTCATCATGGAGAAATATTCCTGTTTGAACACAGCGTTGTTTGTCCCTACCATATCTAAAAGGATTCCAAACATCGGTCTGTAGCCCGGACGATGCATATTTTTCACCCAGTACTGAGTCCCAAGCGCCCAGGAGTCTTGACTGTCGCCATCACTATTTCCCCAATCCTCGGCATCAACAAGCAGGATATCCACCCCGATTTTGCAGTTTTCGGACAAAACTCGAGCAGCTTCAAGCAATACGCCCACTCCACTGGCTCCGTCATTCGCGCCCATTACCGGGTCTTTGCGTTTTGCCGGATTCGGGTCTTCATCCGCCCACGGACGGCAGTCCCAATGCGCCAACAGCAGTACTCTGCGGGAAGTGTCAGGATTGATTTCGCAGATAATATTTCTCACTTCAAGTTTTGTACCGTCAAAAGCGTCCAAAACGACGTCCTGAGTAGTTACTTTTCCCCGTTTGGAAAGTTCCTGCACCAGCCATTCGCCGCAAGCCTTGTGGGCTCTGGTATTCGGCACGCGCGGACCGAATTCGCACTGCGCGGCAACGTATTCGTAGGCACTGTCACCGCTGAATACCACTTTGATTTTGTTTTGCGGAGCTGCGGTCTGTTCCGATTTTCCTTTGGCGGAAGAGCAACCCAGAGTAGCAGCTATGCCCAAAAGGGCGATGAAAAAATATTTGATTCTGTTCATATCAGATGAATTTAAATCACTTTTACGGGTTGTTCCGGCAGATGTGCGCTCTTGATGCGCCACTCTTTCGGATACAGGTTGTTGGCACGGTTGCCGAGATTCTTGGCGAATCCGATAATCACGCCGTCGTATGCCAGCGCCACAATACCTTTCGGGGCATTTTCCAGCACGATTGTTTCTCCGCGAAGATAGGCAATTGCCTGATTATAATCAACATCCACGCTTTCAAATGCGTTTTTGTTGAGCGCCTCGCTGATGGCAACAGCCTGACTCGGCACGAAATCGCGGCCTTTGATGCTGCCGGTCTGAACGCCTTTGTATATCACGCGCAATGTCTCGCCGATAAGTTCCATCTCTTCGGCGCAATATTCGGGCATGGCGATAATCTTGTCGGCATTAACGGCAAAGACGTATTTGTTCGGGTTGTTCACCACGGCTTTCGCTTCTTTCGGAATCTGCACCGGTGCCTGTTTTTTCTTCTTGATTTTCACGCTTGGTGATGTTTCGTCGGTATCTTCGCTTTTGCGGAACACTCCGGCAAAAAGGCCTTCACCGCGGGTCATGTGCGGCATGAAACGGTAGCACGGATGCCCGGTGTCGATACCTTTGCGGATGCCCCACTCTTCGGGAATCTGCATATCGACGATTTCGCCCTCGCACTGTGAAAGGATATAGTCGAGCATCTCCTCGTCTTCGTGACGGTTAAAAGTACAGGTACTGTAAATCAGATATCCGCCGGGACTAAGATACTGCAGCGCATTGTCGACAATCATCTGCTGGCGTTCCACGCACTGCTCCACCAGTTTCGGAGTCCACTGGTCCACGGCTTCCTGATCCTTGCGCATCATTCCCTCGCCACTGCACGGAGCATCGACAAGGATAATGTCGAAGAAAGTGCCGAGTTTGATAAAGTCTTTGGAATCGTTGTTGGTCACGACGCAGTTCGTCGCACCCCATTTGATGATATTTTCGCGCAGAATCTGTGCGCGGTTGTTCATGATTTCGTTGCAGACAACCAGAGAGCCGTCCGGAACGATATCGATAACAGAAGTTGTTTTGCCGCCGGGTGCCGCACAAAGGTCAAGACAACGTACGGGTTTTCCGTCGGCGGTCAACTTTGAAACGATGGTCTGGATAATCATCGAAGAAGCATCCTGAACGTAATACGCTCCGGCGTGCAGCATCGGGTCGAATGTAAACTGCGGTCTTTCGGCCAGATATTTGCCGTTTTCGCACCATTTCACACGGTCTGCTCCGTCCTCGAAATCTTCGGTTTTATGAATGTTGCGGCGTACGGAAACCGACGGGGTTTCCTCCATACTTTTCAGAAATTCTGCCGCCTCACTTTCGGACAACAGCTGTTTGGTCTGCTCGATAAATTCTTCTTTCATAAAACTTTAATTTCGTTTCCGGTCACGGTACGCAAACTGCGATTTCCGTCAGGTACAAAGATAATCATAAATACGCTGAATTCAACCATTTTTGCCCAATATCAAAAACGGCGTTCCCGAACCGGAAACGCCGCCCTATTTTGTAAATTCAATATTTTCGGTTAAATGAAAAATCTCAGAATGAAGAATGCGCACAGAATATACATTCCGACATTCACTTTCTTGAATCTTCCGCAAAGCAGATTGATGATAACGTAGCTCAAAAGACCGAGTACGATACCTTCGGAAATACTGTAGGCAAGCGGCATCATGATAATGCAAATGAATGACGGAATCGCCTCGCTGTAGTCGTTGAAATTGATTTTCATCACGGAAGTCATCATCATCAGCCCGACCAGAACCAACACCGGAGCGGTTGCTGCAGCTGGAATGGAAAGGAAGAACGGAGCGAAGAACAATGCCAACAAAAAGCATACACCGGTAGTGAACGCCGTTAGTCCGGAACGGCCGCCCTGATTGACTCCGGATGCACTTTCAACGAAAGTTGTCACTGTACTTGTACCTATCAACGCACCGACTGTTGTGCCAACGGCATCAACCATAAAAGCTTGTTTCAATCTCGGGATCTCTCCTTTTTTGTTCATCATTCCGGCTTTGTCGGCAACTCCGATAAGAGTACCTATAGTATCGAAAAGGTCAATAAACAAAAAAGTAAACACGATAATCACCATATCCATGGAGAAAATCTCTTCAAACTGCACTTGAAAAAAAATCGGTTCGATGCTCGGCGGAGTGCTGAACATACCTTCAAAATGAGTTACACCCATCGGAATACCGATTAAAGTGGTCAGAAAGATACCGTAAAGCAATGCGCCTTTCAGTTGGTGAATCAAAAAAACGGAAGAGATAACAATCCCGATAATCGCCAGCAATGCGGAGCCGGAGGAGATGTCTCCGATGCCGATAAGTGTTGCGGGGTTATCAACCACAATACCGGCGTTCTGCAAACCGATAAATGCGATAAACAATCCTATACCGGCACTGATAGAGTTTTTCAGCGCATTAGGTAAAGATTTAACAATCTGTTCCCGCAGATTCGTAAGCGTCATTATAATGAAGATAATACCTTCAAGGAATACTGCAGTCAACGCAAACTGCCACGAATACCCCATTGTAATACACACGGTGTAAGCGAAGAAGGCATTCAACCCCATTCCTGGAGCAAGCGCAAAAGGCAATTTTGCGTAAACGCCCATCAGTATGGATGCAAAGGCGGATACAATGACGGTGGTGGTAAACAACGCACCTTTATCCATTCCGCACTCGCTCAAAATATTCGGATTGACGGCAAGTATATATGCCATAGTCAGGAATGTTGTAATACCTGCCATAATTTCGGTTCGAACCGAAGATGTTTTCGGATTAAAACCGAAAATTTTTTCTAATATCTGCATTTTTTTATTTTTTTCAAACAGATGCAAAATTAGCCATTATTACCCTAATGGCGAAACATTTCCGCTCCCCTTTTTACTTACACATACCTTAACAAATACAATTATTGCCTGTTTATGCATAAATTACCGCGAACTTCAGATATCAACAAACGTTTACAGCTTCAGTTTTTCCACTTTCTGATTTTTGTACGAAAGCTACCAACGGGAGTCACAGTATTGACATGAATATATTTATATACTTCCCACACCGCGGATTTAATCGCATCGTCTGCCCATTTGCGTTGATGTGGAGTAAAAAGTTCCTCATCGGAAAGTGCAGCAACCATTTCAAGAATTTCCCGGATATTCGAGTCCACCCTTGATCTAAGTTCTGATATCGGCATACCGGCATAAACATCCTCAAACCAGCGGTACAACTCGCGAAGCTGATTCAATTAAACCAATTGGCGGGTGTTTTCACGTCCTGACCGTTTCTCTCATCTCGCTCCCACTT
>SAMEA104404100__coassemble_1841_pt1 | contig 17757 bp, 9 predicted proteins | sample SAMEA104404100__metabat2_high_PE_008 | metagenome-assembled genome bin SAMEA104404100 (sample SAMEA104404100) | Balaenoptera acutorostrata | reverse complement strand
AAAAACGGTTATATCGTACGTCCGTTGCTGGATGTAACAAGAGAGGAAATCGAGCAGTTTTTGAAAACCGAAAATCAGGATTGGGTGACCGATCGAACCAATCTCGAATCGGATTACAAACGCAATAAAGTACGCAATCTTTTGCTGCCGTATATTCAGGAACTTTTCCCTGAAAATGCGTTGAACAGAACTGTGGAAAGTATCTCATCTTGTAACGAATTTTATGAGGCAGCGGTGAATGATGCTGTTGCAAATTGTACCGTCCAGAAAGATGATACTTTATCCGTTGATATTCCCGGAATTCTGAAATATAAAGGCGCGGAAACTCTTCTGTTCGAGATGCTTTCAAAATACGGATTCAACAGCACTCAGTCTGATGAAATGTATGCCATGCTGCAAAATCCGGAGAATACCGGAAAGAAAATTGTTGCTGAAAAATACACCGCATATTTTAACCGAAAAGAGATTCTTATAACCCGAAATGATACCCAAAATCCGGGAAAAGAATTCACTTTCAAGTTCAAAAACCAGCCGGCGGATCTGCCTGTAAAATTCAGTGTTAGCTGTGTCATATTTTCGGATGATTTCAAATTTTCAAGAGATGCTGAAATCGCATATTTTTCGCCTGAAATTCTAAGTGAAAATATTGTTTTGAGACATTGGAAAACCGGAGATAAAATCAAGCCTTTCGGACTGAAAGGAACCAAAAAAGTGAGCGATATTTTCAACGATATGAAGTTGTCTCCGGTAGAGAAACAGAACGCTTTTATTCTGGAAGCGGACGGAAAAATTATCTGGATTCCGGGTTATAAAAACTCTGACTGTTTCCGAAGCAGGAAGGGAGAGGAGATGGTCGAAATTTCATTGATTAAAAACAATGGACAGTAAATACGGACCGAGACTTTTTGACCATATAGAATCGCACAAGGATTCTGTATATGTTCTTCAAAGCGAACTCGAAGCCGTAGTTCCGCAGCACACTCATACCCAGGGGCACATACTTTATGTGATGCAGGGCGTTGCAACTCTGAATGCGGAGCATAATGAATATTATATTCCCAACGGATATTTCGTGTGGATTCCTCCGAAAATGTCCCACCGTATCTCTTTTGAAGAGAAGAAAATCAAAATACTGAACATATATTATCCTGTAAAATATTCCTCCGTTCCTTTTTATGAAAATGTTGGCGTATATCCGATACCGTCCTTGCTGTTTCACACTTTCGAACAGGTGGAAGGCAAGACCGCAACTTACAGGGTCGATGACTGGCAGCACGAATTGTTGGTGACATTAATCGATATTATACCGCATATTGTCAACCAAAACCGTTCCCAGTTGCGTATGCCGGTGTCCGATGATCCGGCGGTTCTGAAAATATTGAAAGTAATCCACAAAAAATACAAATCCGAACTGACTGTGACTATGGTTGCGGACGAAGTCGGAATGAGTGTCAGAACACTCAGTCGTCATTTGAGAAACGAACTTGATTTGTCGTTTATAGAGTATTTGAGAAAATACCGGATGGTGATGGCGATAAAACAGATGGTTAAAGGTGAAGAAACCATTACAAATATCGCTTATAGCGTTGGTTATGAAAGTCTTACCGCTTTCAGCAATACCTTCTTCAAGGTTATGGGCTGCCGTCCGAGCCAGTTCCTCAAAACCGAGGAGGACGAACATTTGTCCGAAATGAGCAAAAATATGTCAAACTATAACAAATAAAGATTTTTCAAACACCCTAACTTTGCATAGAAATTAAAATAAGGGTAAAGAAGATGTTTTATAGATTTTTGTTTACAGCATTAATGCTGCTGTATGCAAATGCCGTGATGGCGTCGCAGGAAGCAGCTACAAAAGTCGTCAGCCTTGATTCTGTCCGGGCTCTTATCGGACAGAATCGCACGCTGATTATTGAAAATTTAAGCAGGCAGATATCTCAGGAAAATTTAAAGCAAAGCAAATCCGAGAGACTGCCTGAACTTTTGCTGGGAGGTGACGGATACTGGAGCAACAGTGTTCCTTTGGCGTCACGTACCGGAAGTTCCAATTCATTTTTGTACAAATTCAATTTAGGTACCGAGTTCGACCTGTATTCCGGCGGTAAATACAAATACGCCATAGAGGAAAAGGCTAAAGACAGAATGTTGAGCGAAGAACGTTACCGCGCGGTCGAACAGGAGGTGGAACTGGAAGCATTCGTGATGCTTTACGACATTTTCCGCAACATGAAGTACCGGGAGTTTCTGCAATCTTCCATTTCTTTGAGAGAAAAAGAGTACGAGCGTATCAAACTGCTTTACGAGAACGGTTATGTTTTGAAGAGTGACTTGCTGCGTGCGAAACTTTACATTACCGATTTGCAGAAAGATGAGGTGAATATCAAAAACAGCATCCTGATTCTTTCCGACAAATTGCGCATCTTGCTGGGACTTGAAGAATCGTGTATGCTTCAGCCGGATCTGGATGCCAGTCTGGATTTCAAAATCATGGAATCGTTTGACGAACTTCTGAATCACGCGCTTTGCGAATCTCCGCACATGAAAATGTACAAAATCAAACAGGACAAGGAATCTGCGGTTTTGAAGCAGATAACTTCCGACCGGATTCCATATTTTAAACTGTATGCGAACTACGGTGCCGGTACTCCGGTGGGAGTATGTGATTTCGACCATCAACTGGGCGGTGAAGTGGGATTGAAGATGAGTTTTTCCATTTCATCCTTCTACAAATCCCATCATGCAAGGAAATCGCAGCAGTCAAGAATTATCCGTTCAAGCATTGAAACCGATGCGCTGGCTGACAGGTTGAGAAACCGTATTCACGAATTGTATGTGAGATACAACGAATCTTTGCTGAATATCGACAGAGCAAAGGAAAAAGTAAATCTTAGTAAAGAGAGTTCCCGAATTCTGAAGAACTCTTATTTCAACCAGCAGTCACTGTTAATCGACGTTCTAGAATCGGAAACCAAAACAATGGAGGCCGCATTCGAATGGGTTCAGGCGGTGGTCGACTCCCAGAAATATTACTGGGCATTGCGAAAGATTTGCGGATATTAAAAAGAATAAAAATCAAGTAAGATATGAAAAGAAAAATTGTTAATTATCTGGCACAGATTATAACACTTGTGTTAACAATCGGATTCAGTGCCTGGGGCTTGTGGTATGCCTACAGGTTGTACAATTATGAAGAAACCAACAACGCACAAGTCGAACAGTATATTACTCCGGTTTCCTGCCGTGTTATGGGATATGTTTCATCCATCAACTGTGTGGAAAACCAGCTGGTACGTCAGGGTGATACTCTGATGATTCTGGATCAGGATGAATTTCTGCTGGCATATGACAAAAATGAAGCATTGCTGAACAAAGCCAATGCCGATTTGAAAATTGCCGAAAATCAGATTGAAACCAACAAAATAGAACAAAAACAGCTGTTAGGCGAGATTTCCATCTGTAAAATCAAACTTGACAAAGCGGAAAAGGAATTCAACCGCGTAAAAAATCTGTATGAAAAGCAGTCTGTAACCCAGCAGCAGTACGATAAGGTGGAAGCTGCATTTTTGATGGCAAAGAAAGAACTGGAAATTGCCAATTTCAACCACAATTCTTCCATTCTTCGTCATGATGAATTTGTTAGCAAAGCCAATGTGGAAGAAGCAAAGGTAAGCAACTGCAAAAGCGAATTGAAAAACAGTGCGCTGAACCTGAGCTATTCCGTAGTATGCGCTCCGTATGACGGCCGAATCGGCAAGATTGACATTCAGCAGGGTCAGTTGATGAAAGCCGGACAGGTTTTGACATTCATCACCAACGAGGCAGCCGGAAAATGGATTGTTGCCAATGTCAAGGAAACACAGTTGGCGAGCTATCATGTCGGTAAGGAAGTAACCGTAACAATCGACGCTATTCCTGACCGTGAATTCAAAGGCAAAGTTGTTTCCGTTTCACCGGCAACCGGGACAAGATATTCACTGATGCCGCCGAACTATGCGACAGGTAACTTTGTGAGAATTACACAGAGAGTTCCGGTTAGAATCGAACTGGAAGGTATTGAAGATGTTTACGATATTCTTCGCGGAGGTATGAACGCTTATGTTACAAGTGAAAAATAATATTTGTGATGCAGCAGCCACCGATATTTAAACCCTGGGTCCCGAACTGGCTGGCGATACTAACCATATTCCTGATTCTGTTTCCGTCGCTTGTAATCTTTGCACTGTATTACAACAGCACGCTGGCAGTTGCGGAATATTACAGTATGGATGCCATGGACGTGCAGTATTCGGTTGTGGTGATGTATGCAACCGTTATTTCCTACCTTGCACTGGACAGCCGTCTGATAAAATGCTTTAAACTCGTCACCTATACGCTGGTTGGTATTCTGATTAATACTGTTACCTGCTGGATATGTGCCGAAACACGTTCTTGCGAAGTATTTATGTTCAATAGGTTTATCCAGGGAGCCGTTTGTGCATTCCTCTGCAATATTTGCATGACACTTGCATTTACTCGTTTCAATGCCAAAAGGGCAAAGATTATGGGTTGGACAATATTTTACGGGTCGTTGATGGTTTGCGTCCCATTTTCGGCGATATTCGCCAATATTATTCTTAATTATTTTGGTGTTGAGTCCGTATTTTACGGATTTATCCTTTTTCAGGTGCCGGGATTCATTCTTCTGCTATTAACAATGAACAACAGGTACCTGACAAGAAAATTCCCTTTATACCAAATAGACTGGACAGGATTCCTGATGTACACTGCGATAGTGTCGATTTTGGGTTATGTTTTGGTTTACGGTCAACAGTTGGAATGGCTTGACTCTCCACGTGTACGGTTGCTTATTTTGATTATGATTGTGATTACGCCCGTGTACGTGCTGAGCAGCCTGAAAAAGAAAAGGCCGCTGATTCAGTTGAAGCTGCTCCGACACCGCAAATACAGGCAGGCTCTCTTCCTTTTGATGATGTTCTACATTTCGAAAGGTACGACATTCTTCACCTATCTGTTTATGCAGGATGTATTGGGAATCGATTCCGTCAGTATGGTAACCATCTGGTGGTTCAACATTTTCGGTTTGTTTGTCGGTATCGGTTTCGCAACAACTTTGCTGCTGAAACACATGCTGCCGAGAACCATCATCCGTATCGGATTTTTCATTCTGCTGATATTCCACGGTTTGATGCTGTTCATGTTCTCCATGGATGCGAGCGAAGAACGCTACTACTTCCCGCTGTTCGTTCAGGGTGTCGGAACCGGAATATTGTTCGTGCCACTGATTGTAAACATGGGGTTGAGCGTATTGCCGAAAGAATCCACTCTGGTAGCATTCCTCGGTATCGGTGCGCGTTATCTCGGATTCTGTCTGGCGATTGCGCTGATTAACTTCTTCCAGCTGTACGGAACCAAAAACAGTTACGAAGACATCTCCACCAAATACACCGTATCCAGTGAACTGATTATTTCTTCCCGAGAGGAAGCCGTGAGCAAATATATGGGTATGGGGCTCGGTCAGGAGGAAGCTGCCAAAATGGTGGAAAGCAAAATTACGACCGCGATGAACAAAGAAGCGTCCATACGCGCGTATATGAACTATTATTCGTTTGTTATACTGATGCTGCTGATGTTGCAGGTGTATTTCTCATTCGAAAGTTTGATAAGACACCGGGATGTATATGCGGTAGGATACATACATAGATTCAAGAAACTTGTAAAAGCGTTGACCTAATTGAGGCTGGCGTTTTTTTTTCTTTTTGCGGGTATATTTTTCAGCAAAAAATAGATTCTGAATAATTTTTCTTAGCGGAATTGTTTTTGTCCAAAAAAAGTATTACATTTGTGCATTCAAACTTTTACACCGAAACCTTCTATGCTCGGATGTGTCAAAGTTTCAGTTAGTATTATTCTGATACAATATTTATCCAAAAAAAACATTCTGATAATCATTAATGACAACAATGAGTTACTTCTGCAGTAATTCGGTCATTGTAAGAAACATATTATATGTATAAACTGGACGAATTAAACTCGATGGAATCGGAAGCATTAAAAGAAATAGCTTCTTCTATGGGAATCAAAAAAACAGACAATATCGAGGAATTAATCTACACAATTCTAGACAAACAGGCGGAGGACCTGGCGCATGCTTCTTCCCAGCAACCAGATGTTAAGAAAAAACGTTCTGCCAAAGCGGCTCAGCCGAAAAAGTCTAAAGAAACAGCGGAAAAGAAATCTGAAAAGACTGTAATTTCCGAAGAAAAAAAGTCGGCAAAAACTGCCGTAAAAAAAACAGTTGCAGAAAAAACTGCAGAAAAAACTGCAGAAAAGAAGGAAACAAAGAAAGCAAAATCTGTAGCAAAAAAAACTACAATAGCAAAAGTAAGTAAAGAAAACGCAGAGCCGGAAGTAAAGGCAGAACCTGCAGTAGCTCCTGTTCTGCAGGATTTGGCGGCACAGGAATCTGTAATGCCGGTGGAATCTATGGGACAGTTGCAGAATCAGGAAGAGCGAGTCTATGATAACAGTCAGGACGAAGAATCTGTTCCGAACGAACCGAAAGACGATTTTGCTGATTTGTTCGGAGCGTCATTCTCTCCGAGACACCAGTCTGAATCTCTGGATTCATTCTTCCCGAAAAGTTCTAAAAAAACTTTTACTCCGAGAAGTAAAGAAGAAATAGAAGAAGCACAGCGTGTTGCAGAAGAAGCTGCAAGAATCGCAGCGGAAGAAGCGGCTAATGCTCCTATTATTATACAGGAACCGGAAGTTGAAAAACCTGTAAAACAAGCCAAGAAAGGAAAGAAAAACAAACCGCAGGAATCAGCTCCTCAAGTTATTCCGGAAGAAGACCCGTACAACTTTGATGGTATTCTTGAAGGTTTTGGCGTTCTTGAAGTGATGCCTGACGGATACGGATTCCTTCGTTCTTCAGACTACAATTATTTGACTTCTCCGGATGATATCTACGTTTCTCAGTCTCAAATTAAATTTAACGGGTTGAAAACCGGTGACGTTGTAGAAGGTTTTATCCGTCCTCCGAAAGAAGGTGAAAAATATTTCCCGTTGTGTTCAGTAGAAAAAGTTAACGGTCGTACTCCGGAATATATCCGAGACAGAGTTCCGTTTGAGCACCTTGTACCACTCTTTCCTGATGAAAAATTCAATTTGGTAACAGATTCGACAAAAATTTCTACCAGAATCGTTGATATGTTCTCCCCAATCGGGAAGGGACAGCGCGGTTTGATTGTTGCTCCACCGAAAGCCGGTAAGACCATCTTATTGAAAGATATCGCGAATGCGATTTCCACTAATCATCCGGATACGTATCTGATTATTCTGCTGATTGACGAACGTCCGGAAGAGGTGACAGATATGGCAAGAAGCGTAAATGCGGAAGTTATTGCATCTACATTCGACGAACCAGCAGAACGCCACGTGAAAATTGCAAGTATCGTTCTTGAAAAAGCAAAACGTCTGGTTGAATGCGGTCACGATGTGGTTATTTTGCTTGACTCTATCACACGTCTTGCACGTGCATACAATACTGTTGCTCCTGCATCCGGTAAAATTCTTACTGGTGGTGTTGATGCAAACGCACTACAGAAACCTAAACGTTTCTTCGGTGCTGCGCGTAACATTGAGCATGGTGGAAGTTTGACAATTATTGCGACAGCACTTACAGAAACAGGATCCAAAATGGATGAGGTTATATTTGAAGAATTCAAGGGTACCGGTAATATGGAACTTCAACTTGACCGCAAACTGTCCAATAAACGTATCTTCCCGGCGGTCGACATTATGGCGTCAAGTACACGTCGTGACGATTTGTTGTTACCGCAGTCAACCGTAAACCGTATGTGGATTCTGCGCAGATATTTGAGCGACAGAACGTCTGTAGAAGCAATGGAGTTTATTAAGGACAAAATGATTAGAACAAGAAGCAATGAGGAATTGCTGTTGTCCATGAATGACTAACAGAATATATAAGATAAACAAGGCGGAAATCTGATGATTTCCGCTTTATTTTTTTATGATGAGATATCGCAGGCATGTGAATATAATTCAATATCTTTGCGTATTTATAACAGAATAAATTATGCTTGACTATATACAGGGAGAAATCGCAGAACTAACACCGACCTATGTCGTGGTGGATAATGCAGGAATGGGATATATGATAAATATTTCATTGAACAGCTACACCGCACTTCAGGGTAAAAGCGATACAAAAGTATTTATTTACGAGGCAATCCGCGAAGATGCGCACATTTTGTTCGGATTTGTTGAAAAAGTGGAGCGTGAATTATTCACATTGCTGATTAGTGTTTCTGGAGTCGGAGCAAGTACAGCCAGAATGATTCTTTCATCATTGCGCCCCGACGAGTTGAAGCAGGTCATCGCAACCGGCAACTCAAACGTATTGAAATCCGTTAAGGGAATCGGTGCAAAAACCGCTCAAAGAATAATTGTTGACCTTAAGGATAAAATAAATACGGGGGATGATTCGTTAATAATAACAGCACCTTCATCAAACGAGAATTTTGAGGAAGCTTTGGCTGCACTTGTCATGCTTGGTTTCACTCAGCAGGTTTCTCAAAAGGTACTGAAGAAACTGTACACTGAAAATCCTTCAATATCAACAGAAGAGGCCATTAAGAAGGCTCTCAAAATGATGTAAGTGCCGCTTAAAGAGGCAATTGATGAAAAAACAAGGTAACAGACTCAAATCTTGGCTGATATTTGTATGCGGAATACTGATTTATTCTGCATGCAGTTTTTATGCTCATGCCCAATATGTTACCTCCAAACTTCCGCCACCTCCGCCGGCAACGATGGAGTACGGAAAAGACACCACCAAACGTGCAGATTTGAAATATGAAATCGCACCAACAATTCCGCGTACATACGAAGATCTTGATTCGGGAGAAGTTGCTATCGATTTGAAAACTCCGACAAACATTAAAACCGAGGCAGAATATGATCCCGTAACAGGGTGTTACGTTATCCGTACCAAACTCGGTGATAATGAAATTACCACCCCATTCATTATGTCTGCAGGGGATTACAATGATATGAGCATGCGTAATTCCATGATGAATTACTACCGCAAGAAAAATGCGGAAGCGTTTGCCAAAGAGGATAAAAAGGAATTCAACTTTCTGGATATGCAGTTTGCACTCGGTCCTTTGGAAAAAGTATTTGGCCCGGGCGGAGTACAGTTGAAAACCCAGGGTTCCATTGCTTTGAATATCGGAGTCAAGAGCAACAAAACCGACAACCCGGCAATTTCCGTCAATTCAAGACGTAAAACATATTTTGACTTCGACCAAAAGATTCAGGCAACCATCAATGCATCTGTCGGTGATAAGATGAAGTTCAACATGACTTACAATACCGATGCAACATTTGATTTTGACAGCAAAAACCTGAAACTTCAGTACGAAGGCAAGGAAGACGAGATTATCAAAGAGATTGAAGCCGGTAACGTAAGTATGACCACAGGTTCATCATTGATTAGAGGGAGTACCGCATTGTTCGGAATCAAAACAAAGTTGCAGTTCGGAAAACTTACTGCAACTGCACTTGTTTCACAGCAAAACAGTGAAACCCAGCAGGTCAACACCAAAGGCGGTGCGCAGACAACCGAATTTTCCATCAGGGCAGACCAGTATGACCAGAATCGTCACTTCTTCCTGTCTCATTTCTTTCGCGAGAATTACGACCAGTTTGCATCCAAACTTCCGATTGTAACATCGGGTGTGAATATTACCCGTATTGAAGTTTGGATTACTAACAAAAGGAACAATTACAACGAAAGCCGAAATTTCGTTGCATTCATGGATATGGCGGAAAACAGACATCTGGCATCTCCTTACTGGGTGTCGGATATATCGTTTGACAACCCGGCAAACAGGTCCAACAATCTGCATGCGTTGATTAAAGAGCAGTATCCTGAAGCCCGAAATATTAGTGCGGCTACTCAGGCACTTGAAGGGTTGAGCGTATATGGCATTACCGGTGGTAAGGACTACGAAAAGGTGGAAAGCGGTCGGCTTTTATCCGAGAATGAATATACCGTAAACAGAACTTTGGGTTATATTTCGTTGAAAACAGCTCTGAATGCTGATGAGGTTTTGGCTGTAGCCTACGAATATACTTACAGAGGTAATACGTATCAGGTTGGTGAATTTTCTGGAGATATCACAGCGACCGACCAGTCGCTATATTTGAAAATGTTGAAATCAACAACCGCATCCCCGAGACTGCCGATGTGGAAGTTAATGATGAAAAACGTCTATTCATTGGGCGCATATCAGGTTCAGAAAAACAAATTCAAATTCAACATCAAATATCTGAGCGATACTACAGGTACTGAAATCAACTATCTTCCGATTGCCGGAATGAACAACAAAACTTTGCTTCAGGTAATGAATTTGGACCGTATTGACAACAATCAAAATGTTGCAAGTGACGGTTTCTTTGACTTTATAGAAGGATACACCATAATATCGTCTAATGGTAAGATTCTCTTTCCGGTTGCCGAGCCGTTTGGTTCCCATCTGGAAAAAGTAATTGGCAATCCCGAAATTGCGAAGAATTTTGTATTCAAAGAACTTTACGACTCTACTCTTGTCGTAGCGCGTCAGATGCAGGATAAGAACAAATTCGTGATGGATGGTGAATATCAGGCGTCATCCGGGGCTCAAATCCGTCTGAACGCCATGAACGTACCGCGCGGTTCTGTTGTGGTGACTGCGGGCGGTGTTCCGCTGGTGGAAAACAGCGATTATACCGTGGACTATAACATGGGTATCGTTACTATCCTGAACCAGAGTATTATCGATTCCGGTACAAGCGTGAGCGTTTCCCTTGAAAACCAGTCCATGTTCAGCACCCAGCGCAAGACCTTGTTAGGATTGGATTTGAATTACCAGTTCAACAAAGATTTCAATTTGGGAGCAACCATCATGCACTTCGGCGAAAAGTCCATTACAGAGAAGACCGGTATCGGTCAGGAATCTGTCAACAATACAATCATGGGGTTGAATCTGTCATATAAAAAGAGTTTTATGTGGCTGACCAACCTTTTGAATAAAATTCCGACAGTCAATGCAACAGCTCCGTCAACCGTCAGTCTTGATGCCGAGTTTGCATATCTGATGCCGCACAAGCAGAAATCGGGCACTCCGAAAGGCAGCTCTTATCTGGATGACTTCGAAACCACACAGACCGGTGTCGATTTGCGTTCTCCGTATGCGTGGTTTCTGTCTTCAACTCCGTTTGAACCGGGTTCCGGTGCATTGTTCCCTGAAGCTGCATTGTCCAACAATGTTGACTACGGTAAAAACCGTGCGTTGCTGAACTGGTATTACATCGACCGTATGTTTACCCAGAAAAACTCTTCAACTGCACCGGGATATATCCGCAACGACCTTGACCAGCAGTCCAACCCTTATGTCCGTGAAATTACTTCACGTGAAATCTTCCCGGCCAAGGAATTGAACTACGGTGAATCTGCAACTATTCAAACTTTGAATCTTTCTTTCTATCCGACAGAAAGAGGCCCTTATAACCTTGACGATACAAATATTGACAGCGACGGTAATTTGACACAGCCGGAGAAACGATGGGGCGGTATCATGAGAAAAATGGACAACCCGAATTTCGAACAATCCAATATCGAATATGTTCAGTTCTGGCTGTTGAGTCCGTTCCTTGACCCGAACAATGAAAATTACGAAGGCGGTGATTTGTATATCAACCTTGGTGAATTGAGCGAGGATATTTTGAAAGACGGTATGAAGTCTTATGAAAACGGAATGCCGATTAACGGAGATGAATCTTTTCTTGTAGAAACAGCATGGGGTAAGGTGTCAAAACAGACATCTTTGACATATGCGTTTGACAATACAAGCGGTTCCCGTAAATTGCAGGATGTCGGTCTTGACGGATTGCACAACGATGCCGAATTTGAACATCCGTCTTACAAAAAATATGTGGAGAACCTTCGTATGAAACTGAATCCGGTTACAATCGAAAAAATGGAGGATGACAAGCATTCTCCGTTGAATGACCCTGCCGGTGACAATTACCATTTCTATCGAGGTAATGATTATGACGAACTGCGATTATCCATTCTTGACCGTTACAAACGATACAACGGAGTAGAAGGCAATTCTCTGTCTCCGGAAGATGCTAAGGATGACCAGTACCAGTCTTCAAGAAGCACACCGGATGTTGAGGATATTAACTACGATAATACATTGAACGAGTATGAAAGATACTTCCAGTATAAAATTTCCATCAGACCGGAGGATTTCGTAGTCGGTCAGAACTATATTACAGATTGTCAGAAATCGCGTGTGCTGCTTCGTAATGATGACAGTATGGAAGTGGAATGGTATCAGTTCAAAATTCCATTGAAAGAATTTGAAAAGATTGTGGGTTCAATTTCCGATTTTACCACTATCCGGTTTATGCGTATGTTTATGACTGGATTCAAAAAAACAACACACCTTCGTTTTGCCAACCTTGAGCTGGTAAGGGGTGAGTGGAGACCTTACGAATACAATCTGAATAGCCGTGCGGATATTCCTGCGGAAGGTTCTATGGATGTAAGTGCTGTAAATATCGAAGAAAACTCCGGTAGTGTTCCGGTGAACTATGTATTGCCTCCGGGCGTAACACGTATTATAGATTCCGGTCAGGCACAGGCAACCCAATTGAATGAGCAGTCCATGTCTATGAAAGTTTCCGACCTGAAGGCCGGTGACGCTCGCGGTGTTTACAAAAACACTCAGCTTGATCTTCGTTTGTACAAGCGTTTGCAGATGTTCAACCACGCGCATGCATTGATTGATGACCACGGCAATCTGAAGGACGGAGACCTTGCAATCTTCATCCGTCTGGGTAGCGATATCAAGCAGAACTACTACGAATACGAAATTCCGTTGACCGTAACTCCACCGGATGACAAATACAGCACATACAGCACTGCAGACCAGTTTATGGTATGGCCGAAAGAAAATATGCTGGATTGTGAATTGAGCGTGTTCACCGATTTGAAACTTGAACGTAACTCAGTCCGTAGGACAGACCATAATGTGTCATATAACAAAGTCTATTCAGGATATGATCCGTCACATCCATCCAATAGAGTTAGTGTTATCGGTAATCCGACTTTGAGTGATATTCGTGTCATCCTTGTCGGTGTACGAAACAAATCAAGTCAGACAAAAGACGGTACTGTTTGGATTAACGAATTGAAGGTGACTGAATTTGACGAAAAGAGCGGTTGGGCTGCACGTGGTAATCTGAATATCGGATTGAGTGATATTGCAACCATCAACGTAGGAGCTCAGAAAGAAACTGTCGGATTTGGTTCCGTAGACCAGAGTCTGACAAACCGTCGTACTGATGATTTGAGCAAATTCAATGTTGCGGTACAGGCCGACTTGGGAAGATTCCTGCCGGAAAAAGTGAAATTGAAAGCTCCGATATACTATTCAATTTCCAAAGAAGTGATTACTCCGGAATACAATCCGTTGGATCAGGATATCGAAATGAGTAAGGCACTTGACGCTTGTGCCAATGACCACGAAAGAGATTCTATCAAGTCGTTTGCGGTAGAAAACAAGACTATTGAAAGCTTCAGTATTTCTGGACTAAAATTTGATGTGCAAAGCAAGAATCCGATGCCTTGGGATCCTGCGAACTTTACATTGAACTACTCTTCAAACAAACAGAGATTTACGGATCCGACCAACGAGTTTGAAAATACAAGTGACTATCGCGGGAGTTTCGAATATTCATATTCTCCGTTTATCAAGCCGTTCAAGCCGTTCAAATTTATCAAGAGCAAATCAAAGAATTTGAAATTTGTGAAGGATTGGGAATTCAGATGGCTGCCGACATCAATCGGTTTCCATACCAATATCTCCCGTTATTATTACGAGCAGCAGACACGAAGTGATATCGATGTAAATATGGAACTGCCTATTTCTGTTAGCAAGAACTTTATATGGGATCGTCAGTTCAATATTACATGGAACTTTACCAAACAGTTGACTGCAAGTTTCAACAGTAATACAACCGCACACATTGACGAACCAATCGGTGCGGTGAACAAGAAATTGTTCCCGGACGAATACAAGAACTGGCGTGATACCGTATGGAACAGTATAAAAGGTGGAGGGACTCCGTGGGCTTACAACCAGACTTTCAACGCATCCTACAAGGCTCCGTTCAACCGAATTCCGGTATTGAACTTCCTTAACGGGTCTATTACTTACAATGCCGTTTACAAGTGGGACAAGGGTGCCGAAATTGAAGGAATGAATGAGGGTAATACTATCTCCAGCCAGTCATCCTGGAATGCGGATGCACGTATCAACTTTGAGCAGTTGTTCAACAAATCGAAATATTTGAAGAAGATTAACGACCGTTTTTCAAACAGCAACACGAGCGGACGATTCAACCGTAATGTCCGGGGTAATAACCGTGCGAAGAAATTTATGCGCACCTACCGGTTGAAGGAGGACACAACTTTGACAGTCAAGCACAATTTGAATACCCAAGATGTCAAGGTTACCGCAACATTGACCAACGGCAAACATTTCTCTATCAAATCGAAGGTTATAGATAACAAGACCGTGGAAATCCTTACCAAGGGAACCCAGAATATCAAGGTAACCATTAGAGAAGTCAAGAAAGAAGAGAACAAGAACTTCTTCACTGAAGCGGTTCAGTATTCATTGCGATTCCTGATGATGCCTCGAAGTCTGTCATTCCGGTGGCGCAGAACCAATTCTTTGAACATCCCGCAGTTTATTCCGAACGCAGGTGATATCTTCGGTCAGAATACCCACTATGAAGCAATGGCTCCGGGTCTCGGATTTGCATTCGGTTTCGAAGACGAGGATTATATCTACAAATTGAGAAACCGCAAGTGGTTGCTTGGTGATGAAAACCAGACATCTCCGGCTATCTCATCTCATACCGACGAAATGAACTTCGAGTTGACTCTTGAACCGATATCAGGTTTGAAGATTACTTTGACCACAAACAGAACCGACAACAGAACAAGTCAGATACAGTTTATGTATGCTGACATGCCGACAACTTATAGTGGAAGTTATACCAAAACACACTGCGCTATTGCAACTGCTTTGAGTAAGGTTTCTGCAGAAAACGGCTATGCAAGCAAAACATTCGATAAGTTTTTGAGCAACGTGGATGTTGTGGCAAACAGAATCCTGTCTCAGTACGCAGGCGCCAAATATCCGAACAAAGGATTTATAGTTGGAACTCCGTATGCCAACCAGCCGTTTGACGGTGAGAATGTCGGAGGAGTTAACAGAATGGGTAGCGATGTACTTATTCCGGCATTCGTTGCAGCATATTCCGGACAGAATGCACGCAAAGTTACTTTGGATCCGTTCCCGGGACTTTCATCAGTATTGCCGAACTGGCGTATCAAATATGACGGACTTACCAAGTTCGGGTTCATCAAAGATATTTTCAAAAATGTCACACTGTCCCATGCATACCAGTGTACCTATTCTGTGGGTTCATTCAACTCTTACCAGCAGTGGGTAGGCATCGGAGACAACAAAGGTTTCGTGCTTGACGAGTTGACACAGAAACCAGTTCCGTCTTCACCGTTCAATATTTCTTCCGTATCCATTACAGAGAAGTTCGCTCCGTTGTTTGGTGTAAGCGTAACAATGAAGAACAATGTTACCGCCAATGCGGAATACCGTGACAGCAGAACTTTGACATTGAACTCTTCTGCAGGTCAACTTGTGGAAGCGGTTACCCGTTCACTGGTAATCGGCGGCGGTTATAAGATTGCGAACTTTAACAAAGTATTGAAGATAAAAGGATCCCAGAAAGGAGTCAGCAATGACCTTACAATGAATCTTGATTTCTCACTGTCCAATAACCACGCATTGATTCGCCGAATCGAAAATAATACTGCGCAGGCAACCAGCGGAACAAGAACACTGGCGGTGAACTTTACAGCGAAGTATATTTTGAGCAAGCTGATTACGCTCGGTGCATATTTCGACCATCAGGTCAATACTCCGATTGTATCTACCTCTGCATACCCTACAACCAATACCAATTGTGGAATTTCTGTAAATATCTCGCTTGCAAGATAATTCGGGAAAGTAAAACAGATAATAAAAGCAGGGCTGAATTTTCTTCCTTTTTTATTGACTGGTTACAGAAAAAATCTATAACTTTGTATTCGATATGATACGAGATTATAACCAACCCCGAGTAATATTCGATTGGCAACAGAATCAGTTTCCAAACGAATTTGTCGGCGTTTGTAAAGATATTATGAGCCAAGCCTAACCATGTGTTAGTTTGGCTCATTTTATTATTTATACAGTTGGTGATTGAGTATAAAACAGGTAAGCAAAAAATATTTCAAGTATGAAAAGTAAAAGCTTTGTTTCAATATCTCAACTGACAAAAGAAGATATTTTGTCTTTGTTGGCAGATGCGGATAGCTTTGAAAAGAATCCAAACAGAAAGATTCTTGACGGTAAGGTCGTGGCAACACTATTCTTTGAGCCGTCAACAAGAACCAGATTAAGTTTTGAAACAGCAGTAAACAGATTGGGAGGCAGAGTCATCGGTTTTTCCGATGCAAGTACATCAAGTTCTTCAAAGGGAGAATCTTTGAAAGATACAATCATGATGGTGAGTAATTATGCTGATTTGATTGTAATGCGCCACTATCTTGAAGGTGCTGCACAGTATGCCTCGGAAGTTGCTCCGATTCCAATCGTAAATGCTGGTGACGGAGCAAACCAGCACCCGTCCCAGACAATGCTTGACTTGTATTCAATCTACAAAACACAGGGCAGACTTGACAATTTGACTATTACTCTTGTAGGAGACTTGAAATATGGAAGAACAGTGCACTCAATGCTTCAGGCAATGAGATATTTCAATCCGACTTTTAATTTTGTTGCCTGCGATGAATTGAGAATGCCGGACGAATATAAGGACTTTTGCGACGCGGAAGGTATCAAATATACAGAAACAACCGAGTTTTCTGAAGAGGTTATCAACAAGAGTGATATCATATACATGACACGTGTTCAGAGAGAGCGTTTTACAGATTTGATGGAATATGAGAAAGTGAAGAACCTTTACAATCTGCACAATTCTATGCTTGCAAACAGCAAACCGAATCTGAAGATTCTTCATCCGCTGCCCCGCGTAACAGAAATCAGTTATGATGTGGATGACAATCCGAAAGCATACTATTTCCAGCAGGCACAAAACGGTTTGTATGCACGTCAGGCAATCATTTGTAAAGTATTGGGTATAGACATTAACAAGGAGGACAAGTAATATGAGTAGAGCAAAGAAAGAATTGGCGGTAGCCGCTCTTGAAAACGGAACAGTAATAGACCATATTCCGTCAGACGTATTGTTTAAAGTTGTAGATATCCTGGGTATTGCAAATCTTCCGAACAATGTAACTATCGGGAATAATCTTGAAAGTAAATGTATGGGTAAAAAAGGTATCGTTAAAATTGCAGATCTGTTTTTTACCGAAGAGGAAATCAACCGTATTGCGGTGATTGCTCCGACTGCCAAAATCAATATCATCCGCAATTTCGAAGTGGTAAACAAATATAATGTAGTTTTGCCAGATGAAATTGTGAACATCGTTAAATGTAACAACCCGAAATGCATTACCAACAACGAACCGATGAGAACAATTTTCAA